>Ga0228535_1001779_pt1 | contig 27714 bp, 27 predicted proteins | sample SJ1metagenome_FD_168457 | JGI IMG/M metagenome (GOLD analysis project Ga0228535, IMG submission 168457) | Enriched culture of PCE-dechlorinating microbial communities from Ithaca, New York, USA - SJ1 | ecosystem: Engineered > Modeled > Simulated communities (microbial... > Unclassified | place...
GCCCGGAATCGGCCTCTGTTTCTATACTGGGAAGCAGAGGTACACAGTCATGGTATTACAAGTTGACGAAGTCATGAAGCGATTCAATACGAATCTCGCTCTCGATTGCTGCTCGCTCAGGGTGGAACAAGGCGAGGTGATCGGTCTGCTCGGGCCGAATGGTGCAGGCAAGACAACCTGCATCCGAGCAATCATCGGCCTGATCGGCATCGATGAGGGGTCCATTACGGTGTTCGGCATGCCCCAGGATGGGAAAAACAAGGCCATCCGCAGAAAAATCGGGTATGTGACGCAGGAAATCACCTTGTATGAGGATATGAGCGGGAGGGACAACCTTGCCTTCTTTGCCTCCTTGTACGGGATGAGCAAGGCCGATATTCAAGTACGCATGGCTGAAGTCGGCAGGCTCATCGGCCTTGAAGGCAGGCTGGGCGACAAGGTCAAGCACTACAGCGGCGGCATGAAGCGCAGGCTCAATATCGGTTGCGCCCTGATGCACAAGCCGGCCTTGATCATCATGGATGAACCGACGGTCGGCATCGACCCGCAGTCGCGTTCCTTCATCCTCCAAGCAGTCAAGGAACTTGCCAAAAGCGGGGTGACGATCATCTATACCTCCCACTATATCGAGGAGGTTGAGGCTGTTGCCAGCCGTATTTACATTATGGACAACGGCCACATCATCGCCGATGGGACGCTCAGGGAGTTGATCGCCCGCATCCGGGGCGACCACTTCATCGAGGTGGAGGTGAGGCTTGCCAGCGAGCAGAAACGCAAGGAACTGCTCGGACTCGCTGATGTGAAGGAAGTGGCTTTGGAGGGAAACCGATACACCATCGTGGTGCCCGGAGGCATCCCGATTCTGGACAAGGTGGTGCTCAGCCTCTCCGAACAGGGTCTGGTGACCATCAACACCAAGCAACCGAACCTAGAGGATGTGTTTCTTACCCTGACCGGCAAGCAGCTGCGTGACGAGGTGGCCTCATGATCCTCTTCCACATCAGGCGCTCGCTGAAAGATCTCATAGGTCATGCCACTCTCATCCTCTTCCCCCTCATCCTGATTTTCTTCTTCGACTACCTGTACAAGACCATCGACATCCAGACAGGCATGGAGGTGGAAGGCCAACAACGGTTGGCGCTCCTGGTCATAGGGTTCGCCCTTACATTTCAAATCTATGGCGCAGCCTTGAGCTTTGAGACCTTGGCTGCAGACTTCTACTCCCCTATGCACGACCGTCTCTTCGCCTCACCGGTGGAAGGCAGGTCGCTGGTGCTCTCGGTATTGCTCAGCGGTACGGTGGTCAGTTTCCTGCAGTCCTTGGTGATTGTACTCTTCTCTTTCATTGTTCTGGGAGCGAGTATTCCAAGTCTTTTCGTGGTGCTTGTCATTCTCCTGGTTTCGGTGCTCTTCAACCAGCTGCTGGGTACGGTCCTGCTCTTTCTTGTAGGCACCTCGAAGGCAGCCAATGTTGTGACCACCATCTATGGTTCGGTGGTCCCGATGCTGCTGGGGCTGTACTTTCCACTTCCCGATTCGGCCTTGTTCAGGGTCATCCGCCTCTATGGCACACCGATGAGCCTGGCAAATACCGCAAGCATCAGGGCGATGGAGGGAGACTATGGCTCCATGGCCCTTGTCATGCTGCCGATTGCAGTGATTGTTGTCCTCCTGTTCGTCTCGTTGAAACCTTTGGTACGGAGGATAGAAGTATGACGATATTCCTGTTCGCTTTGCAACAAAACCTGAAACAACGGATCTCCCTTCTTTTGCTGCTGGTTCTGCCGTTGGTGTTGCTGTTCATTCCCTCGATGACCGGCTCCCTGCCCATGGGCTTCAGCCTGTTTGGATTATTGAACCTCTTCTCGGCATTCCTGCTCTCAAGGCCGGTTGTCGAGGACAGGATGCAGAAGATTGTGGTGCGCATCGCAGCCTCCCCGATAAGCCATGCCTACTACCTGTCCAGCCATCTGCTTGCTTCGCTGTTGCTGCTTGCTGTGCAGTGTCTTGTGTTTGTTGTTGCCTCGATCCTCTATTTCGGTCCTCATGTAACCAACTACCTGGTTCTGTTTCTGCTCTACGTCTCCTACAGTGCAATGGTTCTCTCCCTCTCCCTTGCCTGGAACAGCATGTTTCGTTCCTACAATACCAGCTTCGCCTTGTTCAGCGGCATTGGTTCGATCATGTGCCTGGTCAGCGGCTTGTCCTTCCCGCTTTCACTTCTTCCCCAGTCGGTACAGACCATGGTGCGGATTCTTCCCACCTACTATCTGGCCAACGGCCTGCTCATGCTTGGGAAGCAATCGGGCTCTGGTGTCCTCCTTTCTGCTGTGGTACTCTGGGTATTCACAGGGATATTCCTGTTGATCGGCAGTAAAAGGAGATTCTAGGCTTTGCATCAGAGCACATATTCTCTTGGTTGTGAGCAAGTGACGAGATTGGTGACCATGCTTTTGCTGGTCTCGTCGCTGCTTTTGCTCTTTGAGAAGCTCGATGTCCCTTTGATGTTGGTGTTTCTGTTGGTCCTCTTCTCCCTGTTGCTGCGTTGGCGTTTTGCACTCAATCCACGATTCTTTCTCATCGATGCCGCTGTATTGGTGGTGGTTTCATACTTCCAGCAGGACGCTGTGTTGCTGCTGGGCTTGTACATCTTCTCCTTTGCCTCACGTATGCAGTTGGTCGCACTCACTCCGTTCTTTCTTTATTGCCTGATCAAGCTGCCCCTCCCTTTGGCTTTGTTTCCTGTTCTGGGGTTGCTCTTGGGTCTGCTAGTGGCTTTATGGCGGAAAGAGAGCGATGCTGTACGCCGGGAGGCTGATGAGCTCCGGCTGAAGGTGCATCGTCTTCAAGAGGAGGAGCAGCACCTTTTGCTCGATTATCAGGATGCACAGCAGCTTTCGCGTCTTGAGGAGCGCAATCATATCGCCCGGATTTTGCATGACAGCCTTGGTCATGAACTGACCGCCGCCCATCTGACGCTCAAGGCCCTGGGCTCCTTGCTTCAGCGCAATGAGGTTGAGAAGGCTCTGGACAGCCAGGCCAAGGCTCTTGTCCGCCTTGAAAACAGTCTCGACCAGCTCAAGCTTGCCGTCAGGCAGCTGCAACGAGACGATGATACGGCCAACCAAAGGTTCAGACAGCTCTTTGAGCAATTCAACTATCCGGTGGACTTGCACCAAAGCGGTGATATCGAGGTACTCGACCCAGCTGTGCAGCAGGTGCTGTACAGTGCTGTCAAGGAAGCTTTGACCAATATCGCCAAACATGCCAAGCCTGCCATGGTGAGGGCTCAACTTGCCATCACCGGTACAACAACCCGCCTGATGCTTGAAAACGATGGTCTTTTTGACCAAAAAAACGAAGAGACAGGCAATGGCCTGAGGTATATGCGCCGTCGTGTGGAGGCTTTGGGAGGCAGTGTGTCCATCCAGCGGGACGAGACGTTCCGCCTGCTGATAACCCTGCCCTCGAAAAAGGAGATGGGATGAAGCTTCTGTTGGTGGACGATGATGCCTTGGTGCTGGAGAGCCTGGAGATTCTTCTTTCAGAAGACCCTTCGATTGTCATAGCCGGCAAGGCTGAACAGGGGGCACAGGCTCTCTCCTTTCTTCAGAACCACCCTGTCGATATGGTCCTTCTCGATATTCAGATGCCGGTGATGGATGGCATTGAGACGCTTCAGCGTATACGGGCCGAGTTTCCCCGTGTCAAGATTCTCATGCTCACCACCTTTGCCGATTACCGAACGCTGCACCGCTGCCTTGAGTCGGGGGCGTCGGGTTTTCTGCTTAAGAGCGACTCCACCGAAAAGCAGATATTGACGATCAAGGCTGTCCATCAGGGGCTTCCGGTGATCAGCGAACAGGCGCTTAGGAGCTTCTCCGATGACCAGTTGTTCAGCGACTTGAAAGAGCGGGAGCAGGAAGTGCTGATGCAGTTGGCTCAGGGGTTGAGCAACAAGGAAATCGCTATTAGGCTGTGCATGAGCGAGGGGACGGTGCGTAATATGATTTCGGTGATGCTGGACAAGCTTGATTTGCGCGACCGCACCCAGCTGGCCATCGCCTATTGGCAGCGCAAGAGCAGAGGGAGGTAGCATGCCCGATTTTCTGATTCTCCTAGCCATGTACCTTGTTGCAATGCTGCTTGGCGGAACCGGCTTGTACTTTTTGCTGAAGAAGGAACAGCGCAAAATGCCGGAAAAGCCGAAACTGAATACCATTGTTTCTGCAGAAGACATGCTTCCCGGCTGGGGGAAGGAAGAAGAGGAAGCAAGCCGATGAATCGGATTTTTTTACTCGGGGACTCCACCTGTGCCGACAAGAGTGAGGATAAGCGGCCTGAGACGGGGTGGGGGATGGTGCTCCAAGGGTTGGTCAAGAAGCCGTGGCAGGTGATCAATCTGGCAAAAAATGGTTGCTCTACCAAGTCATTCCTCGAGGAAGGGTTGTTCGACCGGTGCCTTGAGCAGCTTGCAGCCGGGGATTGGGTTTTCATCCAGTTCGGGCATAACGACAGCAAAGAGGATGAAGAGCGGCATACCGATCCTTGGACCACCTACCAGGGAAATCTGATTCTGATGACCGATAAAGTGTTGAAAAGAAATGCCCGGCCGGTGCTTCTGACTCCGATCTGCAGGCGGCGTTTCGACGAAGAAGGCAACCTCGTCCAAACCCATGGCGAGTATCCGAAGGCAATGATTTCGCTTGCACAGAGCAGGAACTATCCGGTCCTGGATATGACCGATAAAACCTATCAGCTGTTCTCCTACTTGGGACCGAAAGACTCCAAAAAGCTGTTTCTTCATTTGCATGAAGGAGAACACCCCAACTACCCGGATGGAATTGCCGACGACACCCATCTCAATGAGTGGGGTGCCCTGGTCATTGCCAATCTGACATTCTCACAGCTGAGGGATTTGTATCCCCAGGTTCCGTTTCTGTAAAAGGATTAAACGTATTTCCATTACTATTCTGAGTAGGCTTGAATGAAAATTGTCCATTGATTTACTTTTATACAGCGTCTGTCCGAACGTGTATTATCAACTTGCAGGCTTGATAACTGTTAGTTTTTTCAATCATTCATCATTACCTGTGCTATGCTATATCTACCTTATCTTTGGAGGAAGAACTGTGAAACACAATACATCTAGGATTGTTATTTCGTTGGTGATTGTCTTGTTGGTCTCTGCAGGCTTGTTCGCCCAGACAACTACTTCCGGTACGCTGAAATTTACCGGTGCTTGGGATGGAAAGAAGGGTGTTGAAGCCAAGGCTGAAGCAGCCTATCAGGTGAAGATTCCCATGCTCGTCGGTGAAGGCCCGCTTATGAGCGGCAACAACCTGAAACTCAAGACGCAGATCGGTGTCTCCCCGATTGCAGCGAGTGCTACATTGGACGCAGTTCTGACCCCGATCGCCGTCCTGGAAGTCAGCCTCGGTGGTGGAGCCGGAACAGGTTGGGATTTCCCCTTGATGGACCTCGAAGGCCTTCGCATTGCTCCGGGCGGAATCGGCACTGCATTAACTTCCGACCAGCTTGCAGGAACCTACTACATGGGAAGAGTGGGGGCAGCCTTCCAGTTTGACACCGGCGCCATCTTCAACGGCGATTGGACCAGCGTTGTCATCCGAGCCTATCAGGAATTGAACTACAAAGGCTACTCTGGTGCAGCCAACAACACCACAGCCTGGGAGTTCGAGAATAGCGGAGCAATGGTCAACGGCTTCAACTACAAGGGCGAGTACATTCTCGGCTACCAAATGCCCCTGATCGTAAACCTTGTCGGCGTACAGCTTGAAACGTATGCTTACAATGTATTTGATAGTTCCAGAACCGGTTTGTTCAGTGATCTGAGCATACTCGTCAACACGCAGTTTACTGATCGTCTCTCGCTGCTTACTGCAGTGCAGTTTACGAATTTTGAGAAGACTGACGACAGGGAAATTGTGAAGAGAGCGGAGCCTGGTTTCAAGCGCGTTGCCATGATTCTCAGTTATGGCTATTAAACAGTTTTGATACTTTTGACTAAATAGCGATACTAGGATATCTTGTCAGTAAGGATCACGCCCCGGTTTCTTTCAGATCCCGGGGTGTTTCTTACTACATGATTGGAGGAAAGGATGAAGACGAATCAATTAGCAGATGCAATTCGCATATTAAGTATGGATGGTGTACAGAAAGCGAATTCCGGACACCCCGGAGCCCCTATGGGCATGGCCGATATCGCCGAGGTTCTGTGGCGAAAAATCATGGCACACAATCCCAAGAATCCCAATTGGGCGAACCGTGACCGGTTTGTACTTTCCAACGGCCATGCTTCCATGTTGCTCTATTCACTCTTGCACCTGAGCGGGTATGACCTGGGCATTGAAGACCTGAAACAGTTCAGACAGCTTCACAGCCGAACCCCCGGCCACCCCGAATATAAACTTACTCCCGGCGTGGAGACTACCACCGGACCTCTCGGGCAGGGCCTTGCCAATGCCGTAGGTATGGCCTTGGCTGAGAAAATGCTTGCCGCCCAGTTCAACAAAGAAGGCTTTCCTGTAGTAAACCACTACACGTACACCTTCCTTGGTGACGGATGCCTGATGGAAGGCATCAGCCATGAGGCTGCCTCGCTTGCCGGAACCTGGAAGCTTGGAAAACTCATCGCCATCTACGACAACAACGGCATCTCCATTGATGGAGAGGTGAAAGGCTGGCTCACCGACGACACAGCCAAGCGCTTTGAAGCCTACGGTTGGCAGGTGTTCAGGGATGTGAATGGACATGACTCTGATGCAATCCAGAAAGTAATTTCTGCAGCACGCTATGAAACTTCCAAACCCACCCTGATCATGTGCAAGACCACCATCGGCTACGGCTCACCCAACAAGGGAGGAAAGGAGTCCTGCCACGGCGCTCCGCTTGGAGCCGATGAAGTCGCTCTTGCCCGCAAGCAGCTGGGTTGGGAGTACGACGAGCCGTTCTTCATTCCCGAGGAAATCTACAAGGCTTGGGACCAGACAGAACGCGGAAGCAAGCTTGAGCACAAGTGGAATGAACTCTTTGCAGCCTACGAGAAGGCATATCCTAGTGAGGCAGCCGAGCTGAAGAGAAGGCTCAACGGCGAGTTGCCTTCCGATTGGGAGAAAGCTTTCAACGAAGTAGTAAAGCAGTGGCAGACAGAGAAGGTGAAGGTCGCAAGCCGCAAGGCAAGCCAGATGGCTCTTGACGTACTCGGCAAGCTCCTTCCCGAGCTCGTCGGTGGATCGGCAGACCTCTCTCCCTCCAACCTCACCCAATGGAAGGGTGTGCAGGACTTTGATCCTGCTACCGGAAAAGGTACATACCTCCGCTTTGGTGTTCGTGAGTTCGGCATGACAGCCATCCTGAACGGTATTGCCCTGCATGGCGGGTTCCTCACCTATGGAGCAACCTTCTTGATGTTCATGGAGTATGCCCGCAATGCACTGCGCATGTCCTCCCTTATGGGACTTCGCAACGTGATGGTATTCACCCATGACTCGATCGGTCTTGGCGAGGATGGACCCACCCACCAGCCGGTTGAACAGATTGCAAGCCTGCGCATGACTCCGAACATGACCACATGGAGACCCTGTGATGCCGTTGAGACCGCTTGTGCTTGGAAGAGTGCTGTCAAGCGGACCAATGGCCCGACTGCTCTCCTTCTCAGCCGTCAGAACCTCGCACCGCAGGAGAGAACCGATGAACAACTCTCCCAGATTTCCAAGGGAGCGTATGTTCTCTACCAATCTGCAGATAAACCAGAAGTAATACTCATCGGAACCGGCAGTGAAGTCTCCCTTGCCCTTGAAGCAGGCAAGAAGCTCGCCTCCGAAGGCAAGGCCGTTCGTGTTGTCTCCATGCCCTCTCCCGAGATCTTCGAGCAGCAGGATGCCGCTTACAAGGAAGCCGTACTTCCTGCATCAGTAAAAGCCCGCGTAGCCGTAGAAGCCGCCTGGACCGATTACTGGTACAAGTATGTCGGCCTTGATGGCAAGGTGATAGGCATGCACAGCTTTGGTGAGTCCGGTCCTGCCGAGAAGCTCTATGAGTACTTCGGTATCACAGCAGACAAGGTATATGAGGCAGCTGCTTCCTTGGTGAAATAAGCAGAGCCCAAAGACAAAAAATCAGCCCGCTTTCCCCAAAGGGAGGCGGGCTGTTCATGCTCTGAGAAAAAACAAGGAAAACACCCCCGCGTGAGCGGGGAATACTATCTCGACACATACGGTATCGAACGAAATCGAGAAACACCCCCGCGTGAGCGGGGAAAACATCACTATTCAGTGTTGTGCTATCACTTGGACAACTATCGATAGAGTCTTTAGGTTTGCCTTTCCTGCTCTCAGTTTTGAAAAATCAAATTTCTTCTTGGATCCGGCCTTTCATTTGGTTTTGTTGCTTCATCATTCATTGATTGGGTGTCGATGCATTTTGAACTGGTGAGAATGAGAGGATGTATAAGCATTGTACCTGATTTTGTGGAAGGATGAGAAAATTTTGTGAATTCAGAGGTATAATCCTTGTATTATGCAACAATTTCTAGGCCTGCTTTTCGTACCTATGTTGATGGACGGAGAATCATGTATCGTTATAGGTAAGGTATTCTCTCTCGTTGATTTGCATTACATTCGTTCTTACGCAATACATTTGCCACTTATCAGACTTGCCTGCAGCCGCTCTCAAGGCTAGGATGCTGATATGACCGAATGGCTGGAAACATACAAACAGGAAACAATCATCTACGATGAACATGGCAACCATTCCACGTGGTATGCCCTTCCTGAAAGCCATTTGATTGTTGATTCTTTTCATTTTCCCTCACCAGACGGTCGACTTCAGGTCTTCGATTACCGAAGCTATACAACGTTCCAGAACAAGGTCATGGCAGAGGGGAAGCCAGTTTACCGCTGCCTACTTGAAGATTCGAAAGAGGCTTCGGCTTGGTTGCATGGAAATATTGAATTTTCTCAGACCTATAAAATCAGTGCCGACCGCTCACTTTCCGTTGCAGACTCATCCAGCTTGGAGTACTTCTTTGAAGAACGTTTTTGTGCAGTATATGGCAGCAATGCCTTATCCTACCTTCATCGTGAGTACCCTATTCCTGCTCGAAATGGCTCCACATATTACGTAGATTACCTCGTTGAATATCGTGATGGCAGGAAGGTTGCTGTGGAGGAAAACGGAGTTGCTTACCATCATCCCCTGATTATCGGCAAGCAAGCCTATCAAACACAGTTGGATAAACAGAACACCTGTGCTTTTCTAGGCATTCGACTGTATCGGTTCACAACACTCGATTGTTCTCATCCGGTAATCGTTGACAATCAGATCCGGCATTTCTTTGGAGATGTTCGCCTCTTCCTCCCATCGGGCTTTGCAGCACAGAGAGCCTTTCAGCTCTATGAACATCAAGAGGAGGCCTTGCAGGCCATTCAACAACTTCGTGCTACTTCAAATCCGCCGCACGCAGTACTCCAGGTTTTCCCAACAGCAACCGGAAAGTCTAGAATCGTTGAGGAAGATCTTGGCCTTTACTTGACGCAGCATCCCGATGCCAAGGTCCTGATTGTTGCCCCGACAATCAGGATAGTGGAAGATTGGAGAAAAAGAATTGCTGAATTTTCTGCAGAAATCATTGTTGGAACATACTATCTCTTGTGGTATTACGCATCCAAGGTTTCTCCTACCTACTTTTCATATATTGTGGTGGATGAAGCACATCATGCCGTAGCTCCAACTATCAGGCGGAGTCTCCAATATTTTCAAAGTGAGTTCCTTATTGGGCTGACGGCAACTCCCGATCGTTTGGATAGAAAACGTTTGGAGGAAGTATTTGGCTCCTACCAGACAAGCCTCACCCTTTCTGATGCAATTGAAAAGGGAATTGTCGCCCCAATACGAGCTTTCCGAGTTGAGACAAATCTCAACCTTGCAGAAGTCCGTTTTAATGGCCGTGATTATGTCAATGCTGATTTGGAACGAGCTTTGCGCATCGATTCCCGGGATGCTCTCATAGTCGATGTGTTGATGCGCTATTTCTCCTCTGGCCAGAAGGGGATTATCTTCTGCATCTCTGTTGCACATGCCCAGCAAATGGAGAAGTTGCTCGTAGCGAATGGGATGAAGGCCAAAGCCATCACTGGCAAGACCAGGAATGTCTCTGCAATTATAGATTCATTCAGATTCTCTGACCTGCAGTTCCTTTGCAGCTGCAATCTGGTTAATGAAGGGTGGGATGTCCCGGAGGTGGAAGTCTTGGTGATGGCCAGGCCAACCATCTCCAAGGTGTTGTATCAACAACAACTTGGCAGAGGTCTTAGAAAGTGTGAGGGAAAAGAATGTCTATTTGTTATCGATGTGGTTGATCAGTATGGCTCTCTTGCACGCCCTTGGTCGGTACATTCCATCTTCAGCCAACCATTTTATGTCCCCTTTGGGTTGCTCAACCGCTCTTACCATGTCGGAGAAATGATAGAAGTATTAGGACTGAGTGAGACGGTACAGGCCTTGATCCCGGTGGATCTCACTACATTCGAGGGACAGTATGAGGGGTATCTGGATGAGGAACAAGCAGCAAGAGATCTTTACATAGGTACTGAAACACTGCGTACCTGGGTCAAGCAGGGTAGTGTATCCGCTGATTTATCCCTGCCTTTGGGAAATCGACGGATTTACTACTTCAAGCCCGAGTCTTTGGAGCAAATCCGACAATCCAAAGGGCTTGGTGTTCATACCGATGAAACCATCAAGGATGACTTTATTGCATTCCTAAAGGAGAAAAATTACACATTCTCATTCAAAATGGTGTTTATGCTCAGCTTATTCAAGCACTGCAATATGCATGGAGAAGCCTCTATCGATGATGTTATGGAGGACTATCGTCGGTTTTATCTCAACCGTTTGGCATCTCAATTACCGGTGGATCGCCAGCGATGTACATATACTGAACAATTCCTTTCCGATAGGGTTGCAGTCAAACGAAATATGCTTGCAAATCCGTTTGAAAAATTCGAGCGCAAGCGGTTTGTCCACTACCTTAAGGACCTTAATCTGATTGGTTTCAATTCAGTTTTATATTCCTCTCTTACAGCTCAAGATATCAGTGAGTGTACAAGCTTGCTTACTGAAAACCTTAAAGAGTACTATCAAGATCTCGGAGGCCTCCCTGATGAACTACTATGACAAGCATGCAGACACCTACATCAACAGTACTGTCTCGGTGGATATGAGCTCTCAATACTCGCTGTTTCTGCCTTATCTGCCAAAAGGCGCTTCCATTTTGGATGCCGGATGCGGCAGCGGCCGTGACAGCCTCCATTTCTTGGAGCAGGGCTATAAGGTTGAGGCTTTCGACAACAGTAGTGCGATGGTCGAGCATGCAAGAGCTCTCACAGGCCTTGCTGTCCGAAAGCTTTCCTTTGCCGAATTGGACTATGACTCTACCTTTGACGGCATCTGGGCTTGTGCATCGCTCTTGCATGTACCAAGAGTAGAGCTGGGATTCGTCTTTGGCTTGCTGCATAGGGCCCTCAAGCCCCAAGGGTTGCTCTATTGCTCCTTCAAAGATCGTTCGGAAGATTTCACAAACGAAGGGCGCTTGTTCACCTGCTTTACCGAGCAGGGTTTTCAGGAGTTCCTTACTGAGCTTTCCCTGTTTGAGCTGGTACAGCTTTCCCACTCAGCAGATGTTCGCCAAGGCAGAGGTAATGAGAGGTGGTTGAATATACTCTTGGCGAGAAAGTAATACAAAGTATGGTATAAGTTATATTCTTATAGAATAAAAAGATACAAATTGTCTCCCATTGCAACTCCCAAGCCGGTGTACTATTATGAAGTCATGTACACTGAAGCCGAAGGAGAGTGAGCATTGCTCAGTACATCGTTGTTTGCCATGCTGTTCATCACTGTTTGCATAGTCTCCTTGGTCAGTGGAATTCTGGTCATGCAGAGCGACCGCACTTCGCGCATCAATCGGGCATTTTTCGCCCTGGTGATTTGTCTGATCATATGGACCCTTGGACTTACGGTATCCACAGTCGCTCCAAATCTGAATATCGCCATCGCCGGACAGCGAATATCAGCCTTTGGTTGGGTGGGTATCTATGTAATCCTCGTCCTGTTTGTGCTGCTCCTGACCGGCCGCAAGCTTCATCGCACCTGCTATCCACTCCTTTTCATCCCCTCTCTCTTGATGATTCTCGTCTATGGCCTCCCGTCCAATCTTTACGATTATTCATTGGTTTTCACACGATTTGGTTGGTCATCCTCTTCAGTCGATACCTTTTGGGACTATGCCTTTTATGCCTATTTCTCCGGGTACACGCTCTTGGGCCTCTATCTGGTGGCTGCATGGAGAACAGAAACTGAGAAAACGGCAAAAAAACAGATTTTGTTCTCTCTTCTGGTTGCATTTCTTGTCGGGACGCTCACTGATGTCCTGCTGCCGGCCTTCGGCTTGGAACTGCCCCAACTTGCGCCCATCATCCTTACCATTCCTGTAGTGGTCATTTCTCAAGTCCTGAGAAGTCGTAATCCTCAAGGAGTGGGATTGGGGGCTCCTTCCCGGTACACCACCATCTTCATCCTGGTAGCACTCTATGTGTTTATTTCTGTGCTGCAAACGCGTCTATCCGCCGACTCCGAACTTGTGGCTGCCCTCCAATTGGAAGAGTCGACGTTCAGAGGCATCATCACCCAGCTACAGATGTTCATATCCATCTACCTCGTCCTTCGGGCGAAAAAGACCGGAGTCATCGCCACCCTGCTTCTCAATGGGGCGAACCTTGTTTCCTCGATACTGTTTTTGATCAGGACCAACTCTCCAACCCCAATTCCAGGCATCATCTCTTACATCGGGGTATTGCTGGTTATTTATCTGATCAGGGTGTTTGAACAACGCTCTGAATGGTACATATCACACATCGATACCCAGCGCAGTGAACTCGAGCAATCACAAAACAAGCTCTACAATATGGCCTTTTATGATTCGCTGACCAGGCTTCCCAATCGTGACTACTTCATCGACCATGTCAACCAAACGATTGCAAAACATTCACATGGCAAGCAAGTCATAGGAATCCTGTTTCTCGATTTCGACTCCTTCAAGTCCATCAACGACACCGCAGGGCATGCCACCGGAGACCTGGTGTTAAGCAAAATTGCAGAAGTAATGGCGGCTGTCCTGGACAAGGATGATATCATCGCACGCTTCGGCGGTGACGAGTTCCTGATGGAAGTGCAACGGCAGAAAGAGACAGACATCCTGTTGGTGACTAAGGCAATCATGCAGGCACTCAAGCGGCCTATTGTCATCGATTCCGAGGAATACTTCCTTCCGGCCAGCATTGGCGTCTCCCTCTATCCGAACGATGGTCCCGACGCCCAGACGCTGATCATGAATGCCGATATCGCCATGTATGCCGCCAAGGCAAAGGGGAAAAACCAAGTTGCTTACTGTACTGAGGAGATGAAAGCGCAGACAACCAAGAGACTGCGTCTGACCAACAGTCTCTATCGCGCTCTCGATAGGAACGAGCTGTTCATTGAGTATCAACCCCAGATATGTACAGAAACCCAAAAGGTGTGTGGTTTCGAGGCTCTGCTGCGGTGGAAGAACCCGGATTACGGTATTGTTTTACCAGCTGACTTTATCCCGCTTGCCGAACAGACCGGTCTTATCCGCCCAATTGGCTTGTTTGTCCTGAAAGAAGCCTGCAAACAGCTTGTCTTTTTCAATCAAACGTACCAAGAAGCTCTGGTCATGTCGATCAATCTCTCGTTGGTGCAGCTCAGGGACGCTCACATTGTTGAAAAAGTCCGGGCAATACTCGCTGAAACCGGTGTGGACAGCACATACCTACAGATTGAGGTCACCGAGAGTTCGAACTTCTTGGGAGAGCCGTTGTTGTTGCAACGCTTGATCGAACTGAAGCAGCTGGGCATTTCATTGGCAATCGATGATTTTGGAACCGGACACTCTTCGTTCAGCAGGCTGAGGACCTACCCGATCGACCAACTGAAGATCGACATTGAATTCGTGCAGGGGATAACCACCGGCTCGAAAAAAGATATGGCTTTGATCAAGAGCATCATCCAGACAGCGAAGAACCTGGGAATCGAGGTGCTTGCCGAAGGGGTGGAGACAGAAGAGCAGGTGCAATATCTCCAGCAGAACGGCTGTGACAAATTGCAGGGCTATTACTTCTCCAAACCCTTGAAGGTTGAGGATATTGCTGGTTCTGGCTTGCTAACACCTTGGGTAAACAACCAAGCCTAGAGCGTCACATGCAACAATTGGAGCACCCAAACAAGCAAACCATACAGGACTATGGTGGCGGCAACGGAAATTCCCAAACTCACCCAGAAGTGCAACCCTTTGGTAAGCAGGACAGGAAAGAGCAGGAAAAATGCCAATGAGGGTAACACAAGAAAGAAAATAGATCGGGAGAGGTCGGCGATTGCCTTTGTCTCCGTCTTATCGATATACATCCAAATCAGGGCAAGCAGGGACGTGAGAGGCAACGAGGCGATAAGCGCCCCAAAGAACGAGCTTCGTTTGGCAATTTCACTGACGGCAACGATTATGGATGCAGAAAGGGCTAATTTGACAAGGTAGTAGAACACAGCGGCCTCCGATACGTACTTTATAGTCTATGTGTGGCATATGGACAAGGTTCTTGCCGTCACCCGCGATCCATGCAACCGCTGGCACGGCACCGCCATCGAAGCGCTGGTCATCCAGCTGATGAGCATGGGAGGGGATAATGAGACCGGTTGGAACTATATGAGCAATTTTGTAGAGAATCTGGAAGGGAAGGATGCATACAAGGGGGGATCGATGCATCGGTGGTCCTGATCACCTTTGTGGTTGCTCTGATGAACGCCTCCTCCTTGAGAGGCCGACAAGCAAGGCAACCAGTTGTACAAGAGTGACAAGCCTCTGAATCTTATTGGAAGATACCCATCACCGGCAGCTCCAACAGCGCCTTGGTCCACACCTCGGCTTGCTTGGCTAGCGGCTCTTCACCATAGATGAACAGTCGTTTGATGCAGGCTGTCGGCTTCAGAGCTTCCCTCCAACGCAGCGGGATTTCCTCTACACCGCAGAAGGCACCCGCAAAAGCCCCATAGATGGCTGCATTGGTATCGGCATCGCCAGCGCGCATGGTAAGGTCGACCATCCCCTCTTCAAAGCTTTTTGCGTGCAGAACAGTATAGAAGGCAAGCTGGAAGGCGATGAGAACCCAGCCTTTGAGACTTCCATCAATCCCCTCGGGTGGTGCATCTTTTGCATTACTCAGGGCAACCAACACCTCTTCTTCAGTCACATAGGAAGGAGCCGTCTCAACAAGGTAGGAGTAAACCTCTTGGGCGCTCCACCCTTTGCAGATGGCAAGGCTGAGGGCAAAGACAAAAAGTCGGTTGCAATCCCTGCTGACCGGATGGGTGTGGGTGATGGCGCAGTCGAGGTCGGAAAGCTGCATCAAGGCCGGGGTGGAGAGCTTGCAGCCAAGGATCCCCAATGGAGTGGTACGCATCAGAGCTCCGTTTGCCTGGCTGTTGGGGTTCATCCTCCCATCGAGAGCACCGCAGATGGTGATACCGATGTCCTCAGGCCCTGCATTGCGCCACCGTTGGTAGGATTTCCGCACCAGGTCTTGTGAATAGGAGCCATGCTTGAGAATGCTTTGGATCATCATGATGGCCATCTCACTGTCGTCGGTGATCTCGCCGACGCTTCCCACCGAGCGCGGGCTGTCATCCATCTCATGGATTCCATCAGGGTGCTGCCTCAGAACATCCTTGGCACGTTTGAACTCGGTCTGGGCTCCAAAGGCATCACCGACAAAACTGCCAAGCAGTGATCCCAATGCCCGTTCATAGAGTGTCGACACCTTTGAATCTCCTTTGGGAGAGTATACCACCAACAGAGGCTAACAGGCAATTATTCCTTGCTTTTTGAATAGATTTCTTCGGAATAAAGTTCAATGATCGGTCGTACCTATCACAATCGGATGCTTGGCCAGGACCTCCCAACTTGTGTGGAGAACCTGGTCCTCACACCCGATTCTCCTATTGTGCTCCAGCAACGTGAACTGTCGGGTGTGGAACCTTCGATGGCAGGAAGGGCAGAGACACAGCAGATTGGCAAGGGAGTCGGGGCCCTCTTGAGAGAGCGGCTGGATGTGGTGGGCATCGGCATTGAGATAGCCCCATTGCTCCTCACGGCTCAATGTCTTGATCCAGCCGGGACGATAAATCCTGGTACCGCAGATCTGGCACTGAAAGTCATAGAGGCATTTGACAGCCTGCTTGAGAGCGCCCTTGCTGTAGAAATAGCGCTTCGAGCCCAGTTTTATCGTCTGGTCGGAGGTGTTGACCGAAAGAAGACTCAAAAGTTTCTGATCGATGCTTGCCTGCGGAGCCTTGGCCAAAAGCGTCTCCCGTATCCAGTAGGAAGCCTCGACATGGTCGGTATGGTAATCCGGGTCCTTCTCCTTGACCAGTTCCTCAGTAAGGTTTCCTGACTGCGGATGGGCGATGAACCAGTCACGAAGATAACAATAAATCAGGGCGAAGGATTGATCCTCCCGTTGGTGGGCAAGCAAGGTGTTCAAGGCATAGGAAGGCAGGGCTCCTTCAAAAAAGCCGTGATGCGTTCCATCGAGGCCCAGATAATGGGCGATGCCCATCGATTGCCAACCATGGCTTTGCCTGCCATCCAAGCCAAGGCAGAGGGTATCGAGTTCTCGAAAGCCTTTCCTGCTGAAGAGCCAATAATACACAACAGATGCACGCTCTTGATCGCTATACAGGGAAAACTCCCGTTTTCTTGTGCGTTTGTTCAACGGAGGAAACTCATACATAATCCTATGGTAGCAGCCTGGCAGCGGAGGTGCCAGTGCCGAGGCTCATGCTTTTCTGCATAATTTCTTACCAATTGCTCGCAAAATGCTAGCAATCATACTCCATCGTATGGCCATCCAGATAGTTTGATGGAGGAAATCATGAAAAAACGATTGATGATGGTGCTGTTGCTCCTTGCAGCGGTTTTGGCAGGCCTTACGGCACAAGCAGTAGGGGAGAATCAGGGTGCAACGGCAGTGTCGATTGAGACACAGGCCAAGCCCAAGTACGTCTTCATGTTCATTGGAGATGGTATGAGCCATGTGCAGATCAACGCAGCACAAATACTGAAAGGCAGCAATGAGAAGGGCAATCTCTCGCTGAAGCCGCTGACCTTCACCGAGTTCCCGGTAGTCGGTCTGCAGACCACCTTTGATGCAACCTCCTTCTGTCCCGACTCGGCGTCCACGGCCACGTCGCTCTCAAGCGGGTACAAGACCCACAGCGGCACCATCGGACTCGGAATCGACAAGCAGATGGTGGGCAAGACCATTGCCGAACAGGTAAAGCAGCAGAAGGGGTGGAAAGTTGGTTTGATTTCTACGGTTACCCTCAATCACGCCACTCCCGCCGCCTATTATGCCCATGTGCCGTCCAGAAACAGCTATTATGACATCGGCGTCCAGATGGTTGCCAGCGGCTTCGATTACTTTGGCGGCGGGGCGATCAGCAAGTCGGATGACGGGGGAAGGAAGAATATTTACAACCTGCTTCTGGAAGCCGGTTACCTGGTTACCGACAGCAAGAGTCAGATTCTCAACCTCACCTCGGCAAGCGGCAAGGTGTACGCCCAGAACCCGAGGCTTCAGGACAGCGGTTCCATGCCCTATGCGATGGATATGAACGAAAACGATGTAAGCCTTGCACAGTTTGTCCAGAAGGGCATCGATGTACTGAACAATCCCGAAGGCTTCTTCATGATGGTTGAGTCGGGGAAAATCGACTGGGCCTGCCATGCCAACGACGCTGCAGCGGAAATCTACGACCTGCTTGCCTTCGACCAGGCAATTGCGGTAGCCCTCGACTTTGCAAAGGCACATCCCGAAGAGACCTTGATCGTTGTCACCGGAGACCACGAGACCGGCGGCATGACCATCGGCTATGCCGGTACTGGTTACAATACCGCCTTGGACATCCTGTACAACCAGAAGCTTTCCTACGTCGCCTTTGATGAGAAGTTCGCCAAGCTGCAGCAAGCGAATCCCACTATGGGATTCAACCAGGCGCTCGCTCTGGTTGAAGCTGATTTTGGTCTGGTCGCCCCCGGCAAGAGCACTGCAAACAAGGCCTTGGTCCTCTCCGATCTTGAATACGCAAAGCTGGAAGCAGCCTTCAAGCAGGCAATGCTTCCCTCAAAACAGCGCGACGGCAGCGACCAAGCCTACCTGCTGTATGGTGGATACAATCCGTTCTCTGTCACACTGACCCATATTCTCAACAACAAGGCAGGTATCGGTTGGACCAGTTACTCCCACACCGGAACCCCGGTCGGCGTATACGCATACGGCAGCGGCAGCGAGCTCTTCAGTGGTTCATACGACAACACCGAAGTCTATGACAAGCTGAAGCAGCTGACCGGCGTTGTATAACCAAGACAAGAACCTCTTCTCCTCCTCTCCCTCCAACCGGGGGGAGAGTTTTGTAAAGGAACCTGTGATGAAAATAACGTTGGCCGTTCGTGAACGTATTCTGATCGTTGGATTGCTCATTCTTGCTCTTATCTTGTTTGTAATCCCCACCGGTTTTGAACGGGAACTTTACAGCAACGCCTTGGGAACAAAAGCCCGCGTCGTTGCAGTGAACAACTCCAATCTCTTCAAGAAAGGGGTCGTGAACATGGGAGAGCAGGTGGTCACCGTCCGCCTGCTCTCATCTCCCTATAAGCAGAAGGAAATCGATGCTGTCAACTTGTTGGGAGGCAAGATGGAATTCGATACCGTCTATCAGGAAGGCGATTTGGCCTGGGTGTTGGTGGAGCGGGCTGAAGACGGAGAAATCATCTTTGCCAACATGGTAAGCCTCTACCGTGTTTCCAAGGAGCTGCAGCTGCTTGGACTCTTCGCCCTGCTGCTCGTGTTGGTCTCAGGAAGGAAAGGGCTGCGGACCCTGCTCTCCTTCACCCTTGCCTTCCTCTTGATCTGGAAGATTCTTATTCCGCTCTGCCTGAAAGGGTATGAGCCGATATTCGTCGCCCTGCTGGTAGGGGCGGTCTTGACCGTCTCCTGTCTGCTTCTGGTTGCCGGCCTCACCAGAAAAGCCTACTGCGCCATTGCAAGCGCCTTGCTGTGCTCGCTGGTCACCTGCCTGCTTGCCATGGCCGGCACCTCATACTTTTCCATCCATGGGGCGGTGATGAGCTGGTCGGAATCCCTGTTGTTTGCCGGGTTCGAGCAGGTCAATCTGACCAAGCTGCTGCAAGCGGCCATCTACCTTTCCTGCAGCGGTGCCATACTCGATTTGGCCATCGACATCAGTGCAGCCTTGGACGAGGTGCATCTGCATAATCCACAAGTAACACGCAGACAGCTGTTTGCCAGCGGCATGCACATCGGCCAATCGGTGGTGGGCAGTCAAACCACCACCTTGCTGCTTGCATATCTCGGCAGCTACCTGACCATCATGATGGTGTACATGGCCCAAGGAACCCCGCTGATGAGCATTCTCAACTCCCAAAGCGTGGCTTCAGAAATCCTGCACACCCTTATCGGCTGTATAGGATTGGTGTTGGTAAGTCCTCTTACTTCGACGGTTTGTGCTTCAGTCTATGCGAAGCAGACTAAACCTCTTTCTGCTCTGCAAGAGCCCTCATGCGACTCTGGCCACGGTAGATGACAGGACTTGCCCCAAAGAGGAAATCATCTTCCAAGGCGGTGCGCTCCATCTTGATCAGCTCCTTGGTGATGGTGGTGACATTGCGCTTGAAATCGGGGCTGTTGATCTCTTCGACCTTCTTTCCCTTCTTCTTGCGGTAGTGAGCGTAGTGCTTCCACAGGCTGTTCGTGATTTTGGCGGTAGTGGATGGGCGGCGAAGCAGATCCAGAACCTGGGAGCGGAAAGCCGGTTCGAATTGGGCGAAATCATTCTTGGAAAGTGAGGCAAGTGTTCGTCCCATCTCTCTCGCCCAGGTATTGTCCAACTCCTGACAGAGGAACTTGAGAACGTACCAGGTCTCATAGAGCTCCTGCATGCTGGAGAGGGGATGGTTGGCAAACCAGTGGAAGGCAAGCAGCCTTCGTCTCCAGTCCCACCACTTCAGCGGGCTTTGCAGGTCGCTTGAGGGAATGAGGAAAAAGCCTTCGTCCAGCAGGAGCGAACCAAAGACTCCGGGAGGATTGCCGCGCTTGGTATTCTTGAGCGTAGTTCGGTACACACCGCAGGAAGGACTGCCGTCCATATATATAAAGGCGGTGACACCCGAGCGTTTGAGTACCTCCAAACACTCCAGGCAGCCTTGCTTTATCTCTTTTGTCACCAGCTTGCCTGAACGGTTCTTCACCTCGGCCTCTCCGCTCCAGACCTGCTCCCCGTTGCCTCCGCTGAGGTGCACCGGGTCACGGGTTACCCCAAGGCCTGCCTGGCATTCAGGGCAGACAGGGAAGAAGGTGAAGTCGTTTTTCTCCCTGCCCAAGGCAGAGAGGAGAGCAGATGTTTTTATTTGGCTGGGCATGTAGTACCATCATGCTATGACAGCTGAGCAATTCTTCGAAAGCTTCCCTCGCTCATTGGCGCTCTATACTTCAGTTGAGAAAGCCTTCAAAGCCCTCGGCCCTTACCGCATGAGGGTTTCCAAGAGCCAGATCGCATTCCTTGCCGACAAGCCGTTTGCCTATGTCTGGATTCCAGAGCGCTACCAGAGGGGAAATACTGCACCCTTGGTGCTCAGTCTGCCGCTATCCTTCAGGGATGAGACAGTGCTGTGGAAGGAAGTCCATCAGGTACGCAAGAGCACCTATATGCATCACAAGGAGCTGTGGACAGCCGAAGATCTTGATCAGAAGCTTATGGCTTTGCTTGCACAAAACTATCAGGAAGTGATCGGTGAGCATGCGTAATCCCAATTTTATAGCTAAGCACCGGGGTGGCTTGCTCTCTGATGTCGATCACCGCATGTTGATGAAATGGGCGCTTGCGATGACAGAGCACCTCCAACCGTATCTTAGCGTCCCCGTAGAGCCTATTCTCATCGAAGCATTGGAGGTTGGAAGGCAGTGGAGTGAAGGCAGGGCGGGAACCGGAGAAGCAATGAAGGCAAGCAGGGCGGTGCACAAGCATGCCCAAAGGATTGCAGATCCTGCCTACAAGCTTTTTTGCCGAAGTGTAGGGCATGCGGTGGCGACCGCACACATGGCCGACCACAGCCTCGGTCCTGTGTACTACGGCACAAAGCTGGTCAAGCTTCTTTCCTTGAACGAGGAGCAAGAGTTGGCCTGGCAGCTTGCAAAACTGCAAGAGCTCTGTCCAAGTCTTGTTCCCATCGTCGAACAGACCCTTGAACAGAAGCTTAGGTTGCAACTCCAACGATGAAGATAATGACTGAGAAGATGTTGGCAAAGGGTGCCCAGAGATGGTAGAGCGAGAAGAGGATTGTGATGACCAACGGGGCAGCCTTGCCGAACCTGCGAACATGGCTGGTGAGGTACCCACTGAAAAACAGCTCTTCTGCGATGGGGCAACAAAGCCGTCGGACAGGAAGTAGTACACAGGTGATGATCATCATCGTTCAGGGATACGCTGTTGCATTGAAATAGACAGCTTTGCCTCCCAAGGAGCAACGGTGATGGACATAAGGCCTGCAAAGCCGAAGAGCAACAATCCAAAGAGCAGGATTTTTCCACCACTGCAAGGGCGCTTCGCAACGAGACTTTGCCGTACTCCTTTTTGCTTGCACAGAGAATAATGTCAATTCCCAGGGGGAAGAGGAGTACAGTTGCACACAGATAGAAGACTAAAAGCGCAGGCAGCGCTTGTTGCAACAAAACCAGAACAGTGTAAGCAAGGGTTGTTATGAAAGCAGGAAGAAAAACAAGCAGCCACAATCTTGGCAACCCTGTCTCCTACGAACGAACATCTCCCTATGTCGTCACGTATCGACCCTCATTGACGGGTTGCCAAGCCAATGACCGCCTGAAAACTGAGATATCGAAGCTGCCATCTTAGGTGAAAACAATCTTTGCTTCATACAACGTCAACGCCTTTGTCTGCTCATATCGGAGGTTGCTGCGTTCCAAGAAAAGCAGGTCCACGGCTTCCCAGAGGAAGACCCATGCCGCAATTTACGTCACTTCGAGCACAATGGAACCCGGATTGTGGTATGTCATAATGATTGCAAAGGTCAGGATGAGTACTCCGACGATGCTCATGCCGATGCCGAAGATGGTGTTTCTCAGCATGCTTTGTGACAGTTCCGTCAGCCGGGAACGATATCTGTTGCGGATGGCCGTCTCATACTCGATGCGTTCCTGCTCGTCGATGCAAGCACTTGTGATATGGATGATGATCCCATGCTTGAATGTCCCCGGCAACACGACCGAGTTGTCCAGAAACGAGGTGGCTTCTGAAGAGATGACTTTCCCGTTTGCTCCTGCATACGGGGAAAGGAAACCACTGTCGTCCAGGACGTGCATTTCGATGATTTCACGACCCGATTCATCGAACTTCCTCAGCAGGGATTTCAAGGCTTGTTTCCTGATTGTGCTCAGCTTGCGTGCGTTTTCAAACATGGCTTCTCCATTGGCTGGATTATACCATGCACAGCAGAAGATGGCATGGGGGAACTAGCTTTTGTGTGATTAGGCCTAAGTCGGGAAGTCCGTGCTTGATTAATACAAGTTGTGGTATGTATAATTTATATTCAAACCATTTTTATTAAAAGCAATTTTAATAACTTGCTATTTGTCTTACATTGAACTATACTTTGTGTAGGTGTTGGAGGATGTTGATGAGATTTGTCGGAAGAGAAACAGAATTGAGAGAATTGAAAAAAATCTTCAATTCAGAAACATTTGAGTTTGTTGTCGTCTTTGGGCGAAGACGAGTTGGAAAGACGACGTTGATTTCCAAAGCTTGTGAAGGGTTCAAGACCATATTCCATTTGTCAACCAAAACTACAGAAAAGAAAACACTTGCTGATTTAGCAACATCTACCTATGAGGGACTTGGAGAGGGCAGTGGTTTCGTATTCAGCAACTTTGATGCTTATCTTGATTACATCGCACAGAAAGCTGCCACGGAATCGCTTGTGCTCGTGATTGATGAATTCCCGTACTTGGTTCAATCGATTCCCGATGTTATGGGAGTATTGCAACGATTTATTGACTTGAAGCTTAAGAAAACAAAATTGAAATTGGTTCTTGCAGGCTCGTCAGTATCATTCATGGAGCATCAGGTTCTTGGAGATAAAAGTCCCTTGTATGGCCGAAGGACTGCACAATGCAAGGTAATGCCCTTCGATTTGTCCGAAACAAGAACCTTATATGGAGGTACGGAAATCAATACCGTACTTGTTCAGGAGATTACAGGCGGCATTCCTCTGTATGTTTCCTATTTTTCACCTGATGAAGTAATTGAGGATTCCATCAAGCGATTGTTCTTCAGCAGCAACGGCCTTTTATACAACGAACCTTTAAACATCCTGAACATGGAAGTCAACGAGCCGCAAGCCTTTTTTTCTGTTTTGGAGCTCTTGGCCCATGGTATGAATAAGCAAGTTGAACTCGCTGACAAGAGCGGTATGTCAGCTTCCAATATCAGTTACTACCTTTCGACATTGCAGAATATTGGTCTTGTTGATAAGAAACTTCCATTCGGAGATGCAAACAAGAAGAAAACGATTTGGTACGTCAAGGATGGTTTGTTTCAGTTCTATTTCAAGCATGTTCATCCGTATAGAGTGTTAATCGAACGGGGTGTTGTAGATGGTACAATGGCATGGATTGGGAAATCATTTGCGACATATGCAGGCAGACCGTTTGAGGAAATCTGCAGAAATCATGTGCTCTCGCACGCAAACCTTCCAATAACTGAAATTGGTTCGTGGTGGGGCTTAGATCCGCGAACAAAGCGTGAGGAAGAAATTGATATAGTTGCAAAGACCATCGATGGAGACCTGATCTTTGGCGAGTGTAAATTCACCAATGAGAAGGTAGGAACCCGTGAATACGATGATCTTGTCTGGAAAAGCAAGAATGTAGGTGGCGATAAGAAACGATATTACTGGCTTTTCTCCAAGTCAGGCTTTACAGCCGACCTGCTTGCTGCAGCGAAAGACAATGAAGCAATGAGGCTGGTGAACCTACGGGACTTGTTCCTCTAGCATACATCCAATACCGACACGAGTATCAGGGATGGAAAACCCTATCCGGTTCGAGTAGCATCGCCGCCAGTCTTTTCTCAACACTTCTCCAGCTATACTTGCTGTCGTACATCATCAGAGGTTCGTCATACTCAATATCTTGGAAATAGCATAATCCTTTTCGAATCGATGTCTCATTCTTCTCATGGTATTTCTTGCTGTGCTCTGCACACATAGCATCGAGAGACATCAGAGTGGAAAGATATGCTACATCGATGAAATCCTTGATTCGCGTTCCATCATTCACTATTGCGTTCAACTTCATAGCAACGACATCCTCGAGGCTGGCCATTCTTACACCGTCAGTATGCTCTACAGGTTTCACCAAAGGATACTGGTGTGACATGCAATCTATAAATACCCCCCATATTTCACCTTTGAGTGTGTTGCGGGATTCATATCTGGTCTCAAATCCATAGAAATCTTTCATATGCAGCTTTAGTTGTGTGGTATCAAATGGTTTATCAGAAAACAGGCCAAGGTCTATACTTTTCCGGTGACCGATTCTCAGCGCAATATTTGTTCCACCAACGAGAAAGAAGCCATCCAGCAATGGGTCGGCCATCAGTGTTTGTAAAAGTTCGAAGGTACTGGAATCTACACTCTCGGTGTGAAGCATGAAAGTTCCTTCTTATCGACTTCAAGCACAATTGCCGCATAACAGGCATCCCTTATGAGAATGTTTCTAATCTGCCTTACGATATCCGCCACCTTTTTCTTCCCGCTGTAGAGGTTCAACATTGCATACCAATCTTCTTTGGTTCCGTATTGGAGAACCCTAAGAACAACAATCCTGCACATTTTCTGCCAGTCGAATCTTGAAAGATCATACTCCCATAGTATTGTAGGAGATATTTTGAGGTGGGAATGGTCTTTCCAATCGTCCAAGTACTTCATACAGAAAGCGCACCATAAAACGTAGTATGATTGGATTGTTACATCACATTCCTAAAGACAATCAGCGTCTTGAGATTCAAGCAAAATCATTTTGAGTTGTTGCTGAAAAATTGCATCACCCAAAAACCAAAAAAAACGGGGTAGGCCTCCCAAAATCAAGCATGTATAGTCTCACTAATTGGGAAAGTTGTAATTCATGTGAACGTATTTATCCTATTGCTCTTTGAATTTGCCTGGACTTATGCCAAATCTCTTCTTAAATAATCTGCAGAAATAGTTCACATCATTGAAACCGCATCGCATCGCAGTTTCTTTTACACTAGATCGTTCATTGTAGAGAATTCCCATAGCAGTTTTAAGTCGTAAATCCTCAAGATATAGTCTAGGGGAGATTCCCATTTGTTCTGAGAAAAGGCGCGAGAAATGAGATCTGCTGATATTACAGAATTCTGCCATCTCTTGCACCGATATGTCTTTCTCAATGTTATTTCTTAGGAATTGTCGCAATTCTTCAAACGGCTGATTCTTTTTTGGTCTCGGATGGTCTCCAAGTTCTTCCAGCAATGTCATGCAGAGTCCATATGTATAGTTGCTGTTGATAAAAGGATTTCCAATTTCATTTTTTTGTAGACTTTGAACAAAAAGGAAAAGCGTGTTGACGGTCTTGTCGTGATTAGTCATATCTAAGCAGTTCCCAAGATTTGTCTCAATCATTTGAGTTATTCTCAAAGCTTCTCTCCCGATCATAACAAGAAAGATGAATTCCCAATGACTTGAGTTTTCCGGTAGATAATACACATGAGGACTTGGAACAGAGACTATCATAAGGGAGCCGGGCAAAAGTTCCTGCTTACCTTTCTTATTTTCAAAAATTCCTTTACCTGATAAAGTATATTGCCAAACTACATAAGAAGGTGAATTGAGAGCTTCTCCCTCACAGCGATATTCAGATGATGTCTCTAAACTATGTCCGGATAATACAGCTAATGCGTGAAGAGGGAATTTTCTACTTGAATATTTCGTAGATATTCTGTGAATAGGTAGTGCTTGAAATTTCGCTAATAACGATTCTTTATTCATGCAATACATTTCCTTTAAATCGGAGTTATAATCCACGCCCTAAGAGTATACCACAATCAATTGTCCTATATATGAGTCGAATTTCATATTTCTTCCATCTACAAGTTATCATACCATACAAAAGGAAGAGGAGTTGTGTATGAGAATTACTTTTATTGGTGCTGGCAGTGTTGAATTTACACGAAAAATGGTTTCTGACCTTATTATGGTTCCAGAGTTTCAGACTGTTGAATTTGTCTTGATGGATATAAATCAAAGAAATCTTGATTTGATAGAAAGAGTTTTAGCTGCAGATTTGAAGGCAAATGGGCTTAACAATGTTGTTTTAACAAAAACAACCAATCAAAGAGAAGCAGTAACTGGAGCCACGTATATTTTTAATGTAGCAAGAGTTGGAGGATTGGAGGCTTTTGAATTCGATATAGAAATTCCATTGAAATATGGTATAGATCAGTGTGTTGGCGACACTATCTGTGCTGGTGGTATTATGTATGGTCAACGGACTATTCCAATGATTCTCGCCCTCTGCAAAGATATTCGAGAGGTGGCACGTGAAAATGCACTTCTACTAAACTATGCGAATCCGAATGCTATGAACACCTGGGCTGCCAATACGTATGGTAAGGTTCAGACTATTGGACTTTGTCATGGTGTTCAGCATGGCCATGAACAAATTGCAGAGGTTCTTGGGCTGAAACAAGAAGAAATTGATATCATCTGTGCAGGCATTAACCACCAGACTTGGTACATCCAAGTTTTACATAATGGTGTTGATATGCGAGATAAGCTACTGGAAGGGTTTCGCAAGCATCCAATATACAGCCGGCAAGAAAAAGTACGTATCGATATTTTAGAACGGTTTGGTTATTACAGTACCGAAAGCAACGGACACTTAAGCGAGTACTTACCTTGGTATAGAAAACGACCAGATGAGATTGATAATTGGATTGATTATAGTTGGTGGATTCATGGAGAGACTGGGGGATACTTAAAATATAGTCGTGAATTAAGGGAAAAGTTTGAGAAGTCGGCAACAACGGAGGCCTTGCTGATACCATATGAATACAAAGACCATCAACGTTCGTCAGAACATGGTTCTTACATTCTGGAAGCATTAGAGACAGGACGAGTCTATCGAGGTCATTTTAATGTTCCGAATGATGGATGTATCAGTAATCTTCCTAGTGATTGCATAGTAGAAGTCCCCGGATATGTTGATAAAAATGGAATATCCATCCCAAAAGTTGGAAATCTTCCTTTGGGTTGCGCGGCAATATGTAATCAAAGTATCTCTGTGCAAAGGATGTCTGTTGAGGCTGCTGTTCATGCTGATATAAGGGATGAGTAAAGAATAACTTTCCCATATGTTGAAATCTTCAATGATAGACAAAAGACGTATATTGGCAGCCCTTCCAAACAGGAATTCAATTGTTTTTCGACGGCAATGCCACCTGCGCGATTGT
>Ga0228535_1001780_pt1 | contig 27687 bp, 24 predicted proteins | sample SJ1metagenome_FD_168457 | JGI IMG/M metagenome (GOLD analysis project Ga0228535, IMG submission 168457) | Enriched culture of PCE-dechlorinating microbial communities from Ithaca, New York, USA - SJ1 | ecosystem: Engineered > Modeled > Simulated communities (microbial... > Unclassified | place...
TCTTCGTCGGTGAGACGCAGTCTGGTCTGGACGAGAAGCGCCCCGAAGGCGACGCGGAAGGGGAGCGCGGGGTTGCCGGTGCTCCCGAAGTGATTCCGGTAGCCGGAGAGGAGTTCGAGTTCCTCCCGCGGGACGAAGTCGGCGAGACGGATCCATCTGTTGTTCGGGTCCGGTGTGAATTCAAACGGAATGTCCTCGAATTTCAATTTCGGCTGGCCGACCGGCGACTTGTACACATTTATCCCACGCTCTCCGCAAGGTTTTCGGGGTTGAAATACCCTTTTTCTTGCACTATTTTACCGTGAAATACGCTTCTTTTCCAGTTCTGTCAAGGCTTTACGGGTTGTTCAGGAGGCCCTATTTATGCTACCATATTTCAAGGCAAAAACGCGTAAGGAGGAAGAGAATGAGGACCCATACAGAATACCTCTGGTTCGAGACGAAAAAAAGAAAAGAGCTGATACGCATCACTCCGGACCTCCGGGCAATACTGGAGAGAAGCGGAATCCGTGAAGGCATGATGCTCGTTTCCGCAATGCATATAACTGCGGGAATCGTGGTGAACGACAACGAACCCGGCCTGCATGCGGATATCCTTCAATGGCTCGAAAAAACAGCTCCCGAAAACCCTTCCTATGCCCATCACAGGACCGGGGAGGACAACGGGGACGCCCATCTGAAGCGCATTCTGATCCATCACCAGGCGATACTCCCCGTCACCGGGGGCAAGCTTGACCTCGGTCCCTGGGAAGAATGTTTCTATGCAGAATTCGACGGTTGCCGCAGAAAGCGCGTGATCGTCAAGACTATGGGGGAATAGACAATGACAAAAATGATACTTCTCGGCACTGTGCTGGTGGTTGCTCTCTGCTTCCTTTCCTCCCCTTCCGGGGCTGAGGGGCTGATTCCTCTTGAAGATTTCTTCAGGAATCCAGAAAAGAGCGGTTTCCAGATTTCTCCCGACGGAACGCGGATCTCCTACCGTGCCCCTTGGGAGCGGAGGATGAACATTTTCGTACAGGATATCGGATCGGATGAAGCGACACGAATCACGTCCGCAGCGGAAAGAGACATCCTCGCCTATTTCTGGGCAGGAAACAACAGGATCCTCTACCTGCAGGACTCGGGGGGAGACGAGAATTACCACCTCTATGGGGTGAACGCGGATGGTTCAGAAGTCCGTGATCTTACCCCCTTCAAGGATGTACGGGTCACCATCATTGACCGGCTGGAAGATATCGAGGACGAGGTGCTCATAGGGATGAACCGGAGAGACCCGCGCCTCTTCGACGTGTACCGGCTGAACCTGGCCTCAGGCGACCTGACCCTCATCGAGGAAAATCCGGGAGACATAGAGGGGTGGCTCACTGACCATGACGGAAAACTCCGTGTCGCCATGCGGACAGACGGGGTGAATACATCACTTCTTTACAGGGACAGGGAAGACCTTCCCTTTAAAACACTTCTCACCACCAATTTCAGGGAGAGCGTGGCCCCCCTCTTTTTTACCTTCGATAATAAAAAGCTCTACGTTGCATCAAACCTTGGGAGGGACAAATCGGCCATCTACGTTTTTGATCCCCTGACCGCGGACCATGAAGAACTCCTCTTCGAACACCCTGAGGTTGACGTGTACAGGCTTTTCTTCTCACGGAAAAGGAAACTGATCACAGGAACGGGCTTCACTACCGACCGTTTCCGCTATCATTTCTTCGATGAACAGCGCTCTGCGCTTCAGGCCGAGCTGGAATCCCGTCTTCCGGGGTACGAGGTCACGGTAACGTCCATGAACAAAAATGAGGATAAGGTCCTCCTCCACGCGGGAAGCGACAGGACCCAGGGATCCTATTATTTCTACGACACGGTGACGGGAGAATTCAGAAAGCTGGCGGACCTCAGCCCATGGCTTCCGGAGGAAAAAATGGCTCCCATGATGCCCGTGCAGTACACTGCACGGGACGGGCTGACCATTCACGGATACCTTACGCTCCCTGCCGGGAGCGACGGAAAGGATCTTCCCGTAGTGATCAACCCTCATGGAGGTCCGTGGGCGCGGGATACCTGGGGCTTCGACGGAGAAGTACAGTTTCTTGCAAACAGGGGTCTGGCTGTCCTCCAGATGAACTTCAGAGGCTCCACAGGCTACGGCAGGGCATTTTGGGAAGCGGGCTTCAAGCAGTGGGGACGGGCAATGCAGGATGATATCACGGATGGCGTGAAATGGCTCATTGAACAGGGCATCGCCGATCCTGAAAGAGTTGGTATTTACGGCGGCTCCTACGGTGGCTACGCAGTTCTTGCAGGGCTTGCGTTCACTCCCGAGCTGTATGCATGCGGCGTGGACTACGTCGGGGTGTCGAACCTGTTCACCCTCCTGGAGACCATTCCCCCGTACTGGGAGCTTGGACGGCAGATGATGTACGAACAGATCGGGCACCCTGAGAAGGAGAAGGAACTGCTAAAGGCGGCATCTCCCGTATTCCACGCGGACAGGATCCGGGCCCCGCTTTTCGTGGCTCAGGGGGCGAACGATCCCCGGGTGAAGAAGGCGGAATCGGACCAGATCGTGGAAGCAATGCGGAAGAGAGGCGTCGACGTGGAGTACATGGTAAAGGATAACGAAGGGCACGGATTTCTCAACGAGGAGAACCGTTTCGACTTCTACCGGGCAATGGAGCGCTTCCACGCAAAGCACCTGGGAAGCATGGCGGAATAGGAAAATACAGGAGAATCAATGACGGGGATGCAGGGGCATTCGGCCCCGCATCCCCGTTCCACAGAACGACCCGCTGTTCTTATTCCGCCGTCATCGTCTGTACAGTACCCGGCCAGGATTATTCTTCCCGTTCTTTTTCCTTTTCCTTCAGCCAGTCGATCCAGTACAGGTCAGTCCTCCGGCTTGAAAGGTTGCGGACACTCCCCTGCAGCCGGAGTTCTTTCAGAAGTTCTACATCCAGGTCTGCTATGAGGGCCATTTCCGTGTTTGGGGTCGCTTCCGCCGCCACCGCATCATGGGGAAAGGCAAAATCTGACGGTGTGAAGATCGCCGACTGGGCATACTGAATGTCCATATTTTCCACTTTCGGGATGTTGCCCACGCTCCCGGCGATGGCCACGTAGCATTCGTTCTCGATAGCCCTGGACTGGGCGCACCGCCGGACTCTCAGGTATGCATTCTTTGTATCGGTCCAGAAGGGAATGAGCAGGATATCCATTCCTTTTATGGCAAGGTATCGTGAGAGTTCAGGGAATTCAACGTCGTAGCATATGAGGATCCCGACTTTTCCGACGTCCGTCTGGAACACCTGCAGGTCATGCCCTCCCTGGAGCCCCCAGTAGCGGTATTCATCAGGGGTTATGTGGAGCTTGTACTGCTGGTTCCATGTTCCGTCCCTGCGGCAGAGGAAGGATACGTTGTAGAGACGGTTGTTCCTCAGTTCGGGCACGCTGCCCGACACGATATTGATATTGTAGGACACGGCCATCTCCACGAGACTCCTGCGCAGGTCTGTGGTGTATGCAGCGAGGGAGCGCATGGCTTCAGCAGGGTCCTTCTGATCGAACTGGGCAAGAAGCGGTGCGTTGAAGAGTTCGGGGAAAAGCATAAGATCCGTGTTGTATCCTGCCTGGGTGTCCACGAAAAACTCCACCTGCTGCAGAAAATCATCGAATGATTCGAAACTCCGCATCTGCCACTGCACCACTCCGAGGCGCATATAGGTCTTCACCTTGGAGATGAGCCGTTTGCGTTCTTCGTAGTAGATATTGTTCCATTCGAGGATAACGCCGTACCCTTTTGAGCTGAAATCCTCCGGCCAGTAGTTTTCCACGATTTTTTTGTAATGAAAGTCGTTGCTTACCTGGAAAGTAAGTACGGGGTCGGAGATCTCCCGGTTGTTTACCATGCGGATATACTGCTGGGGAGTCTTCTTTTCCGACCACTCGGCATATCCCGGAATTCTCCCGCCAATAATGATCCCTTTGAGGTTGAGCGTCTCGGAGAGTTCTTTCCTGGCATCGTACAGCCTGCGCCCCAGCCGTTTCTCCCTGTAATCCGGAGAGACGAAGATATCTATCCCGTACAGGTAGTCCCCTTCGGGATCGTGATTCTTCAGCGTGCCGTCTCCGACGACCTCCTTGTAGGTGTGCCTGTCGCCGAACCGGGAATAGTCAATAATGAGGGAAAAAGCCCCGGCCACCACCCTGCCCTTGTCCTCGATGCAGAGCTGTCCCTCGGGAAAACGGGTGATCATAGCACGGAACTGCTCCCTGGTCCAGGCCCCTCCCATTTTCGGGTAAATCCTGTCCATGATCCTCTTTACTTCGTCGTAATCTTCAAGGGTGAACTGGCGAAGCTCCAGTTCATGCTGATATCGTTTCCGGGCCATGTTCGTCCGTCCTTTCTCGGGGGAAAATTCACTCGCTTCATTATACTGTGATGCGCAGGGAAATACAGGGGAAGGGAAATGGACGGGCGATCCGGGATAAAAATAAAGCCCCGGAACGGTTTCCGGGGCAAAGGGCCTGTATAATTCTTATTCGGGTTTCATGCTGTAGAGCGAACAATCAGGGTTCAGCGGGCGTGACGGATCCTGGTACCTGCTCTCGAAACACAGGCACGACACGGGGATATCATAGGGGCCATGGATCATCCCCACGGACCTGCATGCATAATAGCCTGCAGCTGCCGTCAGGTTTTTGGCGACATCGATCATATAGCCTTCAAGTATGAATACCTCTTCACAAAAATCATGTGCCCGGGTCTTGGGAACCCTTACTCCTGAACCGAATTTCACCAGCCTGGTGAGGTTTCCCGTTTCAGGATCCCAGGAGAGTATTTTCTCGAAAATCCCTTCCCCGGCACCTTTTACCTGGCGCCATTGTCCCATGGGGAGAGTGTCGCTGAATTCCATTTCAGGTTTCGCCATTGAAATCCTCCTCATCAACAGCCCGACTGGCGGGCGGGATCAGAGCCCGAGAAAATCGGGCAGCCATGTAACCACTGCCGGCACATACGTTATGAGCAGCAGCAAGATAAGCAGCGGTACCAGCATGATCACAAGATCCTTGAACATCTCCCTGAGGGATGTCTCCGCTATCTCGCAGGAAACGAACAGGCAAACACCCAGCGGAGGCGTGCACATTCCGATGGTGAGGTTCACTGCCACCATGACTCCGAAATGGATAAGGTCTATGCCGAAAGTCTTCACAAGAGGCAGGAAGAGAGGGACAAAAATCGTCAGTGCACTGGTTGTATCGATAAATGTGCCCGCTATGAGAAGGATGATGTTCATCACCATCAACGCTCCCCACTTGGTGTCGATCACCTGGAGGAGGCTCTGGGTGATCGATTGGGGAATCATCTTCACCGTCATGAACCAGATGAACAGGCTTGCTGTCATGAGGACAGTAAGAATGACTCCGTTCGTTATGGCTGCATCTATAAATGCCTGGACGACCTTCTTCCAGGTCAACTCCCTGTAGACTATCCATCCCAGGAAAAGCGAGTAACCCACTGCTATGGCCGCCGATTCAGTGGGAGTAAATATCCCCGCCACGATGCCGCCGATGATTATGACCGGCATGAGAAGGGCAAGTACGGCGTCTCTGAGGCCCTGTCGAAGGTCTGACCATGATGCTCTCTTTTCCCTTCCTACATATCCTCGCCTCTTGCTGATAAGCCAGTTGGCGATCATGAGGAAAAATCCCATGAGCAATCCCGGTATCACTCCCCCCATGAACAGCTTCGCGATGGAGGTACTGACGATCACTCCGTAAACGACCAGGGGAATGCTCGGAGGGATAATGGGGCCAATGGAACCGGCAGTGGCCACGAGGGACGCGGAATACGCACGGGAGTATCCCTTGGAGATCATTTCGCTGATGAGCAGTGCACCGATTGCAGCCGTAGCCGCTATGGCTGACCCAGTGACTGCTGCAAAAATCATTGAGGCCACGATAGCCACCATGCCGAGACCTCCGGGCCAGTGCCCCACGAGGGCTTCGGAGAAATTGGTTATCCGCTTTGAAATACCCCCTACTGCCATAAGGTTTCCCGCAAGGATGAAAAGAGGTATTGCCACGAAGGCAAAATTGTCAACGCCTGTGAACATCCGCTGGACGATTACCTCCAGAGGAAGTCCCATGCCGAGGAGCCCGAAAAGGGTCGTGGCGCCGAGAGAAAAGGAAATAGGGATCCCGAGGAGGAACACTCCGAAAAGGGCTGCTATCCAGAGCATGGCAGCCTCACCTTCCTGCGGAAGGGGAATCCCCTTCTTTTCCGGTAAGCCCTGCAGCCAGTTTCACCGTATCCATGGCGAGGAAAATGACCATGAAAGCCACAGTAAAAGGGATGACCATATAGACATAACTCATGGGGAACATGAGGTATGGCGTCACCTGGTCGGAATTGGCTGTCATGAAGGAGAAGCTGTACCGGAGCACCACGCCGAGAAAAACGAGGACTACAATGTTGGAAAGAAGGTGAAACCACGGCTTGAATCGGTCAGGCATTGCCTGAACAAGAACGTCTATGTTCAGGTGAGCTTTTTTGAAGACTCCCACTCCCATGCCGAAAAACACGGAATACACAAAAAATATCCTGATTATGTCAGTTGCCCACGGCATGGGCAGCTGAAAAACATATCTCTGGATCACCTGCCCGAAAGTGACAACGAAAACTACCGCGAGACAAATTCCGGAAAGAACGGAAAAAAGGGTTTGTATTTTTTTCACTTGGCTTCCACCTCGAGCTCTCGTAAAAAAACTCCGGGGGAGGACTCCCCCGGAGCAGCGGGGTGACTACTTCACCTTTGCGACCTCATCTTTTATCTTCTGGACAAGAGCCTCGGGGACCGAATCGGCAAGCACCTTGTGAAGGTCTGCCGTAGCCTGGGCGAAGGCTGCCTTGTCAGGATTCTCCTCGACCTGCACCCCTGCCTTTTTGATAACCTCGAAGCGCTCTTTGTCCATTTCCGCAAGTTTCTGCCGCTGGAATGCAGCGGCCTCCATGGCCGATTCCCTCAGGATCGCCTGGTGCTTGGGATCGAGCCCGTTGAACCACTTCGGGTTGGCGAAAACAAGGGCAGGTTCGTAGGTGTGCCCGGTAAGGGAGAGGTATTTCTGAACCTCGTAGAACTTCATGGAGTATATTGTTGCTACAGGATTTTCCTGTCCGTCAACCACATTCTGCTGAAGAGCCGTGTAGAGTTCACCGAAAGGAATGGGTGTAGCGATTGCACCGAGGCGCTTCATGAACTCGATCCAGATCTTGGACTCCTGGACGCGGATCTTGAGTCCTTTCATATCCTCGGGAGTCTTTACCGGACGGATGTTGTTGGTCATGTTCCGGAAGCCCACCTCCCAGATGGAGAGGTTCACGAACCCCTTGCCGAGCATGATGTCGGCGAGGTCTTTGCCCACTGTCCCGTCAAGGACGGCATAGACCTGCTCCCTCGTCTGGAAGAGGAAAGGAACTCCGAAAACCTGGAGTTCGGGCACGAAACCGGCCATGTTTCCCGCAGCCACAGAACTCATCTCGATAGTCCCCATCCGCACGCCTTCAGCGAGGTCACGTTCTCCTCCGAGCTGAGCCTGCGGGAAGATGGTGACTTTCATCTCTCCACCCGATTTTTCCTCAACGAGCTTCTTGAACTGCTCCGCGCCGATCTGGTACTGGTGTTCGAGGCTTCCCGAATGGGCGAACTTGAACTCCACTGCAGCGGCAAACGCTGCCCCGCTCCAAACCACTATGCACGCCAGAACTGTCGCAACGAACACTCCGCTTCTTCTCATTGTTTTCCCTCCTGTTTGATATGTGTGCCGTAAATCTCCGGCACCCTGTCATTGAAGACCGTCAGAAAATTCCGGATCTGCGACACTTCGCCGAGGTCTATGGTCACAAACCCCGCTTCCTCGCCCTCACCGCCCTCGAAAAGGACCTCGCCCTTCGGGCCGAGGATCATTGATCCTCCTCCGAAGTGGGTGTCCCCGGTGGTTCCGCACCGGTTGCAGGCCACTACGAACATCTGGTTCTCGATGGCCCTGGCCCGGAGAAGTGTCTTCCAGTGATCCGCCCTGGCACTTGGCCACTCCGCGCTCACGAAGAGGACTTCTGTTCCCTTGAGAGCGTACGTTCTGAGCCATTCGCAGAACCGTATATCATAGCATATGACACACCCGGCTTTGGCTCCTTCGAGGGAGAAGAGACATTCCTTCCGGCCGCCGGTGAAGTACTTCTCCTCCTCCATGAGCCGGATCAGGTGAACTTTGTCATAATACGCCACAAGGTCGCCCTTCGGATTGATCACCTGGGCCCGGTTTGCATAACCGCTCCCGGTTGATGCAAGCACAGACCCTCCGACAAACCAGACGCCGTACTTCCTGGCAAGCCCCCCAAGAAACGCGGCTGCGTCCTTCCCCTCCGGATCTGCAAGTTCTCCGGCCCTGTCAAGCGCATATCCGACGTCCCAGATCTCGGGAATGACTACGGCCGTCGGGAGATCCGAGGGGACGGAAACGGCCGCCATCCATTTTTCGACATTTTCCCTGTTTTTCTTCCGGTCACCAAGGGCGATATCGAGCTGCAGTACCCCCACTCTCAGCTTCATGAAAGCACCTCCTCAGTTTCTGTCGGGCAGGATCCGCACAGCATACTCGTGCCGGATCTCCCTGCCGAGCACAGGGTCTTTCAGTGAGAGAACGTAACGGGATGCATACACCAGTCCCTTTCCGATAACGGGCAACGTGCCGCTGAAGAGGGCAAGTTTTCCTGATCCCGCAGGTGCGTCTTCCCGTGCCAGTTCAAACAGCTTCTCGGGGGGGAGCATCCTGCCCAGGGTCCCCTCCTGGTAAATCTTGCCGTCAGCCCAGGTCCTCAGTTCGATGGAGTCCCAGTGTCCCCGTATTTCGTCAACTCTCCAGAAGAAAGCCCCGACAACCTTCGAGCACGCCTGTTTGGCCTTCGCGACCGAAACAGTCTCAAGGGCCCTGTCGGTATGATCGCTTGCCACGGTCACGCAGAGATTGCCGCCGCAGTCCCGTGCAAGAAATACTTCACCTTCCCCTGAAGTGGATTCTCCCACCACCCAAAGAAGCCCCGTACTGGAGACTCGTTCAGGCTCGACCCAGTACATGGACGGAACTTTTTCGGGAGCGGGCACCCCTATTTTCCGCAGTTCCTCCACGTGTGCCATTACCCCAGCCTGGTCACGCCCGGTGTACCCCGCGGCTACGCATGCGTCCCACGAAAGGACGACCGATTCCGATACCCCGTCCTTCTTCTGCACCGCACTTACCATCCGCATTTTCTCAGCTCCCTTTCCCATAGGAGGACGATATTGTGCCGATCTTCCGAAGCAAAATGTCCTCCGTCTTGTCAAGATGCTCCCGGAGGGCCTCACGTGCCGCCCTTTTCCGGCCATTTTTTACCGCGTCGACTATTTTTCCATGTTCTGAAAGAACGTCATCGTACCGTTTTTCATTCATAGCAAACATGCCGAGCCAGATCATTTCTTCGCTTGCCGTGTTCCAAAATCTTTGGAGAAGAGAGTTGCCGACCACCCGGAAAAGAATGGAATGAAAGGACTGGTCGGCCGTAATAAAAGAAAAAAGGCTTCCCCGTGAATTGTTCATTTCGGAAAGAATTGAAGACATCATACGGACAGCTTCATGTCCCGATCCATGATCAAGCAAAAGATCCATAGCTTCCCGCTCAAGGATCCTTCTTGCCTGAAAAACTTCATGCAGGTCTGCGGCCGACACGTGCCGGATCCGGATGTTCTTCCGGGAGTTGATCTTCAGCCAGCCTTCCTGGGAAAGCCGATGTATTGCTTCGCGGACCGGAGTTCTGCTTATTCCGAGCTCTTCAGCCAGCCCCCGTTCCTGAAGTATGGAACCGGGAGGGTACTCAAGAGAAAGGATCCGCCGTTTTATCTGTTCGTAGGCTCCGGAGGCGAGATTTCCTCTTTTCATATGGCATACCACATCCTTCGATGGTATACCACAAGAATAATCATTCTTTTTTCCCTGTCAAGAGCATTTGGAATCAAAAAGAACCCCGGCCCTGTTCTTTTTTGAACAGTACCGGGGCCCTGCGGGAAATATCTCAGTCTTCCCGAATTCACCTGCAGAGAAGTATGGTGAGGTCGTTTACGTTTGTGCCGGTCGGTCCCGTACGTACCAGGCATCCGCATGCGTCAAGACCATGATAGGAATCATTGTCGGCAAGGATTTTTTCGAGATCCAATCCCAGCCCCGATATGGCCGAAACGGTTTCACCGTCCACCAGCCCGCCGGCAGCATCTGTGGGTCCGTCGGTTCCGTCCGATCCCACTGAAATGACCGCCGTCTCCGCAAGACCTCTGATGCCTGCCGCGGCGGCAAGGGCAAGCTCCTGGTTCCTGCCTCCCATTCCCTTTCCCTTGAGGTGAACGATCGTTTCCCCTCCAAGGAGAACCGCACAGGGGGGCTTCAGGGGATTTCCCGATGACCGGACCTCCCGTGCCATGGAAGCGAGAAATGCACCGGCATCCCTGGCCTCGCAGGAAAGGGTCGTCGTCAGCAGCAGCGGAGCATACCCCAGTTCCCTGACTGTTTTTTCCGCTGCGGAGCACAGCGCGGTGACGCTGCCGGCAATCACGGTGGTCACGTTGTCAAGTTTTTTTGGAGTTTCCTCCTTCAGGGCCTCCAGAAGTCCCGGCCGCATCGACAGGGAATACTTTTCCACTATTCGCATGGCCTCACGGACTGTAGAGCCGTCAGGGTGGGCAGGACCGGATGCAATGCTGTCAAGCCTGTCTCCCAGCACATCGGAAAGGGCGATCGCAAAAACATGTGCGGGAGCGACAAATTGGGCAAACCTCCCTCCCTTCACGGCTGACAACCGTTTCCGTATCATGTTGATCTCCACAATGTCCGCCCCGCATGCAAGAAGCTGGTCGGTAACAGAAATGAGATCATTCAGGCTCACACCGTCCCGCGGCTTTTCAAAAAGCGCAGATCCTCCGCCGGAGACAAGGAAAATCACCGTGTCCTTCTCCGAGAGCCCTTTCACTTTTTCAAGGGTTTTCGCCGTGCCTGCCAGTGTATTTTCATCAGGAAAGGGGTGCCCGGCTTCATGGATTTCAAGGCCCTGGATCTCCCCCATGCTGTGGCCGTATTTCGTAACCACCACTCCGCCGTCAAGACGGGAGCCAAGAGTGTCAGCGGCGGCTTTTGCCATTCTCCAGGCAGCTTTTCCGATGGCTGCGAGGACAACCCGCCCTCCTCCATCCAGCCGCTTCAAAAATCGTTCATCGCGAAGCGCTTCCTTTACGGCATTCTCCGGCAGGACCGCTTCAATAGCCTTCAGAGCCGCTTTCATTGCATCGTCTCTTATCTGTTTCATACGCCGCCTTCACCTCTTTCCAGTTTTCCCCGGCATCGCTGTTGATGAAAGAACCTCTATGCAGTGTTCCATTGTTTCCCTGACCCCAAATCCTCCCGCCTTCGTCACAAGCAGAAGGCCGTCTGCTTTCCCTCCCATGAGGCGGACCAAAGGAATACCGGGTTCCAGTTCCTCGAGAAGGGAGGTCCCTTCTCCTCCAAGAGCCCGTACGATACAAATTGCCGCTTCTCCGCCCGTGATGAAAATGCCGCTGACCTTTGTATTTTCCAGAACCTCTGAAACCACCGACGCGAGACTTCCACATATGCGCTCCCCTGCGTCCGCCTTTCTTCCTGCCTCCACCTGCCGCTCTTCAAGGGAGGACGTCAGCAGGACATTTTTCCCGCTCTTCAGGAGATATGCAGTTTTTTCCGCCAGAAATATTTCCTGGGAAACTGTATCGTCCATAAGCGCATCAATATCCACCAGAACCGGTGACGCAAGCCCTTTTTCGAGAACATGCCGCGCCTGGAGGGCGCTTTTCGGGCTTACGCTGCCGACGACGAGGAGCACGGGCCGGCCGAAGGCAACAAGGGCTTCTGCCAGGCCCGCCGACCCGACCCACAGTACGTCCTCCGGGGGAACCATTCCTGAGACTCCGTCGGCAATAAGCCGGAGATCATCCTCCGTCTCGGCGTCGAAACAAAAAACACCGGAACAGCCCGCCGCACCAAGAATGGAGGGAATTTTCTTTTCCCTGACTTCATCAAGGGAGACGGTCCGTGCCGAATTCTTCCCGGCTCCAAGAAGAGCTTCCGCCAGGGAAGATGTCGTTACCGGCTTTCTCGGATCCCTTCCCATTTCCGTCTCCGCTACAGGGACACCGTCAAGAAGGAGCAGGCCATCTCTCGAGATACGCTTATTCCCCGGATATGCGGGAGCAAAAACCGTCAGCTGAAAACCAAGCTCTTCCCGCAAAACCGCAACTTCCACGGCAATATTTCCCCTAAGGGTGGAATCCACTTTCTTGTAGAACACCCTTTTTCCTTTTGATCCGGCAAGGTGAGGCACGGCATTGCGCAGAATTTCCGCAGCTTCCGGCGACTGGATATTCCGTGACTCCGTATCAAGAATGACCGCTCCATTCTTTTCGAAAGAGGAAAATGCTTCCGGAGCCAAAATCACCGATGATTCGTATCCCGCCTTGAGGAATTGAATTCCCGTATCATTGGCGCCTGTAAAGTCATCGGCTATGACTATAAAGCTTCTGTCCATGCGACAGGATCCTTCGACCGTCTCATCTGTTCCGGGCAAACTGCACTGCCGCCCTGATCGCGGATATCATGCTCGACTCGTCGGCAGTGCCTTTTCCGGCCTTTCCGTATGCGGTGCCATGGTCAACAGAAGTACGGATGATCGGAAGCCCTACGGTTATGTTCACGCCGCCCATGAAATCCGTTATCTTGAGGGGGATGTGCCCCTGGTCGTGGTACATGGCCACCACGATATCGGAGTCACCCTTCAGGGCTTTGACGAAGACGGTATCCGGGGGAACAGGACCTGAGGCGTTTATTCCTTCAGCCCTTGCGGCCTGGATCGCGGGGATGATCTCCTCGATCTCCTCCCTGCCGAAAAGACCGCTTTCACCGCTGTGGGGATTCAGCCCCGCCACCGCAATCCGCGGTTCGGCAATGCCCAGTGCCCTGACCGCACCGTCAGCGAGGCGTATCACGGAGAGGACTCTCTCTTTTTTCGCACGGTCGCATGCCTCCCGAAGAGCTACATGGGTGGATACGTGAATAACCCGAATTCCGCCTCCCATGAGGAGCATGGCGTAATTTTTCGTTCCCGTGAGATCAGCAAAAATCTCGGTATGTCCCGAATAGTTGATGCCTCCTTCATGAAGGGCTTCCTTGTTGATCGGGCCGGTGACCACCGCATCGATTTTTTTCTCCAGGGCATCCTCTATTGCCCTTTTGATGTAGGCGAAGGCGGCTTTTCCGCACTTTCCCTGGACCCTGGCGAATTCATATGGTTCCTCCAGCGCCCCCAGCGAAACGAGGTTGATTTTCCCTTCCCCGGCATCCTCCGGTCTTTGCAGGGTGACGATCTCACGGGTACAGTTGACGATTGAGGCCGCCCTCTTCAGTACAGATGCGTCCCCATAGAGGACAGGAATGCATGAGGAGCTCACTTCCTCGTTTCTCAGCGCTTTCAGGGAAATTTCAGGACCGACCCCCGAGGGGTCGCCGATGGTAATGCCGATTCGTGGTTTTTTCATTGTATCCTCCCGGTTATGTGTATATTTAACTCCATATTCGAAAAACAGTCGCTGTCCGGATTTCTTTTACAACCCGAATTATATCAAAGGACTGCTTTTAAATCGTTCGTATCACAGGTTCAGACGGCTTCAACTATGACGGAAACCCCGTCCGGAACAACCGTTACTGACGCTTCAGGGTTATCCAGTATGCCTTCTGCCATGGCCAGGGCTGCTTCAAGGGACGGAGCCCATTTCATGTTGAGGTGCTCCACCATTTCCCTGGGGGCGGATGTCACCATGATGACCGTAAAGTCTATGAGAACCCTTGCGAAAATCTGGATCTGCCACTGATCAGCCTCAGTCTGATCACGTCCCCGAGCCATGATCATGTCCATTATCCCCCGGGGGGTGGTTATTTTTTCAAACGTGCGGAAGAAGGCTTCTCCTCCGTGACCGTCGCTGCATTCGGCAGCCACGATAATGACCCCGCCCTTTTTGCAGGTCGCTTCGCCGGCAGTCATGCTTTTTACCGCCTGGTAGAGATTCTGGTCCAGGGGGTAACCGCCGTTGCTTGTGAGGACGATGTCTGCAGGAACAGCCCTGGCTTTCCCGTACTTTCCAACGAAGGAGCAGCCCGCTTTGTGAGCCCTTTCCATATCACCGCTGAAAGCCCCAACTATCCGTTTTTCCGGGTCGATGACCACATTGCAGATAAAGGCAAGTCCCACTTTCCTTGCTGCGTAGACCATATCCACTTGGATCGGGTTTCCCTCGATGATGCCTGTCCGTGCCCGGTCATGGGCGATGAATTCGGCGCAATGGTTCGCCATGACCGTCCGGTAGCTTGCCACACCCGGGAGCACACTTTTTCTCCCGCCGGAAAAGCCTGCGAAGAAATGGGGTTCTATGAATCCTTCGGCCACCAGGAGGTCCGCCTCCACCACGAGACGGTTCAGTATGAGGCCGCCCCCCGAGGGCAATGTCCCCACATGGACCAGGTTCCCGTCATCATGGCTGTCGTGAACGACGATCCGTTCGTTTTTCACGATCTCCCGGCCGTACTTTTTCAGCAGTTCTTCCGCGGTCGTCTTCCGATGTCCTCCCGTCGCAACAAGGATCGTTATTTCCGCATCGGGATTTCCGGTCCGTACTTCCCCGAGAAGGAGGGGCAGAATGATCGAACTCGGCACCGGCCTGGTGTGATCGCTCGAGATGATGACCACGTTCTTTTTTCCCCTGGCCAGCTCTTTCAGAGGGGCCGAACCTATGGGGTTTTCAAGTGATTTCCTGACGATCTCCTGCTCAGGCGTGTCTGCTTTGAGCTCGTGCAGATTCGATGTAAGAACGGCTTTCAGCCTGGAGTCAGGGATTTCGATAGATAAAGAAGCATTTCCATAGGGAATAGGTATTCTCATGATCAGCGACCTCCTTTTTTTCCTGTATCCAGGCATTTTTCCGGTCAATGGCTGCTTTAAGCGGCTGAATTCGCAGAGACCAACGGAAAAACCACGGCAGCCTGAGAACATTGTTGTCGAGAAAAAGGAAAACAGCAACAGGAAACCTGATTTTAAGTTTTCCGTTCCGCCCGGAAGGGACCGGAAAGACACTTCTCCTGCGGCATCAATATTCCCTTGTCCGACAGATCAGCGGTTGAAAAAAATATCGCAGATTTTCCACGCCGCCTCGTCCGGGTCGAAGGCAGGGGGATTCCAGTTATCCGGCCGTATGGACCAGCGGTTGATGGAGAGATTCAGGATGAAATCCCCCTCCACCGCACCGTAGACCCACGTGCCGAACTCCTCCCCGGCAGCGGGGCCCCTCTTCGATATGCGAAGGTTTTCTTTCGTCAGGATGGTGAACCCCCGGGCTTTCAGATGTTCCGTCGACATGGTCCCATCCAGGCCGAAGCGGGCCCGGTGGAACCGCTTCGCTTCCTCTGGGTCGGGAGCCAGGCGGAGGTCGGCGACGGAATAGTTGACCACCGTTCCGCCGCTGTACACATCCTGGGGCGACCTTTCCTGAAGATTGTTTTTTCCGTCGAGGAAGAACCCGACTACTGATCTTTTCCTGCTGTAGGCCAGGGAGCCCGCAATGGCCGCCAGCCGGTTCGACCCGGGAACGGGGACACTCTTCGCCCCCTTGAAGGCGGTCTTGATCTCCTTTCCGTCGGGGGTCAGGTGCACCAGGAAACATTCAGAGTTGAAAATCTCGGTGTTCAGGTAATACCCGTTCGGCACGTCCTCCCTGGTCTTCCGCTCCCCTTCCGGGATGCCGGACAGACCGAAAAGCGCCCCAATCCTTTCATGAACACCCGGAACGACAGACAGAACTCCGGGCTGGCCCGCAGCGGGGACGGGCACGGCCAGAATCGGAAGCCTGGGAGCGGTCTTGACGGCTGCAAAAAGGATACCAAGTGCCTCTTCCGCATCCTCAAGAGACTTCAGGGCGGCATCTGCCCGGGGAAGGAGGTCTGCGGCAAGGATGCGGGCCCTTCGGGCGGTCTCCGCCGTCTCTTTTCGGGCCTTTCCGTCAGCGACAGGGAATTTTTTCAGGTCTTTTGCTATATCTCCCTCCATACGCAGGAGAGTGTCGAGCCAGGCATTGAATTCCCCGGGGAGTTTTTTCCGGGGGAGGTGACGGCCTGCTCGTTCCTCCCGATAATCATCCACCCGGGGATCCCTTTCTTTTCAAAGAAATGGGCATATCCACGCCGGAGCGCCTTTCTGATCCGGTCGAACTCTGAAAGGGCGGACTGCCACCTATCCCGGTTCCTCTTCATGGCCGCCGCCCCTTCCCGGGCCAGTTTCCCTGCCTCAAGAAGGGCGGCCCTGTCCTCCTCCATGTCAGGAAGAAGCTCCGCCGCCCCGGAAAGCTCCCGGAGAACATCCATCTCCTCAAGGGTCCTGTCGAATCGGGACCGGTTCCGTGCGTGGTCCTCCGCGGCCATGGCAACCCCAGCCTCCAGCCCGGCAACGTTACTCCCGGAGGCAAGGTCCTCTCCGATCTCCCCGATCCTTCGGAGGAGCAGGGCACTGTCGGACTCCGTCTTTTTCAGTTCCGGACCCCAGTGTTCCGCCCCCCTTTCCATGGGCTTCACCAGGGAAGGAAGTCCGGACAGGCGCTCCGACCTTCCCCGGAGGGAATCCACCGTCCGGACTTCTCCAGATGTCGAGAGACCGGGCCCATCGCACATTCTGCTCCATGGCCGCGCCAAGGGATTCCGCCAGCACTGCCGTTCTCTCCAGTTCCCGCACCAGGTCTTTTCCAGAGGCAACGGACCTGGCGTTCTGTACTTCTACGGCCATCCCCTGGGCACGGAGCTCGGCGGAGGTCGTCTCGAGGACATTAATGGTGTCGACGGCCTCGCCGGCAAGAGATATGACCGTCTCCGCCCCCTCGACAATGGCACCGCCGGTCCACCGGCCCGCCGCCTTCGCATATTCGTACCCGCCCCTCACGGCACCGTAGGCGGTTCCCTTCGCCGCGGCCTCGGCGGCGATCTTCATCTTGACGCCGAGGTCATCAGGATCCTCTCCCCGGTTTTTATAATACTCCCGGAGACGTTCCACTTCGGCCTTCGTGTATTCGGCCGTTTCGGTGGTGACCGCTTCAGCCGTCCCCCGAACGGTCATATCATAGGCGAGACCGAGCGCGACTCTCCCGTAGTCCGGGTTTCCCGAAGTCCGCCTGTTTTCTTCAAGCAGAACATTGTACCCGCCGATGACGGTGGAGACGATCCCCGCGCTCCTGAGAAGAGAACTCCCCCGTCCGCTTGCGGCCACTCCGGGGTCTCTCCGTGCTGTTTTTTCGCCGGGATCCGGTGCTTTTTTCATTTCCGCAGCCACCTCCCGGGCAAAATCACTGCCGTTCCGTGCCTCTATTTCTGCAAGTGCGTCGCCGACTCTCGATGGCGGCAATCCCTTTAGTGTCTCCGCAGCGGCCTTCCGGAGCGCCGACCGGCTTTCCGGGCTGGAGGAAGCGGCCGCGATCTCTCCCAGGGTGGAAGCATAATTTCTGAGTGCCTTCTCCGTAAGGTGACCGCTCAGGGCATCCACTGCCGCTTCCCCTCTCCTGGAGGGAGCGCCTGAATCCCGCGCTTTCGCCGCGTCCAGAAGCGAAGAGGTTCCCCCTTCCCGGGGCGGAAGACTGGCCGGCTCTCCGAGGCTTCGCTCAAGCCTGTTGATCCGGTCAATATACTTTGCCTGGTGAAACTCCGTCTTGCGTATCTCCGCCGAAAGGAAGCTCCGCTCCCCCGGTCCGCGGAGTCTGTGTACTTTTTCATCAGAGAGACCTTCTCCCTCTTCATGGCCTCGATCCGGGATTTCATTTCCTCGGCGTAGGCCCTTCCCTCGGCGATGGTCACAGGGTCTCCCCGGTCGAGCTTGCCCCGGGCCTCCGCCGCAAGGGGAGAGGCGTACATATTGCCCCCGTCGCCGTTTATGTAGGCGGCGGCCCTGGCAAATTCACCGGGGTTCTTCATGTCCGCCGGAGAGGGCATGATATCCGTCTCGGTGCGGGCAGCCCAGTTAACGCCCCTTTCCACGGCGAGGCCACTCTCCCGGAGATAGGCTTCCACACGACTGTTGTATGCCTTTCTTGCACGTTCCACGTCCCCGGCGGACAGCTCCTTTCCCCTGAGCTGCACGTCCGTGTCCGTTCCCGGCCTGAATGGTTCCCTTTTCCGGCCCTGCTCCGCCGATAGTCCTGCTTCAGCTGCCGCGTCGGCGGCCAGTCCCCGGTTCTTCCTGTCATAGGCGACCTGGACTATCCTGTAGGTCTCCCCGTTCAGCTTCCCTTCCATGGCCAGGTGGTTCACCCGTTTGTTCTCAATAAAAAGAAACGCTTCGTCGGCTGCCGTCGCAGTGCCCGACGCAGTCTGCTCCGCTGCCCGAAGGATCGCCCCGTCGTCGGTCCCGCAGGCAGGGAAGGGATACAAGGCAAGGATCATGAGCAGCAGAAAGACCGCCGGTATCCTTGAAAGCGCAGAGGAGGAATCTTCACGGACAGCACCCACGGAGATCATCTCCTTTCAAGCTCCTCCGCCAGGCGGAGGGCTTCAGCGGCAACAGGCGAAGAGGAAGAAAAGGATGCCCCGATTTCTTCAAGCACCTCTTCGGCAGCCTTTTCATACTCCCTCCGCTCGAAGGGATCCCCTGCCGTAGACGATTTTTCCAGAAAAAGAGCGGCCAGGGCGGGAAGAACATTCTCCCTTCCATCCTCCCTGAGGGCAAGGATGGAGCGAAGGCATTCGATCCCCCTGTCGAGGTCGCCGCTCGCCGCGGAAAAGAGCAGGATCTGTGAGACGGCTCCGGCGGGAGAGACGACAGGGTTCCAGGCCCTCCGAAGGGCGGTGTCGAAGGCCGGCCCGAAGCGGCAGGATCGTCCGCAGGCGTCCGCCAGTCCCGCGAGGACCGAGTCAGACGGGGAGACGGAGGCAAGCCCCCTGTACAGGGAGACCGCAAGGGCGAGTGATGCGGCGTCATCCATGGCGGCATAGGCTTCCGCAAGTTCAAGAGCCGTACGAAAGCTGCGCGGATCGCTTCTGAAGGCCTCCTCTTTTTCCGCCACGGTTCCCTCCCGGCTTTCTCTCTCATCAGGCAGAGTTTTTTTCACTTCGGGGGCTTTTTCCTTGCCCCGGGCTCCTCCCTTTTTGACGGCAAAAAGGGAGGACGCCGAGGAATGCGTCGCAGGAAGGAGGTACATATCCACCGCATATCGTCCCTCGGGCCATCTCCTTCCAGGGGTGAGCGGGGAGTGAAAAGTCACGGAGGATTCTTTGATGGGGCTGGCAACGGTGCGTTCCCCCAGCCTGACCCTTCCCGAGCCGGGCGGGGAAGAAAACCAGACGAAGCGGACAGCAGTGCCCGCTTCAACATCCCGGACCTCCGCCACCGCGATGAATTCCTTCGCCGACGGGTCATAACCGGAGACCCGACCTACCGGGGAACCGTCAGCAGCCAATCCGGAGGCCAGGTATGTTTCGGCGATTGCGGGTGCAGCTTCCCCTTCTCCAGGGAGGGAACAGAATAGAAACATAAGGGAAAAAAACAAAACGAACCATAAGGCCACATTCTTCATGAAAATCCCTCCCCGGGGTGCGGGTATTCAGGCTCCTCCGGCGGCAATCTTTCCGGGAAGCATTTTGCGAAATTGTATCACTTGTCTGTCCGGCAAGGAAGGTCAGGGCTGGATGGATGCCTGAGAAGGTTTTCTACGAAGCTGAATGCTTCTTCTTTCGAAACGAAGCCGGGATGGAGCCTTTGAAGCTTTACGGTGCCCAGAAGCTTCCCGAGGAAAGGACCGGGCGCAAGGGAGAAACGGTTCATGATCTCCCCTCCTGTCGGAAGAATATCCTCCCGGAGAGCACGCACTGCCATGGAGACGTACAGTACCCGATTCTCGCTCCACCGGCGGAAATGGGGCTCCCCGACGCAGAACTGCCGTGACAGGAGAAAGAGGGAGTCCATGAAATGAGTTCCCCTGGCCTCGAAAAGTGTCGCCATTCTTTCAGGCTCAGGAGAGGCCAGGGGAAGGCGTCGCTGCCTGACGAGTTCCGCTGCCTCCAATGCGGCCCGGTCCGACCATTTCCACGCAGCGAGAGCGGCGCCGGCAGCGGAGGATCCGTCATCGGCCCGGGAAGAGCCCCCCCACGGAAGGGAAAAGAGAGCCGCCGCACGCACTTCGAGATCTGCACCTTCCTGAGCCAGTCCTTCAACGATCCTGCACAGTCGGGAGAAGTCGAATTCCCTGGAGGGCATCCCGGGAAAAATAAAGTCCAGAAGGCCGCACTCCCTGACCATTTCAAGGAAAATCCGGGGATTCCCCTCCAGGCCCAGGCGGATCTCCCTCCCAACTCTTTCGGGAGCGCACTTCTCAAGGGAGGGACGTGCCTCCCTGCAGGCAGAGATTGCCTCCGAAACAGGAACAAATCCGGGAAGAACAGCAGCAAACCGGGCGAGGCGAAGCACACGGAGAGGATCTTCCGCCAGCCGCTCCCGGGCCGGTCCGTTAAACCTGAGCACCCTCGAGGCGATGTCAGCCATAGACCGCCTGCTCCCCACCACTTCTCCCGTCCGGCGGAGGGCAAGGGCATTCACGGTAAAGTCTCTTCTTGAAAGATCATCCTTCAACGATCCCCCCGAATAGGGAAACACCTCGCAGTGCCCCTGTTCGAGGGGGAGAAGGAGAACATTCATCCCCTCCGGGCCCAGGAGCCTGCCGGCAGGAAAGAGGTGAACGGCATCTGCCAGGGAGATATTCGAGGCAATATCAGCGTCCGCAGCAGGAAACCCGCAGAGAAGGTCCCGTACTATCCCGCCGACCAGGACCGCTTCGTACCCTGCTTCTTCCAGTCTTCGGACAACACCGAGAGCACCGGAAAGAATGTCCTTCATGACGCCTTGGGTTCCGCCTCAACGACCAGCGGTTTTCCATAGAGCATGGCCATACCGGTCGACTTGTGCTTCACCTTGTACCCCACAAAACCGTCCCCGAAGACTTTCGGATGGTAATCATAGTTCCTCAGCAGAATCTCCTTGTGCCCCCGCGTCATTACGGATACAGGCCTTCTGAGATTCTTGTAGAGAACGAAACGGGGATGACCGCCGTACTTGTTTTTGAAGCGGACTGCATGAAAACCGCACTTCAGCACGTTCGACAGGCTGAAGATGTTTTTCGGAGAGACGGTGGTATGGAGGTGATACCTGTTGGGATACAGTATATTCTCCATGAAAAGGTACGTGAAAAACTGTATATTGTTGCCCCTGAAGGTCGAGTCGGTCACGCAGAAGTCCATGACTGCCACGTTTTTCGTCTCCATGGGGTCGATCCCGAGGTCCTCCGTGGCGTCTTCCACGTACTCCTTCACGTAGGACACCGCACGGAGGGCGATAAGCCTGCCTTCGGCAAAAATTCCTGTTACGGCTCCCTCTCCCCGAATGCTCTCCGCAATAGTGTTTTCCTCTGCAAAAAACCCCTCGTCTCCTATTTCATCGGTGATGCGCTTGTGGAAAAAAACAGCCTCATCGATATCATCCTCGTAAAGGATCCTCATTGTGCATAAAACCGGAGCGACAACCCCCACGTCTCTTTTCTGCAGAAAAAACTGTTGGGATGCATACCCCATTGCATCGCCACCCCTTTCTCTTTCTTCTCCATAGTTCCCCGGGAAGATGATAACGATCAATTATGAAACATCCCGCGGGATGATAGAGTATATTATACAAAACACTGCAAGAGGAGAGATACAATGACGCCAACGGTCATTATTGCATGCCCCGATTACGCAGAAAAGACAGTCCACAAGCGCATGACCGATCTTCTTGAACCTCTGGGAGGAATGGGGAGGTTCATCAGACCGGGAGAAAGGGTGCTGCTCAAGCCGAACATGCTTTCCGCCTCTCCGCCTGAGCAATGTGTCACGACCCACCCGGAAGTGGTACGGGCGGCTGCACGGCTGGTACTTGATTCGGGAGGTATCCCCTTCATAGGGGACAGCCCCGGACTCGACGGATTCAGGAGTGTTGCCGTACGAACCGGAATGGAGCAGGTCGCACAGGAATTATCCATTGAGATCCGGGAACTCGACTGCCCTGTTCCCCTTACCATGGCTGCATGTTCGGTATTTCAAAAAGTTTTTGTTTCCAGTCACGCTGTTGAAGCCGATAAAATCATCAACCTCCCCAAGCTGAAGACCCATGCACAGATGATGCTGACCCTCGGAGTGAAGAATTTGTTCGGGACGGTCGTCAGGAAGGCAAAAGCGGAGTGGCACTATAACGTGGGACTTCACAGGGACACCTTCTCCGACCTGCACCTCGATATAGCCCGAAGCCTGGCTCCGGCACTGACAATTCTCGACGGGATCGACGGCATGGAAGGGCACGGCCCCGGGAACGGGAAGCCCCGGCATTTCGGCCTTCTGGCGGCTTCTTGCGATCCGCTGGATCTCGACCTCAGGATATGTACCATGCTTGGAGCCGACCTGCAATCTTTCCCCCTGTACCGGTCAGCCCTGAGGAGAAACCTTCTCCCCGATTTGGAGAAGCCCGCTCAAGGCGACTTTCCTGCAGGCTTTGTCTTTGAAAACGTTGAGATCCCCCGACTGGACTCGCTTCACCTGCTCCCGTCTTTTCTGGACGGTTTCGGAAAGCGGTTCTTCACGTCCCGTCCTGTTCAGGACTCCAACTCGTGCATCCGCTGTGGAAAATGCGCATCCATCTGCCAGGCGGATGCCATGAAGCTTGACGAAAACGGGTTCATTGCCATTGATTACGAAAAGTGCATACGCTGCTACTGCTGCCAGGAGGTCTGCCCGGTGGACGCAATCAGTTTTTCCAAAGGATTGGTCCTCAAGGCCCTCGATTTTTTGAAAATATGACTGCGGCCGGTGCCCTTTTTCCATGATTTTTCATTGCAAATTGTCTGCCAGAAATTGCTCAATTCCCCATGAATTCTATAATTCAGAAGAAGGCAGGATTTCGTTTCATTGCCTGCCGGTTCCATATTCTGATTTACCGGAGGGGTATGCCATGAGACTTTCAGCCTATTCAGGTCTTGCGGAAAAAAGCTTTGACGCGGATTTTCTGAATCTGCTCATGTTTGACATCTCGGGCGGTATGAGGTCAGTAACCATTCCCAAAGAGTATGTATCGGACTCCGTCTTCCGGGACGGTATCGGCTTTGATGCGTCAAACTACGGATTCGCGAAAGTGACCAACTCGGATATGGTCGCAATTCCCGACGCCGGGCGCGCCTTCCTTGAGGAACGGGACGGCTTCAGAACGATCCATGTACTCTGTGACGTGACAACCACCGAAAGACTGACGTTCGACCAGTACCCCCGTTCCGTCACGAAAAAAACCGCGGCGTATCTTCAGGAAAAAGGACTTGCAGACCGGGCGATGATGCTCGTGGAACTGGAATACTACGCATTCGAGGAGGTGGAGTATTCAACCGGAGTTTCTCATGCATTCTATTCCATCGGGTCTTCCGAGGGGCTCGGGGAGAGCTTTTCCACCCGGCTGCGGTTCGGAGCTCAAAAAGGATATCAGAAACTCTCCCCCGAGGACCGGTATCTTGACTTCCGGAACAGGACCGTCAGGATAATGGGAGACGCAGGTATTCCCGTAAAATATCACCATCACGAGGTGGGCGCATCCCAGCTTGAGATCGAGCTCGATTTTATGGATCTCGTGAAGGCTGCCGACAGCGTATGCGTAGCGAAATGGATCATCCGCACAGTAGCCGAAGAGATGGGACTGAAGGCAACATTCATGCCCAAGCCTCTGTACAAAATGCCCGGAAACGGAATGCACGTCCATCAGTACCTCGAAAAAAGCGGAAAGACCCTCTTTCCCGGAGACGGTCTCCACGGACTGTCACCCCTGGCTCTTTCATACACATCCGGGCTGCTTGAACACAGTCTTACGGGAAGCCTTCTCGCCTTCACCAACCCGAGCACCAACAGCTACCGCCGCCTTGTCCCCGGATACGAGGCTCCCATAAGCGCGACATTCGCCAGGGGATCGAGGAGCGCCGCCGTCCGCATCCCCGGCTACCTGAAAAAAGACGAGGTTCGAATAGAATACCGGACCGGCGATGCATCGGCGAACACCCACTACATGCTCTCCGCAATGGCACTTGCAGGAGCGGACGGAATACTCAGAAACGCCGACCCCGTAGCTGCAGGGTTCAGCAGCGCGGAAGCCAGGGACGACAAGGTTTTTCCGCTGAACCTTCATTCCGTGCTCGCAGGGTTGGAGAGGGACCATGAGTTCCTCCGCCCGTCCTTCCCCGAGAAATTGCTCGAACTCTGGATGAATCGAAAAACAGCGGAGGCAGAGTACATCTACAACGCTCCGACACCCCAGGAATACGAACTTTACTTCTGATACGCAGATACGCAGAAAAGGGAAGAAGCCCCGGAAAACCCCGGGGCTTCTTCCCTTTTTTATCTGCATGCTCCCCAAAATACACTATCCGAGAAACGCGAGAAGCAGCCCTCCTGCGAGCACAGAGCCTATCTGGCCTGAAACGTTGGCGCCGACGGCATGCATGAGGATAAAATTATTCTTGTCCTCCGCGGCTGCGAGCCGCTGCACCAGCCTCGCCGACATGGGGAAAGCCGAGATGCCGGAGGCCCCGATCATGGGATTGAGCTTCCGCTTCCTGAAGAGGTTGATGGTCTTTGCGGACAGAACACCGACAGCAGTGTCGAGAATGAACGCCACAAGGCCCATGCAGAGTATGAGGAGCGTCTGGGACTGAATGAACCGGTCCCCCGTCATTGTCGCCGAGATAGCAAGCCCGAGAAGGATGGTCACTATATTCGCCAGCTCGTTCTGCGCTCCTTTCGCAAGGCGGTCCACAACACCGCTTTCCCGAAGGAGGTTTCCGAACATGAGAAAGCCTATGAGAGAGGCGGAGGGCGGAGCGAACATTCCTGCCACGAGAGTTACCCCTATGGGGAAAAGGATCTTGAGTTTTCTGGAAACAGGCTTCTCATGATAGGGCATGGGGATCCTCCGCTCTTCAGGAGTCGTGAGCAGCTTTATCACGGGCGGCTGGATCACGGGAACAAGGGCCATGTAGGAATAGGCCGCCACTGAAATGGGCCCGAGAAGATGGGGTGCGAACTTCGCTGAAACATAGATCGACGTGGGACCGTCAGCTGCACCGATGATGCCTATCGAGGCCGCTTCCTTCAGGTCAAACCCAAAGAGCAGGGCAAGCCCCATGGTGAGAAATATCCCTGCCTGGGCAGTAATGCCGAAAATGAAGGTTACGGGATTCTGGAAAAGAGGGGTAAAATCGATCATCGCTCCGATAGCGATGAAAATGAGCAGGGGAAACATTTCGTTGGCTATTCCGGCATCGAACAGTATGCTCAGGGCCCCGTGCTGGATATGTTCACCTGCCATATGGGTCAAAGCCGAAGTAAACGGAATATTCACAAGGAGCGTCCCGAACCCCATTGGAAGAAGGAGGGACGGCTCGTATTCCTTTGCGATAGCAAGATAAAGGAGGACGGCACCCACCCCCATCATGACCGCCTGCCTGCCTGAAAGCGCAAGAAACCCTTCGAAAAGCTGCTCCATTAATGCTCTCTCCTTTATGAACGCACACGATGTGCAGGAATATAAAAAGACCCCCAGCGCAGGGAAACTTCAGCGCTGAAGGTCTTGCTCTATCGGCAAAAGCCAACGATAAAAGCCAGGCCTAAGACCGTGTTGGTGACTTTCATCCCGCAAGCTACTCCCCTTCGGAATGTATTGTACCCTGAGAGAAGGGCTTGTCAATGGCTTACCGCCTGTCTTGAGGAGGTGGATCAATTTCGTTCGGGATGCCGTGCGTTCAAACACTCCTGATTCTTTGCATAAAATGACGGCGACGAAATTCCGCTCACCGCGATATAATAAACTGATATCTATATTCTCAGCGAGGTTTCAGAAGATGAAAAAAATAGCAGCTGCGGCACTTGCGTCCATTCTGGGTTCTCTTGCATTCTTTATTGTTACGGCAACGACCCGGGAAGAAGAGACTTTTCTTGATATCACTCCCCCGCCGGCAGCCACAGGGGAAGCGTCCGAAAAAGCTCCTGCCGTCTCGTTATTTTCCATACCGTTGAGTATTACCGCCGAAGAGACCTCCCGCCTTCTCGAGGAAGCTCTCGTGAACCCCCTGTACAATGTGAAGGGACAAAAACTTGATGACAGCTACGGCGAATCCGACGCCGACGTGCTCGTCGAAAAAACCGGCCCTGTCGCCGTAGTTCTGGAAAACAACGCCGCACTGTTTTCGCTCCCCTTCCGTTTTGAAAGCCTGATCCGGTGGAAAGGCAACATTTTCGGAATTTCCTCGAGCACGAAACAGGAAATCTTCGGAGGGGGGGTACTCAGGCTGAAAGTGAGCCCAAGGATCGATCCTGACTGGAAGCTCAGGCTCAATGGAACACTCGGCGTGGAGTGGAAAAAAAGCCCGGCTATAACCATACTCGGACAGAAAATCGGCATTGCGGGCTTTCTCTCGTCCACCCTCGAAGAACGTTCAGGGGATCTTCTTCTGCGTGCCGAAGAGGAAATAAATCAGTCCATACGCCTGAAAGAGCATGCGGCAAACCACTGGAAAGGACTGCAAACACCCCTCGCTCTCTCCGAGGCCCCGAAAGTTGTGCTCTCTATCGATCCTGTGTCCGTTTCAATGCCTCCTTTCAGTGCTGCAGGAGGAATTCTGTCGACCCACCTGGCACTGAAATGCATCCTCAGGGTTTCATCTGATTTCGCAGAGACGGAAAAACAAAAGCCTACTGCCCTCCCCCCGCTCACTGTTCTTCCGTCCAGCCTCGATCCGGGTTTCCTCGTCAACCTGGAGACATTTTTTTCCTACAGGGTGCTTGGAGAATACGCGTCGGCCCAGGAATTGCCCACAGTCGATCTGCCTGCAGGAGGACAGGTTACCGTTGAAAAGCTTTCTTTCTTCGGGAGCGGAGAACGCCTTGTGGCAGCTGCTGCTATACGGGGAAAGGCCCCCATGGGAGGGACCCTGAAAGGCGAGGCATTTCTCTCCGGAAAACCTGTATTTTTAAGTGATGACCAAGTGCTCCGCGTCGAAGAATTCGACTTTGATGAAAACTCCACAAAGGGACTTTCGAAGGCCGCTTCATGGATCATCAGGCCCATGATCGTCAAGGCCATCAGCAGCAAGCTTGTATTTCCGGTCGGTGAACTCAAGGAAAAAGCTCTTCTGTCAATTGCCGAAGCCCTGGAAAATAAAAGGCTTTCCGATGAAATGGTCCTCGACGGCTCCGCCGGTTCTCTCTCCCTCGAAAGTTTCTCCGTCGGCGGTGACGGTATCCATTTATCCTTTTCGCTTGGAGGAAAAGCTGCCCTGAAATACGAAAAAAAGAAGTGAACCAGAGAGTTTTTTTGCTGAATGTCAAGAGACAGGGAAAATGTCACCCCTAAAGGCTAGAAATGGGACAGGGAAAATGTCACCCCCTGTCCTTCTTCCTTTATGAAACACGAACACCGCAAATACTCCCGGTAAAAGGATCATCGTA
>Ga0228535_1001782_pt1 | contig 27666 bp, 24 predicted proteins | sample SJ1metagenome_FD_168457 | JGI IMG/M metagenome (GOLD analysis project Ga0228535, IMG submission 168457) | Enriched culture of PCE-dechlorinating microbial communities from Ithaca, New York, USA - SJ1 | ecosystem: Engineered > Modeled > Simulated communities (microbial... > Unclassified | place...
CAGCCAAACATGCAGTTCCTCGCTGTGCCTCAATAAAAGATAAATAATTCAGGCAGCAGGGTACAGTATCGCCTTGATTCCCGTGCCTTTGAAAATAATAGAGGTTTTGTCCGGGGGTGTCAAGAAAGCTTCGGCTGCCGGCCGGGGCTTTGGCTCAGCGCCCCTTACCTCATTGGAAGTGCAAAGAATTTGACAGGAAACGGAACATTAAGCTACTATCTGCCATGTTTCAAGCACTCATTCTGCCGGTTTCAGGGACGGCGTTACGGAGACGACAACCGATATGGATCAGGAAGATATCAAGAGAGAAATAAGGGAGCTTCTGAAGGAACGGAACGCCGTTCTGCTGGCGCACAACTACATGCGGGACGAGGTCCAGGAGATCGCCGACATCACCGGCGATTCGCTTGCCCTCTCCATGGAGGCGGCCAGGACCACGGCGGACGTCATCGTCTTCTGCGGGGTCCACTTCATGGCCGAATCCGCCTCCATCCTCTCCCCCGACAAGACCGTGCTCCTGCCGCGCCTGGACGCAGGATGCCCCATGGCCGACATGGTCACCGTGGAAGGACTGCTGGAGATGAAGGACCGTTTCCCGGGCGTACCGGTGGTTACCTACGTGAATTCGTCCGCCGCCGTCAAGGCCCACTCCGACATCTGCTGCACCTCGGCCAATGCGGTGCGGGTGGTGGAGTCGCTCCCCGACAAGGAGATCATCTTCGTGCCCGACCGCAACCTGGGCCGCTACATCGCCAGGACCTCTTCCAAGACCTTCCATTACTGGGACGGCTTCTGTCCCACCCACGAGCGGCTGCGGCCCGAAGAGGTCGTCCGGCTCAAGGAGGAGTACCCCGACGCCCTGTTCATCTGTCATCCCGAGTGCAACCCGGCCATCACCGACCTGTCCGACCATGCCTGCTCCACCAGCGGCATGTACGAATACTGCCGCAAGAGCCCTGCTAAGCGGTTCATCATAGGCACCGAGGCGGGCATACTCTACCGGCTGAAAAAGGAGAACCCGGACAAGGAATTCATCCTGGCGTCGCCGGCCCTCATCTGTCCCAACATGAAACTGATCTCCCTGGATGACATCCTGGCCTCCCTCAAGACCCTTACCCCCGAGGTGAAGGTGGAAGAGGACATCCGGGTGCCGGCCAAACGCGCCCTTGATCGCATGCTGGCCGTACCCAGGGACTGAACGCCGATGATCCGTCCATTCAGGGGCGTCCTGCCGAAGATAGCCCGGGATACCTTCATAGCCGAGACCGCCGTCATCATCGGCGACGTGGAGATCGGCCCCCGGAGCGGAATCTGGTATAATACGGTGATTCGGGGCGATGTGAACCACATCCGCATCGGGAGCGGGACCAACATCCAGGACCTCTCCATGCTGCATGTGACCCACAAAAAGGATGCCGACGACCCCGGCGCACCCCTGGTGATCGGCGACAACGTCACCATCGCCCACAGCGTGACCCTCCACGGCTGCACCATAGAAAACGGCGCCTTCGTCGGCATGCAGGCCGTAATCATGGACCGGGCCGTGGTGGGAGAGGAGGCCCTGGTGGGCGCCCGCGCCCTGGTCACCGAGGGGACCGTCATCCCGCCGCGCACCCTCTGGTTCGGCTCCCCCGCCCGCTACAAGCGCGACCTCACGGAGGAAGAGCTGGAACGGATCCGGAGGTCGGCGCGCAACTATATCAAGTATGCCGAGGATTACAGATTTTAAATAATTTTTAATCTTCTCTTTCTTCGTTTTCCTTGGCGTCCCCTGCGTTCTCTGCGGTAACCAGTTCTTTTGGGTTTTTTATCGATTCTATTCTTGCCAAAGGTGACGACATGAAGCACGATCGCTCATCCCTGTTGTTCGAAAAAGCCTCGCAGGTGATCCCCGGCGGGGTCAACAGCCCGGTGCGCGCCTTCAGGCCGGTGGGCGGCAACCCCCTGTTCATCGAACGGGCCGACGGCTCCAGGATGTACGACGCCGACGGCAACGAGTTCATCGACTACGTCTGCTCCTGGGGACCGATGATCGTGGGGCACTGCCACCCCCGGGTGGTCGAGGCGGTATCGGCTGCCATGGCTCGTGGGTGCAGCTTCGGGGCCCCCACCGAGCTGGAGGTGGAACTGGCCGAAATGGTGGTCGAGGCGGTGCCGTCCATCGAGACGGTCCGGATGGTGAGCTCCGGCACCGAGGCCACCATGAGCGCCATCCGCCTGGCCCGGGCCGCCACCGGCAGGGACGCCGTCGTCAAGTTCGCCGGCTGCTACCACGGCCACGCGGACTCGCTGCTGGTCAAGGCAGGCTCCGGGGCCGCAACCTTCGGGGTTCCCGACTCTCCGGGGGTACCGGCCGATTTCGCCAGACACACCCTGGTGGCCGAGTTCAACGACCTGGCATCGGTACAGGCCCTGGTGGACGAAAACCGGGGCAGGATAGCCTGCGTCATCGTTGAGCCCATCGGCGGCAACATGGGTACGGTATCCCCCCTCCCCGGCTTCCTGGAAGGGTTGCGGGCCGTCTGCGACAGGGAGGGAATCGTGCTGATCTTCGACGAGGTCATGACCGGCTTCCGGGTCGCCTATGGCGGGGCACAGGAACTGTACGGCGTCACCCCCGACCTGACCACCCTGGGGAAGATCATCGGCGGCGGTCTGCCGGTCGGCGCCTTCGGCGGCAAGCGCGCGATCATGGAGCTCCTCTCGCCGGCCGGCGGGGTCTACCAGGCCGGGACCCTGTCCGGCAACCCGCTGGCAATGACCGCCGGGATCGAGACCCTCCGCATCCTGCAGGAGGACGGTTTTTACCGGAAGCTTGATCAGAAGAGCGCCCGGCTTGCCGAAGGGATCGCAAAGGCTGCGGCCGATGCCGGCTGCCCCCTCTATTCGGCCCGGGTGGGGAGCATGCTGTGCGCCTTTTTCACCTCCGGTGAGGTCCGGGACTGGACCACCGCCGCCAGTTGCGACACCGCCGCCTACGGGAGATACTTCCGCGCCATGCTGGAACAGGGGATCTACCTGGCCCCCTCCCAGTTCGAGACCGCCTTCGTCTCCATGGCCCACTCGGACGGGGACATCGAGCAGACCATCGGTGCTGCGGCCAAGGCGTTCGCCGGCCTGACGGCCTGAACGAGGAGCAACAGGCATGAAACAGCGACGTTTAAACCCCGGGATTCCGCTAGCCTCGGGGTTCAGAAGTCATGGATCCGGTTTTTTAATTTAACGAAAAATTTCATTGTTATTTTTACTGTTGCTATGTTATAAAGGTGCGGTTCATGGATGAGGAGAAAAGGAAACTGCTCAAGACCCTCGGTGTTGTCTCCAGCATGGGCATCTCGGTGGTGCTGGCCATCGGCATCGGGGTATTCGTGGGGATCAAGCTGGACGAGTGGTTCGGCACCAGGCACGTGTTCTTTTTCATCTTCCTGTTCATCGGTATCATAGCCGCGTTCCGCAACATCTACGTCATAATCGGAAGAGAAATAAGGGACATTGACTCGGGTGAAGATAAACGAAAATAATATCTTCACCGCCCTGACCGTCGGAAGTTCGCTCCTGCTGGCGGTCCTGACCGCCGCCGCCCTGTTGTTCGCCTCCCTCTCCTTTGCAGCGGGGGTCGCGGCCGGGGGGGTCGTGGCCATCGCCAATTGTCACTGGCTGTACAGCATACTCCAACGGGCCATGAGCCTGCCTCCCCGGCAGGCGGCCAGATTCGCCCGATTCAGGTATTTCCTCCGTCTCGGGATTATCGCGGTGACTGTTTCGCTTTTGATTCTGTACGGTAAAATCAACCTGTTCGGCCTGCTGCTGGGGCTGTCCGTGGTGGTGGTCACCATCACCCTCATGGCCGTCTACATGGCAACCCTCAACGGAGGTTAGCGCACCATGGTTCATCCGTATCTTTTTCTGGAGTTCTTACGGGATCTTCTGTCTCCGCTCAAGCAGTATACCAGCGAGGCGGGCATCGACGCCATCGCCCATGCCTGGCTGGTCATGGCAATCCTGATCCTCCTTTCTCTGGTGGTCAGGGCCCGAATAACCAGGATACCGGGCGGGCTCCAGAACTTCATGGAGGCATGCGTCGGCGGTATCGAGAAGATGATCGTGGAAAACATGGGGGAGAGAGGGAGGGCCTTTTTCCCGCTCATCGCCACTCTCGCCTTCTTCATCCTGATGTCGAACCTCATCGGGCTCATCCCGGGCTTCTTCCCACCCACGGCAAACCTCAACACCACCGTGGCCTGCGCCGTGGTCGTATTTCTCTCCACCCACGTGGTGGGGTTCAAAAATCACGGATTCAAGTACATCAAGCACTTTCTCGGGCCGGTCTGGTGGCTGGCGCCGATCATGCTGCCGGTGGAGATCATCGGGCACCTGAGCCGTCCCCTCTCCCTCTCCTTCCGTCTGTTCGGCAATATGAACGGCCACGAGCTGATCCTGCTGATCTTCTTCGGCCTGGTGCCGTTCCTGATACCGCTCCCCATGATGCTCATGGGGGTGCTGGTGGCGCTGCTCCAGACCTTCGTCTTCACGCTGCTGGCGACCATCTATATCCAGGGTTCGTTGGAGGAGGCGCACTAGCCCGAATTCTTTAAGCAATACAACATTCAGCTTTCCTATACTGTTTAGGAGATTTCAACAAAGAGGAGGTAGCAGCGGATGTTATTCATCACCATTTGTATTCTGGCGGCAGGCATCGGCATGGGTCTCGGGGTTCTGGGTCCCGGCATCGCCATGGGGAACGCCATCAAGGGGGCTCTCGACGGCACGTCCCGCAACCCGGGGGTCTACAAGCAGCTCCTGACAACCATGATGATCGGTCTCGCCATGATCGAGTCCCTCGCCATCTATGTCCTGGTCATCTGCATGATCATCCTGTACGCCAACCCGTACAAGGACGTGGCCCTGGAGCTGGCCAAGACCGTAGTGAAGTAACTCCTGAAATAACGGATGAACAAGAAAGGGGATGGGCCCTTGGGGCTCCGTCCCCTTTCTTTTTTCATACGGGTATTATCCGCTAACGCTTACCGGCAAAGATCTCGGTGAAAAAGGATTTCATCGCCTCCCAGGAACGGCGATCCGCCTGTTCGTTATAGGCTGCCCCCCGTGAAGGGTCGCTGCCCGATTCGGGATTGCTGAAGCTGTGCACGGCCCCGCCGTAGAACACCATCTGCCAGTCAACGTCTCCCTGCCGCATCTCCTCCTGGAAGGCGGCCACCTGCTGCTGCGGCACACGGGGATCATCGGCGCCGTGGAGCACCAGCACCCTGGTCCTGATGTTCTTCCCGTCTGCCGGGTTCTGGGTATCCAGCCCGCCATGGAAACTGACCACGCCGTTCAGCTGCGCGCCGCTCCTGGCCAGCTCCAGCACCGCAGTGCCACCGAAGCAATAGCCGATGGCGGCAATCCGGGCGGGATCCACCCGCGGATCCTTTCGAAGCGCGTCCAGCCCGGCTCCTGCCCTGGCACGCAGCAGCTGCCGGTCAGAACGGTATTTTCCCGCCTCCCTGCCGGCCTCTGCGGGCGTCTTCGGCCTCACCCCCTTGCCGTAGATATCGGCGCAGAATGCCACGTACCCCAGGCGGGCCAACTGCACCGCCCGCTTCCGGACATACTCCCCGAGTCCGGTCCATTCGTGCACCACCAGCACCCCGGGACGCTTCCCGGCAATTGCGTCATCGTATGCCAGGTAACCTTCCAGGACCGTGTCTCCCTGGCGGTACTCGACCGTCCTGGTCACGTCCCGGCCTCGGCCGCACCGGCCGTCAAAGCCAGGGCCAGAATGAAACAGAGCGTTATTTTCATGATGTCCCTCCAGGCAAAACCTGTCAGCTATTTCTTCACCCGGCTGCCGGCCAGGAACCCCAGCGCGAATGCGGCCCCCATCAGGACCACGGAAGCGTACGTCAGATCCGGGAGGCCGGAGACCCCGCCGGTCCCGGACGGACAGACCACCCGGGCAATCTCCTGCGGGGTCACCTGGGTCATCCTGGGGATGTCGTTGATGCCGTAGACACAGATCTCGCCGCTCGGGAGGGCGCAGAACCGCGCCGGGGGGCACTCTTTCAGGATCTTCCGCTCAACCCCCTCACCGCAGCGGGCCCCCGCATCCCTCAGGATCTGGAGAGTGACGTCCGGGTACTTGGAAATCTGTTCGGGCATGATGGCTCCCCTTCCTTGCGAGTGGTTAAGACCTCTTTCATGCCCTCGGGCCTCATTTCCGTACCAGCTTCATGGCCTCCCGCATGAAGGCGGGAATGTCGGACGGCTGCCGCGAGGTGACCAGATTGCCGTCCACCACCACCTCACTGTCCTCGTACAGGGCTCCCGCCTCCTTCATCTCCGCTGCCACCGACCAGTAGCAGGTGGCCCGCCTCCCCTTCAGCAGGCCGGCGGTGATCAGGGTCTGCGGACCGTGGCAGATGGCAGCCACCGGTTTGTTCCCGGCAAAGAAGCGCCGCGCTATCTCCAGTGCCGCCGGTTGTTTCCGCACCACCTCGGGGGCCTTCCCCCCGGGGAGGAGGAGCAGGTCGTAGCGGTCCGCGTCCACCTCCTCCAGGGTCTTGTCAACTCCCACCTCGTAGCCGTGTTTGCCGGTTATCTTCCCCTTTTTCATGGATGCGATCTCAACGACGAATCCTTCTTCCAGGAACCGGTAGTACGGGACCAGGAGTTCCGAATCCTCGAAATTGTCCGCGCTCAGTACCAGCACTCTCATAACCGTTCCTCCCCTTCCTCGCCACGGTTGCTTCCAGCCGTGGATTTGACCCTTCATATTGCGTTACCAGGCAAGATTAACCGCCCCAGCGGTAATTTCCATTATACTAGCTTCCATCCGGAAACCCTGGAAAAATGTGTTATGAGGGACGGGTCGGGGCTTTCACGGAGCCTCTCGTACGGCTTGAGTGCAATCAGGTGACCCACGGGAAAGCGTCCGAATCCAGCAGAGTATCTGATCCGGGCAAAAGATGGTGACCGATTACGAGGGGCTTCGGGGAAGTTCCGACCCGTCCCCTGTCGACACTTTCCGGATGGAAACTGTACTAGAAAAACGGCCTACAGTTAAAAAGCGCCGAGAAACCCACTCTATGCTTCGAATTTATACTTCCGCAGGGGAAAAATCTGCAGGATGGATGAATCCACTCTTTTCCGGTGAGAGTCTGTGTAATCCGTGGATTCATTGCATGAGATGCCGTCAAATTTCAGACTTGTCGCCGCCGGATCACAGTTCCAGGCAGAACACGGCGCCTTCAGCCTCGTTGCGTACCGTAAGGCTCCCCGACATGTTACGCTCTATGATGGTCCTGGACATGTGGAGACCGATCCCGGTACCGTTCTTTTTGGTGGTGAAGTAGGGATCGAAGACCCGGGGCATGATATCCGCCGGGATCCCCCCGGCATTGTCCATGATGGTGATGACCGAACGCTCTCCCTTCCCTGACAGCTCGATCCGGATCCAGGGATCCGGCACCCCCCGTTCCACCAGGGCGTCCCTGGAGTTGTTCAGGATGTTGAGAACAACCTGGGCGAACTGGTTCGGATAGCCGACGGTAAGCGGCACATCTTTCTCGACCACCTCCACGGAGATGCGGTGCTCCCGGAGACTCCCCTCCACCAGCCTGAGCAAATTCCGGATCACGTCCCGCGGACTGAACACGACCTTCTCACTGTCCGGCCTGAAGAACTCCCGGAAATCGTTGATGGTCTGGGACATGTGCCTGATGAGATCCACCGCCAGCACCGACGAATCGTTCAGGTATTCCCTGGTCAGCTCGCCAGCGTCTCCCCGCGTGGACAGATCCTGGACTATGAGCGCAAGCGTATTCAGCGGTTGCCGCCACTGGTGGGCGATATTCCCTATCATCTCCCCCACGGCGGCCTGGCGGTCCCGCTGCACCAGCATGGCGTCCTTCTCCCTGTTCTTTGCCACCTCTTCGGCCACCCGTTTTTCCAGGGTGCGGTTCAGTTCCGTCAACTCCCTGAAAAGGAGGCCGTAAGGCCTGGTAAGACCGGTCACGATAACCCCCCGGTAGAGACAGTAGAAACCCGCGACCTTGAAGAGGTGCCCGAGCTGGTTGGTGAGACCGAAAACGTTCACATACTGGGTAAAGGTCAGTTCCGAGACCATGAAAAAGCCGAAGGACACGGCAAGGAGCCGCGCCACAAGGGGATCGAAGGAACCCCTCTGCCGATGCAGGAGCAGGAGTGCGGCAGCGAACAGCGCGATAATCAGATATTCGCTGAAGATCTTGAACCTGGTGAGTCCGTAGCCCTCCAGGTAACAGTCCGGGAATATCTGCCAGAGGAAGATGGATGCGATGATAAGTACCGTGACCGCGCTGAAGCCGGCCAGCAGCGGCGTGTCCCGCAAGCGCCGGTGGAGGAAGAAAAAGGCCAGCAGGGTGGAGACCGCCTGCAAATAGCGGCCGGCGATCCAGAGCTGGGTCGCGGTTGGAGCGCCGCCCATGGGCATGATCCCCATCCCCTTGTAGGTGAGGGTATGGAGCAGATCGATCACGGCTACGGCCAGGGAGGAGATGCCGAGGAAGGTGAAGAAGCCGTTCTCGTGGAGGCGGCGGGAATGCCAGGACACCATGAAGATGCCGCAGGCCACCACGATGGCAAACAGCTCGGCGACGACGTGAAAAAAGAGGAAGTTGACTGCACCGGCCAGAAGGAGCGTCGCCAGGGTCGCAACCCAGAGGAAGATGGTGGTCTTGCTGAACTCCGGTCTGCCGGTATACATGCTTCACTCCATGGACGGTTTTGGAATCAAGAACACAAACCATCATGCCGGAGAGACGTTACTATTCTGTTACAAGACGGACAGATTATATATAAAGTGTGATGAAAATTGCAACCGGATAATGAGCAATAAAATTTTTATAAGAGTTTGTTTATTTTTTTTCAAGTTACCGTTGTCGGGGATGACGGGAAAAGGGTGCGACCAGTCCGGCCGTGAGCCGCACCAGCTCGGCGGCGGTCATTTCAAGGGTCCGGCTGTCCGGATCCGCAGTAGAGGGTGGGGGTGATGGCGAGGACATCCTGGTCAATGAACAGCCCGGCCCCCTCCAGGGGCATGAGCGGAGAGACGTTCCCCGGTTCCACGCCGGTGATCAGCCGGACCCTCGCCGGTGACAGGGAGGAGATGTCCCTCCGCTTGACGCCGGCCAGGGCCGCCAGCCGGGCGCGGTCCACCCTCCGGGTGCCACGGAGCGGGCCGGCAGCTTGCGCGTCTTCACCCCTTCAGCAGGAACAGAGAGGCGACCGCCAGCAGGATGCCGCAGGCACGCAGCACCGTCATCCGTTCCCGGTGGATGAGCAGGGACAGTATTACCGCCACCACGAAGTGCATTCCCGTGATCACCGTCACCAGGGAGAGCGGCCCCCGGGCGAGCCCCTCCAGGTAGGCGTAGAATCCCACCACGTTCAATATCCCCATGGCGATGCCGGTGACGAGCGAGCTGCCGGGGTTGACGGGGGACGCCCCACCGGCGTGCCGCAGGCCGGCGCAGATGAGGAACAGGGTGGAGATTCCGTAGGATACCGCCATGAAGGCCGTCTTGTCGGTGGCGAGGGCGGCGTACCTGCTGGACAGCGCCGCGCCTGTGCCGCCGAGGACGGCCGCCCCTACGAACAGCAGGCCTCTGGCCGAGCGGGCCGCAAAAGCGCCGCCGGGTCGCTCCCTGAGAACCAGCAGGGCGGAGGTGACGGCAAGCGCAAGGCCGATCACCTGGCGGTCCAGGATGCGCTCCTGGAAAAGGATGAACGAAAGGAGGACGACAACCAGGACGTCCAGCCGGATCAGGGGATAGGCGACACCGGCCGGAAGGCTTCTCAGTGCCTCCATATGGGAGACGGTGGCGATCAGAAAGGCGAGGCTGTTGGCGAGGCCGACCAGGAGCAGAAAACAGGGGTCCGCCACCTGGCCGCCGCCGAGAAAGAAGGCGGCAACGCTGATTGCGGTCACCGTGGCCATGAAGGAGAATGTGGTGAGCGCGGTATCGCAGTTCCGCTCGACGGCGACCTTGTAGAGGAACCGCTGCGTGCCCATGAGCAGGAGCGCGGCAACGGCAAAGGGAAACCAGCCTGTCATTTGACACCCCTGTCAGGAATACCTGAATCCATGACGTCTGAACAGCGGGGGTTCAGCGTCGCTCGCGTCGTAACGTGCCGGTGAAGCCGGGGTGAACTTCGTCGGGCGGCCCCACCTCACCGGAATGCAGAAACCGACGCTCGCCAAGCATGCGAAGACGTCTCGGATTCAGGGAATAGCTCACGGCATGGGCGGCACCCCCGCAGCGTGCTCCTTTCACTTTCAGCGGAGCCCACGCAGGTACTCGACCAGTAGCCTGACACCGACGCCGGTGGCCCCTTTGGGAAGGTAATGGCGTCCCTTCTCCTCCCAGGCCGTGCCGGCGATGTCGATGTGGGCCCACCTGGCCGTTCCGACAAAGTTCTTCAGGAACCAGGCCGCGGTGACGGTGCCGGCCGACGGGCCGCCCGAGTTTTTCAGGTCGGCGATATCGCTCTTCATCAGCTCCCCGTACTCATCCCAGAGCGGGAGCTCCCAGAGCCGTTCTCCGGTAGCCTCTCCCGCCTTCTTCAATCCCCGCTTGAGCCCTTCGTCGTTTCCCAGCAGGCCGCTGGCCAAGCTCCCCAGTGCCACCACGCAGGCGCCGGTCAGGGTGGCCAGATCGATGATGGCCGCGGGCCGCAGGGTCAGGGCGTGGCTCAGGGCATCGCACAGCGCCAGCCTCCCCTCGGCGTCGGTGTTCGTCACCTCGATGGTCTTGCCCGACATGGCCCGGATCACATCGCCCGGCCGGTAGGCGTTGCCGTCGGGGAGGTTCTCCGCCGCCGGTATCAGTCCCACCAGGTTCAGCGGCAGGGCCAGGGAGGCCGCCGCCATCAGGACCCCCATGACCGCCGCGGCCCCGGCCATGTCGTTCTTCATCTTCTCCATCCCCTCCCGCGGCTTCAGGGAGATCCCGCCGGAATCGAAGGTGATCCCCTTCCCCACCAGCACCACCGGCTTCTCTTTCTCCTCGCCTCCCCGGTAGTCGAGGATGATGAAGCGGGGCTGCTGCCGGGAGCCGCGGCCCACTGCCAGGAGCGCCTCCATACCGTGCCGCTCGATCTCGTCCCGTTCCCAGACCCGGCAGGCGATATCGAACCGGGCCGACATCTCCAGGGCCTTCTCCGCCAGAAAGGCCGGAGTGGCCACGTTTCCCGGCTGGGAAACCAGGTCGCGGCTGAACCGGACCGCCTCGCACAGGCGCATCGCCTCGGCAGCGGCCCGCTCCGCGCCTTCCAGGGGGGTGCCCGCCGGGATCAGGAAGTCGACCGTTTCGATCTCCCCGGTCTCGTCGGCTTTGGTCTTGTACTGGTCGAAGGTGTAGGCCCCCAGGCCGAATCCCGCCGCGGCGGCCCGCAGCAGGGGCTCCCCGCCGGGGACGAACACGGCGACGGCCCGGACGGAGGGTGAGGCGAGGGCCTGGGCCGCCGTCCCGGCGGCCTGCCGCATCCGTTCCGGCGTGAACTCCTTCTCCTTGCCGAGCCCGACCAGCAGGAGGCGCTCCGGCGCGGCCTGGCCGAGGGTGTGGATCACCCTGGTCCTGTTCAGGACCCCGGTGAATTCCTTTTCCCGGAACAGGGCAGCGACGACCCCGCCCAGGGCCTGGTCGAGCCGGGCCAGCACCGGCTCGTCCGCCTTTCCCTCGAAGCAGCCCAGGACCAGCACCGGGCAGGCGTATGCGAACGGGTCCTCCATCCTTACCTGGAATTTCATCTTGCATCCTCCGTATATCGCATTTCAATGTGTACCTTAGTAATAGTGGTAAAGCCCCCCGTTTGCAAGTCGAATTCCGAGACTCTCTCCCTTGATGCGGTCAAATGATTTCTAATAACCCCTCCCGGCCTCCCTTAAACCAGGGGGAGAGGCGCCGTGATGACCATGAATCTGAAGCTTTCAGCTCTGGTTTGCACGCCTCCTCTTATCTTAAGACAAGAGGAGGATTGAAGGAATTATGACGGGTTGGCATGTAATGGAGCACAACCGGCCGAAGGATTGACATTTCCATACCCCTGTGAAATCATGCCCACATGAGAATCATAGCCGACATGCACGTCCATACCGTGGCCTCGGGCCACGCATACTCCACCGTCAACGAGCTGGCCCGCGCCGCCCGGCGCAAGCGGCTGGAGGCGTTCGCCGTCACCGACCACGGTCCGGCCCTTCCCGGCGGACCCCACCTCTATCACTTCGGCGCCATGCGTTTCATCCCGGAACGGATCTGCGGCGTCCGCGTGCTGAAAGGGGTGGAAGCCAACATCATCGGCCCCGGCGGTGAGTTGGACATGCCGGAATCGTACCTGGCCAGGCTTGAGTTCGTAATGGTCGGTTTTCACGACGGATGCGGGTTCGACGGCCGGGGTATGGCCTCCAATACCGATGCGGTGCTGCGGGCCATCGAAAATCCGAGGGTCAGGGCCGTGGCCCATTCCGGCAACCCGGAATTCCCGGTGGACCTGGAGGCCCTCGTGAAGGGCGCCGCTGCCACCGGAACGGCCCTGGAGATCAACAACTCGTCGTTTTCTATGAGCCGCAGGGGGAGCAGGCCCAACTGCGAGTTCCTCGCTGAACTGGTGGCACAACACGGGGCGCTTCTGGTGGTGGGAAGCGACGCGCACATCGCCCAAGGGGTTGGAGAGTTCGACGACGCGGTGGCCGTTCTGGCAAAAACGGGCATAGCCGCCGAGCAGGTGGTCAATTCGTCGTACGACAGGCTGATGGAATTCCTCGGCCTGGAGGAAGCACCGGCTCCGGGATATCGGCGGAGCTAGTGTCCTGTGCGGTTAGTTCACCGCAAGAATTCCGAGGAATTTTGGTTCCTGGCAAGGCGCGGCGACACAGGCCTAGCGGGGTCTAAGCCGAGGAGTCGGAACGCGGCCAGGGGCCAAAAGGCCCGGAATTGTAAGGAAGGAATTAGCCGCACAGGACACTAGCGTAGTGTAACACGCAATCTACGCAATATCTATTATTCCCTCCCCCTGGCGGGGGTGGGCAAGGGCGGGGGAAGGTGCCCGCACCTATTTCGCTCCTGCCCTCAGCAGACGTGCGGCCGGTCCAGTACCTCCCGCACCTTCGCCAGGAGATCTCCGGGCGGAATGGGCTTTGCCACGAAGTCGAAGTCCTTGCCCATGTCCCCCTTGCCGTTAAGGATATCCCCCGTGTAACCGCTGGTAAACAGGACCTTGACGTCGCTCCGGATCTTCCTGATCTCCTCGAAGACCTCCCGGCCGTTCATCTTGGGCATTATAACGTCGAACATCACCAAGTCGATGGCGTCCCGGTGCTCCAGGAACAGATCCAACGCCTCCCTGCCGTTGGCGGCCTCGATGACCGTGTAGCCGCACTCCTCGAACAGCTCCCTGTCCAGCCTCCTCACGTCGTCGTCGTCCTCGGCAATGAGCAGCGTCCCGGTGCCGGTCTTCAACGCCGGCCGCGGAGGCACCCCCCGCTCGGTTCCCTCTTCACGGATCAGCGGCAGGTACACGCTCACCGTCGTTCCCGCTCCCGGATTACTGAGCACCCCGATGTGGCCCCCCTGTTCCCTGACGATCCCGTAGACAATGGCCATGCCAAGACCCGTTCCCTTGCCCGGCTCCTTGGTGGTGAAAAACGGCTCGAAGATCTTCTCCCTGGTCTTGCCGTCCATGCCGATGCCGGTATCGGTAACCGAGATGCGGGCGTACTCGCCCACTGTCCCCTTGCCGCGAGGCTTGACCGTATCCTCTCCCAGTGTCGCAATTCCGGTGCTTATGATCAGCGCCCCGCCGCCGGGCATGGCGTCCCGGGCATTGGTTACCAGGTTCATGAGCACCTGCTCGATCTGTCCGTCGTCCGCCAGGACCGTCAGCCGCTCTTCGCTGAGCTCCGTCCGGAACTCTATGTCCTCTCTGATGAGCCGTGACAGGAGATTCCCTATCTTCTCGATGGTTTCGTTCACGACCACATGGTGCGGATTGGTAATCTGCTTCCGGCTGAAAGTCAGCAGGCTCCGGGTGAGGCCCGAGGCCCGTTCGGCCGAGGTGAGGATCTGTGAGGCGAAGTGCCGCAGCTGGCTGTTCTCGTCGGTTTTCATGACCAGCAGGTGACCGTACCCGATGATGGCGGTCATGATGTTGTTGAACTCGTGGGCCACCCCTCCGGCCAGCTGACCGATGGCCTCCATCTTCTGGGAATGGTGCAGTTGGGTCTCCAACTGCGTCTTGTCCTCTTCCGCCCGTCGCCGGTCGGTCACGTCGGTCATGGTGCCGGCCATGCGCAGCGGTCTTCCCTCCAGGTCCCGCTCAACCACCTTGCCCCGGTCCAGGATCCATTTCCACTCCCCGGATCTCGCCCTCATGCGGTACTCGATGCTGTACTGGCAGACCCGGCCCTCCAGGTGTTCCGCCAGGTGCTTCATGACGTCCGTCGCGTCGTCCGGATGGATCAGCAACCTCCCTTGCCGGAACAGCTCCTCCACCTCGGTGATGGTGTAACCGAGGATACCGGCCCAGCGCGGACTCAGCCTGGCCTCCCGCGAGGCCGGCGACCAGTCCCAGAATCCGTCGTTGCTTCCCTCCAGGACCAGGTTCAGTTGCTCCTCCCGCTCTCTCAGCACCTTCTCGGCAGCACGGGCCTCTTCCAGTGCGCGCACCAGCTGGCCGGTCCTCTTTTCGACCTCCACGTCCATGTGGGACAGAAGGCGATGGTTGACGATGAGCTGCCCCAGGCAGTTGCAGTAAACCATAAGGAGGCGTTCGTGCCATTCGTTGAAGAAATTCGGCAGAGGGTGCGAAACGTTCAGGACGCCCAGGACCTCCCCGCCGAGCTGAAAGATGGGAACGCTTATCAGGGAACCGATGGGATAGCCGGGATAGGACATGAAACGCGCATCGGCCGCGCAGTCCCGACAGTGCTGGAGGGATTTGGTCACCACCGCCAGGCCCATTATCCCCTCTCCTATGGAGGCGTTCATGAAGAAAAAAGGCCTGGGCCGACACTCTTTGCTTTCTCGGGCCAGAATGTCTTCCCAGTCCAGTCCCCCGCGGTTTACCAGCACGTCGTCTTCCAGGAGAAAGATGGAGCAGCGCTCCATGTCCATATTCTCCATCAGACCCATGAGCGCCTCTTTCAGCATGGCGTCGGCGTCGAGCCGGCGTATGTCCAGGGAACTGAGAGTGCTGAGCGCCGAGAATGAATCGAGCAGGCCGATTATCCGGTCGTTCAGTTCCGTGAAGGCGCTTTTTGAAAACTGATTGTCCATCCTCATTCTCCACTCGCCATGAGGGCAACCATCGTCTTGAGTTCCTCCAGTTGCCCCTCGATGGTCCGACGAATCTTATCAACAGCCGTTTCTCCGAACCCGAGCAGCGCCTCCGTCTCGGGTTCGCGTCCCATGTCTCCGACGGAGAAAAGCCTTTGCGCCCCCCTTTCGCAATAGGCCACCAGCATGACGATGGGCCAGAAGTCGCCACGGTATCCGGGCTCCTTGTGGTGCTCCATCACCAGGACGATATTCCTGGGGAGGTGCCATTTTCGGGCAAGCCAGCCGCCGGCCTGCATCTGGTCGACGCCCATGGCGGTCCGAATCCGTTCCGTTGTCGGGGGGACCTCGTCTCCGGGCGGACCTGCAAATGCGCGTGACAGCTCCAGGGGAAACAGGTGGGCCAGTACGGCAATTCCGAAGTTGTGGAGCAGGCCGTCCATATGGACATTCTCCAGCTCGTACTGCATGGATTGCGGGAGAAACGGAAACAGGCCCTGTGCCAGCTGGGCGGTGACAACGGCGGTGAACCAGTACCGCTCCGGCCTGAAGCCGCGACACTTTTTAACGTCAAAAGCATCGCCCATGGCCATCCCGATGAGCAGGCTCTTTACCAGCTTGATACCGAGCACCTTGTAGATGGCGTCATAGATGGTCCGGACACCTCCGGGCCAGCCGAAATAGGCCGCATTGGCCATCCCGATGAGCCTGGCCGCGATCTCGGGCGACTGCTCGATGATCCGGGCAAGCTCGCTCACCTCGGCATCAGGCGCAAGGGACAGGATTCTTTGCGCTATGAGGGGAAGGGGTGGTATTTCCTTCTGGAGCAGGATCTTCCGCCTTACCTCTGCGGGGCATGTCAAGGACTGCATCCGTCCCTCCTTTCCGGCAGGTTCATGCCGATTCGGCCGGCTGGTGAATACTTGCGGGCACAGCGCAACCCTGAAGGCGGCTCCGCAGCAATTCTATTCAACAGCCTGCCGGGTAAGCTCAGGGGCGCTTCCGGCACGGCCGGTATCCCTGGAAAGGGTCACCTCTGCCGTGGTTCGCGACAAGCGCACTCATCAAACTTATCGACCAATCGTACTGAAACTTTAATTATCTCTCGGATTTCAGGATTGAATCAGTCGTTGACAGGGGGAACGGATAGAGTTCCAGGAAGCCGTTGCGGCGAGACGACTCATGCTTTACGAGGTAATGCTGAGGTGGTTTTTATGATAGCGCTCGCATGCGTCTGCGGGCACAAATGCGGGAAAAGTGCCAGGCTGAAGAGCGCCCGGGAACTGCGGCGCCCCTCCTGCAAGACACTCGTCAGCCATGAAAGGAAAGACTGCCGGAGCTGATTCAGGAGGTCAGAGACAAAAGGACTCGGGAAGGCAGACGCCGGGGGGCGGATACCCTATCGGTTCAAGCCGGCGATCTCTTCCTTCAATTTGGCAATCCGCGCCTCGTCACTCCTTATCTCGTTGAGCTTCTTGTAGTAGGCTTCACGGTAGATGCCGGGCGAGCTCAGGGGATTCTTGTTCACATACGGGTTGTCTTCGAAGTCTGCCTCTCCCTTGGCCCGTTTCTTCTCGAACTCCTTAACCTCTTTCGCGGTCGGCATCCTCCCCTTGACCGCCACCCATTTGCGGCGAAGCCGAGCCAGGTCCTCTCTCTTGGCCGGCAGCCCGGCCTCAAGCCGTTTCAACTCTTCGGAAAGCCTTGCATAATCCGCCTGCCCGGCCTTTCCGTCCCGTACCTCCGGAACGGGAAAACCGTCGGCATTGGTCCAGGCGGTTACCGCCGTTGCGAGCGCCAGGACAACGAAAAGCATCTTGATAGTGCGCATATCCATCTTACTCCCCCCCTTGGGTTCACAGTCATCGTAGTGCGCCGCACCAACGACGGGTTCCGGTTGACCGGGGCATGAAAGGTAGTTAACGGAATATGCGCCAAATGTCAAATGGATAAATTGTGAGTGAATCCATGCAAGACCCCAAAGAGCGACCAAGAGTTCTTAAAATGGGCTGAAAATTTCCCGTATCCGGGTCGGTTATCTTTGACAGCTCGCCGTTTGCATCGTAGCTGAAGTCTATTACCTCTCCCTCGGGGAGGGTAATGTAATCTATCATGTTGGCAGGTCCGCCGCAGCCGGTGCAGCCGCCGGTGGTGTAGGCGTAGCGGGTAGCAGAGCTGTCGCCAGGGGCCTTAACCGAGGTGACCCTGCCAAGGGTGTCGAGGTGTAGGTGGTGATGTTGCCGTTCGGGTCGGTGACGGTTATAGGCTGTCCCTGGTCGTTGAAATCCACGTCGCGGGTCCGGGTATTCAAAAGCGTGCCGCTTGCATCCTTGACGGTGACGGTGACCTTGCTCTTCTTGTAGGGGGGTGGGGTACTGGAAGTCGATGCTGCCAAAGCCGTGGGTCTGCTTGACTGAGAAAGTCAGAAAGTCAAACCCCAGCGGTTGAGACCCCAAAGGGTTGCCCAGCCTTGGACAGCTATTGGTCCTGACAACTCTTATGAAATTCGAATTGATAGTCTATAAGCTTTTCATAGTAAGATTGGGAACCTTTTAGGCTATTGATAGCTTCATTTATTTTATCCTTATTTTTCTTATTCATATAAACTCTTCCTATATTATAATAATATGATTCAATATTTGAATCGAGTTTATAGGCTTTTTCAAAGTTATCGAGAGCCATATCGCACCATCCAATCTCTAAACATGATTCACCCAGAAGTTTGTATGCGCTTTTAAATTTAGGATTAATTTCTATAACTAGTTTATATTCTTTAATTGCTTCTTTATAGCGTTTGTTATTAAAATGATCCGTTGCTATAAAATACCTTGCAGCCCAATGCTCTGGAACATATTTGATTGTTTCCTTGTACTCTTGTAATGCATATTTTTCATATTGTATTTTATATCCTAGTTCTATAAGTCTGCTAGTTTGGTCCTTTTTTTGTTTTTTGTCAGGATTTGTCAATATTTCAATTTGATATTTATTAAAGGCATCAGTATAAGACCGTTGTCCCTCCGCATCATATAACCGTCCCAAGGCAAAATGTGTATTTGCATCATGAGGCCTAATTTTTAGAGCTTTTTTATAGGCTGAAATTGCTTTTTCGTTATCTGATTTAATTTCATAGTCTTGAGCTAAACCAACATATTCCTCATAGGACAAACCATCGCTAACATCAGATGACTTGCTACAGCCAAACACACCTATAGCGAGGGTGATTATTATCATTGCAAAAAGCTTATCATTCATCAATCATTCTCCATAACTGGATCTCATTATTAAATGTATCAAGGAATACAAGATTGTTTTCTATCCGTACAATTAAATCGTAGACAATTATTTCCGGTGATTGTCGTTGAAGTGCTGATAGCATCAGGCGGCAACCATGCCCTCTGATTTGTCCTGCCCAGCCCAATAAATCGAATAGGTTTTGTCCCATAATAAATATTATAGTTATATTTCTGATCACATTCTAATCGTCTTGTTTCTAATTGTAGTGCAAAACTTGCATCATTAATTGCGTCTAGTGCAGCTTTGGCAGACATATAACCAAACGCCTGCTGAATAAGTGAAAAAACATTAGGCAGTGGAGAAGGCCCGGCCAGTCTTGGCAAACCAGGTGTTGGTCTTGGAAACATTTTGTCAGCCATTTCTTGACTAATTGTCACACAGATTCCGTTGAATGGCTCATCGCCAAAGGGATCAACCCAATTCACTGGATCGTTTCGGACGTAAACAAACGGATTCACCCCACCTTCAAGCCCGATCGGGTCAGCCTCCAGATACCTCCCCACCGCCGGATGATAGTCCCTGAAGTAATTGTAGTTGAGACCTGATTCGGCATCATGGTACTGGCCCGGAAACCTCAGATTCAACGAACCAGCTCCGGTCACAGTCGCCCCGTCCCCGAACGGCCTCGCCTCTATCTCCCAGACCCTGGCCCCACTTGCATCCGACATCATCACGGGCGTGCCCAGATGGTCGGTGTGGATATAGCTTATGCCTTCTGTGTCAATCTTCGCCAGGGGCTCACCGTTCAGATAGACATATTCGACCCAACTTCCATCACTTGCTGTTTCGTAGCTCAACTGCCCATTCTGATCAAAGACGAAATGGGTCGTTACCCCACTTACCATCTTCTTAACCCTCTGGCCAATTGCGTTGTAAATGTAGTCTCCGACCTGACCAGCCGCAGCCCGTATCAGCCGCTGGTTCTGGTTGTAGGTGAAGCTCTTTCCGTTCTCCGTGGTCGTGTTGCCGTTTTCGTCGTACCCGAAGCTCGCCGGGTTCGGGCCGGTTATGTTTGAAAGCCGGTTGCTCCCGCTCTGGTAGGCGTAGGCGCTCGTGCCCGAGCCGTCCACCTGGGTCAAGCGGTTCCCTACGGGGTCGTAGGTCCAGGTTATCGTCCCCCAGGGTCCGGTGCCGGTCTCCAACCGGTTCAGGCTGTCGTAAGTGTAGGACTTGCTCTTCGTGTTGTCCAGATTGTTTACCATGGAGGTCACGTTGCCGTTTGCGTCATATCCATAGCCGAGATTCTGCAGGCTTCCCGCCTGGATGGTAGATATTCGGTACTGGTTGTCATAGCTGAGCGTCCGGGTAAGGCCATTGCCAAAGGTGAGATTGGTCATCCCCCCGAACGGCAGATAGCTGATAGTGGATGCAAGGGATGCTCCGTTGTTGAGCACCCCGGTGACGCTGTTGTTTGCGTAGTTGTAGGTTATCACCCTGCCTGACGGATAGGTGACGGTTCTCACGTTGCCGTTCATGGTGTAGGTGTACTGGGTAACATAGTTCACGCCGTCGATGATTCTGGTCTCCTTTGCTATCTGCCCCTTCTTGGTGTACTCGTAGACCGTGCTCCCGCTCTGGTCGGTGACCAGACAGAGCCTACCCTTGCCGTTTGGGCAGCTGTCATAGCCGTAGGCGATGTCGGTGTCCGCAGGAAAGTCAATTTTTGTCAAACGGTTCAGGGCGTCGTAGCTGTAGCTGACGGTTGTCCCCTTGGCGTCGGTCCTGGTCTTCAGGTTCCCTGCCGGGTCGTAAGCATAGGTGGTGGTCCCGGTGTCGGGTGAGATGGTTTGGGAGACCCTCCCCAGGTCGTCGTACTTGTAAACGGTGGCGTTGCTGTTGGCGTCGGTGACGCCTTTCAGGTTGTTATCCGAATCGTAGGCAAGACCGGTGGTGATGCTCCCGGGCTGGATGACGGCGACGAGACGACTCAGGGCGTCATACTGATAGCCGGTGGTCTTGCCGTTTGGATCGGTGACCCCGGTCGGGCTGTTCAGGGAGTCGTAGTTGGTCTGGGTGAAAGTGCTGTCGGGGTTTACGGCCTTTACCAGCCGGTTCAATGCGTCGTACTGGAAGGAGAGGGTCTTCTTCAAGGTCCCCTGGGTGTCCTTTATCTCTTCCTTGAGACGGTTGCCGTCGCTATCGTAGCTGTAGTTGACGCTGTTCCCCAGGCTGTCGGTTATCTTCGAGAGTTCGCCGTTTGCATCGTAGCTGAAGTCTATTACCTCCCCCTCCAGGAGGGTGACGTAATCGATCATGTTGGCCGGGCCGCCGCAGCCGGTGCAGCCGCCAGTGGTGTAGGCGTAGCGGGTGGCCTGACTGTCGCCCGGGGCCTTGACCAAGGTGACTCTGCCGAGAGTGTCGTATTCGTAGGTGGTGGCATTGCCGTTGGGGTCGGTGACGGTGCGGGGGTTGCCTTTTCGAAAATCTTTTTTATCAAGTAGTTACATCAAAAACTGCAACTGCAAAAGTTGAGAAGGTAATGCTCCTTATGGATTCAGCTTTTCTTTTCCCCATATTCCACCATATTTCTTTGTACTAACAAGTCGAGGCAAAAAATACCACCAAATTGTGCCAAGTAAACCATGTACTATATGAGGGAGATATAGGATTTGAACAAAAAAAGTTTGACCTAGTGAGTTGACAATCTTCGCATATACTCTAGCACCAAAATAAACCAAACTAATCGGAAAATCAATGACTGCAAAAATACCCCATAACAAAGATGCCTGTGGGTCAGAAGAAAAATATATTATAACAACAGTAAAAATAAACCCTAGGAAATGTAAAATACTGAGACACAGCCCGATTTTTTTAGAAATTGGTAACATTTTTTAATCCTTCACATAAGAACAATAATAGGCTTAGTGATAATTTGAAAAAATTGGTTTTTTGCAAGTACAATCATCATCACCGGGATCACGTGTGCCAGGGCGGTTAATTGCAGCACCAATGGTATTACCCCAAAATCCTCCAATTCCGTATGCGCTATTCGTTAGTACCCTGTCACAATCCCGGAAACATTCCGATCGTTTTTTCTTATCACATGGAAATTTTTGTCTACAATTATAATAACAAATATCATGCGTTTTACATGCACTATCTAATGGGTCTTTAGGTGCACTATAATACCCTGGTGGATGGGGTGTATATTGTTCAACGTGTCCACCTGTCCAATTAGGACCACACCAATTGCCATATATTTTAGCTAACCCATAAGGATCAATCCAGTTAATAGAGTTATTTGAGACATAAACAAACGGATTTACCCCACCCGCCAACCCAATGGGATCCGCCTCCACATACCTCCCAATCGCCGGATTATAGTCCCTAAAGAAATTGTAGTTCAGCCCACTTTCAGCATCATTATACTGGCCCGGAAACCTCAGATTCAACGAACCGGTTCCGGTCACTGTCGCTCCATCCCCGAACGGCCTCGCCTCAATCTCCCATACCTTGGCCCCGCCTGCATCCGACATCATCACCGGAGTTCCCAGATGGTCGGTGTGGATGTAGTTTACGCCGTCCGCGTCAATCTTTGCCATGGGCTCGCCGTTCAGGTAGACGTATTCGGCGATGACGGTCCCATTCTGTTCTGTTTCCGCTATCAGGCTACCCTGCTGGTCGAAGATGAAATGGGTTGCCGTTCCCGCAACCGTCTTCTTCGCCCTCTGACCGTTGGCATTATAGACGTAGTCTCCGGTCTGGGTCGAAGCCGCCCGTATCAGCCGCTGGTTCTGGTTGTAGCTGTACGCCTTTGCATTCTCCGTGATGGTGTTGCCGTTTTCGTCGTAGCCGAAGCTCGCAGGACTCGGCCCGGTTATATTTGAAAGCCGGTTGCTCCCGGTCTGGTAAGCGTAGTTGCTCGTTCCCGAGCTATCCACCTGGGTCAAACGGTTCCCTACGGGATCGTAGGTCCAGGTTATAGTCCCCCAGGGACCGGCTCCGGTTTCAAGCCGGTTCAGGTCGTCGTAAGTGTAGGACTTGCTTTTCGTGTTGTCCAGATTGTTTACCATGGAGGTCACGTTGCCGTTTGGATCATGTCCGTATGACAGGCTCTGCAAGCCTCCCGCCTGGATGGTGGATATCCGGTACTGGTTGTCGTAGCCGATAGTGCGGGCCAGCCCGTTGCCGAAAGAGAGACTGGTCATCCCGCCGAACGGCAGGTAGCCTATGTTGGAAGCCAGGGTGGAACCGTTGTTGAGCACCCCGGTCACGCTGTTGTTGGCGTAGTTGTAGGTTATTACCCTGCCAGACGGATAGGTGACGGTCTTGACGTTGCCGTTCATGGTGTAGGTGTAGGAAGTTACATAATTCACTCCGTCGATGATTCTGGTCTCTTTTGATACTTGCCCCTTCTTGGTGTACTCGTAGGCCGTGCTCCCGCTCTGGTCGGTAACCAGACAGAGCCTCCCCTTGCCGTTTGGGCAGCTGTCGTAAGAGTAGACAATGTCGCTGTCCGCGGGAAAGTCTATCCTGGTGAGTGTTTTGGCCTGAGTCGGCGCAACTCGATTTTGCGGGACAATCAATCTTGTTTATTCCATTTTTCTAGAATACCTTGCGCTTGTTGTCTTAAATCTCTCTTTTTTGGTTCATTGGTATTTATGTAAGCAATATATTTTTGCTTATTTGACTTTCTGTGTTTATACACCAACCGCATATACGTATTTGCCAATTCATACGATTCTTTGTTCCGTGGATTTGCGATATTATCAACCAGCAATATTGCGATATCTTGTTCCGTTAGCAGGAGCTTTCTAGCTTTTTCTAGCTCCTCGTCTTCTAATAAGTTTAACAAAACAAAAGAATCAAGATATTTTTGAAACTGATTTTTTATCAAAGAGTCATTTGAAAAAGAATTACAATAGCTTCCGCCTAAATAGAACCCCGTTCCAAAAATCAACAGTGAGCCGCTAATCACAATAATATAATTCAGAATTTTTTTGCCCATTATGCCACCTCTTTATTGTTTAAATTAGGCTTTCAGTGTTTTTTGCCTCTCCCTGGCGGAGAAGGGTATCTGTCAGAACCGGGTGGCGGTTCTAATTTATCTCTTGGCCTTGTAGAGCCATGATTGCCCGAAGAAGTGTCACATCCATGCTTTACATCGCTTGGAAAATCAAAACCTTGCCATTTAAGACATTTATCCATAGCAGACCCACACTTTATAACACACATTTCATAATCTTGTCTTGAATGATCAACCAATAGAAGGTAACAATTCTGCTTGCAAGTATTACCGGCTTGGGCGCAAGTGCGATCTTTGACCCACGGCAACCACCGAGGTGCATTACAGGCTGCATTTTCTTGATCTTTCATCCTCTCACAGTCTTTTGGATCAACATTATGTAATCCCCACGGGTCCCGCAAGTCCACAGGGTTATTCTGGACATAAACATAGAGATGATTTAAACCTTTCAAAATCCCAATCGGATCCGCCTCCACATACCTCCCAACCGCCGGATTGTAATCCCTGAAGTAGTTGTAGTTGAGACCTGATTCGGCATCATAGTACTGCCCTGGAAACCTCAGGTTCAACGAACCAGTTCCGGTCACACTAGCCCCGTCCCCGAACGGCCTCGCCTCAATCTCCCACACCTTGGCGCCGCTTGCATCCGACATCAATACCGGCGTGCCCAGATGGTCGGTGTGGATGTAGCTTATGCCTTCCGAGTCAATCTTCGCCAGGGGCTCACCGTTCAGATAGACATACTCGGCCCAACTTCCATCACTGGCTGTTTCGTAGATCAGCCGTCCGCCCAGGTCAAAGACGTAATTGGTCGTAACCCCGCCTACCGTCTTCTTCACCCGCTGACCCAAGGCGTTGTAGACGTAATCGCCGACCTGCCCGGCCGTCGCCCTGATCAGTCGCTGGTTCTGGTTGTAGCTGTACGCCTTTGCGTTCTCCGTGGTGGTGTTGCCGTTCTCGTCGTACCCGAAGCTCGCTGGATTTGGTCCGGTTATGTTTGAAAGCCGGTTGCTCCCGGTCTGGTAAGCGTAGTTGCTCGTGCCAGAGCTATCCACCTCGGTCAGCCGGTTTCCAACCGGGTCGTAGGTCCAGGTTATAGTCCCCCAGGGACCGGCTCCGGTTTCAAGCCGGTTCAGGTCGTCGTAAGTGTAGGACTTGCTTTTCGTGTTGTCCAGATTGTTTACCATGGAGGTCACGTTGCCGTTCGGATCGTGCCCGTATGACAGGCTCTGCAGGCTTCCCGCCTGGATGGTGGATATCCGGTACTGGTTGTCGTAGCCGATGGTGCGGTTAAGCCCGTTGCCGAAAGAGAGACCGGTCATCCCGCCGAACGGCAGGTAGCCTATGTTGGAAGCCAGGGTGGAACCGTTGTTGAGCACCCCGGTCACGCTGTTGTTCGTATAGTTGTAGGTGATTACCCTGCCAGACGGATAGGTGACGGTCTTGACGTTGCCGTTCATGCCATACGTGTACTGGGTCACATAGGAGACCCCGTCGATGATTCTGGTCTCTTTTGATACTTGCCCCTTCTTGGTGTACTCGTAGGCCGTGCTCCCGCTCTGGTCGGTAACCAGACAGAGCCTCCCCTTGCCGTTTGGGCAGCTGTCGTAGCTGTAGACGATGTCGGTGTCTGTAGGGAAGTCTGTCCTGGTGAGCCGGTTCAGGGCGTCGTAGCTGTAGTTTGTTGTTACTCCCTTGGCGTCGGTCCTAGTCTTCAGGTTCCCGGAAGGGTCGTAGGTGTAGCTGGTGGCCCCGGTGTCGGGCGAGATGGCCTGATAGACCCTTCCCAGGTCGTCGTATTTGTAGACGGTTGAGTTGCTGTTGGCGTCGGTCACGCTCTTGAGGTTGTTGTCGCTGTCGTAGGCAAGGCTTGTGGTGATGCTTCCCGGCTGGATGACGGATACGAGACGGCTTAATGCGTCGTACTGGTAGCCGGTGCTGTTGCCCTTGGGGTCCTTTACGCCGGTCGGGCTATTGAGGGAGTCGTAGCTTGTCTGGGTAAAGCTTGTGTCAGGGTTTGCGGTCTTTGTCAGCCGGTTCAAGGCGTCGTACTGGAAGGAGAGGGTCTTCTTCAAGGTTCCCTGCCCGTCTTTTATCTCTTCCTTCAGCCGGTTGCCGTCGCTGTCGTAGCTGTAGTTGACGCTGTTCCCCAGGCTGTCGGTTATCTTCGAGAGTTCGCCGTTCGCGTCATAGCTGAAGTCGATTACCTCTCCCTCTGGAAGGGTAATGTAATCTATCATGTTGGCCGGACCGCCGCAGCTGGTGCAGCCGCCGGTGGTGTAGGCGTAGCGGGTAGCAGAGCTGTCGCCGGGCGCCTTGACCGAGGTGACCCTGCCAAGGGTGTCGTAGTCGTAGGTGGTGATGTTGCCGTTCGGGTCGGTGACGGTGCGGGGGTTGCCCAAGGGGTCGTGGTTCGAGTAGCTGGTGGTTCCTATAATGGGCCAGGTGACCGAGGTGATGAAACCGGTTACCGGGGCGTAGGTTGCGGTGACGACGTCCTGTACGTCGGTCCTTGGTCCGTCCATCTTTTTGAGCCGGCCGTTTGCGTCGTATTCATAGGTGGCCACATGGCTGTAGGGTGTCCCGTCCCCAAGCAGGCCGCTCACGGTGGTGTGCCAGAGGTTGCCGTTCGGGTAATAGTCGTGGCTGGTGGTCTTGTCCTGGGCCGGGTCGACCACGCTCTTTACGGTTGCGGTGAGGAGGTTATTGAACTGGGGTTCGTAGGTCCAGGTGAAGGTCTTCTCGATGCCCGTGCCCTGGGCCTCGGTCCGGGTGAGCATGTTCCCCTTGTCGTCGTAGGTGTAGTCGTTGGCGGTCATGAGGACGAGCACAGGGGAGGCTGCGGTGCCGGTGTTCTCCCACCGCTCTTCCCGGGTTATCCAGGTGCGGGAGTTTCTGGTGTACCGGGTCTGGTTGCCGAGGGAGTCGGTTACGATTATCGGCTGTCCCTGGTCGTTGAACTCCACTTCGCGGGTCCGGGTGTTCAGGAGCGTGCCGCTTGAATCCTTGACAGTGATGGTGACCTTGCTTTTCTTGTAGGGGGTGGGGTACTGGAAGTCTATCGTTCCGGTGCCGTGGGTCTGTTTGACGACTCTCCAGGTGTTGTCGTAGGTGTTGATGTAGAGCCCTTCTCCTTCGTCGATGGTGGTGATGAGGTGTCTGTTGCGGGTATCTGCGTAGCCGTAGACAGACTTCAAGGCGGGGGTGGTGACGCTTACCAGGTTGCCTATCAGGTCGTGTTCGTAGGTTACGTTCCTGCCCAGGGTGTCGGTAAGCCCGGTCAGGCGGCCGGTGGTGGCGTCGTAGTGGAAGATGACAAAGGCACCGGTGGGCTGGCTGCTGGCGTTTACCTCGGTTATCATGCTCAGGCGGTAGTCAAAGGCGACCACGAGGGGGGTGCTCTGGTCGACGTTTGCGGGCAAGAGTCCTGTCAGGGGGGACCTGGTTCCGGATTCGTAGGCAAGGACAAGGGAGTTGCCGTTCCGGTCGGTTATGCCGGCAAGCCTCCCCTTGACGTCGTACTCTTCTCTGCTTTCGTCTTTTTCGGCATAGGTGAAGGAATCGTCCGGGTTTCTGGTGAGGGTACCGGTTTCGCCCGGAGGAGTGGCGTAGCCGTTTCCCGACGGGGTGAACTTCCTCTTCCAGCCGGTCTCCTTGCGGATGATGACCGAGCCATCCGGATAGGTGTAGAGGCGCTTGTCGTAGTTGTGTGCCCAACCGTAGCCCAGGGGACTGTCGTAGCCGGACTTGCCGTGGTAGCTCCTCTGGACCCGGATGGGGAAGAGGCTCCCCAGGGTGAGGTCGGTTCTGCGGATGGTCTCGGAGCCGGACAAAAGGCTTACGGGCTTGCCGGCAAAAGCAGGGTCAATCCCTTTGTCGAAGGCGCCGGTCTGGGCGTTCAGGGAGAGGATCTCGGCTTCGCCCGGGTCGGAGGACTGGTCAAGGGCAGAGGAGGGTGACGGGAGGAGAACAAGGAACGATACGAGAACAAAAGATGCGATGCCGGCAAGACAGGAAAACCGCCTAGACATGGAACCCCTCCCGATGAGAAAGGAAATGTGGTAATCACAAAAGAGCGCCTATCGGATGTGT
>Ga0228535_1001787_pt1 | contig 27618 bp, 26 predicted proteins | sample SJ1metagenome_FD_168457 | JGI IMG/M metagenome (GOLD analysis project Ga0228535, IMG submission 168457) | Enriched culture of PCE-dechlorinating microbial communities from Ithaca, New York, USA - SJ1 | ecosystem: Engineered > Modeled > Simulated communities (microbial... > Unclassified | place...
TTTTTCCCTCTTTTCAATTTACCCTCTTTACATATCCATATTATGGATATATTATCTTGTATGTGGTTATTTATATAATACAACCAATCCATTTTATGTCAATGTATTTCATTTTTTGCTGTTTGTTATTTTGACTAAAGATTTGCCGGCAAACACGTTAACATCGACATAAGGTCCAAATATCTCTAAATTAGGCTAAGATAATGACATAAATAAAAAAACGAAAATGAAATTTTGTAAAAATTTGGAGGGTATGATGACGAGGCAGATGGACGCAAAGCAGGAAAACGGGACCCAGGCGATTGAAAGAGCCCTTTCCATTCTGAACTGCTTCTCAAGGGCCACAGATGACCTTTCGTTGACTGAGATATCAAAAATCGTTGGGATCCCATACTCGACAGCATCAAGGATCACGGGGATCCTTGAAAAGGAATCTTTCCTATACAGGGACAAGCATTCCAAGAGGTTCAGCCTTGGACGCAGAGTATACTCTCTGGGCTATTGTGCCAAGCAAAACGATTTTATCCTTAAGGTCCTGTATCCATACCTGGTTAACCTCAGGGATGAATTTGGTGAGACCGCGCTTGTTTACGTAAGGGAAGGAGACTACCGGATATTATTGGAAAAAGTTTCCGCTTTCCATAATTTTAAATTTTCCCCAACCGTCGGTTCAAAGTACGTCATGTGGGCAGGTGCCGGCGGAAGAGGTTTTCTTGCCTTTGCCCATACTGAAGAGCAGAACAGGATGATCAGCGAGAGCAGACAACTGACTCCATATACAACTACAGAAAGAAAGAAAATGATGAGAGATCTCTACTTCACCTGCAAATACGGGTACTGTTACTGTGAAAACGAATATCAGGAAGGATTCTCGTCTATTGCCGGACCGGTATTAGACAATACTAACTCTATACTTTGCACTATGGCTGTTACAGGACCCACTGCCAGATTCAAATCCGACATTTTGGAAGGATTGAAGCAAAGGATCCCTGAATACTGCCTTGAGATTTCCAAAACATTCGGCTGGACTGAAAACCTCACTGAACCGGGACTAATGTTCAGGAGCCCCTCTTTTAAAAACATCATCTCAGAATTAGAAGAGGATATCACCTCACGTCCTTAAGCACGTCCATATGACATCCTCCAAGCTGGTAGTAGAGGCACTTCCTGCCCGAACATGGCATGCAGGGCCTTACGGATGCCGACAGAAGGATCTCCTTTGTGCCGAAGCCGACGAATGAGCACTGGGTCTTTCTTGGCTGGAGCATCGATCTCCCGAAAGCCTTTACCCCTATTGTCTTTTCTGTGCCGCCCACTGTTTCAATTCTGTCCATGATCTCATGAGGGACCTCCCTGAATCCCGGATATACCTCTGCAGATATGTATTTCGAATGGTCACGGTATACTTTTTCGCTCAGCCATTTCAGCATGGTCCTGTGCATGCCGTAGAGCGCTATGGAACCTGCGACATCAAGCAGAAAACCGGACATGAGGTCTCCCCTCAGTGACATTAAGTTTGCGCTTTTTTTCTCTATCGCTTCACCGACAGTCCATACCATAAGCGCTGACAAGGATATATCAGCTTCACCGTAGTCTATGGTATCACCGAACTTTTTTCTCATATTTTCACCTGACATGAGGAGGACGCGGGCCTTGGGGTCAAACAGCTCAGGCCCCCATTCCTCTTCCCACAGCGGGATGAATTTTTCCACGTATTTCAGGTTGTTTTCTCCCAGCGTTCTGTAATGTTCGATAAGGGCGGAAAAATCGACGGCTGCTTCAGGTCCTTCGATCTCAATTATCCCATTCGTCGGATCAACAAGGTCAGAATTGAAGTATATCCTGATTTTTTTCATACCTTTTCATCTCCTGACAAGCCGTTATACAAACAGCATCGATCTGATAAAACGTTTCTGAAAATCCTTCAGCGAAGATAGTTCTATGTACTCCATCCTGCTCATTGTTTGTTCCGTTGCGCGGTAAAAATCAGCCGAGGCAAGAGCCATGCAGGCTCCCAGACCTGAAGAGTTGAAGATGAAGCGCACTTTTTCGCGTTCAACTTTCGGAAGCAGGCCGACCGTGATAGCGCTTGCTATATCGATGTTGCTGCCAAAGGCCCCCGCGAGCAGTATTTCATCGATCCCGTCAACAGTTGTGCCCATCTGCTCCATCATTACCTCGGTACCGACTTTTACGGCCCCTACCGCAAGTTGTACTTCACGGACATCCTTCTGGGTAAGGTATACAGGATCATTGCTGTCAGTGATCAGGAAGCGGTTGATCCTGTTATCGTCGGAGCTCAGTCTGTCTTTTATTCTTTCATCAGTGCATTCTTCGTGTGTAAGCATCCTTCCCCGGCTGTCAATGACACATTCCCTCAGAAGCATAGCCACAACATCAATGAGGCCAGATCCGCAAAGGCCTTTGGGAACAGATCCTCCTATTACTTCGTATGATACTCCCTCTTCCGTCATCGCGACTTTTTCAACAGCGCCGTTGCAGGCCCTCATCCCCTGACTTATCCTGGCCCCTTCGAAAGCGGGACCCGCTGCGGTCGCACAGCAATACATCCTTTCTTCGCTGCCAATGACAAGTTCGTTGTTGGTTCCTATGTCTACAAAAAATCTCAGAGGCTTTTCCTTATCTACAGCATGCGCTGCGATCCCTGCTACGATATCCCCTCCTACATAGCCGGCAACGTTTGGAATTAATTTAACAGCCCCGTCCGGGGCTATGATGAGGCCAAGCTCTGAAGCTGCGACCGGAGGATGGGTCCTGAACTGAGGGGAATAGGGGCTGTGACCTATGCTCTCAGGAGATATACCGAGAAAGATATGCTCCATTACGGTATTGCCTGCGACTACGACCTCACTCAACGCCCCCGGAACGGTCCCCGCCTCTTCTGTAAGGGCCGAAAAGGCTCTGTTCATTTCCTCAACGAGCATTTCCTGCATACGGGCAAGGGTTCCCGGCTGTAATGTTGAAGCCGCTATCCTCGATATGACATCATCACCGTAGGAGACCTGCGGATTCAGAAAGGAGTGGGTTCCGATGACTTTATGTCTGTCAAGATCCAAAAGATAGCAGACCACCGTCGTCGTGCCGAGGTCAACAGCCACACCCAGGCCTTTTCTGTCGGGAGACCAGTCGGCCACCGGCCTTCCTGACGTCCCCTCAAGTATCCGGCTGCCTGGATCATCGACAGGATCAATGACTCTTAGTGTCCCGCTTCCCGATATTTTTGCGCAGCAGGCAAGCCGCACACCGAAATCGATCTCTTCCTTTTTGAGAAGTTTCTTTTCCGTAAGGGTAAGCGGTGAGAGGAACCTTTCTCCGTCAATTGCAGAGACCCTGCACTTGCCGCACGTGCCGGCACCTCCGCAGTGACGTGATATATTTACTCCCGCAGCAGCAGCTGCATGGATCACAAGCTCGCCTGCCTCTGATTCAGCTTTTATGTTATCCGGCAGGAATAAAATAGTATGCACCGAATTTTCCATCAAGACCATCCCCTTGCAAAGGACAATACTTCATCCCCTATTTTACCCTGCATATAATCATCTGCGGCCTCAGCCAAAATTTCAAGTCCCCTCTCCGCTTCGTCATCGGTGATAACAAGCGGCGGTTGTATACGCATTGTGTTCTCTCCAAGAAAAGTTGTTATGAGGCCCTTTTCCCACGCCCTGTAACAAATTTTTGCACATGCGTTCCTGTCGGGTGATCCGTCGTCCCTGATGAGGTCCTGCCCGATGGTCAGGCCAAGCGAACGTGTTTCGCCGAATATCGGGACCCTTTTTTTTAGTTCTCCGAGTCTTCCTGTTATCCTGTGACCAAGCTCCGACGCTCTGTCAATAAGGCCTTCATCCTCTATTACTGCAATGGTCGCCAAGGCAGCCCGGCAGCACACGGCGTTAGCCGCAAGCGTGAAGCAGTGTCCGGGATCCATGAGTGAATCCGCTATTTCTTCCCTCATTATGAGCGCGCTCAGCGGCATACCGGAAGCAAGAGATTTAGCTGCAGCTATTATATCCGGGACCACTCCGAAGTGTTCGATGGAAAACCATTTTCCTGTCCGTCCCATCCCTTGCTGGACTTCATCTGAGACAAAAATTATCCCGTTTTCGCTGCATAGTTCTGCAAGGGCCTTCACGTAGCGGACGGGCGGAATAATTATGCCGGCGTCTCCGCCTATCGGCTCGAATATTACTGCCGCGACCTCTTCGGGAGGGAGGTAAAGCCTGAACGCATTTTTGATCTGCTCAAGACATCTGAGTGAACAATCCTCCGGGACCTCGTTCCATTCGCAATTTTTGCACTGAGGATACGCGAAATGGTGAAAACCCGGAAGCATGGGGCCAATACTCCTTCGCATGTTCAGCGATATGGCAGATGCGGAAAGGGCTCCGTAGGTACAGCCGTGGTATGCCGTCAGGAAAGATATGACATTGGTCCTGCCCGTATATTTGCGGGCAAACTTTATCGCACCGTCGATCGCATCAGATCCAGAGAGTCCGTAAGCGACCTTTTTTTTAAAGTTGCCCGGGGCGATGAATGAGAGTTTTTCCGCCAGCTCTACCGAATATGGTTCATACATATAACCTGTTGTGTAGCAAAGCAGTTTTTCTGCCTGTTCCTGTATAGCACTGACAACTTTCGGGTGGCATGTCCCGGTGTTAAGGGCTGCCGCCGAGGCAGAAAAATCTATATATTGATTGCCGTCGATATCTTTCAGCACTGCTCCCCTGCCTGAGCCGACGACAAACGGATAATAAGGGGATCTTGAACATGGAGAAAGAATGTCATTATCCCTGGCAACTGTTTTCAAACTTTCGGTCAAGCATCTCCGCATGGGCTCACCTCATTACAATAATACAGGCGAAGCCGGATTTAACGGACTTCGCCTGAAATGTCTTATAGTATCGCTGCTGAAAATACAGATCAGAGTTCAGCGGTATCTCGGGATCTCTCAGGCTTTCTGTTCAGCTGGGTGAAAGTTGATGTCCGTACGCTTCTCTATCTTGTCTTCACCGTTCTTGCCCCTGTAGATCCCTATTCCCATATACGTCATCAATATTGCTACAAGCGGGTTGAGCCAGTTAAGGAAGCAATAGGGTGCGTAGGCAAGCGTCGGGACTCCCAGGGCACCCGCCTGGAAGGCTCCGCAGCCGGTCCATGGGATTAGGACGGCTGTCAGCGTACCGGAATCTTCCAGCGTGCGTGAAAGCATCCTGGGTGAGAGGCCCGATCTTTCGACAGCGGTCTTGAACATACGTCCCGGAACAACTATGCCCAGGTACTGGTCTCCGAGGAAGAGGTTACTGGCGAAGCATGAAACGACGACCAGCGTTACAAACCCTCCGACCTTGCGGACCTTGAAAAGGAGTGGGTTGAGAAGGACTTCGAGATAGTGGCAGCTTTCCATTACTCCGCCAAGCACAAGAGCTATCATTATGAGGGAAAGCGACCACATCATACTGTCAAGCCCGCCCCTGTTGAGAAGCTCGGTCAGCAGAGAAGCAACTTCGTGTGCCATCTCAGGCGCAAAACCTGTTATATTGTATTCTGTCAGTGCTGCGGTGATGTCTCCGGCACCAGCCTCGGCGAGTTTCGTCGCTACTGTGGAGTGGTAACCATAGTGGATCGCCTCAAGGGCTTCGCTAAGAGAGAACCCCTGGATCATAGCCAGCACGGAAGCTGCCGCAGTTCCCGCCATCATGCTCGGAAGGGCGGGGCATTTGGTGATTGCAAGCACAAGAACGATTAGCGGCGGGACTATGGCATAGATGGGGTTGATGTCAAATTCCGCGGCAAGGATCGCCTGGAAGGCATCTATCCGGCTCGCGTCAAAAGCACCCGTACCGTTGGCGTAACCAAAACCAAGGACTATCGTGATTATGACAACGATGACATATGTCGGACCTGTTGTCCATACCATTGCCCGTATATGGTCAAATAGGTTTGAGCCTGAAACAGCCGGAGCAAGGTTCGTCGTATCCGACAGGGGAGACATTTTATCTCCAAAATATGCTCCCGAGATTATGATACCCGCTGTGAGAGGTGCCGGGATACCAAGCCCTGCCGCGATACCGATAAGCGCGACTCCGACTGTTCCGCCAACCCCCCAGGACGAACCTGTTGCAAGGGATACTACCGAACAGATCAGAAGGGTGGCAAGGAGGAATATTCCCGGAGAAAGCAGATCAAATCCGTAATAGATCATACCCGGAACTACCCCTGCCTGGACCCATGAGCCGACAAGCATACCAATGGCTATAAGGATAAGCAGTGCGTCTATTGCAGAGGTGATAGCACTGCTTATGGCTGTAGAAATTTCCGTCCATGAGACGCCTACTATAAATTTACCAATAAGTCCTGCGAAAATAGCAGCCAAAGCGATAGGTACATGTGCATCCAATCCAAGACCCAAAAGACCATAACTGATAATTCCCGCGATACCCACAAATGTTACAAAAGCCAGTCCGACACTGGGTTTTCTTACCGTACTACCTTCCATTTTTCTACCTCCCGTTCTTTTTTGAAGATCGTTTCTGTGAAAAATTTTTAAAAAACTTAATAATATCCAGTCTTATGATTGAAAAAACTCTCTCCTGTTGCTGTATCAGTTGCAGAAATCAACTTCAGGAGAGAGTGAGGATCGACTTCAGCCCTTGAGCCTCTTGTCGATCTGTTTCATCAGATCGTCCGCGGTGGGGATTATGTTGTCGTAGACTACTTCATTGTTGATTAGCATTGTGGGTAGGGTAGATACTCCGAGTGCCTTCGTCCTTTTTATGCCAGCAGCACTCTTTATCAGGGATTCCCTCCACGTGAGCCTGTCTCCGTAATGCGGTGCCACGTTTTTGACTGCTTCACACATATACTGACATGGCGCGCAGCCTTCTGAGTCGAGCGTGACTATTTCGATGAATACCTTTCCGGGTCCTATTGTCACATCTTCAAGGACATCTCCCGATTCCTCGGCCTGAAGCAGTGCGTCTTCCAGCGAAAGGAAACCGGCTGTATCCGAAGGTTCTTCACCTGTGGCGGCATATTTGCCTACAGCTTCCAGGTTGTAGAAAGGGGTATCATAGGGAAGGTCGCATCCCGGTGAAAGTATGTATCCTCTTTTTCCGCCAACTTCTATCCTCATTTTGACATCTTCAACGCTCTCCTTGGGTGAGCCGAAGAGAAGGGTCGTTGTAAGAGGAATATTGCCCTCAAAACATACCTTGTACTTTTCTGCGAGCCCTTTCACAAAAGCCAGGTCGACCTGCTCATCAAAGGCTATCGCGTTAGGAGCTGACTGCATCATGAGTTCAATGTTTTTCGTGGCGTTGCCGCAGCAGAAGAGTGTAACGATGCCGTTTCTGCCCTGTACCTCATCGATGACGGGTTTGATGTAGGGGGTCACAAATGCTTCAAAATGCTTAGGTGCGATCTGGCTTGTCATAGGATCGACTACTGCGATCACATGAGCTCCCGTCTCCATGTACCACTCGCCCATCTTACGGGTGATCTCGGCGCAAAAGGCAAGGACCTTATGAGCCTCGTCGGGCTTCTTTATCATGTCCATGATAAAAGCTGATCCTCGCAGGTGAAGGGCAAGTGTGAAGGGTCCGCAGCAAAGGGCAAACACTGCTGTTTTGTCGCCTATCTTCTCAACAAGTTTGCGGGTAGCGTTGAAAAACACAGGAAGGCGCCCCTTGTCCTTTTCAAACTTTGGAAGGTCACCCAGTTCTTTACCCTGTGCCAGCACATGACCGGTAACTGCGGGAGGGTTGTTTTTCGACCAGTGGAGACCGCAGCCGAGGACCTCCGCCTCCGCCTGAAGATCAAAAGCCGAGCAGACTCCGTCGGCGTAGTAGCGCTCGCCTGCGGCGCAAACCGCTTCAACGAGGAGGTCCTCATCCTTAAGGAGTTTTTCGGCATCCGTTCCGATAAGCTTGGCAACATGCACGCCTGTGAAGGGGACCCATGGAACGCGGTCCACTTCCTGGAATTTCAAGGCTTTCAGAACTCTTTCTTTTCCTGTCACATTCCTCACCTCATTATTCGTAAACAGCGATATGTGCAGAGATGCAATAACATCCATGCACATACCGCAGCTTCGGGATCTGTAAATTAATAGGCGAACTCGACTCCCAGTTTGTTAAGCTCATCTCTCATGCGTTTGTACTGATCGACGAACTGTTTGCGCGGGACAAGGTGTTCCATGTCGTAAACTTCCTGGATCTTTTTGCCGTAGTTGTCGATCGGGATCAGTTTTTCGTACTTCTCCATGATCTTCTGGCAGATCTCATCAGCCTGTGCGCGGGTCATACGCTTGTAGAACGAGGCTTCGGACACTTCGTGGTAGAAGCGTGACTCGAGCGGCGTTGCCATGTCAGTAAACTTATTGCGGCATGTCGCTGCTCCCCACGGGTTTCCGCCTGAAGATTCCGTTGCAAGAGCGTGGTTTGCGCATTCCCAGTAAAGCTGCTCAGTTGCGGGTCCTGCGTTGGCGAAAAGGTTGTTGAGGAATATAAGGTTTGAATTCCTTGACATTGCCTGGCTGAGTACGCTCTGGAGCCACAGTATCTCTCTTGTAGTCGTCGACTGCCATTTGAGATGGAAGGGGAAGTTGAGTGCCCAGCAGGATCCATAAAGGCATGCTCCCTCAATGTTATATGCTGTCTGGAGGACCAGTGTTCCTTCTGCTCCACCGGCATGCCCGCCATAGATGGCTCCGCAAAGGTTGCCGAATACATTCCCGTAGGCGCGATAATGCATCGACTTGTTGAGCATTGCATTGTTCGTTGTCATCTCTGTCAGTATGGATACCATACGGCCATCAAGGTGCGAGGGGCGGACTCCCCATTCTTTGTTTGCCGCGGCAATCTGTGCCTGATCAGTTTCAGCTGTTCCTACAGATACCGTCCAGACATCCGGCTTTCCGACAAGGCGCTGAGCATCACGCAGGTTCATTGCATGTTCCATTGCAGCCGCAACTTCGGTAGGCGTCTGTGATGTGGCTTTCCTTCCCATGAAGTCCTCTATGAGAGGTGCGCAGAGACCGTCAAGAAGGGGCTCTTTGAGGTATGCCATACAGGCCTTCTTATGAATATCAGAGCTGAAGTTGGCATCGGGACTGAAGAGGTGGAAGGGACGTTTTTCCTTGTCCTCTACGGAACGGACCCTGAGCCAGCGCTGGTCATGTCCTGCGCCTATCATGTAACACGGCCTCTTCGTGTAGAGCACTTCATTTACTTCTTCTTCTGTGAACTTGATGACCCTGTGACTTTCCTGGTGGTAGACACCGACAGAGACAAAGAAATCCTTAGCGGCTTTCCATACGCGGTCGGCCAGGTCGTCATCACAGTTTACGATGGTTTTCCCGTCATACTTGATGTTGTATTCTTTTACTACCCTTCTCATATTGGGAATGAAACTCTTGAGCATCCATTCTGACTGGTCTCTAAAGAAAGGACCGTTTTCAACTTTTTCAAATACTTCCCACATTCTGAATGTTGACATCTTTGTTTCCTCCTCTGTTAGTTTCTGCTAAGACCTAGCCAAGCATATCTTTAAGCTTGGCAGCGAATTCAAAGGCATCAAATGACCATAGGTCAGCTCCTATGCGTTCAGCCCATTCGACCGAGGTAGGTGCTCCTCCTACACAGACAACATACTTGCCTTTATCGCCGGTCTCTGCTACAAGCTTGATAAATTCTTCCTGTCCCGGCATTGTCGTGGTCATCAGTGCTGAGATACCAACAGCGTCAGCTTTTTCTTTGCGAGCCGCATCCATGTAAGCGACAGGGTCAACATCTGAGCCAAGGTCAACGACCTTAAACCCGTTAGCCTGGAGGACTATGCCTATGATATTCTTTCCTATGTCATGAAAGTCTCCCTTGACTGTTCCAATTACCACTGTCTTTTGTGCGGCTTCTGCTGATCCGGCAACAAGGTGTTCCTTGAGTACATCCATGATCTGCATAAAAGCATCTCCGGCGATCATCAGGTCGGGAAGGAAGGCTTCAAAGTTTTCAAACTTATCGCCAAGAATTCCCATTTCCTCGGTCAGGCCGCCCATTATATCGTGCGGCGCAATACCCTTCTCAATAAGATCTTTTACCATAGCTACCGCTGAATCTCCGTCTCCCTCGATCATGTGCTTACGAACCTGTTCAACTGACATTTCTGATACCTCCGTTAGTGTGATTTTTTCATTATTTTCGAAAAAACTTTTAAACTTGATTTTTTGCTCAATGGACCCATCCTAACAACCCTGCATAAAAACAATGCAAAAAGGCCGGACCACCGACTCATATCCGCCGATTTTCCGACCTTTTTCATAAAAATTTTTTTGCACTTTTTAACAATCAGGATCTGAAACTATCAAAAATCGTTCTTCCACCCTATCTTTTTTTTCATTTCATTCAAGTTTTCACGATGCCACTCAGGGCTTTTTTTGAACAGCTTTTTGGAAACATCTTCCGGGATATTTTCTATAGAATACAGAGAAAGCTTGGACCAATAAAGAAAAGTCTCCCATGTCGGCCTCCCGGTCTCAGAGACAAATTTTTGAGCAAGGGAGTAATAACAGACAGCATCATCCCACTCCCCCTTCATTGCAGAGAGGAGTCCCATAAGGCTGTATCCGATACCCCCTCCCTGAAGTCCCCCGCTTTTCTCGGTATGTGTGATCGCGTACAGCTTTTCCATCCTTTGCAGCAGTTTTTCCGCATCATCATACTTACCGTTGAGGATATTGCAAAATGCTGCTTTGGCAAGTGAAAGGCCAAGCCCGCGGTAAATTCCTATTGATTCCCCTATACTGATGCATGTAAGGTAGTAGGAGAGAGCCTCTCTGGTTTTGCCTTCCGCAAGGCAGGCATCACCCCTGAAATGCTCCGCCGCTACAATGCATACCGTATAACTATCGCCCTCTTCCTCCAGCTTTTCAAAAAGAAGCGTTGACATCTGGAGTACTTTGAATGCTATTCCGAACTCTCCCTTAAGTATTGCGGATATACCTTTAAAACGCAGGGCTACTCCCATCCACTTATGCAGGTGATCTTTTATTGAAAGAAGGTAGACCCTGTTCGCGAATGCGGAAAGCCGCCTCTCATCGTCATTCTGTATAGCCAGATAACAAATCTGTACACATGCCTCAACGACAGGTTCCGTCTCTCCGATTTTTATCGCCTTTTCAAGACCTTCCCTCAGGGCGCCTTCCGCGTCCTCGTATTTTCCGCTCCACCATAGCATAGCGCCCCGAAGGATCAAAAGGTCCCTTTCGATCCGCATCATCTCGGGCTTCCTGCCGGAGACCCGCACGATCCTGTCCATTAGTCTGCCGGCCTCTTCGAGAGCCGTCTGAGTATAGTCCAAATTTTCCAGGGTCGGTACATATTTCATCAGGTCATGGTCTGCCAAAGTCGGAAAGACCTCGTGCGCCGCTTTGAAGTGCTGTTTCAGCTCCATAACGCGCCAATACAGCTCTTTTTCTTCAAGACCGGCTTCATGTGAATGGAAACAGAGCAGAGAGTATATTTCTCTTTTTCTGTACTGGTACGGAGATATTCCTGCTTCGAGCACTTCGATGTTTTTGAGGTGCAGGGCCTGTTTTCTCGTAGCGGACATATTTGCCAGGAGAGCCTCCCTGATCTTTACATGGGTAAAGTAATAGATAACATCTCCCTCATCGTTGTTTTTTTCCTTCACAAGTGCGTTGTTTTTTATGTTTTCGCATATTTTTGAAAGTTGAAGCGGAGAGATGTCTAAAACTTTGCTGATGTTCAGCATTGAGGCATGGTCCGGTTCAACTGCCAGGGCTTCCAGAAAGAGCCTCTCATCCTTGCCTGAGAACTCTATGACAGACACAAAGGGGTTGTTTGATATGATCCCTTTCCCGTCTTTTACAGGCAGTCCAGCATTGAGCAGCTGTCTGATAAAGAACGGATTGCCCTCCGTCTGCAAATAGACATTTCGTATGTCCTTCTCTGTCCACGTACTGTCAGGAGCCATTGCGCGGCATATCTGACCTGTCTCTTCAAGGTCAAATCTTCTGAGTGCTATTTCAAATTTCTCAAATGGTTCGGTCTCAAAGGAAGTTCTGAGCATGAACGTAGGCCTTATCTCTTCGAAGCCTGATATTATCAGGTGGAGCGGCGAAGAATAGTCCCACATGATGGTCTCAAGTATCATCCAGGAAGCGTCATCCATCCAGTGTATGTTTTCTACGACAAGGAGCTTTTTCTTACTTTCTTCAGCAGAGGCAGCAACATTCATCCGGACAAGTTCGGCTAACCGCGAGTAGTTCAGCTCACTAAGGGACGAAATGTCTTCAGACTGAGGCAGGGAACATTTCTGTCGCTGCAGCATTTGGATAAAAGGGACCATCGGCCTCTCTTTCTCTTCCTGTGTGCACCTTACATAGTGGCTCTCCCATCCTCTCTGGTTGAGACATGATACGAGCTCATCTATAAATTCAGTCTTGCCGATGCCGTTCTCTCCCCATACCAGCCCGCAGGAGGACTTACCCGAACTTTCAGTCTTTATCATAAAGTCAAGCATCTTAAGGATCTCCGAACTTCTCGAAAGGGGCGTATCGTCAGATGATTTGGGCTGTTTGTCCAAAACGGGAGATTTCTTATTCACTATTGACGAGATATCTGATAGATCCGTGCAGATACCCAGGTCGTTTTCTATTCTTTTTGAGAATGCGTGGGCTGCGTCAACAGCTTTGACTTTCTGGCCGGTTTTAATGTAAAGCCTGACAAGCTCTCCGTGGATCTTTTCATTATAGGGCTCCCTCTCTGCAAGCAGCTCATAACATTCAAGAGCCTTTTCGCAGGAATCATCTGTATGGCTCTCAAGAAAAGCGTTCGCTCTTTTCCTGAGGCCGTCTACAAAAAGCTCATGATAATGCTGACGTTTGGGAAAGAGCCAACAGCAAAAAGATTCCAGATCCTCCGCTTCCGGCAGATCCATAAATATTCCGTTGATTTTTATCATCTCATTCAGGGATAACCTGTCGAGGGAAGAAAGCAGGTCCGTGTCCCGTGCTATGTGCAGAGATGGTTTTATTGAAACGACTTCCCTGTTGTTCATCTGCACAGGAATGACTGTCCTGACATAGCTCAGGGCATTGCTGAGGTTCCGGCGGCCTTTTTCTGTCTCCTTGTCAGGCCACAGATATTCACACAGTTTATCCCTGCGGATGTTTTTTTCCTCAATAAGCATAAACGTAAGGAGCTTGGCTTTTAGAAACGGGAAAAGGACTTTGGCCCCGTCTACGAAAAGTTCAGGCACCCCAAGGAGACATGCCTTGTGCTTCATGAGCATTGCCCTCTTTCCGTGGGTATTTACCAGAACATTATAACAGAGCGGATCTGTGGGGTTGCGTTTTTTTTCAACAGACACCGTGTATGCCCCGGAACACTAATAAAAGAATAAGCCCGCCTTCAGGAAGGGCAGACTTATCTAAGTGGGCGCGGAACAGATCCTGTTAAGGGACGGGCACGTGTATTCGGGTCAGATGTTTTTTTCACCTTCGGCATAAAATGGACAGTCTTCCTTGAGACATTCAAGGTTGAATTTGCTGAAGGTGCATTTTACCTTCTCTTCTCTGCCAATATCGATCCCAGTCTGCTCAAAAATATACTCAGCGCCTTCCTGCAGCGCTATCAATGTGTTTCGTTTACAGCACCTGGGTCCTCCGATCTCCGCCATCCTTTTCAGGGTGCGGACAGTGATCCCGTTGCAGAGTCCCCATGTCTCCTTTGACATAGGAGTGGTCCCGGTATGGACGCTCATGAAAATACCTGTCCCTATTGCCGCGCCGCATGCTCCGTAGAAACCGCAGAAAGCGGGAAGGACGTTTTTCGACCTCTTTTCGATCTCAGCCATTTTTTCTTCATACTGCCTCCGGCCTGTTTTCTGAAGACGGCAGACCAGCGTCATAAGAACGGCAGGGACCAGGTAATGGTGTACGAAGTTATGCATCGGAATATCCGTTTCCTGCATAATTGAAATGGCCATCGAACAGGGTGTTGCCGCTGTTTTTTGATCCATATACTCCATGCATTTTTTTGTGACTGTATCAAAACTTCTGTCGTTGTTATTGCTGTCCATAATACACTTTTCCCTCTCTCTGTTTATATCAGCCAAACCTGACTTCAAGCATCCTGAGCCCTTTGGACTCAAACATTCCGGGTATTTCCCGGCGCGCTTTCTTTGTCCTTATGAAAATGGCAAGGTTCCTCGGCATTTCAAAATTTTCATCGGCATCAGAATAGACAGGAGCGGAATTTCCAACTATGTCGAAGACCTTCCATTTTCCGTCGGTATCCTTGAAATATCCCTTCGAACGGATAATGTCGTCAGGCAGATCCCGGAGGATCTCTTTGAACAATACCGGATCACCTTCCCAAAATACGCTGAGCGAGGCAAGCTTATCCGGGGGAGCCAGATGGGCATCCATGTCATTCAGTGTCTTTTCTATGAATTTTTCCCAATCCTCTGTGCAGGGCAGGGCCTGTGCCTTCTCCTCCTCTTGTGGACATACAAAGACATCCCATGGTATGTTGCCGTACAGCGCATGCCTGATCTCTGCCGAAGGGTTAAGGTCTCTGATGTGCTCCTCTATCGAACTCAGTTCTTCTGCAGAGACAAGGTCGATCTTGTTGATTATGACATGGGAGGCTGCCTCTATCTGTTTCGGTACGGCGCAAAAGAGGTCTGCCCAGTCCTCGAATCTTTGGGCATCCGCAACGCAGATATTGCCGCAAAACCTGTAAAAATCATGCAGCATACCATGGCCCAGGTCACGCTTCATGTCGGTGGTATCGGCTACTCCGCTTGCTTCGATCAAAAGAACGGACGGCTTGTAGTCACGGAATATCGTATAAAGTCCTCTCAGGAAATCTCCCTTTGCACATGCGCAGAAAATAGAGCCGCTGCTTATCTCAATGATTTCAAGGCCGTTTTTGCGGACCACATCTCCGTCGACCCCTGCTTTTCCGAATTCATTCATGAGAACGGCAGCCTTTTCCCCTTCCGGCACTGTTTCAAGCAGCTTCTTGAGCAATGTCGTCTTTCCGCTTCCCAAAAAGCCGGAGATGAGAAAAACTCCGCATTTGTTCTGTTCCATCAATAAATCTCCTCCCAATACATGTTGGCAAATTCGATCTTATCAAGCATCATCCCGAAGACCGAGAGAGACCGGCATATGGTCTGTTATGAATTCTCTTCGCTTTCACAATACTCAATGAAGTCCCTGACAGACTCCCTGACGGCACTGGCAAGGCTATCGATGCGCTTCCTGTAATCCTGAAGCGTATCGATCCAGAAAATAAGGCATATCTTACCTTCATCCGTTATGCTGTATATCCGTCTGAGCTGGGTCTCGCTCCCTGCATCGATTTTAGATCGGAGCAACCCTGCCTCTTCCATTTTTTTCAAAGTCCTGTAGAGCCCTGTGGGATCAAGGCTGCTGTAATCCATCACATCGCTCGAATAAAGCCTCTTAAGGATCGAAAAACCGTGGAGGTCATCCTTCATCAGCAGCATCAGTATCGATGGCTGGACGAACCTGTCCAGGAATGACCCCTTGCACGCACATTTGTCAGACATGGCGGACCACCTCTCATATTAGACAATGTCCAATATAATAATACAGAACCCCTTCTTAATCAATAAAAAAAGAGCCTTCGCCTTTTGACGAAAACTCTGAATTTTCTGGAGCGGAAGACGGGATTCGGACCCGCGACCCCAACCTTGGCAAGGTTAGGTATGCACACTTCAATCCAAATCGCATAAACCTGAATATCACTGAATAATCCTTATTATTACTGAATTTTACCTGCTTCCAGCAAAATAATTTTATGTGGGATAGTTGTTTAAAGATGTATTTTTTAGTATATTGGTTGAGTAAAATGTGAGTAAAATATTGGGGGATGAAGATTATGCAAGTACTTCTTACAGAAGAGTTTGTGGAACAGGCAACGTGTCCGGATGACAAAAAATATATGGAGTACTGTGACACCGAAACACAAGGCTTAATCCTGCGCGTCAACCAGGGTGGCAAAAAAACATACGCCATAAGGTCTAGAAAATTCGAGGGAAAGGTTCAGTTAAAGAAGAATATTGGTAATGTTAAAGATATAAAATTCACCAAAATTCGCACGATTGCAGAGAAGTATATAAAACAATATGCTGCCGGAGGAGCTCCGCTTGATCCCATTAAGAGAAATAGAAGCGCAGGTATCCCTACACTTGAAGATGTATACGAAAACTGGTGTGCTTGGGAAAAGAGACAGCCCCAGATCAGACGTAACTGTACACACATTTCTTATTTGGCCCTCAAGGATTTGTACAAAGTCCGCATTTCGAATATTGACAAGGCTAAAATAGAAAAATATCAAGCGGAGGAGACCCTGGCAGGCAAGAAAGCTTCCACTATAAACAGAAAACTACGAGAGTTGAAATACCTGTGCCTTTGGGCAAGCGAACATTATGACCGTTTAAAGGACTATCAATACCCAAAATACAAACAATTATCGGAAATAGGAATTGAACCCAGGATCCAAGAGATCCCGGAAGACGACCGCAATAAAATAATCGACGCAGCGCTCGAACACTCGAAAGAGACCTACTTCATCGGCGACAAGAAATGCGATATGGGATATATCTACCCGCTGATAGTCCTGATGATGTATACAGGTATTCGTCCTGTAACTGCACTGGGACTTGTCTGGAGGGATATTAACTTGAAAGAAAAAAGGTTTATTGCCCGCCACATCAATAACAGAAAAGCCAAAACGACCTGCTGGCTATATTTTGCTGAAGCACCATATCAGGCTTTGAAGGAATGGAAGGATAAGAACCCAAATGCGAAGCCAGGCGATAAACTCTTCCCCGTTTCTTCAATAAAAAAACAGTTTAAAAGTGTTCTCCGCCGCGCCGGAATTGATGAAAAAAAGTATTCACCTTATAGTCTCCGACACGGCTTCGCCATGCTGTTGGCCGAAAAAAAAGCCGATGCGGTACAAATACAAAATGCTTTAACACATGCTGACTTAAGAACCACTCAGCATTATATTGGCCCTCAGGAGAAAACACAACGCGCGGCGATGGCACTTCTTGATTAATGTCCCGTTGATAAATACAGTGCTTTTGTCAGTTGCGTATACAACCCAGTTTTTTTGGGGTGGACAATTACATTGCACTTGATCTGATCGATCGGCTCAAGCCCGTACTTATCGCAGAGCCAGGCATATCCCAGCAGCCTGTACCCTTCTCTCTTCAAAACATCTATCTTGTCAGGCAATGGATAGTTGCTTAATGTAAACATAATATCCTCCTCTTTCCCGGTGTGCCGCGTCAACACATACAGCACGCAAAACCTATATTTTCTGCAAAGTCCATGTGCATTTTGAAAAACTGATGTGCAAAACCAGGACCTAACAACAGACATCAAAACCTACGAGTTTACTCTGCAACTATAATTATTTCACATTGCCCAATTAGTGAAAATGTTCACTCTGTTTCGTTTGGACGTATTTTTGTCTTTTTCTGATAATTCACACAATAAGTTTAAATTTAATATTTTCAAGCCTTTTTATAATTCGAAGAGCGATGCAGTATTTACCATCAGTATACTTTTATCTTGCCAAGTACATGACATCTGAATATCAAGCTCTTTTGCTTAAATAGACATGCTTTGAATTCTGTTAGGAGTTATCTTTACCCCCACGTTCCTTTCGTTTCCTTTTAAGTTTCTCGTAGTCCAGTTTCGGCACCTTTGCTCGGTCCTCCATGGCATCGGATATCCAGCCGTAAAAATCAGGCACGGCGTCTGAAATCAGTATCGCCTTGCTTATATTTTCGGGATCATACTGCAGCGCCTTGAGCGCCCTGTACCTTGCCTTCTCTATGGTGTCCTCCGGCAGCGTCATGTACGGGGAGAGCACTGGCATATCCTCTTTCGGGATATTTGCCTGCGTGCCGCCGAACGGATCGCGTCTTTCGCGCGCGATGCACTCGCCCAGCTCCTTTGACACAAAGCCTATCTCGTAAAGCATATTCTTCCCGTCACCGCTGTCAAGCCTGTCAGAGACCGGAACAGTGACACCTATGCTTTTGAAATAGGTCGAAGGTGGTTCCGGAGCCGCTGAACGGAAACAGAAGCCGCACTCCTCATAGGCGTCCCTGGTGATAAAGTCGTTCCTAAGCATGAATGCCGGGACTGCGGACTCCTGGGCCGATGTCCAGATGACAAGGGTGCCGGAACCGGATTCCGAAACAGCCCTTTCAAAGGCTTTAAGCTGGGATTTGGTCCAGCGTTCAAGCGTGAGCGCGTATATTATGGTATCCGGGAACATGGAGGCCGTGCGCACGATCCAGGGGACAAAGTGATCCATAGTTCCGGTATATCCTGTCCTGAGCATTATTGTATCCGCGCTGCCCGCCATGTACAGTGCGGTGTTGGGCCCGCCGTTTCTGCATATCATGGTGTTCAGGTCCCGCACGGCCTCTTTTATAAATGCTCCCAGTACCTTTCTGGGACCTTCAGGGAAACATTCAATATATCCCTTCAGGCATTCCTTTTCGTCTGCGGTCATGCAGGCGGAACGGGCATCGGTGAAGAAACCGGTATTTTTCTCCTCAAGAAGCTCTCTTCCCAGATCGCGGGCCAGGGAGGCAAATATCGGAGTAAGTTTCGGCAGTTCCGGATCTTTCTTCGCCGGTTTTATTGCCCGTGACCATATCCTGAAGGCGCAGCCGGCCAGCGCCCTGAACATTGAGGAAGACGCCGCCTCCCAGAGCCATTGGGACATTGCGGGGGATTTTCTGATCCCCGACATTACCATAACGGAGACATAGTCCTTAAAGCTGTCCAGCGAGGTGACAGAGGGTATAAACAGGGCCTCCGCGAGGAAGTCTATATCAGTCGCATGCGGCATGAATTCAAAATATTCATCGTAATCGTCCGTTGCTATCTCGACCGCGGCTGATTTTTTTACACCGCCCTTGCCATCGCCTGCCGAAAAAAACATCTTGTCCAGCGAAAGCCCGGACCGCACAAGGCTGTCGCCGTCGGGGAACGCAACGACATTGAATCTTTTGTTCCTCCTGTAGAAACAGTCTTTGGCAATATGCCGTTTTGCAAGGCCGTACCTGCCTTTGGGATCCAGCCTGCTGCTCATTGCGAGGGATCGCTCATAGAAATCCTCAGTTATGATATCTGGTCTTGCGGCCAGGGCCTCCGCCCTGTTCCTTGTGCGGACAAGCCAGTGCTGCATGACTTCGTCTCCCGGTCCTATAAATCCCGTAGATCTCATTGAAATTATCCTCCGTAGTTAAGGGCTGCCGTGATCCGGCTCGCGCAAAAAGCGCTTTTTAAAGGTGAAGAAAAATGAGTAATGATACTCGTTTTGAACTCTTATTCTACAGATATAACAGATAATCAAGGAGGGAGCGATTTAAGCCCCCTCTCTTTTAAATAATACCGACTAAATATTATAACTACGCGATATTTAGATCATTTTCAACAAATACCGTCTCATCGAAGATCTCATACTCTAGCGCCATGGAATAAAGGGCTGAGTAGGACTTATGTCCGTCCGGCGCCGAAATGAAGTCTTCAATGGGCCTGAGTTCCGAATCGTCTTTATGGTAATGTCCGAAAACCCAGCTGTCGAAATCCAGCCTCACCGCGATCTTGTCGAAGTACGGGGAGAGCGGATCGTAGAGGTTCGGCTCATATCCCAGATCCCTTGCCAGAAGGGGTTTGAGATTAAGGGTGTTAAGCGCCCTTGTCGGCGCCGCGTGGGTAAGCACCATATCTACCCTCCAGCCGTTTGCTTCAAGCTGGCTGATCCCGTATTCATACTCCTCTTTGCTCGGCTCCTCAGCCGCCCACCAGGAAGTACCCTCTCTGCGCAGGATCTTGTCGATGGAAATCCCGCCACCAAAACACCAGGTCTTCATGCCCCCGAAATCATAGACATGCCCCCTTTGTTTCAGGTGGAGGACTGAGGGTCTCAAAGCCCCGACCTTGCCGCCGAAACGTTCTTCTTCCGGAAAGGCAAGGAGTCGGTCGAAGTTCTCGTGGTTCCCGTCGATAAACACAGTGGTGAACGGCATGGCTTCGAGCTCGTCAAGGATCCTGTTTTCCATCCTGATCTGCTTTGGAGTGCCGGGTCCCCATATAACTCCGAAGTCGCCGACCACGGCCATCAGGTCGTTTTTTGTAAAGGCGTATTCTGTCTCCTCGCTCGCCTTAACACGGTCCAAGACCGACCTGAATCTATTGAGCGGATTCCCGTGTGTGTCTCCCGTGATGATAAGTCTCATGCCCTTCACGTTCCTTTCTGGATGGTTTTTCATTCTGCAGGAAATAACTCTTCCCCAGATGAATTAAAGTCCGCTTTTATTGGACGGCAGCGGAGCACCGTTCGTTTCGTTCTGCGCATATATACGGCTGCACAGTCACCGGACAGAGAAAGTTCGCATATTTTACGGCTGCGAAGCACCGGACATTATGGTTATACAAAGTTGTAAATACAATTCATATATCTCAACCATTTCTCAGCGATTTCAAGAGCCGCTCCACCTTGGAATATTTCCGGCTTTTTATCCTCTTCAAACGGAAATTCCGTCTCATAATCCAACAGGAAATAATCGTTATCCGGAGTGACCCTGAAGCGCACCATCGGTATACTGTAGACAACGTCGTTCACAGTTAGACCGCGGTAAATCTGGAGGATATCATCCCTGTCGACCCTTTCGTTTATTGAATCGCCCCATGCCTCAATTCTATTAAACAAGCTGTTGGGGACTACATCGAACATTCCCATGCTCTCGTCCCGCAGCCTGGACCACAGAAAAACTACCTGCATAGTATCAGCCGGATCGTCAGTGTAGAAGTTTCTCCATCCGCCGGCCATCTCGGTCAACTGAGCTATTTCGTGCACCAGATCCTTGAAGCCACCCGTTATCAGGACACCACTTCTGTCAAGTTTTTTCTCCATGCTGAAACCCTCCTCAATCTCAATAAATATAGAGAACCACGGTTACATTCGACATTAAAATGAGCTTGTCAAAAGCACGCCGTTGATCATCATGTGTTATGAATTATTAAGGAGAACTGACGGGATTTACTGTATTGACAGAGAAAGATTCGTGGAATCCTAAGGCGTTTTCGAGTAATGCAAAAAAATAAATACCAACATAGATATCGAATACAGAAGGATAGACGACATCAGGAAAGTGTTCGAATGGCGTACCGCTGCTCTTTTCCCAGTTTGTATTTTTCATGTTCCTATTCCTCCGTGTGTGTGGATCAAATTAAAAAATGTGACGGAATAGGAAAAGAGCCAAGGTATCGCGCATTATTCTGTTGTCAGATAATTATACTACGTTTGACCAACGTTAAACAAGTGGGCTATGACTTTTTTCGTAATATTTTTTCTTCGTGATGCTATTCTTCAGAAGACACTGAGACGATATCAGCCTGATCCCATTCTTCCTTCAGCTGGCTATACGAAACTGTCCTTATTATTCTTATACCCATCGCAGCGAGGATATTGGGAACATGTTTCTGCCGTTCAATAAAGGCACGCATCTGGTCATCGCTCCACGGGCTGCTCGAAAGCTCGCGCCGGCTCGGAATCTTCAGTTTATCTTTCGGCGAGAACCCCATATCTTCGAATTTTATCGGCTTGCTTTTATTGTCCATATCCTTACCCCATTTCTATATCCAGATCATTTTTTTCATTATTTCGGCGTTTTTTCGCAGAGCCATTTCAAGATAACCAACGATATCTTCTTCTTTAGCTCTTTTATACAAATAATCCATATCCAACTCCGTTTTCAAAGATATTATAACCCTTGCCCATTCCAGATCTTTGGGGATATTCTGCCATTTTGCGGCAATCAGTCTGTCTATAATCATTTCTTCAGGAGAGGATATTAAAATTGTCTGTTCGTTATACTCCACTTCGCTGATCTTTTCCGGCATATCGCCGCCTACGAATTCAGCCAAAAGGTCGTACTCTGCAGAGAAATAATACCTCTCCGCTCTGACGAACCCCTGCTCTTCAAGAAGTTTTACAGCGGGTGAAATATCGTCAAGGTAAATATCCATATCTATGGACATATAGTTGCCACCGGTATATAACTGGACGGCGCTGCCGCCGACAAGCACAGGGAGCGCGCGGCTTCCTGCCGCCTTCAGTTTCTCGTTGAGCCAGGCCAGGAAGAAGACCTTCTTCTCAATGTCGCTCAGCCTTTTGGTTTTAATGTCTTTCAGGTCCATAAATATCCACCACTGCCTTCAATTTTCTTTTTTGCATTTTTTCGTTACCGAACAAAGCGCTATGCACCACCGTAGGATGGACATTGTCCCGTATACAGTTAAAGTATACAACTTCACAGTCCACACCCTTTTTAAGGGATACCAGCATTGGCGACCGCTTTCTTATTTTTGACACTGCCAAAATAACGCTCTCATCTTTTAAATAAATGAGTCCTTGAGTATACTTAAAGCAAGTACCACTTTTATGAGGGAGTGTGTACAAAATGCCTTATTTTATCGAACATTTAGAATTAGACCCTGATAAAACTGAGAATATAATAAATGAAGAAAAGGAATTCTTTGAGAAAGCTGCTATCCAAGCACTGGGGATAGAAACTTACAGGAAAAACTGTTTTAGGTTTCGTCCTGAAATCATACGGGTCAATTATTTACTTTAATACTAATATCAGTTATAATATTAGCATGAAAGTAAAAGATGTTAAAGGTCCATACAAGAAGCTCGATGAGCTCGTTGAAAAAAACAACGGTATCTTAAAAACCGGAGATGCCCTGGCAGAAGGGATCTCAAAACCCGTGCTAGGCAAATATTTAAAGCTGCGGGAATTCGAGCGCATGGCACAGGGTATCTACCTTAGTCCGGAGGCATGGATGGATGAAATGTATATCCTGCATCTCCGAAGCGCTCAGGCTGTATTTTCGCATGATTCCGCCCTTTATCTCCACGACATGACACTTAGAGTTCCTTTAAAACATACTGTGACTCTCATGACAGGGTATAATCCCTCAAGGCTGACGGCGGACGGGATCAAAGTCTATACAGCCAAGAAAGAGCTCTATGGACTGGGAATCGGTGAATATCCCACCATGTATGGGAATATGGTCAGGGCCTATGACCCCGAACGGACCATCTGCGATATTCTCCGAAGCAGAAGTGGAATTGAGATTCAAACCTTTGAGGACGCCCTGAAAATGTACTTTAGCAGAAGGGGGAAGAACCTTCACAGGCTTATCGCGTACGCCAATGCGTTCCGTGTTGACAAGATGTTGTTTATGTATTTAAGAGTACTCTTACCGTGAAGAAGAGGATGTTCCGGAGAGAGCAATAGTGTCTCCTTCTTTTTACAACAGCATCACCCTTCCCGTAGCCTGGCATCCTTATGTCTCGAGATTTCCAAAAGCCATGAAACACGGTCCTGGATGTGCGCTTCTATAGCTTCCAACCGTTCCTCCTGGCAGTTTATAGACAGATGGCGGGTAAATTTAAATCCGATCAGCTTCTGCAGCTGCTGCACCTGTATAACGCCCATGACCTCGGAACAGATCCGTTCGAAAGTAACGCCGCCGTATACGGGAGAGCGCGTTTTCGCATATTTTGCGAGATCTGCGATATCCTCCGGCATCGCGTAGTTGAAGAGCGATATGCCGTTGTCGAATATGGGCGCAGGAGCTGTTATCTCACCGGAACGGCTGTCCCTCAGTATGCCGAAGTTGCCGAAGTGTCGGTCTTCGTTGCAGATCACAGCGTCAAAGACCAGCATACTGCTGACTGCTTCTGAAAAATCTTCTCCCAATCCGGCGCAATAGTCCAGGCATGCCTGCAGTCCACCGGAGCACACTATACGTCCGACAGGTATAAAAGCCGTGTTGATGTCGGTAAATAACTTGCACTTAGAGGCAAGAATACCTTTCCAGTTTTCCAGATCATAAGATACTGCGTTCAGGCTCATAGCCTTTGCGATCTGGCAAGCATAAAATTCGCTGTAAGGCTCGTTGCCCGTGTTTGCAGCCCCGCTTGTACCGCCTTTGTACAGATTTATATCGCTGTTTTTAGTGCGGCGCCAGGTTTTGGGCAGCATTCCACCCGTAGTCAGTTCCGGCGAGCGGTCAATGTGGCCAAGATATACTTTTCTTCCGGTAAATGCGGTCAGGGACAGGATGTCGCAAAACTTATTGTCATAGAAATTGAACTCAGCAAACGTCTTATTAAAACCTGAAGGAACGACCCAGTAGCTGTCATTGAGAGACAGTCCCATACTTGAGTCAATTATTCCCTTGGTGTCACCTACAGAAAGCCCAAGTGAACCGAGTATTTCGTCGGCAAACGTGCGGTGCTTTGGTATTACACGGTTTCGAAGCCAGTCCAATATACCCTCGCCTGTAAGTAGCATATCGAGGGGAAGCAGATGCTTCTGATCATCCGCCACGTTCAGAATCTCGGTCTCAAGACCGAGCCCCTTTTCCTCAAGGCTGAATTCCATCAGCGGCGTATCATACAACCACAGCTCATAGACGTTCTTCATAACTCCCAGTCCTTAATGGAATTTTTCGGGAAAGGCAGTGGCGGATCTATTCCAAGCCTCTTATTTATGTTTTCCCATTTCTGTTCTATCCCAACGCCCCAGAATAATCCAGGACGTGTATCCTTTAGGGCCCGGATGAAATCCTCATCCGTAAATCCAAACTGCTCCCGCGCCATATCTTCAACATACCGTGGCTGCTTTGCCAGTATAAAACGAAGGGCGGCGTCAACGTCGGGATCAGGTCTGTAACCCCCCCACCAGTATACGTATTTATCTACAAATTTTGCGAACTTTTCCTTATTCACAGCAGACCTCAAAGACCCACCATTTCTTTCATAATCACTAAATGAACACAACAACCCTTCCCTGAAGTACGGAACACCTTCCAGCAATTCAGCGGCTTTTTCATCACTGATACAACAATCTTTGAATAAGGCGCACAAATTATCGGCTATCAGGATATCGATAACTCTTTCATGAATAAACATACCATAAGCTGAAACAGCCTTGATCCAAGCGGGTCTCAGAACAGAGGGATCGTCGATAAAAATCTTCAGGACATCAGCTAGTTCTCCTGCTTTATCACACCTGAAAAAGTGGCTGTGAGAACAGCTCACCAGTTTTAATGCCAACAGGTCTATATCGTTCAGGGAAGGTAAACCGAAACAATCTACTGGCGGGGACAGACCAAGGAGAGTTTCATTAAGAAAAACGATCTTACAGGGACGTCCGCAAAAATTCACCCAGATCGTCACAGAATTAATGTCCACACGTATTCCCCTTAAGTGGAGTAGATCAGTCAGATTTGCGGCCCGTAATTTTACCGCTGAAAGTGGAATCCAACCCGTGCAGACGAACTCAATATCCATGAAAGGACGGGTTTCACCGTGCCGTAGTGCAGAAAGAGCAGTGCCACCAAGGAAAAACCCATTATTACAAATAAAGTCAGTGTCAATATGACATTTTATTATCTCAATGATCTCAGAAACCAGAAGCCCCCGATCGCAGCCACCAATGACAACAGGTTCGCATATGCCGCCACCGTATTCATCGGCGAGACTTTCAACAAGGGCCATTTCATCGGCGTTGAGGGAATTATCATTCAAGTATTTTCCAAGACGGGAGTCCAGCACGGAGAAAGCCTCACCGGCTCCAAGGATTTTATCCTGATAATCCCAGAGCAGGAGGGACAGGTTCGGATACTTACCGAAATCGACTATTTCATTCATACGAGCCCCCCATTCTCGCCGATATCAATCACACAGTTAAAGTATACATCTTCACAAGATAGGAATAACCGCCCGGCAAACACTCCAAATTTGGCGTAAAAAAACGGAAAACCGCCCAAAATAGTAGAAATAGTCAAACAGTTTTTAATATTTATTTAAAAAAATATATGTCTTTGGGGCTATAGAGAGCTTTGCCCACAGCTTCGGCTCAGTACAGCCAAACACTTTTACTTATATGCTAATATAAATTATAATACTAGCACAAAAGGAATGATAAATATGAAATACGATGAACTGCTTAATAAACTTACAGAGGAAAATAACGGTGTTCTGACCACAAAGGATGCTGTAGCCCTTGGCGTTACGAAACCGGCGTTTCAGCGCTTTGTCGAAAAGAACGGCTATGAGCGCGTCGCCCACGGGATCTATCAGAACCCCGATGACTGGCCGGACGACTTCTATGTGATCTCCCGCCGGAGCGAAAGGGCAGTGTTCTCCCATGGGACTGCGCTCTATCTTCACAATATGACAGATCGTGAACCGCTTAAGTACGCCGTTACGGTACCGACCGGTTATAACCCCACAAAACTGGCGGCTGACGACATCAAGGTATATACCGTCAAAAAGGAGCTGTACGGTCTCGGGCTTACCGAATGCGAAACGATGTACGGGAATAAAGTAAGGGTCTACGACCCTGAGAGGACAGTCGTTGATATCGTCAGAAACCGAAACGGGATCGAATTCCAGACCTTCGAGGACTCTCTTAAAAGGTACGTGCGGAGAAAAGATAAAAACGTCAATAAACTCATTAACTATGCAAAAGAGTTCCATGTCGACAAGATCCTTATCGATTATATGAGGGTGATGCTGTAGTCAATCACCCTCACCCATCCGGAACACTAACGAACCGGCTTCAGGGGGGCATGCAAAAGTCCGATTCGCGCTCCGCTTTGCGTATGTCCTATATCAGGAAAAATCGGAACCGGCGACGCTGTTCTTCACAGCGTTGGGCAGGTATGAACTACTTTTCTGTCATACTGTAAAATATAGCGATAGCAAAAATTCCAATGATGTACAGGAATTCTGTTTCCTATACAGTGACGGTCTCTTGTGGATAACATATCTCACAGTTTGAATCCTTGATATCAAAAAAAAAAAAATACTTAACTTCTGCACTAATTTCGCATATAATATCAGCACAAAAGGAACGATAAGCATGAAATACGATACGTTACTCAACGAGCTTGCGCAGGAAAGAAAAGGCGTCCTTACCACCAGGGACGCCGTGGCGCATGGCGTCACGAAGCCTGCGTTTCTGCGCTTCATTGAAAAAAACGGCTACGAGCGCGTCGCTCACGGAATTTACCTTCACCCGGATGCGTGGTTCGATGAGAAATATGTTCTGTCCCTTCGGAGCCCGCTGGTTGTATTTTCGCACGACTCGGCCCTTGACATGCACAATATGACAGACAGAGTACCGCTTAAACATACCGTTACGGTACCTACAGGTTACAACCCCTCGAGGCTTACGGCTAATTTTGATATTAAGGTATATACAGTTAAAAAAGAGTTATATGAACTTGGAATTATGGAAAGCGAAACGATGTTTGGACATACTGTAAAGGTATATAACCCGGAAAGAACTGTCTGTGATATCATTCGCAGCAGGAACGGGATCGAAGCTCAGACTTTCGACGATGCGCTGAAGCGGTATGTTGAAAGAAGGGGCAGAAATATTCCTCGGCTTATGCAGTATGCGCGGGCTTTTCATATCGATAAGATT
>Ga0228535_1001788_pt1 | contig 27605 bp, 23 predicted proteins | sample SJ1metagenome_FD_168457 | JGI IMG/M metagenome (GOLD analysis project Ga0228535, IMG submission 168457) | Enriched culture of PCE-dechlorinating microbial communities from Ithaca, New York, USA - SJ1 | ecosystem: Engineered > Modeled > Simulated communities (microbial... > Unclassified | place...
ACGTCGTCCTCCCGGGCCTCGTGAACACGCACCATCACTTCTACCAGACACTCACCCGCAACCTGCCTGCGGTTCAGGACGCAAAGCTCTTCGACTGGCTCGTCTACCTGTACGAAATCTGGAAATACCTCGACCCCGAGGCCGTGTACTGGTCGAGCATGCTGGCGATGGCCGAACTCGCCAAGACCGGATGCACCCTCACGACCGACCACCACTACCTCTATCCCGCGGGCTTTGGCGGCGATATTCCTTCCCTCCAGTTCCGCGCGGCCGCCGATATCGGCCTCAGGTTTGCGCCGACCCGCGGCTCAATGTCCCGCTCGAAAAAAGACGGAGGCCTGCCGCCCGACACGACCGTCCAGGACGAAGACGCCATCCTCGCCCACAGCGAAGAGACGCTGCGCCGCTTTCACGACCCCGCGCCCGACGCCATGCGCAAAGTGGCTCTGGCCCCCTGTTCCCCCTTCTCCGTGAGCGAGAGGCTGATGAGAGACTCTGCCGCACTTGCGCGTCGATATGGCGCCCGCATCCACACGCACCTCGCCGAAACAAGCGACGAGGACGACTACTGCGTGGAAGTGTACGGCCGCCGCCCCCTCGAGGTGATGCGCGACTGCGACTTCGTCGGACCCGACGTCTGGTACGCGCACGGCATCTTCTTCAACGACGGGGAGCTCGACTTCCTCGCCAAGAGCGGCACGGGCGTTGCGCACTGCCCCTCGTCGAACATGCGCCTCGGCTCCGGGATTTGCCGCGTGCGCGAGATGCTCGACCGCGGCGTGCCCGTGAGCCTCGCGGTGGACGGCTCAGCCTCGAACGACAGCTCGGACATGCTCGGCGAAGTGCGCCAGGCTCTCCTTCTGCAGCGCATCAAGTACGGCGCTGCAGGCCTCACCGCGGGCGAAGCCATGTACATCGCCACCCAGGGCGGCGCCCGGATCCTCGGCTTCGACCAGGCGGGCGCGATCGCCGAGGGCAGGCTCGCCGACCTCGCACTCTTCAATGTGATGAAGCTCGAGTATGCCGGGGCCCTCTCCGACCCCCTCGCGGCCCTCCTCTTCTCCGGCTACAGCCACGGCGTCGACTATCTCATCGTCAACGGCCGACAAGTGGTGCGCCGCGGCCTCCTCGTGGGGGCCGACGAGGAGATGATCCGTCGCAACGCGCTCTCTGCCTGCGGGCGCATGTACAAAAAAGCAGGTATCCTGTAATTTGACCCCGGAGGAGCACATGGACGAGATTCGCTCACTGATCGGGCGGCTGCGCGGCAAGCGCATCGATATGGCAGGCAGGGACTTTCTCCTCACCTGGGAAAAGACGCCGGACGAAATCGAGGCCACCTTCCTTGTCGCCGATATCCTGCGTGCGATGCGCGAGCGCAACATCAGCCCCCGCGTCTTCGATTCAGGCATCGCCGTATCGAACTTCCGCGACAATTCCACCCGCACGCGCTTTTCCTTCGCATCCGCCTGCAACCTTCTGGGCCTCTACATTCAGGACCTCGACGAGGGCAAGAGCCAGATCGCCCACGGCGAAACCGTCCGCGAAACCGCGAACATGATCAGCTTTCTCACCGAAGCGATCGGCATCCGCGACGACATGTACCTCGGCGAAGGCGACCGCTACCAGCGCGAAGTCGGCAAAGCCCTCGACGACGGCGTCGCGGCTGGAGTCCTGCCGTCAAGGCCGACCATCGTCAACCTGCAGAACGACATCGACCACCCGACGCAGGCGATGGCCGACTTTCTGCATCTCGCGCACCACTTCGGCGGGCTGGACAGGCTGAAGGGCAAGAGAATCGCCATGAGCTGGGCGTACAGCCCCTCCTACGGCAAGCCCCTCTCGGTGCCCCAGGGGATCATCGGGCTCGCGAGCCGCTTCGGCATGGACATCGTTCTGGCCCATCCGAAGGGCTACGACCTCATCCCCGAGGTCGTGGAGATGTCGAAGCGGCAGGCCGTCGCATCGGACGGAAGTTTCGCCTTCACCGACTCCATGGACGAGGCGTTCGAAGATGCGGACATCGTGTATCCGAAGAGCTGGGCGCCCTACGAGGTCATGCTCCGCCGCGTACCCCTACTCCACGCCGGCGACAGGGACGGGCTCAAGGCGCTCGAAAAAGAGGCGCTCGCCAACAACGCCAAGTTCATGGACTGGGAGTGCACCGAAGAGAAGATGAAGCTGACCAGGAACGGGAAGGCCCTCTACATGCACTGCCTGCCCGCGGACATCACCGATGTCTCATGCGAAGCAGGCGAAGTCGCCGCGAGCGTCTTCGACCGCTACCGCGATGACACCTACCGGGAGGCGAGCTACAAGCCCTACATCATCGCGGCGATGGTTCTCCTCGGCAAATTCGCCAGCCCTGCGGACCTCCTCGACGGCCTCCTGGCACGGGGAAAACAGAGGGTCTACGGCGCATGACGGGCCTTCTCTGCAAAGACTGAAAAACACAAAGAAATCGAGTCGAATATGCGACGGGCTGCCCACATGGCAGCCCGCTTTTTCTGTGGCCACCCGGGCTTGCGGGTGCTCCCGGATAGAGGGGAAACCCATGCCTAAAAGCCCCGCGCCCGTCTGAGGAATAGACATGACTAACAATCCAAAGGCGCCCACGTGCAGGCTGCGCGCCCACGCTCAAAACGGCCCATGCAGACGGCGTTTGGAGAAACGCTACGCCTGCCCGGCCTTCTCCCTCTCGAGTAGATAATCGCGGAGCACTGCCGCCTGGTTGAATTCGGAGTCGCGCGACGCAAAGAGGAGCGTGAGCCGCCTCTTCTGCGCGAGTGACAGAAGCTCAGCCACTTCCTGCGGTTTCGAGTCGAGCTCCGCACGGTAGCTGCGCCTGAACTCCTGCCACCTTGCCTCGTCGCGCTTTGCGGGGTCGTGCTCGCACAGCTTCCGTGTTTCTGCGCTGGGGGCGACCGTCTTGAGCCACTTTTCGGCGCCGAGTCTCTCTTTTGTCAGCCCCCGCGGCCAAAGCCGGTCGACGAGGACGCGGATCCCGTCCTCCGGCTGAGCCGGCTCATAGACTCTCTTGATGCAAATATCGAGCATAGGTCATATCCTTTGTTATACAGAAGCTGTCGCGCTTGCGAGCGATAGCATTTTCAGCAAAAAACAAGTCGATTTCATTGTTCACCTCCGTCGTTTCAAAGAAACAATAAAATCCAAAAAGGTTAGTGTAGGCCTCTAGGAAAACTAAAAATGTATTCCCCTTCCCTAATGTAGTTCATGACGCATGTTTTATCTACGCAAGCACAAGAGAAATATTCAATTTCCTGATCGCGTCGATGTAGGACTGCCCCAGCTCTTTCGTCGTTACTATCAGGTTAAACCTTTTCAGGTCGGAGATTTTATAAAGCGACACATTCCCGAATTTCGTGTGATCGGCCACAAGAATTAAGTAATCAGAAACCTTAAAAATATTCCTTTTTACACCAACCTCAAAAATGGAATAATTGGTTATCCCACTTTCAATATCCACCGCGTCGGCGGACATGATCGCCTTGTCGACATGAATTTGAGTGAGCATTTCCTCGGCAAAGCTTTCTCCGATCGTATAAAACCCCGTTCTTACCGTCCCGCCAACAATCATAGATTCTATCTTTTCATATTTCGCCAGTTCTTCGGCAATTTTTATATCAAGGCTCACCACACGCAGCGATTTTTTCTTGTAGAGCTGTTCGGCAATATACAGGCAGGTCGTCCCCGAATCCAGAAGAAGACTTTCATCATCCTTAATATACTCAAGCGTCGCGCTGGCGATACGCTTTTTAAGCTCCCGGTTCACATGGAGTTTCCGCTCGAATTTATACTCAAGATTCCCCGATGTATTTTCCCATGCCATACCTCCATGAAAGCGCGTAATCGAGGGGTCGTTCTCGGCGAGCCTGATAATATCACGCCGGGCGGTCGCTTCCGAGATTTTCAGATGTTCACACAATTCTCTTATCGAAAGTGTGCCCTTTTCTTTAAGCAAAAACTGAATCTGCCTAATCCTCTCCGATTGATTCATATTACCGACCCCTTCGCACCTCAACTATATTTGAATAATACTTCTTATGCTCGAAATTTTCAATAGAAAACAACAAAATCGTTCATATTTTGATTGACAAAATTATTAAATAATCTTATTATGATTGATATGGCATCTATTCAATCTATATATGATTGATTTTTTCTAAAAACCTGCAACAAAGGAGATCAAAACATGAAGGATGCGGGACTGGGTATCGATATCGGGACTACTTCGGTAAAAGCCGTCATTTCTGACAGCGATGGCTGTATTGTTTTCGAAACAACCCGATATCATGACCTCATCAGCCCCGCGGCGGGATACGCGGAGGAAAACCCATCCTGCTGGGAAAAGAATCTCTATTCAATTCTTTCTGAAATAAGCAGTAATTTCGATACTTCCAGGATCGCCGGTATATGCGTCTCGGGGATGGTGCCAACGCTCATACTTTTGGATTCGTCGGGAATACCCCTCTACAACTCGATTCAGCAGAACGACGCGCGGGCCATTAAAGAAATTGCCGAATGGAGAAATAAAATAGATGAAAATGCCTATTTCTTTTTAACGGGCAATACGGTCAATCAACAGGTACTCTTCCCTAAAATTTCCTGGTTCCAAAAAACACACCCCGAAATCTGGCGACATACGCGGACGATTCTCGGTTCATATAATTATGCCGCGTTTCTTCTTACCGGTGAGCTCAGTCTTGATAGAAACTGGGCGCTGGAAAGCGGGCTGTGGCGTATCCATGACTCATGCTGGGATACGGATATGTTGAATGCGGCCGGACTCAACGAAGACTATTTCCCGGCAGTAAAAGAGACGTTTGAAATTTTGGGATATACAAGCACAACAATAAAAAACATGACAGGTTTTCCCGAAGGCGTACCTGTCACCACCGGCATTGCCGATCATGTCTCTTCTGCCTTTTCCGCGGGAGTACAGGAAGAAGGCGATCTGCTTCTGAAAATTGGCGGGGCGGGTGACATTCTGTACGCGACGAAGACACTCACTCTGAACAGAAAATTGTTCATCGATTACCACCCCATCGAGGGAACATATCTTCTGAACGGCTGCATGGCTTCCAGCGGCTCCATTGTCAAGTGGCTTATGGAAATTATGGGCCTGCAGGATTTTGACGGCATTACTCCCGAGGCGGAAAGGCTTCCACCAGGCTCTGAAGGATTGATTCTTCTGCCCTATTTTCTGGGAGAGAAAACCCCTATTTTTGATACACAGGCGCGAGGCGTCTATTTCGGTCTCAATCTGAGCCATCGCAGAGCTCATTTGTTCCGGGCGGTGCTCGAGGCGGTTGCGTATGGTTTTCAGCATCATATAGAAACGCTGCAGGAGAGCGGATGTGAAATAAAACGTGTCTTCCTGTCCAACGGAGGAGCGAGGAGTCCTCTCTGGAAAAAGATAGTTCTGGATGTCATCGGATATTCAGGAATATATATCCCCGACCATCCGGGTTCAAGCATGGGAGCGGCACTGATCGCCCTGCACAGCACGGGAGTCGATCCAAACTGGAACACGTTGCGCAAATTCCTTTCAAAAGGAGAGACCATTAGATTCTCTGAGGAGAATCATTATCAATATTTGAGGTTTTATGAATTATATAGAAAATTGTATGAAACCTTAAAACCTCTCTTCGTCGATCTGGCGCAGATATGCACAAAGGAGATGTCTCATGAAAACGATCGAAAGTAAGGTGGCATTTATCACCGGCGCGGCCTCGGGAATCGGCCTCGCCATTTCAAAGCGACTGGCGCGGGATGGGGCGATCCTGGCCATGACCGATCGGAATGAGTCCCAGCTCAATGCGTCGCTTGACCAAATAAAGAAAATTTCTCCAAAAAGCCACGCCTGGGTCATGGATGTCACAGACCCGCAGGGAATCCGCGCGACAGTGAAAAATGCCATAAGCACGTTCGGTGTCATAGATATTCTTGTGAACAATGCGGGTGTATCGACGATGAATCGAATCACCGACCTGACCGAGGAAGAATGGGACTTGAATATGAATGTCAATCTGAAGGGTGTCTGGAGGGTCACAAAAGAAATCGTGCCACTTATGATAAAGAGAAAATGCGGTAAAATAATTTGCACAGCCTCCATGGCGTCCAAACTGGGCGCTCCGCTGCTCGCCCATTATTCGGCGTCGAAATTCGGTGTCCTCGGTTTTGTCCAGGCGGTCGCGAAGGAACTCGCGGAATATGGAATAACCGTAAATGCTGTCTGTCCCGGTTTTGTCGCCACAAGCATGCAAGACCGCGAGATTGTGTGGGAGGCGAAATTGCGCGGCATCGATGATCCAGAAAAGGTCCGTCAGGAATATATCGCCATGACGCCACTCAAACGCTTGTGCATGCCCGAAGATGTCGCCAATGTGGTGAATTTTTTGGCATCACCTGACGCGGATTTTATGACAGGCCAAGGCATAAACGTGACAGGTGGCGCCTGTGTCCACTGATACCATCCATAACGGCATGCTTGCCGTGGCGCTTGCGGCGGGTGAGCGGCTGCGGGAGCTTTTCCTCACAAAAGATCTGAATATCCGTGAAAAGTCTGGCCCCGGCGATCTGGTGACAAAGGCGGATATCGAAGCTACGGAGATCGCTCTTGAGCTGCTGGAACGGTACTTCCCCGGTGTCCATGTGGTCGGCGAGGAATCTGGCGGGGAAGCGACGGATTCTGAATGCTTTTTTCTTGACCCCCTTGATGGCACCCTGAATTTTGTACACGGGTATCCGGAATTCGCCATTTCCCTCGGATTCTGGAAAGGCGCAAGCGCGCTTGCCGGTGTCGTATATAATCCGATCTCCCGCAACTGCTACACAGCTGTATCCGGTCATGGCGCTTACAAAAATGGAGCGCCGATAAGGAGCTCTCACGTGACTGCGCTGGCCTCTTCCCTCATCGGCTCCGGCTGGCCCTATGACCGTTCACGGACCGAGCGGAACGTGTACCGCATTGGAAAAATACGAAACCTCAGCCAGGATATCAGAACTTTTGGCAGCGCGGCACTCGCGCTTTGCCTTGTCGCAGAAGGAGTCCTGGACGGGTACTTCGAAGAAGGACTCGACTCATGGGATATCGCCGCAGGAGCCGTGATCGCACAAGAAGCAGGGGCGCGGGTCTCTGATTTCGAATCCGGAGAATTCTTCCTCAGAGAGGGTGAAATAATGGCCTCAGGGGCCGACATCAGTGCCCAGTTGGCCGAGGCTCTGAGGATTTCTTAAAAATTGACCAATAAGGATATAAGGAGAAAACATGAGTTGGCTGGATGATCTATTTGGCGTTAAGAAACCCATCATTGCGATGTGTCATCTACAGGCGATGCCCGGCGATCCGCGCTACGATCGCAACAAAGGCATTGACTGGATTATCGAAAAGGCCTATCAGGACCTCAAGGCTCTCCAGGAAGGCGGTGTCGACGGCGTGATGTTTTCGAATGAGTTCAGTCTTCCTTATTTGACCAGTGTCAAACCCATTACCACTACTTCCATGGCAAGTGTCATTTCCCGGCTCAAGAGAGAAATTAAAGTGCCGTATGGAGTAAATGTGCTCTGGGATTCAAGTGCTTCGCTGGATCTTGCGGTCGCCGTGAGTGCCTCATTTGTAAGAGAGATTTTTACCGGGGTTTATGCGAGCGATTTCGGATTATGGAATACCAACTGCGGTGAGACAGTACGGCACCAGCATGAAATCAACGGGGAAAATGTAAGGCTTCTGTTCAATATCGTGCCTGAGGCAGCAAAGTACCTGGCCAGCCGCGATATCGTGGAAATCGCCAAGACTACCGTATTCAATGATCAACCCGACGCATTATGCATTTCAGGAATCACCGCGGGCGCGGAGACCTCCTTTCCCATGCTTGAGGCGGTCAAAGCGGCGGTATCCGATACGCCGATCTTTGTAAATACCGGCGTAAATAAAGACAACGTGAGACGTCAGCTGTCGATTGCAGACGGAGCGATTGTCGGCACGGCCTTCAAGAAAATGGGCTCTTTCTTCGAGCAGGTGGATAGATACAGAGTCGAGGAATTCATGAGCACCGTAAAAGAATTCAGGATGCAGCGATGAGGCACACAGCCTTTATGCCTCACTGCTTTATACCATCGGAGAAAACGAGGGACAAGTATGTACGACGCGATTGAAATAGTCAATATAACAAAACATTTCGGCAATACCACCGCGGTAAACAATGTGTCCCTGAAAATCAGAAACGGAGAGTTCATCACGCTGCTGGGACCGAGCGGATGCGGCAAAACCACGCTGCTCCGGATGATCGCAAATTTCGAGAAGCCTGATGATGGAAACATTAAAATCTTTGGGAAGATAGCCAACAACATACCGCCGGAAAAAAGAGATATTTCAATGGTATTTCAAAATTATGCACTATTCTCCAATATGAACATCCAACGGAACATCGCCTTCCCCATGCTTATCGCAAAAAAAGATAAAGGGGAGATAGACCAAAGGGTCAAAGAACTTCTTGCGCTGATCAAAATGGAAGGCTTTGAAAAGAGAAAAATTACGGAGATTTCCGGCGGCCAGAAGCAGAGAGTGGCATTGGCGAGGGCTCTCGCGAGGGATCCGAAGGTCTTGCTGCTGGATGAACCTCTGGCGGCTCTGGACGCGAAAGTCAGGCTGGAACTCAGAGTTGAAATAAAAAAAATACAGCAGAAAATCGGTGCGACGACAGTATATGTCACGCACGATCAGGAGGAAGCGCTCTCGATATCGGACAGAATTGTGGTGATGAACAAAGGGGTCATTCAGCAGATCGGCGATCCTACGGAGATATACAATAGACCCGCCAACCTGTTTGTCGCGCATTTTGTAGGTATCATGAATTTCATACAAGGCAGCGTGTCTCAAGATGGAAAAGAAATGAGCATTCTCGGTAAAAAAATTGCCTGTCAGCCGAATATTGATGAAAAATTCAAAGGCCGCGATATTGTCGTCGGCATAAGGCCTGAAAAGTCCAGTCTGAGCAATCATGAATCCTCCAATTCCGATGAAACGTGTTTTCCCGTGAAGATTTCAGTCGTCAATTTTCTCGGCCCGATCGTGAGAGTGGAAACGGAAATTCACGAAGGAATGGCCTTCATCGTCGATATGAACCAGGATGACTTTTACAGGGCGGATCTGTCGAAGAACCTTTTTGTCAGGTTCAACGCGCGCGATCTCATTCTTCTGGAATCTGAGAGAGGAACCTCATGAAAATCTTTTTCTGCAATTCTCTGAATTCTCAAGAGAAAGGAGGAGTATAGACTTATATACAAATCATGATTCTCTTTTCTATCAATTATCACATTTCTTTACAGGAGGCAAAGTTATGAAGAAAGCAATGCTGTATGTGTTCCTTTCATTGCTTCTGACCGCTTCATTGTATGCGGCGGATACGAACTGGGGACAGGTCTCGAAAAATGTGCCCGGGGATCTCAACACCCCTTATATCCGTTCGCTGTGGGAAGCCGCGATGAAAGAGGGGCAAGTTATTTATTCCTATGGAATGCCTGACGTATGGGCGAACTATGGGGGCATTTTCGGTGATTTCAAGCGTATTTTCGGGATTGAGCACACCGATATCGACATGGGCAGCTCAATCGTGCTCGCGCGAATGACCGAAGAGAATGCCAGCAAGAACGATATCGCCGATCTAAAACCATCGCTCGCCGCGATACTCGCGGACAAAAACCTCACCGCAGATTACAAATCGCTCAACTGGAAGACTATCCCTGAAAACCAAAAGGGGCAGACAACGAATGGCAGTGTATGGCAGGCTGCTTACAAGGGTGTCCTCGGATTCCTTGTGAACAAGAACATGGTAAAGAAAATCCCCAGGAAATGGCAAGACCTGGCCGATCCTCAGTACAGAGATCTTCTGGAATATCTTGATCCAAGGGCTACCGGAACGGGAGTCACCACCGTTGAAGCCGTTTCCTACGCTGTCAGCCATGATCCCTACAATTATCAGGCCGGTATAGATTTCCTTAAAAAACTTCATGATATGAAAGTCGTACTTTCGGTCGAGCCCAAAACCCAGGTCGCGAAATTCCAGATAGGGGAAACGGGAATCCTGGTGAATTTCGATTACAACCTCATGCAATGGAAGAACGAACTAGGAGTCCCCGCGGAAGTCGTGATTCCTGAAGACGGGACCATCGCTTCCGGCGGCGCCGTAATCATGGCCAAGAACGCGCCTCATCCCAATACCGCGAAGCTTTTTATGGAGTTTCTTTTCTCGAAATACGGGCAGAGTCTATTCTATGAGGGGTATGTCAGCCCCGTTCTTCCTGATGCCTCTATACCGGAAAAAGTAAAAAGTAAACTGCTTCCAGCTTCTGAATACAAAGATGTAAGGTTCATTGATTATCAGAAAGAGCAGGAAGCAACCTCAAAATTGCAGGAATATTACAACAAGGTAATGGGCAGCAAGTAACGTCACGCCAGGGAGGGAATATTCCCTCCCTGATTCGGAAGGAATCAGGGTATGCTCAATAGAAAATTCATTTTCATTCTTATCGCGCCGATTATCGCTTTTATTGTCCTCTTCATCATATATCCTTACATTACAATTGTTATCAACAGTTTTAAATCAAATACCAGCGGACAATTCACTTTTCTGAACTGGAAGAATCTTTTCGCGCTCCCGCAATATTTCAACGCCGTAAAAAATTCCTTGTTGTTTGCCGGCGCTTCAACCCTCATCGCGGCTTTTTTCGGAACTATAATCGGCTGGATATCACTGCGGTTTTCCGAGCAAACCATCGGGAAGCTAAAGGCGATCTTCTCGATACCCATGACACTTTCCGGCCTCGTCGTCGCCTTTTCGTTCATAGTATTGCTCGGCAGAAGCGGTATTTATAATACCCTGATTTCTTCGCTTGACGCCAATTTCATGCGCTTCAATCTTTATTCATGGAAGGGATTGCTCACCGTCTATTGTTTTTACAATATTCCTCTTTTTTCTATGACAATGATGAGCGTTTTCAGAAATCTGGATATAAGTCTTGTGGAAGCCTCGAAAAACCTGGGGGCAAGTAAGCTGCAGACATGGTTCTATGTGATTATCCCCAATCTCGCTCCCGGTTTCATATCGGCGCTCTCACTGGTTTTTGCGAGCATGATGGGAGCGTTCGGCACCGCCCTTGCATTGACTGGTCTGTCGAAAATACTGCTTTCGCTCCTAATCTGGTCGACCGCATCAGAGAGTAATTTCAATATTCCTCAGGCTGATGCCATGGCCACCCTTCTGGCCATCATCATCTACATTTCGCTTTTCTCTTTTTTAAAACTCGAGAAGAAACTCTTGGGAGACTGAATATATGAAAGCGAAAGCTGCAAATAAGATTATAGTCGTTCTCGCGGTACTCTACGTTGTTATACCCCTGACAATGCTGGTCATTTATTCCTTCAGCACATATTGGCAGGGGCTTCTTCCAAGCGGGCTCACCTTTAAGTGGTATTCCTTTCTTTACCGTAACCCTAAAATATTCCCTTCATTGATTATCTCATTTATCGTCGCATTCAGCGCCGTGGTACTGAACATATTCATTGTGGTTCCCGGGGCGTACGCGATCAACTACATCAAAAACATCAGGCTGAAGTCGTTTTTGAAACAGCTCTTAGCTATTTTGCCGCTTATTTTTCCCCCGCTCATCATTGGTCTGGGATTGATGCAGAGCTTCAACCGGCATCCTTTTCAGATTTCAGGTACTATCTATATCGTAATAATCGCCCACGCGCTTTTGGGATTTCCTTTCATGTTCAGAAATGTTGATGCCTCTCTAAGGACAATCGACGAAATTACTCTGTCCGAGGCGGCTGCCAGCCTTGGCGCCGGTTTTTTCAAGAGAATGAAACACATCATCATTCCGAATATTATGCCTGGAATTCTCTCCGGCTCTCTCCTTGTCTTCGCGATCTCTTTGGGCGAATTCGAGGTCACCAGCATGATCGCCGGTTTCAACACCCGGACACTGCCACTGGTGCTCTTCCAGCAGTTAAGAGATGATTTCCGGGCGGCAAGCGCGATGGCGGCATTTCTGGTTTACATCTCGCTTGCCGCGTTGCTTCTCATAACCAGCCTGCAAAAAAAGATTGAATAGAATGAGACCCGTATATGCCTGATGTATACGCCCATATCGTTTTTGCCGATATTGTCGCGGCAAGCCTGGGTCTGAACCTCAACAAGAATCTGATGTATTTCGGATCACAGGGGCCTGATATCATTGGATTCGTATTCCCGCCGCTATCCGCCCAAATGCATGGTGATGATGCCCGACTGCTTGAGAAACTGGCCGGCGATAAAAAACTATTCCCGGTATATATCGGATATCACACTCATTTTGCGCTTGATAATAGACTGCACCCCAGCATAAAAGCACACTCGCCCACATTGAAAACGCACTTGCTGATAGAGTCCTGCCTTGATCAGATAATCGTGCAAAAATACTGGAAAAGGGAATTATGTCAATTGAAAATGGAGGATTATATTCCTGCCCTGATACCCGATTATATCTCAACAACGCTGGACACAATAATCAATGCGGAATTCTCTTTTAAATTGCCGGAACACTTTTGGAAATCGGCGCTCGAAAATTACTTCAAAATATATAAAAAAGCCCTGGAAGGGAAAAGTGATATAATAACCTATCCCGAATATCCACAAAAAACCCTGGAGGACTTGCTGGGTTTGAATGACTTCAGAAAACTGACAGATGCCTTCGGCAATGCAGTTGAGGAGGAAACCTTATCTTTGTCATCCTGCATAAAACTAAAAAAGCCAAGCAGCTTGAAAAATACTCCCATGCCGCTTGACCTTTCTCATAGATGAAAGAGCCTCCATTAATAATTATTTTTTCACTCCCCCGGCATCTGCACATGCTCTGCGACAAATTCGCGGTAGACGGCGTTGTTCGCCAAGAGCTCGGAATGTGCCCCGAATCCGGTGATACGCCCGTTTTTCAGGAAGAGGACGCGGTCGACATACTGGATGCTCGAGAGGCGGTGGGAGACGGCGATCACCGCCGCCCGGGCAAACTCGGGCATCTCCGCGAGCGAGCGCCAGAGCGCCTCTTCGTTGTTGGTGTCGAGGGATGCGGTCATGTCGTCTAGTAGAAGGAGGACCGGGTAGCCTGCCAGCGCCCTCGCGATGGCGATTCTCTGCTTCTGGCCTCCCGAAACGCTGGTGCCGCGCTGGCCGAGCTTGGTCTCGAGGCCATCGGGGAAGGCCGCGATCTCCTCGGTGAGTCTCGCCACCTCGACCAGGCGCGCGAGCTCGCTCTCGGGCAAGCTCTGTCCCTCGCGGCAGCCAAACAGGATGTTCTCGCGGATCGTCCCGCTGAAAAGAAGCGGGTCCTGGGGGACATAGCCGACAAGTCCCCGGCGCTCCTCGGGGTCCAGGGCGCGCACGGACCTTTCATTGATGGTCACGCGCCCGCTTCGGGGCTCCAGAAGGCCGAGCGCTGTCTTGACGAGTGTGGTCTTGCCTGAGCCGACAGGTCCGATGACGAGGATTTTCTCGCCGGGGAAGATTTCGAATTTGACATCGGCGATCGCGGGTCTGCTCTTGTGTTCGTAATACACGGTCGCCTTTTCGAACCTGAGGGATTGTAAGGGCGCCTTCGCCTTGGCTTCCGGCGCTCCCGATACGTCCCTCGGGGGCTCCGCCGACACAGTCCGACCGGCACTCTCCGCGGGTCGGCCCGCTTTCCCCTTGTGCCCCACCTTCTCTTCCGGCGTATAGTCGCGCATCTCTTCCAGACGGTCGATGTTCACAAAAGCCCGTTTCCCGAACACGAAGAGCTGCGGGATATCGAGGACCGGATAGATGAGCATATTGAGATAGTTATAGAAGGCGTAAAAGGTCCCGATCGAGATTGTGTGCCTGGTGACCATGAGCCCGCCGACAAACACAAGGGCGATCTGGGCCACATAGTCTATATACTGGTAGATGAGCTGCATCACGGTCTCGAGCCTGATGACTCCCATCTCCGTCTCGAAGCGTCGCCCGAGGGCATCCCGAAAAAATTTCGTGTATTTCTCTTCGCTCGCAAAGGCCTTTATGACGCGCACGCCCGAGAAGCTCATTTCGAGCTGGTTGTTGATCGCGGAGATCGCCTGCTCGTTCTTGTTGACGCGGTCGTAGATGGCGGCCTGTGTCCTGGCGAAGACGAAGAGCATGATGGGCAGGGATGCGAGCGATGCGAGCGCAAGCCGCCAGTCGAGGCTGAGCATCGCGGCGACGCAGAAGGTGACTTTGCTCGCAGACTCCACCGCCCTGAAAATGCCCGAGCAGAGAAACCAGGACAGTTTCGGGAAATCGGAGATATCCGAAGTCAGGCGCGTAATCACATCGCCCGAGCGGAATTTGCCGAAGAAGCGTATGTCTTTCCCGACGACTTCGCCGAAGTATTTTTTTCTGACAAAGTAATCGAAGACGATGTTCAGGGCGCCCCGGACCCCCGGGAAGGTGCCCGAGATAAAACCCGCAACGCCGATCGCCACAAAATACAGCGCGATGCGCCTCACCTGGGCCATGGCGACATCTTCGCTCATCTTGCTGTCGATCGCATGCTCCAGCAGGTCGAAGAGCTGCTTGGTCAGCAGCGGGAAGGCGACTGCCACCGCACTCGACAGAAGCGTCAAAAAGAGAAGGAGCCAGATGAGTCCCTGGCGTTCGCGCCACACTTCGCGGATCCAGCGGATATGGAAAAACCTTGGGCGGACCGGGACCTGCGGGGCATCTTCGGCCGGCCGGGCGGCTGATCCGGGGATAGAGCTCTTCTTCAGGTTCTTATTGCGCGGTGATTTCATGCGTGCGCCCTTTTCCTGGCCGGGAACTGCTGATCCACGAGGAGGCGGTATGCGGGCAGGTTCTGATAGAGACTCTCGTGTGTCCCCTCCGCAATCAGCTGCCCTCCACTCAGAAAGAAAATCGTATCGGCCCTGAGCACCGAAGAGAGGCGGTGGGCGACGACGATCATCGTCCTGCCCTTGCGGAGGATGTCCATGCTCTCTTTGATGTGTTTTTCGGTCGTCATGTCCACATTGCTCGTCGCCTCATCGAGCAGAATGAGCTCCGGGTCGGCCGCAAGCGCCCTCGCAAAGGAGACGAGCTGGCGCTCGCCGGAGGAGAGGTTCCCTCCCCTCTCCCAGAGGTTTGTCGCGAGTCCCTCGGGGAGGGCGTCTATCGCGCTGTCCACGTGGACGACCGATATCGCTTCGCGCACTTCGGCCTCGCTTATCTCTTCATGATAGAGCCTCGTATTCTCGAGCACCGAAACCGGGAACAGAAAGGATTCCTGCAGCACGAGGCCGATGTGTTTGCGCCACGCGCTGATGTCTATTTCGTCGAGAGGCACTCCGTCGATGAGGATATGGCCCTTCTGGGGATGGGCGAATCCGCAGATGAGGCTGATGGTCGTGGACTTGCCCGAACCGCTCGCGCCGACGATGGCGGCGAAGCTGCCCTTCGGTATGACAAACGAGAGGTCGCGGAGAATCCACTCTTCGCCCTCGTACGCGAACCACACATGGTCGAAGCGGATTTCGTGGTCGAGGGACGGAGGTTTGCCGGAGCCCCGGTTGGGTTCTTCAGGAATCGCCATGATCTTCCGAATCCTCGAGAGCGAGGTCCGCGCCTGCTGGAGGCTCCGGAGGCTCTCCGCGATCTCCGCGATGGGCCGCAGGAGCCTGGCGCCGTACTCGACGAACAGCAGGATCATGCCGAGCGTCATCGTGCCCCTGAGCACCTGCGGCGCATAGAGCAGGAGCAGCGCGACAATAAAGAGTGGCCCGATCAGCGACTCCAGCACCGACATCATCGTATATTCGATGAGCGAGATGCGCACTTCGAGCGATACCCGCTGTTTGGCTCCGACATCGAGTTCGGCCTCGGCCCAGCCGGTCCGCCCGTAGGCCTTCAGCACCTCGATGCCCTGGATGAACTCCGTCACCTTCGCCACGATCGCGGCGTAGAAGGAGCGCGCCTTTTCGTACATCGAGAAAATCTTCGAAAAGAATACGATCAGAAAAGTGAGGAGCAGGACGGAAACGCCTGCCATTATGAGCGCCAGCCTCGGCACCAGGACGAAGGTCACCACAAAGATGCCGATCATGGTGAGGACATTCACGATGAGGTTTGCACCCAGGTTCGAGAACATGTCCCGCACGCGCTCGGTGTCGGTCTCTGTCCGCGACATGAGCTCGCCGACGGGGTGCTTGTCGAAAAACGACATCGGCAGTTTCAGGAGATGCGAAAAAAGGTCCTGTTTTATCAGTGTCACGATCGAAAGCCCGAGGCGGGCCAGCAGCATCATGCCGACGTAGCTCAGTAGGCCCGTCACCGACACGATGCCGAGAAAGGCAAAGGCGTATGTCAGAAGAAGCCCCGTATTCTCCTTCGGAACCGCGACATCGATAATCTGCTTGAGTATGTAGGGCCCCGCGAGCTGGCCCAGCGCGATGAGTATCATCACCGCCAGCCCCGGCAGGGCGAGCATTCTGTAGCGCGAGAGGTAGCCCAGAATCGTACGCAGATAGTCGTTTTGAACTGATTTTTTTGTCATACTTTGAATCAAAAATTCTCAGGTAGCCTGAATGCCTCATTCGCCCCCGTTGGCGGGCTTGTCCAAAATCACAAAAGCTTCCTATTTTATACTGGCTTTCAGTAAATGTGCAAGCTTTATTGGATATATTGCCCAATAAAAAGGCAGCGCAGCGGAACCGCGGTCTGCGGCCCTTGCTGCGCTGCCCCGACATCGCCCTTTGTCTTACTTATACAGAGGCCCGAGTGCCGAACAGGCCCGGTAATCGGCCCCTTCGGGGTCCATGCCGAACGCGTTCCAGCAGCTCGGCCTGAAAATCTTCTCGGCGGGCACGTTGTGCATCGCCACGGGGATCCGGAGAATCGAGGCGAGGCTTATGAGGTCGGCGCCGATGTGCCCGTACGAAATCGCACCGTGGTTCGCCCCCCAGTTCGCCATCACGGAGTAGACGTCTCTGAAAGGACCGTTGCCGGTGAGGCGCGGCGCAAACCAGGTCGTCGGCCAGGTCGGATCGGTGCGCAGGTCCAGGGTATTGTGGACCTCTTTGGGCAGCGTCGCGGTGAACCCTTCCGCGATCTGGATCATGGGCCCGAGGCCCTTCACGAGATTGATGCGGGTCATGGTGACCGGCATGCCGCCTTCGGTCAGGAAATCGGACGAATACCCGCCGCCGCGGAAGTAGCCGAGGCTCGCGTAGCGCCACTGTGTCGCCTTGAGCGAGGCCTTCGCCTCCCCGGCCTCCACCTGCCACCAGGGTTTCATCGCAGGCTTGCCGCCCAGGCGCTGGCAGCCCGTGCCGTCGAGGCAGGTCGCCCCCGAATTGATGAGGTGGATGAAACCGTGCTCGGCAAACCCCGAGGGCTTCCAGCCCGTGACGCGCTGCACCGCTTCGGGGCTCCAGTAGGTGCGCACATCGGAGAAGATCTGGGCGCTCCCCGTCAGAAGATGCCCGAAGAGCATGGAGACGCCGTTCAGAGAGTCGTTCTCCGTGGCGACGAGGTAGGGCTGGCGTATGCCTGTCCAGTCGAAGCTCGAGTTGAGGATTGTCTCGAGAAAATCCCCGTTGGGGAAATGGTCGGTCCACTGCCTCTGTCCCTGGAAGCCGGCGAGAATGGCGTTGTGGCCGAGCGATTCCTCGATGAGCCCTTTGCGGCGCAGATCGGGGTTGCCGACCATCAGGTCGCGCACGATGATGGCCATCTTCGCGCTCATCTCCCAGACCTTGTCTTTCCGGGCGCGGGAGTGCTGCTGCGCAGGAGGATTGTTGTCGGGCCCTTCCGCACAGTAGGTCTTGATCCACTCCATCGCGCGGCGGAATTCGGCCTCCGGATATATCTTCTCCTCGATGCGGCGGATTATTTCGCTCATGTCGACATATTCGTTGCGCATGCCGAGGTATTCGCGGAAGAAGTCGGGGTTGACGATCGATCCCGCGATGCCCATGGCCACCGATCCGACGGAGAGATAGCTCTTCCCCCGCATCCACGCCGCGGCTATACCCGCGCGGGCGAAGCGGAGAATCTTCTCGGCGACGTCGGCCGGTATTCTGTCGATATCGCTGAGGTCCTGCACATCGTGCCCGTAGATGCCGAAAGCCGGCAGCCCCATTTGGGAGTGGGCGGCGAGGACGGCCGCCAGATACACCGCTCCGGGACGGTCCGTGCCGTTGAAGCCCCAGACACCCTTCACGGTGAGGGGGTCCGTGTCCATTGTTTCGGAACCATAGCACCAGCAGGGGGTCACCGTGAGCGTGACCGCCACCCCTTCGCGGGCAAATTTTTCGGCGCAGGCCGCGGCCTCGGCCACGCCCCCTATTGTGGAATCGGCGATGATACACTCGACTTCTTCTCCCGTCGGATGGCGGAGATTTTCGGAGATGAGCTTGGCCGCCGCCTTGGCCATCCCCATAGTGATATCTTCCAGCGATTCGCGGACACCTCCGCGCCTGCCGTCGATTACGGGGCGAAGCCCGATCTTCGGCGCATTCCCCTTAAGCCTGTTTCTGGGCTGTTGCAAAGCAAACTCTTTTGCCTGTTCCATGTCTTTCCTCCGATAGATTCATCTCGGCACTCATCGTGCGAGCGTGTGTTGTATCAATCGCGTCTTGAACCGAAGTATCTGCGGTCCAGGCGGTCCTTTCCTCTCAATTCTGTCCATGATGAGGTTTGCGGCGGCCCTGCCCATCTCGGCGATCGGCTGCTGCACGGCGTACCTGCAGTACCTCAGGAGCGGAGAATAGGGCATCTCATCGAAGGCCGCAAAAGTGAAGTGTTTTGCCCGTTCCCCGCCCTTGGAGATGAGATAGCTGGTCGCCCCCAGGTGTGTAAACAGATTGACGACAAACCATGTGTCCGGAGAATCCGGGTCCTTGACGATCTCCTCCATGGTGCGGTAGCCAAAGGGAAGCGTGGGGGGACCGAAGCGCACGTAGCGCTGTTCAATCTCGAGCCCCGCCTCCTCCATCGCCCTACGGTACCCGGCAAAGCGCTCTCCCGCAGTCGTCACATCGGGCTTTCCGCCCAGAAAACCGATGCGGCGATGTCCTTCCCCTATGAGGGCCTTCACGGCTTCATAGCCCCCGCCCTCATTGTCGGCGAGCACCTGGTCAGTCTCGTACCCGCTGAGCGCGCGGTCGACAAAGACAATAGGGATGTTCAGGGCGGAAATCTGCGGAAAGTATGCGTTCGAACTGCCCATGGGGATGAGGACGATGCCGTCGACGAGGCGCTCGGCGAGGTGCCGCAGGCTCTTCGCCTCTTCTTCCTCAGAGTCCCTCGACGTGCTCACGACGAGGGAATAGCCCCGCAGAATCAGCTCCCGGTTCATGCTCTCCGCGATGAACATGAAAAAATCGCCCGAGAGGTCCGGGGCGACGACGCCGATCGTGTGGGTCCGGCTGGTCTTGAGACTGCGGGCAACAAAGTTGATCTTATAGCCAAGCGAGTCCATCGCTTCCAGCACGGCATTCTTCGTCTCATCGCGCACGCGGGGATCGTGGTTGAGGACTCGCGACACGGTGGCCGTGGACACGTTTGCCCTCTGCGCGACGTTCCTTATGGTTATGGTGTTCATTCGATAATGCCTTTTTCAGTCCACGACGGGCGGAACCCCTTTCTTCAGGATAACGTTGCCATAGGGGGCTGTTTCGCCCGTCATGACCACGGCAAAAGCCTTCTTGGCCCTCTCGTAAAAAGCGAAGCGCTCCATGCGCGCGATCGGAGGCGTATCGGGCCAGTAGCGGTCGATGACCCGGCGGTATCTGCGCCCGGTCTCGGGATCAAGAGCATCTCCTTCCGAGGGCTGCATCATGATCACCGGCGCATCGACATAGCTGTCGAGATTGATGAGCCTCAGAACGCCGTCGAGGAGGTCGGGAATGCGTATGCCGTCGGCGCGCACCACGCGCGGATTGAGCGCATCGCCGCAGAAGAACGCATCGGCAAGAACGATCTCGTCGCCGTGGCCCATCCGATAGAGCACCGAAAGCAGTTCCGCCGAAATGCAGGGCTTTATTCCAATCAGCATATGCGCTCCTTTGTATTGAATGTCGGGATGAATCCCGGGGCGATGCGCACCGCCTCCGGATCGAAGACCGCCAGCTCGTGCAGCGTGGGCGGTTCGGCCCCCCGCTTCGTGCAGTCGAGGGCGGCCGCCGACGTCGCGAGGCGCAGGGCTGCCCTGAGATTGTCCTCGCTCAAAGAGGCGAGGCTGTCGCGGTCGCGCACCTTGAGCCAGCCCAGGCCCGCTAGAAGCGCCGCGTGGAAGCTGTCGCCCGCACCGATCGTATCGACGACCTTCACCCGCACCGCAGGGAATTCGAGGCGGTGCCGCCTCGTCACAATGATGGAACCGCGCTCCCCCAAGGTGAGCGCCACAAGTTCCGGCCCCAATGCCAGCACCTTCGCCGCCGCTGCTTCGGCGGGCATCTCGTACACCCATTCGAGGTCCGAGTCGCTCGCCTTTACAATTGCGCTGCGCCGGCACACCCACTCAAATCGGGCCCGGTATTCAGCTTTCGACTGAATGAGGCTCGGTCTGACATTCGGGTCGAAACTTATGAGCCGCTGTCCATGTTCACGCTCGATCAGAGAGAGAATCGTCGAACACGAGGGTTCTTCGACGAGAGAGATGGAGCCGACGAGAAGAAACACTGTGCGCTCGGGAAGCTTCGCCGGGAGGTCCGCGGGCAAAAAAAAGCGGTCGGCCGCATCTGCCGAGTAAAAGGCGTATTTCGCGTTGCCCGCGCCGTCGCGCTCGACAAAGGCCAGGGTCACCGCCTGGTCGTTCCGCACAAGCAGGGAAGTGTCGACACCCGAATCCTGCAGTTTTGAGACGATCCTGTCGCCAAGAAAATCCTTCGATGTCTTCCCCACAAACCATGCCGGTGCGCTGAGCCGCGCAGCAGCGATTGCGCTGTTGTAGGGGCAGCCCCCGGGACAGGCCTCAAAGAGAGCCCTCCCACGTTCGGAAGGCACCATATCGATCAGGCTTTCGCCACACGCTGCAATCATCTCTCCTCTTCTCCGCCGCCATGTATTTCTGCCCGGGTTTATTCATCCCCGGGGAATCAGGAAAGCAGGGCCAATGCCTGCTTTCCTGAAATTGTCAGGCCACTACGGGATCACTGATACAGAACAGCCTGGATTTTTGGATCATCGATATTGGTCTTGTCATACCAATAGAATCCGGTATCGACGAACGTGGGGAGCTTCTCGCCCTTCAGAGCCTTGACTGCGCTGGCGACGACCTGATAGCCGATGCCGACGGGGTTCTGGGTGATGGCGCCCGCCATCTCGCCGGAGCGGACCGCAGCGAGCTGCTGCGCGCCGGAATCATAGCCGATCACGACGAGCTTGCCAACCTTGCCCATTTCCTTGACGCCGTTCAGCACGCCGATCGCGGAGCCTTCGTTCGCGCCGAAGATGCCCTTGAGATTGGGGTGGGACTGAATGATGGCCTTGGTGAGGTCGGTCGACTTGAGCTGGTCACCGCCTCCGTACTGGACGGTAACAATGGTGATCTTCGGATATTTGGATTTGATGCGGTTCACAAAGCCATCGCGGCGGTCAATGCCCGTGCGGCTTGTCTGGTCGTGGACCACGACGGCGATTTCACCGGCACCACCGATCAGTTCCGCCATCTTGTCCGCGGCATAGGCTGCGGCCGCGATGTTGTCCGTGGCGCAGGTGGTGAGCGGAATGTTGCTGTCGACGCCAGAGTCGAAGGCGATGACGGGGATCTTCTTGGCCTGAGCCTGCTGCAGGTAGGGAATCGCTGCCTTGCTGTCGAGGGCTGCAAATCCGAGTGCCGAGGGGTTTTTGGCCAGGGCCGCCGCGAGCATGTCGATCTGCTTATCGACCATCGCTTCGGTCTCCGGTCCCTCAAACGTAATGGTCACACCAAGCTCTTTGGCCGCCTGCTCGGCGCCCTGCTTGACCGCCTGCCAGAACTGGTGCTGGAAGCCCTTCGAGATGAGTGGAATGTAGTACTGCTGTGCAGAGAGCGAACCTACCGCGACCAGCATGAGTATGAATGCGAGAACGACCGTGCGTTTTTTCATGGCGTTACTCCTCCTTATACTTTCCGCTTCCGTACGGAAGCGGGTATTCCCTCTGTTATCTTCTCTTGCGGAGCATATCCATATACACCGCAAATATGATGATGATGCCCGTCGTCACAATCTGCCATTCCTGGGGCACCGACAGAATGCGCAGTCCATTGGTCAGCGTGCTCATGATGAAGGCGCCGATGATCGTGCCCAGAATCGTTCCCTCGCCGCCCGACAGCGAAGTGCCGCCGATGACCGCCGCTGCGATTGCGTCGAGCTCATAGCCCTGGCCGAGCCCCGGCTGCGCGGAGTTGAGCCGCGACGCTATCAGAATGCCGGCGATGCCGCAGATGAGACCGTTGACCGCGTACACCGCGATTTTCCACCGGTCGGTGTTGATGCCGGACAGGCGCACAGCCTCCTCGTTCGAACCGATGGCGAAGGTATAGCGCCCCAAAATGGTGTTGTTGAGGACAAAGCTCGCGAGAATGGCGAGCACGAAGAGAATGATGACGGCATTGGGAATCTGGAAGTTCGGCAGGAACGGAAACATGGTGCCCATCGATATCTTTGAGAATGAAGGAGCATTGGTGAAATAGATGGGCTTTGAGTTGGCGATGATGAGCGAGAGCCCCTTCGTGAGCATGTTCATGCCGAGCGTGGCGATGAAGGGCGGAATCTTGAACTTTGCGACCATGACGCCCGAGGCCAGCCCGCAGATCGTCCCCACGAGGAGCGCCATGAGCACGCCTACGATGACCGGCAGATTCCACACCGCGACCGTCTGGGCAGCCATGACCGCGGTGAAGGTCATCATGGTGCCGACGGAGAGGTCGATGCCGCCCGTGATGATGACGAAGGTGACGCCGATCGCCAGCACACCGTTGACGGCGGTCGCCAGCATTATCGCGATGAGGTTGTAGGGCTGAAAGAAATTCGGTGAAAGGATCGAAAAAACAATGATAAGGAGCACCAGGCTGGAGAATGCCAGCAGTTTCTGGCGGGCAGAAACGCCCCTCGCTCTTGACGCCATCTTTGCGGACGATGTGACAGCGGCTGCGCTGGATTTATTCGCCATAATAATTCCTTCCCTCTTATTGATATTATGCAGACTTCACCATTGTTTCTCGCTGGGTCGCGAGTTTCATGACTGCCTCTTCCGTCGCGGTCGCCCCGTCGAGTTCGCCGGTTATGCGCCCTTCGCACATGACCACGACTCTGTCGCTCATGCGCAGAATCTCGGGCAATTCCGAAGAGATCATCACAACCGCCTTGCCGAGCGAGGCCAACTCGTTCAGAAGCTGATAAATTTCCTGTTTTGCGCCGACATCGATGCCCCGCGTCGGTTCGTCGAAGAAGAGCACATCGCAGTTTTTCACGAGCCACTTCGCGACGACGACCTTCTGCTGATTGCCTCCCGAAAGGAATTTTACTTTCTGCAGAAGGCTCGGGGTCCTGATGGAGAGGGCCTCCACCTGCTCTGAAGATGTCTTCTGCATCTTTTTCGGTCTGAGCACTCCCATCGCGTTCATAAAAGTGGGCAGATCGGTCATGCAGATGTTGTCGACCAGCGGCATGCCCACAGCCAGACCATAGCGCTTGCGGTCCTCCGAAAGATAGCCGATACCATGTTTCGCCGCATCCCGGGGATGGTGAATGGCAACTTTCCTACCTCTTATATATATTTCACCCGAATCGACGGGATCCGCCCCGAACACGGCCCTCGCCACTTCCGTCCGCCCCGCACCCATGAGCCCCGCAAAACCGAGTATCTCGCCCTTGCGCACGGTAAAGCCCACATTCTTGACCAGGCGTCCGCGATTCAAATTGCGGACCTCGAGGAGGACCTCGCCGGGTTTTCCCTTCGGCACGCGCCGCGCCGTCTCGTCGATCTTGCGCCCCACCATGAGGGAAATGATCTGGTCGAGGTCTGTCTCGGAAGCGCGGTGCGTCCCCATGTACTGCCCGTCGCGCAGCACGGTGATTCTGTCCGAGATGCGGAACAGCTCGTCCATGCGGTGCGAAATGTAGATGATGCCCACACCCTGCGAGCGCAGATGCCGTATGATGTCGAAGAGTTCCTCCACCTCGGTGTCGTTGAGCGGAGAGGTCGGCTCATCCATGATCAGGACGCGCGCGTTGAAGGAGAGCGCCTTCACGATCTCCACCATCTGCTGCTTGGCGATAGTGAGTTCTCCAACTTTTACCCTGGGGTCCAAATCCACATGCAGCATGTCGAAGAGCTCTTTGGCCTTCGTATTGATGGTCTTCTCGTCGAGCAAAAATCCGCCTGACCGGCGGGGCTCTCTTCCGATAAAGATATTCTGGGCGGCGCTGAGATGGTTCATGAGGTTGAGTTCCTGATGGATGATGGAAATACCGAGCCTCTGGGCCGCACGCGGATTGTTGATTTCAGCGGGTTTTCCGTTGATGAGGATTTCGCCTGAATCGCGCTGATACACACCGGAGAGGATCTTCATAAGCGTCGATTTTCCGGCACCATTTTCCCCCACGAGCGTGTGCACTTCGCCGGGATAAAGGTCGAACTGCACATCCTTGAGCGCCTGAACGCCGGGGAAAGCCTTGCTGAGGTTTCGCACGACAATGATGGGTTCTGCCACGCCTCTTGCCTCGCTTTCATGTATACGTTTACATTTGCTTTGATTATTTTCACGGCACTTTTAAAATCTGTCAAGAGCGAAAATGCAAACGATTACATAAATTTTTGCGGCCGGCACCTTGCACGCCATCGTACTTGGTGCTATATTTAAGAAAGTAAAACGAAGCATTTTCGAAGATATTACGAAAGAATTCCCGAAGCTTTTCGGAGGTGAACATGCTGTTTGACCTGAACGATCGCGACAGAGCCATCCTCGAGCTGCTCGCAGATCGCAGTTTCATCTCCGTCTCTGAACTGGCGAATGCCCTCGGTGTCTCCGAGGTGACGATACGCGGCGATCTCTCCACCCTCGAAGAGCGCGGCTACCTCCTCAGGACCCGGGGCGGCGCCGCACCCTCAATGCACAGGAGCATCCTCGAGCACCAAAAGCTGCACATGGAAGAAAAACAGCGCATCGCAAAGAAAGCGGCGGAGCTCGTCTGCGAGGGCGACCGGATCATGATCGAGGCCGGCACCACGACTGCGCTCATATCGAGGTACCTCGTCGGGAAACAGGATGTGCAGGTAGTGACCAATTCCATGCTGGCCTTTTCATACTCCCGCACGAATCCGTTCATAAACCTGATCCTCACGGGAGGCACCTTCAGGCGCGAGACAGAATCGCTGGTGGGCCCAATAGCCGTGCAGAGCCTCGGCAGCTTCAATGCGCGCCTTGCGTTTGTCGGCACCGACGGTTTCTCCGTACAGAGGGGAATGACAACCCAGCTCACCGAAGGGGCTGAGATTGTCCGCGCGATGAGCAGGCTGGCGGAGATCACCTGGCTCATCGCCGATTCTTCGAAGTTCGACAGAGTCGGCTTTGTCAGTGTGCAGCCGCTCAACGCTGTGCACGGCATCATCTCCGATACAGGTCTGTCCAAAGAAGCTATAGAGGCACTCCAGGCCGAGGGGCTTGAAGTGCTTCTTGCATAATTAAGAAGAGGAAGAACAAGGTATGGCGACAAAGATCATTATGCCGAAACTCGGCAATACGGTTGAGTCAAGTGTCATCCTTTCGTGGAAGGTGAAGCCCGGCGACCACATCGCAAAAGATTCGGTCCTGTGCGAAATCGAGACCGACAAGGCGACGATGGACGTCCCCGCCACCGTGGAAGGCACCGTGCTCGCCCTCCTGCACAAAGAGGGAGACGATGTGCCCGTCCTCGAGCCTATCGCCGTGATTGGAGAGCCGGGAGAGACGTGGGAGGACGGAGCGGAGACGGCGCCCGGCTCCGCTGTGGGCAAGGCAGAAGCGGCCGCTGCTCCGGAACCGTCGGCGAGCGTCCGCGCGCCCTCGCCTGCGGCCCCGAAGGCCGCGGCAGAGAATTCCGCCGATAGATATGCCAGCCCCCGCGCGCGGCTCGCGATGTCCCGGCTTGGGGTGAACATCGACGCCATTGCGCAGGGCAGCGGACCTGAGGGCAGGGTCCTCGAGCGCGATGTGGTTGCAGCTTCACTTGAGGCCACAGCTCCGCGCGCGGCCGAACCGAAAGCGGCCATGGCTGTGCCGAAAGCCGAGGCGACAGCGACTCCTGCCGCACCCGCCGCTCCAGAAGTCGCTGTGGGCCCCGCACCGGGCGGCAGCGATGCCCTCGGACCCTACAACGATGCGCCCATCAAGAGCATACGGAAAATCATCGCCGAACGCATGATGCGCTCCCTGCAGTCGAGCGCGCAGCTCACCTTCAACGCGAGCGCCCCCGCGGACAGGCTGCTCGCCATCCGGAGCCGGCTCAAGAACTCCGATCCGGCGCTCGGGCTTTCGGGCGTGACTGTGGGAGACCTCGTGGGCTTCGCCGCCATCCGCGTGCTCGCCAAATATCCGCGCATCAACGCGCACGTCATCGACGCCACGATCCGGAGCTACGCGCACGTCCACCTCGGCCTCGCAGTCGACACACCGCGCGGCCTGATGGTCCCCGTCGTGAAGAACGCCGACACGCTGTCGCTCCGCCAATTCTCCGAGGAATCGAAGCGGCTCGCCAAGGGCTGCCTGGAAGGGACGATCACCCCCGACGAGCTGTCGGGTGCGACCTTTACGGCGACCAACCTGGGAGCCTTCGGCATAGAGAGCTTTACGCCGATCCTCAATTCGCCCGAAACGGGCATCCTGGGGGTGGACTGCATTGTCCCGCGCCCCACGGCGGAGAGCGTCGCGGCGAATGATGCCGTGCCAAAGTTCGAAATGCGGATCGGTTTTTCCCTGACCGTGGATCACCGGGTCGTCGATGGAGCCGACGCCGCCCGCTTCCTCAAGGACCTTTCCGACTATATCGCGAACATCGACATTGTGGTGCTCGCATAAGAAGAGCGAGGTGCTGAAACCATGAAATACGATGTCATTGTCATAGGGGGAGGCCCCGGAGGCTATCTGGCCGCCGAGCGCCTCGCCGCGGAGAAGCTGAAGGTCGCCCTCATCGAAAAAGCCGATGTGGGAGGAACCTGTCTCAATGTCGGCTGTGTGCCGACAAAGACCTTCCTCAACAGCGCAAAACTCTATGCCCACGCGCGCGAAGGGGCCGCCTTCGGCATCGAGGCCGAGGGCGTGCACGTCAACTGGCCGCGCGCCGTGGCGTGGAAGGACGAAGTGGTCTCCCGCCTGCGCCGCGGGCTGGAACTCACCCTGAAAAAGGGAGGGATCGAAATCCTGCGCGGCCAGGGGAAACTCACGGGTACGCACGGCGTTGCGGTGGATACGGGCACGGCCGAGCCGCTCACCCTCGATGCCGACAGCATCATCGTCGCGACGGGCTCTTCGCCCATCATCCCGCCGATTCCCGGCGTACAGGGGAATCCGGCGGTCCTCGATTCGACCGG
>Ga0228535_1001789_pt1 | contig 27578 bp, 23 predicted proteins | sample SJ1metagenome_FD_168457 | JGI IMG/M metagenome (GOLD analysis project Ga0228535, IMG submission 168457) | Enriched culture of PCE-dechlorinating microbial communities from Ithaca, New York, USA - SJ1 | ecosystem: Engineered > Modeled > Simulated communities (microbial... > Unclassified | place...
AGGTATGGAAAGAGAGGTCAACAAATAAACGGGGCCGCTGGCGCTCGTGGGCAAGTCCAAAGTGTAGGGAATGGTGTTCGGACCGTTGGTAAGAAGCAGGGGAGATGGTGTCACCTGGGTTACGCCGACCGTAAAATTGCTGCTAAAGCCGAAACATGTCACATTGATTCTTCCGGCTGCCTGGACATTGACCGGGTTGAGCGGGTCGAGCGGGGCGAAGGTTATGTTCTGGACATTGTTGACCCAGCAATATCCGCTGCTCGTTATGTAAGCGGACACGGCCAGCTCTCCGCTGGACGCGGAGTACCCGGGAGCGGCTGCCGTCATGATGAGGACGGCGATTATGAGTGCTCTCACTAGTGCCATCATATAAATGTCGTTGTGTATGGGCCTGGTGTTATTCCGTATGCGCGGACTACCGGTAACCGGCTGTCCGCGCATACGGAAACGGGTCGTTGGTTACGGAGAGACCGTCAAGACAACCGTATCTGCATACGTCCCGGCAGGCGACGTAGTGTAAGCGCTCGCCGCAATGGTGCCGGTAATGGTGACACTCTGGGCGGCACCGGTACCTGAAGCCGTAGATGGAAGGGTGATCGCATAGGGAATGTAGTTGGAACCGGAAGCCAGGCGTTTCTGGGTGCCACTGGCGTTGATTCCGTCGTTTGATGTGATGGTATAACTCGTACCGTTTGTGCAGGTGACGGTGACGCTTTCAGAGTTTTTTGAAACGGCCACAGGATTCGTGGGATCAAGCTCACCGAAGTTGAGCGCCCCACCGGTCATGGTGCAAACCTGGCTGACTGTCGCGTTGACCTGAAGATCCGCAGTCGCTGCCATCGCCGTCCCCGCCATTGCCATTACTGCCGCTGCCGCTGTGATTGCCAATAGTTTCTTCATGTTGTTTTCCCTCCTTGTCGCATGTGGTGTCTGGTTGCTATTGAAGTTCATGGTTGCCGAAACTTCCCGATTCCGGAATTGCCCGTATAACAGAAAACGCCCATCTCAACGGCGGAGATGGACGTTTCATGAAGGGGCATCGGAACATGCCCCGGGTCGCCTGACTCCGCAATCTCTTCGGTAACCCGGCTGTCCGCGGCACATCGTTCATGAGACGTGGCGGACCCGTGGCTTTGCGTCACTGGATTGCTCCAGCTTTGCCTTTATCGGAGTTAGGTTCTTTTTAGATATGCGTTGTTACATTTTCCTCCTGTCGACCGTCGGATGCTCAAGGCTGCAAGCGCCTGCCGTCCGCCCGATCCTCCCGCCGCAAAAAAACCCGTCTTTTCATGCCAAAGACGGGTGCAATTATCGTTCGAGGGACGAGATCGTCCGGATAACTACACTCTCTTCGGCAGTTCGGTCGTCCGCGACATTGCCGCGGACCCGTAACTTTGCGGAACCAAGTCGCCCTGGTCTTGCCTTTGTCGGAGAGTAATGATACGTCTGACTATAACAGACGGAGGCTTCAGTATTAATGCGAAGCCAGATGTGAGTGGAGGCAAAGCAGAATACGTGCCAAAGAAACAGCGACAGGCTGATCAAACAGGTGGAAGTTAGAAAAGAAATGAAATTTCAGACAGTTGTGAGGTGAGACTTATTTTTTATAATATTTTCATTAAAATTCAATATTGCTGTTTTTTGTCACCTTATTTCCAAAAAAAGGCAAAAAACGACACTGGACCTCGAGGAACAATGTCCGCCCCGGGCCGAAGCCGGTAAAGGAATATCCTTCCCCGCACGGTCTACATGGGCATCACCGAAACGGTCAGGGGCCAGGGATAGGCGCCCGGCCTCACGTTCTCCGAAAGGATGAACCGGTAGCTCAGATCTATCCGCACCACCCTTCCGTCCATCGCCATGGGTACGATGCCCGAACCGGCGCCTATCGTTGCCGGCTTCCCGAGACCGTCAATCCGAACCTGCCTGAATGCCGGGTCAAAGCACTCGAACGAGAGATAGTACCCCCCCCGCGAATTGCTCTTGACCTCGATGGATGATCCTCCGACGATATCCACGTAACCGCGGGAGACATCGGCATCGGTAACCGTCAGCATCTGCGCACGGTTTTGAACATTCATCGTCGTATACGGCAACACGGTTGCGCTTACCTTGAGCTGGGCGCTTGCCGCTCTGGCAGTCTCGGCTTCCGCGTCCGGCAGTGAGGCGAGGGAAAGGATCGCCACCAGCACCGCGGTCAGGAGCTTCTGCTGCAGCTGAATACCGTGGCTTACCTGCTGAGGCCGCGCGTATCCCTCCTCAATCAGCACCTCACCCAGCTTCTTCCGGGTAGTCCTCTGCTTGCGCAGGGCATGGTCGAGCTGATCGCGGGAGATATGGCCCGAAGAGACCAGTATGTCGCCCAGCCTGAGCGGACCGTCGGCCGGGCTCCCGCTTTCCTGCCCCTGCTGAAACTCGAGCAGGGCATCGAGCTGCCGTTCCGTGAGAAAGCCGAGTCGCACAAAGACCTCTCCCAGCTTTTCCCCGCTTTTCCTCTGCTCGGCAAGCGCCTGTTCAAGTTGCTCTTCGCTGATGCTCCCCGCCTGGAGGAGAAGCGCGCCGAGCGCCTTCCGGACGCCCGCGGCGGTCTTGACGGCATCTTCCAGTCTGACCAGGTGTTCCTGGACCGAAAGGGCAGCCTGGAGGTCGGCCGGTTCAAGGACTCCCATTCTGGTAAGAACCCGGCCGAGAAGCTCATTGGTGTTTTTCTGCTCCTCCAGGGCGAGCTCAATGTCGCTGAAGGAGAGAAATCCGCCGTCCACCAATATCTGGCCTATAGAACGTCCGGCCTTTATCTGCAAGGTCATCAACGGCCCCTCGGTGTCGCCCGGATTCCGGCTGTTCAGCCGGCCAAGACCATGTGTGCTGTTTCTTAAGATCATACCCGCCATACCCTGAAGGTCAATGGATGCGCCCGACAGACGGGCTGAGATAAATCGTCTGACAATGGTTTTCAGATGCTTATCGGTGGTGGGAGTGAAAACTTGAGGGGAAATTTTGATTTTTGAAAAAATCTTGGAGGAAAGCCGGGAGTCCCGCCCCTACCGGTCGATGGGCCAGCTCTTTTCAAGGCCCGCTGGATAGAAATTCTCCCTTGTCCTGTTGAAGTAACCGAACTGGAGGCGGGGAAACTCATGCTTAAGCCTATGGAGCATCCGGCAGATGCCGATCCCTTTCCCCTTCAACCCCATGCGCTTATTGTAGAAGTCTGGATCGATGGAGAGGTTTCTCATCTGGATCATATCCACCCCCGTGGTCCCGACAAGCTTCAGCAGCGCCTCCACCTCGGCCGGGTCGTCGCTCAGCCCGGGAGAGACCAGGTAGTTTATCATGGTGAAGAGCCCCTTTTCCTTGGCCGCTGCAAGCGACTCGACAACGTCGGCGAACCGGTACCCCACCGGCCGGTAATAGAGGTTGTAATATCCCTCCTGGGCGGAATTCATGGAAAAGCGCATGGAATCCATCCCCGCATCGCACAGCATGCGGACCCTGTCCGGTATTGAGCCGTTGGAGTTGAAGTTCACCGTACCGAGCGAGGTGGCCCGCTTTATCCTCCGGGTCGCCTCGGCTACCGTGTCGGCCTGGAGTATCGGGTCCCCCTCGCACCCCTGGCCGTAGGAAACTATCGGCTCGGGGGCCTCCAGGAGGTGGGGAACGGCCAGCTCGGCGATCTCTTCAGGGGTCGGGACGAACGCGATCCGCTCATGGTTGGAGGGGCAGCAGTCCGAAGGCTGGAGGCTGATGCAGCCGAGACAGCGGGAGTTGCAGGCCGGTGACGTGGGGACCGGGGCCTCCCATCGGCGAAAAAACAGGTTTTTGGCGGCAAAGCAGTGATAGTCCACGGCGCATCGGGCAAGCTGCTCCAGAAGCCGGTTGTCGGGAAGCTCACGCAGCCGTTTCCGCACCAGCGGATCGAGTTTGCGGTCGTCGTAGTTGCAAGGGTTCCAGTTGTCGTTGTTGTCGACCCTGCTGGCGGCGACCACGAACCGCTCCAGGTCCTCGTCCCACCCGACCGCGGTATAGGACCAGAGGGGGAGATGCACTTTCTTGCGGCTGTAATCGCAGGCAGGGAGAAGCGTACGGACATAGCCCGGCGCCATGAAGGCGGAAACGGCCTGGACCGGAAGCCGGCGTTTCCCCTCCCGGACCGAATCGATGGTTACGAAACGCCCCTGTTTCCCGTCCCAGGCGATGGGCGGGGTATCGGGGATGGTGAATATGCGGCTCCCCTCAGGAAGGGGGATCAGCTCCGTATCCTCTGGAAGGACGGCTTCCGGACCGTTCATTCCCGCCATGCCGAGAAACGGATGGTCGTATATGTTGCCCGACTTGTCGGCATACAGCAGTTTGGGCGCTCTTTTCCTTTTCATCGCCTACCCTTCTTCCAAAGTCTGAAATCAATCCGGAAACACCGTGAAATTAGCAAAAATCCGCTCCCCGGACAAGAACTTCCTCTGTCCTTGAGGGGCGTTCTCCGCTACAATGGCCGCCATGAAGATAGTGCTGGCAACGCTCCATTCCAGATACATCCACGCGTCCCTGGCGCTCCCCTGCCTGGCGGCGGTCTGCAGTGGAGCCCACGGCATCGAAACCGTCATCCGCGAGTTTACCGTCAACGAGCCTCAGACCCGGGTACTGCGCAGCCTCGCGGCGGAACAGGCCGACCTGGTCGCGTTCTCCTGCTACATCTGGAACGTGGAAGCGGTCAGCAGGCTGGCGTCGGATCTGAAAAAGGTCAGGCCCGACACGGTCATCGTTGCCGGCGGGCCCGAGGTCTCGTTCGTCGCGGAGGAATTTCTCGGCATGAACCCGGCCTTCGATTGCGTAATACGCGGCGAGGGAGAGAAAACCTGGCTCGAGCTTGTCCTGGCACTTCAGGGAGACGGCAGCTTGCCGGGATTCCCGGAGCCGATGCCGGCCGGAGTGACCTATCGCTCGGGAAAGACCGTATTCAGCACCCCCGAGCGGGAGCCCATATCCGGCATGGACGAGCTCCCCTCGCCTTTTGCCATGGGACTGGTGGATACGGCAAAGCCGCTCGTCTACTACGAAACTTCCCGCGGCTGCCCCTTCAGTTGCGCGTTCTGCCTCTCATCGATGGAAAAGGAGGTGCGCAGCTTCTCGCTCGACAGGATCCGGGCGGATCTGACGCTGCTGATGGAAAGCAGGGTCTCAACCGTCAAGCTGGTGGACCGGACTTTCAATTACGACGCCGAACGCGCAGACGAAATCTGGGATTTCATTATTGCGCGGAACAATACCAGCCGGTTTCACTTCGAGATAGCCGCGGACCTCCTGACCGAGAGTAACCTGCGTACCCTCGGCCGCGCGCCGGCCGGGATGTTCCGCTTCGAGATCGGCGTGCAGGCCACCGGGAGGGAAACGCTGGCAAGGGTGGGAAGGAAGAGCGACACTGAACGGATTTTCGCCAACGTGAAGAGGCTGCTTGAAGAGACCGGGGTAACGGTGCACATGGACCTGGTGGCAGGGCTGCCCGGTGAGGGCTTTGCGGGCTTCCTCGGCTCGCTCGGGCGGCTCTTCCAGGCACGGCCGCACCACATACAGGTGGAGCCGCTGAAGGTGCTCAAGGGGTCCCCCATGGTGGAAATAGCCCTGCAGGAGGGGTACGTTTACTCCGAAAGCCCCCCGTACACCATCCTCAGCACACCTCACCTGTCGTTCGTCGAGAGCGCACGGATAGAAGACATCTCCAGGCTGCTGGACCTTTACTACAACAGCGGGCGATTCAACCACTCACTGACGGTCGCGGGACGGCACCGGTCGCTGTCCGCCTTCTTCAACGATATGGCAGGCTTCCTGGAAAAGAGCCGCGGCATCGTCCCGGCGTCATTGAAAGGCCTGTTTGAGCTGATATGGAGCTTCGCGCTGGTTCATCCGGACGCCATGGATATCGATGAGTTCCGTGACGCGCTTCGCTACGATTTCTGCCTGGTGGAGCGCCCTTCGAGCGGGTCTCTCCCTTCCTTCTTCAACGACCTGCAAAAAAACGCTCCGCGGAAAATCCCGAAGGAAACCCTGGACTCCGTGCTGGAACGGATTGAAAAACCACCGGGATGCAGGGTTCGCACCTTTGCCGAAAAATTCCTCAAGGATTACTCTGTGGTGCCGCCGGGACAGGGTCCGGCCGACCTGATCATAACCTACGTTGCAGTGCCTGGAAAAGGGTTGACGGTCAAGGTATTCAATCCTGTCACCCAGGCCTTTCAGAGCAACACCCCCCTCACGACGTGAGGCTGAGGACTGCATTCCCTTTCCGGCTTCAGTCCTCAGCCTCACGTCAACAGACCACTTTCGCGCCGGGAGGATGCGACGTCCCTTCCGACGTGCCCTGCTCAGCAGCAGCCGCAATCCCCGTACCACCCGGACAGGTGAGGCAGGAATACCGAGTCGATCACGTGAATTACGCCGTTGGAGCACTCGATATCGGTCTTCATGACCCTGCCGTTGTCCACTACCAGCTCTCCATGCTTCACCTTGATGGCAAGCGACTTTCCATTCAGCGTCGGAGAGCAGTCGATTTCTTTCATCTCTTCTGCCGCAAGCTTCCCCTCCACCACGTGATAGGTCAGTGTCTCAACCAGCTTTTTCCTGTCGTTAAGTATCTCTTCGAGATTCAGCTTCGTAAACGCATCGTTATCCGGGGCGAAAACCGTGAACGGTCCGACGCCTTTCAACGTCTCTTCAAGCCCGGCGCTCTTGATGGCTCCGGCCAGCGTCCGGAACGAATCGTCCGAAAACAGGGTTTCAAGAATGTCTTTCATCGCTTCCTCCTTTGCCGGAACCTCATGAACCGTCCATAGTCCGGCATTTACCACTCCATTTCTTGATTGTAATTATATACTGGCAACCTGTTATTTTCAATTATAACCACAGCGCACAGATTAAGTTCTCACCAACACCTCCGGTTGACCATCAACACTCTCAACTGCCCGTAAACATATGAATTTCACATTAACCTATCGGTAAAACAGCCGCTCCCCGGAGCATTTGCAAAAAATGATTATACTTAATTATTAATTATGTGGTATAAGCAATATATTTCACTGAAATATTTTTGGAACCAAATTATTTCTTGGAAATTTTTTCAAAAAACCGATACGGAGAGGCTCCGTAATCGCCGGAGGAAATCCGCTATGCAAACACCGGTAACCGAGTCGAAGGACAGAAAATTGGGGGAAATCCTTGTCGCCTGCCGGCTGATCTCTGAAAACGATCTTGCGAAGGCCTTGAAGGTTCAAACCCAGCGCGGCGGACAGCTGGGTTCGGTCCTCCTGGAGCTGGGATATCTGAAAGTGGAAGAGCTTCAGGAACTGCTCGGAATGCAACTCGGCCTTCCCACGGCAAATCTCTACACACTGGAAATCGAACCCACGGTTATCAATCTGCTGCCGTTCGAAAAGATGAAGCAGCACAAGGCGATCCCCATCGCGGTCAGCAATAAGAACATCTTCCTGGCAATGGTCTGCCCGAACGATTTCAACGCCATCAAGGAAATCGAATTCTGCATCGGTAAAAGCGTTCAGCCCGTGGTGATGCCCTCCATCCAGATAAACGCCGCATTGAGATTCATAGAAGAAAAGGGGGGCAGATTGGGCCAACCGCTCAAGGGGGTCGACATCGAGGCGTATGCAACCAGACGGCATACGGTTTCCGAACATACGGAGCTGAAGCAGCTGTTCCGGATGCTGGTCGATCAAAAGGCCTCTGACCTGCTGCTGTCGGCCGGAGTTCCCCCGTGTCTCAAGAAGGATAATGAGGTGGTGAGGATATCAACCACATTCCTGACCCCTCAGGATACGGTCCGTTATTCGTACGAACTGATGAGCGATACCCAGAGGGAGGAGTTCGAACGGATGAAGGAGCTGGACTTTGCCCACACCTATCCGGACATAGGCAGATTCAGGATTAATATCTACAAGCAGAGGGGTTCCGTCTCCCTTGCCGTCCGCCACATCAACGAAACCATCCCGACGACGGAAGAGCTGGGCCTCCCGGCCTGGGTCGAGGAATTCGCCCTGAAAACACAGGGTCTCATCCTGATCACCGGTCCCACCGGACACGGAAAGACGACAACCCTGGCCGCGCTGCTGGACGTCATCAACAGGAATAGGCACTGCAATATCATCACCATTGAGGATCCGATCGAGTTCCTGCACAAGCACAAATCGAGCAACGTGAACCAGCGGGAGGTGGGACTGGATACGGACTCCTTCCATGAGGGGCTTCGGCACATATTCAGGCAGGCGCCCGACGTCATCGTCATCGGGGAGATGCGCGACCCGGAAAGCTTTGCCATTGCCATCCAGGCGGCCGAAACCGGGCACCTGGTGCTCAGCACCATGCATTCCAACACATCGACCTCAGCCGTGGAAAGGATAATCGACGTCTTTCCCCCTCAACAGCAGCAGCAGATCAGGGTGCAGCTGGCGGAAAGCTTCATCATGATCCTGAATCAGCGGCTCGTGCCGAGGAAAAAGAAGGCCGGAGTGGTGCTGGCGTGCGAGAAGCTCATCGGCAGCGTACGCTCCAGGAACCTGATCCGCGAGGCAAAGACCCACCAGATCAGGAGCATGCTCCAGCAGTCGTCGGAAGATTACGAATCCATAGACATCGCCCTGGCGCGACTCTACAGGGAGCACAAAATCACCCTGGAGACGGGGCTGAAATTCTGTGAGAACGTGGTGCATTTCAAGCAGTGCGCAGGGGCGGGGAAATAGCGGAACCGGGGTGAGGAAAAATCTATTTCAGGCAGATCCTGCGGATCTCGTGGATGTCGGTCAGGTGCTGGAACACCTTCAGGATGCCGTCCTGTTTCAAGGTGGTCATGCCGTCGTCTACGGCCATCTTCCTGATGACGTCAGTCTCGGCCTTTTTCTTGATAACACCCTTCATCCTGTCATCACACTCAAGCAGTTCGTGGATTCCCAGTCGTCCGTGGTAGCCGGTATTGCCGCAGAGCTCGCAACCCACCGGCTCCGCAATGGTAAGCTCTTCCCTCTTCAGCCCGGTCTCCGCGAACCTCTCTATCCCGTATTCCTCGATAATCTCCTCCAGCTGTGCATCGTCCGGCCGGAAGACCCTCTTGCAGCCGTTGCACAACCTGCGTGCCAGCCTCTGCGCCAGGACACATAGGAGGGAGTCCGAAAACCCGAAGGGATCGATCCCCATTTCGAGCAGCCTGGTAACGGTTTCGGGAGCGGAATTGGTATGAAGGGTGGACAGGACCAAGTGGCCTGTGAGGGACGCTTCGATGGCAATGGATGCCGTCTCCTCGTCCCGCATCTCGCCGACCATGATGATGTCGGGGTCCAGACGGAGGAATGAGCGCAGTGCAGCGGCAAAGGTCAGCCCGATACGCGGATTCACCTGTACCTGCCGCAGACCTTTCTGGGTTATCTCAACCGGGTCCTCGGCGGTCCAGATCTTCATCTCGGGCCGGTTTATCTTGGCTATGGCCGAATGGAGCGTCGTGGTCTTGCCGGCACCGGTAGGTCCGACCACCAGGATCAGCCCGTACGGTTTCCTGATGCATTTTTCGAAAATCTCCATGTTTCGCGGGCTGATGCCGAGGTTGTCATAGGCAATGGGGTCGCCGGTGTGCAGGATGCGGATAACCACGTCCTCCAGTTGTCCGACCGTTGGCATGGTGGCAATCCTGAGTTCCACGTCGATGGGGCCGAACCGCTTGAAATTGATCTTGCCGTCCTGCGGCTTTCTCCTCTCGGCGATGTCCAGGTCGGACATTATCTTGATCCGTGAAGGTATGGCGTACTTATACTTATAGGGGATCTTCTGGTAGATCTTGCAGCGGCCGTCGACGCGCATCCTGACTATGATGTCGCCTTTGCCGGGGTATGGCTCGATATGTATGTCGGACGCCCGGTTGTGGTATGCGTCGTAAATAATCTTGTTGACCAGCTTTACGATGACGCTGTCCCGCTCGGTGACCTTCTTGACTTCGTCTTCCACGTCCGGCTCGTCATGCAGGTCGACCCTGGTGAGGAGTTCCGCGATACTGTCGGGGATATCGAGGACCTCCTCGTCATTGACGGGCTGCATGGACTGGGCGAGGGAACGATAGAGCTTCTGCTGCGCCGCCGCGATCTCCGATTCCTTAGCAATGACCGGAATGATCTTGAGGCGGGTGGCCGTCTCCAGTTCCTGCATCTCGTGGAGCTTGATCGGGTGCGCCATGGCGAGGGTAAGGGTGTTGCCGATCTTGGAGACCGGCACGATCCGCTGCTTCTGGGCATAACTGGCGTTGGTTAACCGGGCGAGCTCCGGGTCTATCCGCATGTTCTCCAACGAGACGAAGGGGATATCGTACTGGTGCGAGATTGCCCTGGCCAGTTGCTCCTCGGTCAGGTAGCCGAGCTTGACAAGCGCCTTCTCCAGGGAGATGCCGTCCCTTATGCCGTGCACCCGCGCCTGTTCGAGCCGTACATCGTCTACCGTCCCCTCGTTGCGCAGGATATCGACCAGCTTCTTACGCTTGCCGGTCTGCTCCAGCACGTAATTGAGGTCGGATTCCCTGAGAAATCCGAGCCTGCAGAGGAGCCTGCCGACCGCTTCACCCGGAGAGGTCTTCTGCAGTTCCAGCGCCTCACTGAGCTGATACTCGGTTATCAGGCTGTTCTCTACCAGGATCTCCCCTATCTTCTTCTGGGACATAGGTCTTTCCTGTCGAAAGAACCGGTCGCACCCCGACTGGCCGGAAGGCTTCTTCTCAGGCAAATCCATCAACGATGCGGCCGTTTTGTATCATCCGTGAAAAAGCTCTCCACGACATCATACCCCATAGAGCCGACAAGCTCCCGGAAAAGGGGATCAAACGCCACGTTGGTCAGCACGACGGTCCCATCCTTCCGCCCGCCGCCTCCCAGCACGAAACCGGAAAGCTGCACGTCAAAGGGCGCCTCGCCGGGGCTCCACAGATGGTGCATTCCGTACGCGGCCGGAACCTTGAAAACCGGCAGCAGCTTCTGCGAAACCCGATGGAAGTCATCGTCGGGATACAGCATGACCACCTTGTACCCCTTGAGCTCCAGGAGCCTCAGGAGGGTAAGCTGGACAGGGTTGGCCTCGGCAAAGGAGACCACGACGCGTCTTCCGCGTTCTTCGTGGTAGATGTCCGCTCTCACCGTAAGGTTGACCCCGCTTGCGGATCCGTCGTCAAGCTCCAGATTGCGGTCCCGTTCGAAATCGACGGAGAGCGCCTTCAGCAGCGCCTCCGCCATAGCCTCCCTGTCGCCGCCCCTGATGCTGTAGAGGACGTGGCGGCCGTCCGGGGGTTCGGCTGTGGGAGGGGGGGTAGAGTCAACCACACGGAAGCCTTCGGCCTCCAGGAAAAAAAGCAGTGAAGCCGGGATCCCGCGCGGCTTCCCGATAACGTTTACCAGGAATATGTCGCCGTCCGACAGGCTCTCCGGGGTCTTTTCAATCTTGAAATCCGAGGTGACCGTAACCTTCGGATCCGTTCCGAAAGAGACGGAGAACCCTTCCTCGACGGAATAGAAACGGGCGGCGGAAAAGAGGGATGCAAAGAACCGCCGCCGGTCGGCCGGATTTTCGGCCACAAACCTGACCGCGGGATCATCTTCCGCGATTATCGCCTTCACGAGCGGAGGGAGCGACCTCCCGGCATCGAGAATAATCCTTCCGCCGTCCACGGCCGGAAACACCGGATATTTTACCGGATCCAGCGACAGGGAGAAGTTTTCGCCCTCGACCCGCAATGGAAGTTTGTCGTCTTCTGTGGAGGCAATAAGCCGTTCCCACACCTGCCTCGCCCACCGGACCCCGTCCTGCGACTCGCCGGCAGAGGATTGCATGCGTAAGATGCCATGGGCCGCAACCGTTCCTGCCCCAGCGGGGCCGCCAGGCCTTCGGGAGTAATCCCCAGCATGACGTTGCCCCCTGCTCTGCGCCCTTTCCACGGCCTTCCTCGCGGATTCGGCCCGGCGGGCCCGTTTCGGTTTCACTGAGGCTCGTGCCCTGCCGCTTTGAGCCCCCGTATCCCGCTTACCTGTCAACAACGGTGCCTCCGCGGAAGCGGAACGTTTCCCTGCAGCAGTGCCGGCCTGTCCAGGCTTTGTCCGGCCCGATTCAGTGCGGAGCGCCTTCAGATCCAGTTCGAACCGGGGATCCAGGGCGAAGCATGGCTGCATTTCAAGCAGGAACGTCAATAAGACGCCGATACATATCTGCCCTTTGCTGACGGAACGCATCAAATAAACCCTCCCTTTGCCCGGCAGAGACAGCGGACTCGTAACCCGTCCTCGGACTCGTTCCGCAACCGAGGCTGAGACAGGACGGAACCGGTTGTCATAATGCAGATATCATAACAGCTCAAGGACCATGGCCTTTATTCGCCCGCTCCCCTCTTCCCTGTAGGTCGCGAGCTCGGCAACACCCTTGATGACAAACCTTTTCACGATGAAACCTTCTCTTCTCTCGTCGACCCCGGCCGGTAAGGGCGCGGTATAGCCGAACTCCTGCAACATGGACAAGGCAAACTGCCCGGATATCCCTTTGTCCGTCAGGGAGATAACCTGCAGGGCCTTGATGACGGAGTTTTCTCTGTACAGACGGAATTCATATTCCGGAGAAACGTACCTCTCCCACCCCGCGTGCCCTTCCGAATAGGTCGGGTCACGCCATTCCGGCCTTACGTATGAGGGCAGCCCTTTGATTGCGCCTGCAGTCACTGGGGGAGGTGCCGCCTTCTCCGGCACCAGCGGCCCGGGTTCGGCGGTTTTCCGGTTGCCGTAATCCCGCCAGCAGTAGACGGCGCCCCCGGCCACGAGCAGGACGAGTAACAGAAGCTTCCATACCCGGATACCGCTTGTGGTGCCCCCCGCCTCAAGCGAGGCATCGTGGACGGTAAACGTCTCCAGAGCAAGGCGCTGCTTTCGCGCAGGCTCGTCGGTGGGAAGCACCTTCTCCTGGAGGCCGTTTTCATCTCCCGAAGAGCAGGCCGGCCCTTCCACCCCAGCCACGACGGTTCCACCGGCAACCCCGCCCGCAATGGGATCGGCACCGTTCCCCGGTGCCGGTGGAGCAGGGAGACCCCGGTCTGATTCCGCCTTCCAGCCCTCGGGTGCCGTATCGGGTGAACGCTTTGCCGTTCTTTCGATTTCAGCGGATATATACCGCCACTCTTTGGGATAATACCGCTCAACCAGTGCGCGGAATCCCTGTTGAAATTCCTGCTCCGAATCCCCGAGGGGCACCCAGTCGTCACACCAGGAATCGGCTGTTTTCCGCCTTGCCCCGTCCCCGCCCATAAAGATGATCCTGGGGGAGTCCGAACCGAGCAGGGATTTTATGTGCCTGGCAACCGTCTCACCTGATACGGAACCGATATCGCTCTGGATGAAAACCGCTGACGGGCGGTTTTCAAAGACCTCCTTCAAACCATGATCGAAGTCGGATGCCTTTCGGATCCTGGTCTTGAAAAAAGGCTGGAAATGCTCTATCAGCCTGTCAATCCTGTCGTCATTGGAGATAAAATAAATATTGAGCATGGACGTCCCTCTGGGCGCATTATCATCACACGCAACACCTTAAAAAGTCAATATTTATTAAAAAAAATACTCCCGACAATTCAGCTGTCCGGCAATGCTGGCGAATCTGGTGCCGGCCCCTGAAAAGCGGGAAACAGAATCTCTTAGACTATACCTGCGCAAAGGCAAGCCTTACATTAATATCTCATAAAGATAATTCGGAAAACCATGAAAAGCACGGACGGATTGACAACCGAATGGTGCTGGAAGAGGGGCCGGCCCCCATCCATGCCGACAATGGCAGAGTGGCACAGGAATTATTCCGCTGATGCGGTCGTGCTGAAACAGGGCACGGAAAGAGCGGCAACACAGGCGGATAACGTGAAGGAACGCGGCAGAGACACGGGGCGGATGCCGGGTCAATAGCTGTTCCCCTGCGAATCCCTGTATCTGACCAGGTTCTCTATCCGGAGGTTCGTTCCTGCCGCCACGTCCGTTTTTATCCTGAACAAGAGGACGATGCCGCGCTTCTCTCCCGGCCCCAACTCAGCAAGCCTCCAGACCCTTTCACCGCTTTGCGAACCATCGAACGGCGGGTCTGAGGCAACGACCTCAAGACGGTCCGGCAGCATGCTCCGTACCTCAAGGTCCCTGGCCGCCGCGGACCCGTGGTTCACGATCCCCAGGACCAGCTGGGAGATCTCGCCGGGCTTGAGACGGCCTCCTTTGCCGGTCGTCTCAAGCTCGACCACCGGTCTCGAGAAACGCAGGCGGGCCGATAGAGACGCCGGGGCCTCCCGGTTCCCCTCCGGTTCAACGGCTACTTCGATTGGAGCTTCCGTTCCGTCTGCTGCGTCTGAGGGCGCGAATACCTCCAGCTTGACGGTTGTCTCCTCCTGCGGCGCGAGGGGGCCTATGACGCCGGAAACCGGCTCGTCGGACTGCGGCGAAGCGTCGTCGCCGCTGCGGAAGAACGCATACCTGACGCCGGAAGGAGCCGAGGCTTTCAGGGAAAAACTTTCCCTCACGTTGCCGGTGTTCGTTACCGTAAAGGGAATAACGGCCCGTTGTCCGGGTAGCACGGTCAACCGGTCGCTTCCGGTCCGGGCGGAAACGCCATTTACCTTCTCTACCACCGCGGCCGGAGAAAGAAAGGTTTCCCTGAACCTCGGCTTTCGGTTGATCAGTTCGGCACGACAGAAAAGCTCCTGTCCGGCAAGGGCCTCGTCCTTCAGCCGGAACGCCAGGCTGAACTCCCTGCTCTCTCCCGGGCCGACAGCCGTTTCCCCGGAGACCAGCACGGACTTCTCCCCACCCCTGAATCCGTCTGAAGACGATTCTACGGGTTCGTACTGGGAGGGACAGGTGACAGAGAAGGAGACCCCCTCGGCCGCAGCGCTTCCGAGATTCAGGAGTGCTATTCGATACGAGACCGTTTCGCCTGGTCTGACCTGTTCCTTGTCCGGCTTCAGGACCATCCTGAGCAACGGGGCCAGGGAGACCAGGGACACTTCCCTGGACACGGAAACGTCACGGTCGAATTTCGATACCGCCTTGACCGGAAAAACGCTCTTGCGACCGTCGACATGGGCCTCCGGGATTGACAGGATCAGCACCCCCCTGAATTTTTCCCTGGCGGTCAGTTGCGGGGTAACCGTGATCGGCTTTTCCGGCTTCACCGCCGAGGCGAAAAGCGGGGCGAACTCCCCGGGAAACCCGGTTTCCAAAAGGAATCCGTCCCCCCCGTTGCCTCTGTTAATCAGCTCGAAGGGTATGGAAACCCTTGCGCCGACCTTGTACTTCTCCGGGTGGGGCGGTACGTTCAGCTCAACGGAAGCGAACTGCTCCACTTCAAGAGTGACCACATGCAGGCCCTTTTCGGGCTTGCCCGGCAAGCCAGGCAGGGCGGACTCCCTCGCGACCGCGGCCTTCTCCCCGGAAAGCACCTTCAGTCGCTCTTCCGTCACCTCGGCTGCCCCGGTGCCGTGGTAGCGCTCCTTGACCCGGCGGTATTCCGGTTTACGCCTTTTTCCGTTACCAGCCGTTACCGTTGGAGGTTCGCCCTTTTTATCCGGGACCGGCGACGCAGGCGCTGCAACTGAAAACGGTGCCGTGGCGGGCACAGGCGCCGGCCGCGGCTTTTCGGCCGTAGCGGCGACGATCTCGTCTTTTTCATAGCCGACCGCCAAGGCCGCCAGTTCATCCTCAACCGAGCTCCTCAACGGCGTATCCGGATTTTCCCGGAAAAACTGCGCGATGCAGCGGGCCGCATCGTGGCGGTTCCCCAGCCGGAAGTGGGCGCGCGCCAGCCAGAAAAGGGCCATATCCCGCATGGGAGTGGCAGGGTATTCCTTGAGAAAGAACGACATCTTCTCGACAGCCGTTTTGTAATCCTGGTTCTGGAAGGCCGTAAAGCCGCTGATGAAGACAGTGTACTCATCAGGCTCCGCGGCATGGACGGGAATGGAGCAGTGCAGCAGGATGACGAGCAGCAGGGCGAACCTCACCCCTTGAGTATGCATGTTGACGATACCCACCTTTCGAGCCTTTCCAAAAAACCGTTTCTGGTAAATAATTTGCTGATCAAATAGCACCTGCATCATGGTGTTGTCAACGAGGAAAGACCTCCGTCCGGCTGATATTTTGCCGATTTATCCATGCGCATTTCCCCGTTTGCCGCGGTAGTTTATCAACACACCGTTGCTACGGCAGATCAAATTGCTTATACTTGGAGCGTCCCGGGCATGTCGCACGCGCCAGTGAAGCCGGGAAAAACAACTACCACCACCGTGACAGGAGAAAACTGATGCCCCGTGAAGATGCAAGTCCTATGAACCCCTGGAAGATGGTGCTGACTCAGATCGACAAGGCGGCGCAATACATCCGCTGCGACCCGGAGATCATAGAGAAGCTGCGACATGCGGAACGCGCCCTCATGGTTGCCGTGCCGGTGCGCATGGATGACGGCAGGATACGGGTCTTCAAGGGGTTCCGGGTGCAGTACAATACCGTCAGGGGACCCGCAAAGGGAGGAGTGCGCTACCATCCCGAGGTGGACCTCGACGAAGTGACCGCCCTGGCGGCATGGATGACCTGGAAGTGCGCCGTGATGAACATCCCCTTTGGCGGGGCCAAGGGGGGTGTGCAGTGTAACCCCAAGGAGATGAGCAGCGGCGAGCTTGAACGCCTCACCAGGAGATATACCGCCGAAATTCTCAATTTCATCGGACCGGAGAAGGACATACCGGCGCCCGACGTCAATACGAACGCGCAGATTATGGCCTGGATGATGGATACCTATTCGATGCAGGTGGGTCACACCGTTCCCGGGGTGGTGACGGGCAAACCCCTGGCTGTGGGAGGCTCGGAAGGGAGGAGCGAAGCGACCGGCCGGGGAGTGGTCTTTGCCATCGTCGAGGCGGCCAAAAAGCTCGGGATCCGGCTCGACGGAGCGAGGGCGGTGATCCAGGGGCTGGGAAACGTGGGGGCCGCGGCCGCCAAGCACCTGGTCCGCGAGGGGGTAACCATCGCGGCCGTCAGCACGTCGAAGGGGGGCATCTACTGCGAGAAGGGTCTCGATCTGCCGTCCGTGCTTGACTACTACCGGGAGAACGGCAACCTGTGCGACTTCCCGGGCGCCGAGCAGCTGACCAACGAGGAACTGCTGGCGCTTCCGTGCGATATCCTCGTGCCGGCCGCCATGGAGAACGCGATTCACAAGGGAAATGCCGGGAACATTCGGGCGAGAATCCTTGCTGAAGGCGCCAATGGTCCGGTCACCCCTCTGGCGGATGAGATCCTGAGAGAGAGCGGGGTGTTCATCATTCCGGACATCCTGGCCAATGCCGGCGGGGTGACGGTATCCTATTTCGAATGGGTTCAGGACCTGCAGAATTATTTCTGGGACGAGACTGAGATCAACGAGAAGCTGCGGTTGTTGATGGTGACCGCCTTCGGAAAGGTCATGTCCATAGCGGAAGAACTGGGCGTGGATAACCGCACGGCCGCGCAGGTGCTGGGAATCGGCAGGGTGGCCGAGGCGGTCGCCTTGAGGGGACTGTATCCTTAGACTTTCAGCAGGTCAACCATCTCCCGGTGGATAAGGCCGTTGCTGGCCAGGATGCGATGGTCGGCCAGGGTGTAGGGCTCCCCCCCATGGTTGGTGACGGTCCCTCCCGCCTCTTCCACCAGGAGCCGGCCCGCCGCCACATCCCATGGATTAAGCTTGCATTCCCAGTAGCCGTCCAGCCTCCCCGCCGCCACGTAGGCCAGATCCAGCGCCGCGGCCCCGATCCGCCGGACCGCCCGCGCCGCGAGCTGGAACTCCTCGAAATTGCGGAAATTGTTTTCGTTCGTCCGGGTCCTGTCGTAGGGAAAACCTGTGGCCAGGAGACATTCCTTCAGCGGCTGCCGCATGGACACGGATAGTATCCTTCCGTTCAGCCTGGCGCCCCGGCCCGAGAGGGCGGTGAAAAGCTCGTTCATCATGGGGTGATAAATAACCCCCAGCCGGACCGCTCCCTCGACCTCAAGGGCGATGGAGACGGCGAACCAGGGGAAACCGTGGGCGTAGTTGGTGGTGCCGTCCAGGGGATCCACAATCCATCTGAGCGGGGAATCCTTTGAAGCGAGACCGCTCTCTTCGGCCAGGACGTCGCAACCGGGACAGGCGGCGCGCAGGGTATCGACTATCAAATCCTCGGAAGCGCGGTCCACGTCGGTGACCAGGTTTTTCTCGCCCTTGAAGTCAATCCGGTAACCGCCGCCGAATCTTCGGCGCTGCAGTTCGCCGGCGGCCATGGCCGCCTCCACGGCAGTATCGAGATAGCGCTCCACAACGACCGTCCGTTACAGATCCCGAAGGTTGCTGAACTCTCCCCAGGCAAGGAAGTAGCCGGGTTTCAGAGCGAAATCGTACAGGTTTTCAACAATGTTGTAGTGCTTTTTCTCCTCTCCCAGTATCTTTGCGAGGACGCTTTTCAAACGGGCATCGGTTTCTTTCTCCAGGATCCCCTCGTAAAACCTTACGCTGTCCGCCTCCACCTTGAGGGCATGACGGTAGCTTTCCAGGCAGTTTTTCAATGTTTCCGCAGCGCCCGTGTCGCCAATCAGCTCGCCGAGTATCCCCCGGGCGGCCTCCAGTGCGGTGGAGTCGACCAACTGCTCCGGACCGGCTCCCCCCTGCATGGCCTTTATGCTGTCGAAATGCCTCTGCTCATCACCCGCCAGGAGCGTGAAGATCCGCTTGACCCCGGGCAACGGCGAATCACCCGCCAGCTTCTCGTAGTACGACTTTACATCCAGCTCCTTCTCCATGGCCAATTCAAAGACATTCATATAAGACAACCCCCCTCGAATTCGGAAAATAAACGGCCGCCCGGCGGGCAACTCATGAAAATAGTACCAGCAAAACATGGGCACGCAACTAGCCGTGGGTTTCCTCCTCGACGCGGGGGAATATGAGCGTGAAACAGGCACCCTCCCCTTCCTCGCTCTCCACCTCTATGCGGCCGCCGAGGCGGTCAACGTTCCGCCTCGTCACGAACAGACCGAGCCCGGTTCCTCTGCCCGGTTCTTTTGTGGTAAAAAAGGGAGTGAAGATCTTGCCGATGACGTCCTTGGGAATACCGGGGCCGTTATCCCGCACGATGACCCGGATCGAGTCATCGTCGGAGAGAAAGGTTTCGAGATGAATGCAGCCTCCGGTTCCCATTGCCTGCAGGGCGTTTACCAGCAGGTTGAGAAAAATCTGTTTCAGCACGTTCTGGTTGGCGCTGATGATGGGAAGATAGGGGTCTAACCGTTCCACAACGGTGGTGGAACTTTTCTGGATCTCGTACTTCAGAAAAGCAAGGACTTCGCCCAGGGCCAGGTTCAGGTCTGTCTCCCCTTCCATGGAGTCATCCTCCCGCGAAAAGCTGAGGATACCCTTGGTGAGTCTGGAGAGGCGCTGTACCTCAAGATGGATTCTTTCAACCATCTCGACCACGGACTCCGAGAGGTTCCGCTCGCACAGGATCATCTGGGACGCCGCGGCGATCACCGAAAGCGGCGTATTGATCTCGTGGATAATCCCGGCGGACAGGCGCCCCAGCTCAGCCATTTTTTCATTATTGGCCAGATGGTTGAGGAGCCTGTCGTCGACCCGGCCGTCCCCGGACATGTGTTCGGCGCGTGGAGTATCCATATCGTTTCCGATGGAAAGGTTCGGTTGTGACAGGAAACGGTTGGCGCAAGGGAGGCCGCCCGAACAACGGACGGCCTCCCTTGCGCCGCTTCTGTTGCTATGCTGCGGAGGACTGAATCCGGATCTAGTGTCCAGTGCGGCTAATTCCTTCCTTACAATTCCGGGCCTTTTGGCCCCTGGCCGCGTTCCGGCTCCTCGGCTTAGACCCAGCTAGGCCTGTGTCGCAGCGCCTTGCCAGGAACCAAAATTCCTCGGAATTCTTGCGGTAAACGAACCGCACAGGACACTAGAACAGGTTGTAGCCGGATTCGGAATGCTGTGTCTGGTCGAGACCCACGATCTCGTCTTCCTTGTCCACCCTGAGACCGATGGTCTTGTCGAGGATGAAGGCAATGATGCTGGTGACGACAAAGGCGTAGGCAGCGGCCGCGCTGATCCCGATCACCTGGGAGAGGAGCTGGCCGGCATTGCCCATAATGAGACCGGTCGCGCCGACCGTGGCGACCGCGCCGGTTGCCAGGGCGCCGAAGGCACCGCCGACCCCGTGGATGCCGAATACGTCGAGGGAATCGTCATACTTGAGTTTTGCCTTTATGAGCACGGCGATATAACATACGACACCGGCTCCCAGGCCTATTACAAGCGCCCAGCCGGGAGTGACGAAGCCGGCGGCGGGTGTAATGGCCACCAGTCCGGCCACCACGCCCGAGGCGAAGCCTAAAGCGCTTGGACGGCCGGTATGGATCCACTCGGCAATCATCCAGGAGAGTCCCGCGGCGCCGGGCGCGATGGTCGTGTTGGTAAAGGCCAGGGCGGCGATCCCGTTGGCGGCCAGCGCGCTTCCGGCGTTGAAACCGAACCAGCCTATCCAGAGAAGACCGGCACCGAGGAGGGTCAGTGGAAGTGAATGGGGGGCCATCCTCTCGGTGGGAAAACCGTGGCGTTTACCAAGGAACAGGATCAGGGCAAGGGCCGAGATACCTGATGAGAGGTGAACAACCGTACCGCCCGCGAAATCAAGGGCGGCCGGAGTGAGTTTGGACAACCAGCCGCCGCCCCATACCCAATGGGCAACCGGGTCATAAACCAGCGTTGACCAGAGAACGGCAAACAGGCAGTATGCGGAGAACTTGATCCGCTCCGCGGCGGCCCCTGAAATCAGCGCAATGGTAATAATGGCGAACATGGCCTGGAACATGGCGAATACATATTCCGGAATGGTCCCGAAGAGGGTGTCGGGGGTTATACCGCTGAACATCAGCTTATTGAGGCCGCCGAAAAAACCGCCTTTGTCTTCGCCGAAAGCGATGGTATATCCGACCACCAGCCACTGAACCGCTATCAGTCCCATGACCACGAAGGAATGCATCATGGTGGACAGGACGTTCTTGGCGCGGACCATGCCGCCGTAGAACAGGGCCAGACCAGGGAGCATGAGCAGCACCAGCGCCGCGGAAATCAGCAACCAGGCGGTATCGCCCGTGTTCAGGACCGGAGCGGCGGGCGCGGCTTCGGCGGCTTCTTCGGCAAAGGCCGCGAGGGGTGTCAGCAGGGCCACAAAACCTGCCGTGACCGTAGTTAACAATGCCTTGGACTTCATGATTACCTCCGTTTTTTCTATAAAGTTGCGTCCCCTGCCCTTAAGCATCTTCGAGGGACATGTCTTGTCGTCAGAAACTGAAAGCGGCCTTCACACCGAACAGGCTCTCGTCGTTCACGCCGCCGAGCTCGCGCGCCTTTGAGGTGAGGGCGTTCGAATAGGTATACGAGGCCGACACCTTGACATTGTCGGTAACGGCATAATCCAAACCGGTGCTCAGCTCGTAATGGTGCCAGTTATTGTAATCGATGCCGGACAGTTGGGCCGAGTAGTTGGACTGGTTGTAGCTGACGAGCCCGCCAAGGTTCAGGGTGAGTTTGTCCAGCAGCGAGAAGGAGTGTCCGACCGACAGTGCATAGAAGAGACCGGTGCCCTTGGCCATCTTACAGTCCCAGTTAATGGACAGGGTCGGCGAGAGCAGGGTATTGAGGGTCGTCTTGATGTAGAGCTCGTCGGTGTCGCGCAACCCTTCCAACGAATAAAAGACATTGCCGACATTGAAGGTAAGCAGCTCGATGGGCGTAAAGGTGTAGTTCAGGGTGACATCGGTCTCGGTGATCTCGCCTGCCTTATACCCGCCCCCCTCGTGGGTCATCAGGTTGCTCCAGTAGCTCAGGGTGAATCCCTTGTAGCTGAGGTCGGCGCCGAACTGGGTTACCCACTGGTTGCCGCTCAGGTCGATGCCCCTGAAGACATACTTGTTGTACAGCCCAGCGTAGACGTCTCCGGAGATCGCTATCTCCGCCCTTGCAGTGGACGCCGAATAACCGATGCAGAGTGAAACAATGGCAGCCAATAATACGAATTTTTTCATCTTGCTTACCCCTTTCATTTCATTTAACTATAAATCGATTAGAGGGCGTCCCCGCCCCTTTCTCCGGTTCTGATCCTCACTGCGTCTTCCAACGAGATTACGAAAATCTTGCCGTCCCCTATCCGGCCGGTCTTGGCCGCATTTTCGATGGTTTCCAGCACCTTGGTCACCATGTCGTCGGCAACCGCAATCTCAAGCTTCACCTTGGGAATGAAATCGACCACGTATTCGGCACCGCGATACAGCTCGGTGTGGCCTTTCTGTCTGCCGAAACCCTTTACCTCGCTCACGGTGATACCCATGACGCCGATCTCGTGCAGGGCGTCCTTTACCTCGTCCAACTTAAACGGCTTGATTATCGCTTCTATGAGCTTCATCGCTACCCCCATTCATCTGGAATGTATGCTTCTCCTCTTGCGCCGGACGCATGACGGACGCCCGGGTCACCCGCAAACCTGCTGCACACCTCCTACCGCCACTACCGTCCGGCCGGTGACGCGATTATCGCCACCCCCTGAGGCCGACCCGCCAGCCGTTACTCCACCCCCTTTTCGTTGAAATTAATTTACAGAATATCCCCACTGCCGATTATCGGGCAAAGGATCGGACCCTTATCGAATCCTGCCCGGCTTTTCAGTTTGTTCACCGGTTGATGAGGCATTTTGCATTTGATGTGCCATCTGTGTGACCAACAATATTTAGTAATAATTTCAATATATTACACTCAGGGAAGGGAACTATTCAGCGAGGAGCCGGCCTTACGCTTCATGTATTTGCCTATTTTATAGGCATCAACAGCCGGAATCTCATACAGATGGAACTATAGGAGGGGAATAACCTGGACCGGACGCCCTGACGGGCATCCGGCCGCTCGGCCTGCAGAATGGTTTCTCGGAGCAAAGATATGGACGCCGGATGGAAACCGACTATGAAAATACCCTGGGGACATTCCGGTAGAGTCTCCTCAACTCCCCATCCCTGAGGGGACGCCTCACCTGCTGGGCCTTCTCCCGCACCGGCTCCATGAGTCGTGCCGCCTCTTCCCGCGAGACGTAAATCCCGAGCCCGCGATAACGCTCTATCAGGCTGTTGGTGCCGGAATGTTTGCCGAGGACGATGTAGCGGCTCAGCCCGACCTCGGCGGGATCAAAACCCTCGTAATTGCCCGGATTCTTCATCACGCCGTCCACGTGGACCCCCGACTCGTGGGAGAAGACTCTCTTCCCCACAACCGGCTTCCAGTCGGGGACCGGACGACCCGAGGCCTTGCCCACGAAACAGGAGATCTCGTGGAACCGGTGCGTATCGATTCCCGGATCCGTGCCGCAGGCCAGTTTCAGCCCCATGACCACCTCTTCCAGGGCCGCGTTTCCGGCCCGCTCGCCGAGGCCGTTGACCGTGGTGTTGACGAAACGGGCCCCGGCCCTGACGCCGGCTATGGCGTTAGCCGTGGCCATCCCCAGGTCGTTGTGGGTATGCACCTCGATGGGGAGGTCTGGTACCGCCCGCCGGAGCGCGGATATCCTGTCGTACATGAGGAACGGGTCGAGTATCCCCAGGGTGTCGCAGAAGCGGAACCGGTCGCCTCCCAGCTCCAGAGCAACCCCCATCAGCTCCGTGAGGAACCCCATGTCGGCGCGGCTGGAATCCTCACCTCCCACCGAGACGTAGAGACCGTTGTCCTTGGCAAAGGACAGGGCTGACCGCAGTTGCCCCATGACCCATGACCGGTCCTTCCTGAGCTTGCTTTCCATCATCCTGTCCGAGACCGACAGGGAAATGTCGACGGCCTTGACCCCACAGTCGATACTGGCCTGTATGTCGGGAATAACCGCCCGATTCCAGGTGATAAGCCTGGCGTTGAGCCCCATTGCCACCAGGTCGCGAATGGAGTCCCGCTCGTCTTTTCCCATTACCGGGATGCCGCACTCAAGTTCATGCACCCCTATCTGGTCGAGCATACGGGCGATTGCCGCCTTTTCCGACCGGCTGAAAACCACCCCCGCGGTCTGTTCCCCGTCCCGCAAGGTTGTGTCGTCGATAATTACGGTATTGTCCATGCCGGCTACCTCCCCCGGAAAGAAACGAGGCCCGGGACACCATCGGTCCTGGGCCTCGTCGCCGTATTCTCCGGAAATGAATTATGCGGATTGTTTAGCATATGGCGTGCCAACTTGCCATTTCTGTGGAATTGCCCGGCTGTGGGCCGCACCGCAAACAGACTCGGCCGGAGGGCTGCGCGGAAATGCCCGTCAAAACGGCACGGCTGCCGTTTTTTCAGTTAAACAGATTAAATATCCTGGATATTTCCTGCAGGTAATTGCTGAAGATAAGGATGCCGACGATGACAAGCAGAAAACCGGTGGTGATTTCAAACAGGCGGATGAATTTCTTGTACTTGTTGAAGAGGACGAGGAAGCCGGAGAGGGAGAGCGATGAGATGAAAAACGGGGTGCCTAGTCCAAGGGAGTAGGCAAAGAGCAGCGACATTCCGTACCAGACCTCGCCCTCGGTCGTGGCCATCGTCAGGATAGCCCCCAGGATCGGACCGGTGCAGGGAGTCCACCCGACCGCGAACGCGAGACCAACGATGAAGGTACCCAGATAACCGGCAGGCTTGGTGTGCAGCCTGATCTTTTTTTCACCCAGCAGGGCGCCGAGATGTACCAGACCGGTCACCTGAATCCCGAAGATTATGACCAGTATCCCGCCGATTTTCCGTATGAGATCCGCATGACCATGAAAAAACCCGCCGACATAGGCGAACGAGGCCGCAATGGTCATGAAAACCGTGGTGAAACCGGCGATGAAGAGAAGCGAATGGATTGCCGCCTTTTCCCTGACGGCCCTGGAAGGGTGCTCCTGATTGAGCTCGGCGAACGACAGCCCGGTGATATAGGTGATGTAGGACGGGATCAGCGGCAGAACGCAGGGGGTCAGGAAAGACCCGACTCCGGCGGCAAAGGCGGCGACGTAACCGATGTTGGCGGACTCCATGAAAAAATACCCCTTACCGCTGCATGAGACCTTCAATATATCGGATCATCTCGGGATCGTCCCATTGCAGGGCGCCGACGATCTTCTTCCTTACGACACCTTCACCATCGATAATAAACGTCTCCGGCACCCCGGTAACGCCGTACTGCTTCCCCACCGTGCCGGCGGGGTCCGCAACGGTAGGAAGGCGCAGGCCCGCGGTATGGAAAAACGACTCGACGTCCTCTCCCCCGCCTTTGTCCAGGGAGACGGTAATCATCCGGAAGTCCTTGCCGGTCATGACGGTGTTCAGCCGTGCCAGGGAAGGGGCTTCCTCACGACAGTAGCGGCACCAGGTCGCCCAGAAATGCAGAAGCACCACCTTGCCGCGCAGGTCCGACATGCGAACGGGCTCGCCCACCAGGTCGTTCACGCTGAAATCGGGCGCCTTTTCTCCCTCAACCGGAGGTCGAGCGCCTTTCGAGCAGGAAAGGGAAAGGAAGAGCGTCGCCCCTACGAGAAGGGACGCCAGTATGCAGACTGTTTTCTTCATGACGGGAGGTTCTCCACAACGCGACGCTCGGGAGAGGGGCCGGACGTATCGGTGCACTGCCCGGTCCGCCCGGAGAACGGCAGACAGACGGTCAGGCCGCGGTTGCCCGCAGATGGAAGCGGCAACCGGCGGCTAGTGGCTTCGGGTAACCACATAATCAGCCAGGGACAGCAGCGCTTCCTTGCCGGGGGATTCCGGAAACAGGGCCAGCCGCGACTTACCTCGGCTGACATAGTTTCGGGCCGTTTCCAGGGTATAATCGATGCCGCCGTAAGAGCGAACCAGAGAGATGACTGTGCGGAAATCTTCATCCTCAAGGGTATCGCACAGGAGCACGTCGGCGATCACCCGTCTTTCGGATGCCGAGCATTGCCTTAGGGTATGTATCAGGGGAAGCGTGACCTTGCCTTCCTTAAGATCGTGGCCGATGCTTTTGCCGAACTGCTCCTCGCTGGAGACATAGTCGAGCGTGTCGTCAATCAGCTGGAAAGCCGTTCCCAGATCCATGCCGAAATCGTGCAGGGCCTCCTCCCTGGCGGGCGAAGCCTTGCCGAGAATCGCGCCTGCCTGACAGGCGGTTGCCAGCAGCACCGCCGTCTTGCTTTTCACCACATCGATATATCTCTCCTCGGTCATGTCCAGGTCGCTCATGGAGGTGAGTTGGAGGACCTCCCCCTCGGCAATCCGGGTAGTGGCCCCGGAGACGGCCCGCAGTATGTCCAGGTCGCCGTCCTCGACCATTATGGAAAACGACTTGGAGAAAAGATAGTCTCCAACCAGTACTGAAGCCTGGTTTCCCCAGAGCTTGTTTGCCGACACGATGCCGCGGCGCAGGCTCGCGTCGTCCACCACGTCATCGTGGAGGAGCGTCGCAGTATGGATGAACTCTATGACACTGGCGAGGGAAATGTGCCTGTTCCCTTCATATCCGCACAGCCGGGCGGAAAGGAGGAGCAACGCCGGGCGGATCCTTTTGCCGCCGCTCGACAGTATGTATTCACCCACGCTCCGTATGAGATCCACACCGGATTCCAGGTCTTTCCTGAATTGCAGTTCAACATTTTTCAGCTCCGCCTCGATGAGGGTTAAAGCAGATTCCATGAAGAGACCTCGGCCGGATTTTGCAGCCATAGTAAAGGAATGCCGCAAGGCTTGTCAAAGTTTTTCTCCCCCGTACCTTCACCAGTATGGGCGTCGATACCACCACGGGTAGGCATAGGGTGGACCCCACCAGAAGGGATCATAATAGTAGCCCGGCGGAGGATAGTACGGGGTCTCGATCTCTGATTTTTTCCAGACATGTATCTCGCGGATCAAGACAACCGGGTAGGTGTACTGTACCTGATCGATGGGGAGATCCCGCTTTCCCTGGACCTGGCCGACCAGCGTCACCCGACGGCCCTGCTTGTAGACCATGGGATCGAGAAAAGAGGGAGACAGTGCCAGAAAGCGTCCGCCGGAAGAATGGCTTGTCTCTTCCGGGAGGTCGTCACTGTCCAGAGGGGTCTGCACCACCTCAAGCCTGGAGCCGTCCTTTTCGTTCTGCACACCCGCGATCACGCCCCCAAGCAGGACGTATTTCCCCGCATGGGCGTCGGGAGCGGCACGCAGGCTGCTGAACGTTATGGCCGGGTCCACCAGGGCGCGGGACTCTTGGCTGATGACATGGGCGCAGCCGGACAGGAGAAGAAAGACTGCCGCGACAAGTACCGGACTCCTCATGGGACACCTCCATGGATAAGGTCTATCACAAGGCTACCGTTCCGTCAGGGAAAGTCAATGGGTTGTCCGGGGCGGGTTTTCGCTCAGGCCAGTGTCCTGTGCGGTTAGTTCACCGCAAGAATTCCGAGGAATTTTGGTTCCTGGCAAGGCGCGGCGACACAGGCCTAGCGGGGTCTAAGCCGAGGAGCCGGAACGCGGCC
>Ga0228535_1001790_pt1 | contig 27572 bp, 22 predicted proteins | sample SJ1metagenome_FD_168457 | JGI IMG/M metagenome (GOLD analysis project Ga0228535, IMG submission 168457) | Enriched culture of PCE-dechlorinating microbial communities from Ithaca, New York, USA - SJ1 | ecosystem: Engineered > Modeled > Simulated communities (microbial... > Unclassified | place...
TCGGGGCCAGCCTGATCAGGGGGTCGTTCGCGTACACCGCTACCAGGTGCGCCGCGTCCCTCAGCCGCGCGAGCCCCTCCCGGGCCATCGAGCGCCGGTTCGGCCCCTCCACCGAGAACGGGAGGCAGACGCTGGCGAAGGTAAGGGTGGTGAAGGGGGCCAGCTCGGCAATTAGGGGGGCGATGCAGCTCCCGGTCTCCCCTCCCATACCGCTGAACAGGAGCATGACATCCGGCCTGCCGATGGCGTCCACCAGCCGGGCCTTCCAAGGAAGGTCAGACACGTGCAGGGCGGTCGCCGAACTGGTGCGGGCCACCGCCAGCTCGCCCCTGCGGAGGAGCACCTGGCGCTGCCCGGGGATGCCGGTATCCCCTTCCTGGCAGACGGTGAGCCGCTCCCCCGGCATCTGCGCGGCCATGTGCCTCCCCGCCCCCCCGACGCCGACCACCAGTAGCCCTGGCCGGGGAAGGGAGGGATCGCTCGGGAGCTCGATGATGTCAGGCCGCACGGACCGAGTAACGCCCTCCTCGGATATCATTTTCACCGTGCCCGGAGAAACTACTATGACCCCTTCGGGGCATCGCCTGGGCACATGGGCGACATCGGCAGGGTGTTCGGGAACAGGGTCATGGAGCTGCGCTTCCGCACCGGGGAGGCGGAGGACCTCCAGGTGGGGGAGATGCTCGTCGTCGAGGAGGAGGGGGCGCGCTTCCTCGTGCGGACGATGGACGTGCTCTACGGGGCCGATTCCGAGGACGAGGGGTACCTGGAGCGGCAGGCGGGCGCCGCCCTCAGGGGCGGGCTCGACTACGAGCGCGTCAAGGGGGACCTCTACAAGGTGGGCGTGTGCACGCCCCTGGGCTGCCTCAAGGAGGGGGAGTACCGCAAGGCCAAGTCCATCCCCCGGCACTTCTCCGCCGTCCGCAGGGCGGACCAGCGCGACTACGATTTCCTGAGGCCGATGATGGGGGACGTGGAGGTCGGCAGGCTGCGCTCCGGGGACCGCGTGCTCGATTTCCGCGTGGGCGTGGCATCGCGCTCCTTCCCGCACCACGTGGGGATATTCGCCACGACCGGCATGGGGAAGAGCAACCTGATGAAGTCGCTTGCCTTGGCGTGCATGGAGTCCCGGCGGTGCGGCTTCCTCATCCTCGACCCGCACGGGGAGTACTTCGACGGCGGGGAGCGGGGCAAGAAGGGGCTGACGCACTCCAAGCTGGCGCCCGAGGCCCTTGACGTATACTCGTCCCGCAGGCTGGACGGCCCGCACAGCTCCATCCACCTCTCCAGCGCGGAGATCGAGATCCCGGACCTCGCCAACCTCTACGAGTTCTCCGGGGCGCAGCTGGAATGCCTGCAGGCGTCCCAGTGGAAGTACGGGGAGCGATGGCTGGAGGAGCTTCGGGACAGGAGCGTGGCGGCCATCGTGAGCGACCTCAACGGGAGGTTCCACGAGGGCACCGTGAACGTCATCAAGCGCCGCCTCGACTCCATATTCCAGTTCGACCTCGTCACCACGGACCGCAACCTGAGCATGACCAGGGCGGTGATCACGGCGCTGCAGGGCGGCAAGACCGTGCTCGTCGACACCTCCGGCATGTTCGAGGCCGAGGAGCTGCTGGTCTCGACCGTCCTCGCCCGGGCGGTGTTCGAGCACAACAAGGCCATGTACTCCGACAAGCCCAGGTTCGAGCGGGCGCCGCCCGTGCTCATCGCCATGGAGGAGGCGCAGCGCGTGCTGGCGCAATCGAAGGGCACGGTGTTCGCCCAGATAGCCCGGGAGGGGCGCAAGTTCAAGGTCGGGCTGTGCGCCGTTTCGCAGCAGCCTAAGCTCATCAGCGAGGAGGTCCTTTCCCAGTTCAACACCCTCTTCATCCTGGGGCTGGCAGACAAGCGCGACCGGGACATCCTGCGGAACTCGGCGAAGCAGGACATCTCCATGCTCGACAACGAGGTCCAGATGCTCATGCCTGGGGAGGCGCTGATCGCCTCGCCGTTCACCCCCTTCGCCATCCCGTGCCGGGTCCATCTCTACGAGGAGCGCGTGGAGGAGTCCAACGCCCGGGCGGGGGAGAGGGGGAGCAAGGTGAAGCGGGACACGGAGCAGACGTTCTTCTGAGCCCCTCGCGGGGAAGGAGCGGCGGTGCCCTTGGACCGGTGACCATTCCCCATCCAACAGGGGGAGCGCCCACTTTCGGCCCTCCCCGGCGAATGGTTATTTAAGCGCCCCCCGCTACACCACATCGGATGAGGATCGCGCACGTCGCCGACACGCACGTCGGCTTCACCGCCTATCGCCGCACGGACCCGGAGACGGGGATGAACCAGCGGGAGGTGGACGTGTACCGCGCCTTCGAGCGCCTGGTCGACTCGCTCATCGCCAAGCGCCCGGACGTGGTCTTGCACTCCGGAGACCTGTTCGACTCGGTCCGACCATCCAACCGCGCGCTCTCCGTCGTGCTGGAGCAGCTCCTCCGCCTCTCCCGGGAGGGGATACCGATAGTGCTGATCGCCGGCAACCACTCCACCCCCAGGCTGCGGGAGACGGGGAGCGTGTTTCGCCTCTTCGAGCACATCGACGGCGTCCATCCCTTCTACGCCCCGGGCATGCACCGGCTCGAGCTTGGCGATCTCACCGTCACGGCGTTCCCCCATCAGGACCGGGAGGGGATGATGGAGGCCTTGAAGGGGTGGAGGCGCGGCCGCGCCCGCTTCGAGGTAGGGATGGTGCACGCGGGCATCCAAGGGCTGACCAGATACAGCATGGGCGAGGCCAATGAGCTCAACCTGCCCTCCTCCCTCCTCAATCTGGACGTGGACTACGTCGCCATGGGGCACTTCCACGAGATGGAGCGGGTCACCGCGAACGCCTGGTACAGCGGCTCCCTGGAGCGGCTCTCCTTCGCCGAGGCCGGCCAGGAAAAGGGGTACCTGCTGGTGGACCTCGACAGAGGGAAGAGGGAGTTCGTGCGCCTGGAGACCAGGCCGATGTATGCGCTGGGCCCGATCCAGGCCAAGGGGAGGGGGGCGGGGGAGCTGCAGGAGGAGATCGCGGAGACCCTGGCCTCGGTGGACCTGGAAGGGGCCGTGGTGCGGCTGGTGGTGGAGGATGTGCCTGCCGCCCTCTACCGGAGCCTGGACCTCAACGCCCTGCGGGCGATGGCGGAGAGGGCGGTGCATCTGGAACTCAAGTTCGGCATCGCCCAGGGGCCCGCCGCGGTGCAGTGGCGCTCGGCCTCCCTCGGCTCCCTGGAGCAGGAGTTCCAGTCCTATCTATCGCAGGTCCCGGTGGAGGGCGTGGACAGGGAGGCGCTGCGCGTCCGCGGCCTGGCCTACCTGAGGAGGGGGGAGGGATGAGGCTGCGCTACATGGAGCTGCGCAACTACCGCAAGTTCCGGGACGCCCGCATCGAGTTCCCGGACGGGGTGGTGGCCATCATCGGCCCCAACGGCGCGGGGAAGACGACGGCCCTGGAGGCGGTCACCTGGGCGCTGTTCGGGAATGAGGGGTCGGTGGTGAGGGACGGCAAGGAGGGGGTGATCAGCTACGGCGCGTCCCCGGGGGACGAGTGCTCGGTGGTGCTCGAGTTCGACCTCGGAGAGGACTCCTACCGCCTGGTGCGGGCCATGAAGGGCAAGGGGCTCAAGGTGGATGCCTCCCTGGAGGTCAACGGGAGGCTGCTCGCCACGGGGGACACCGTTGTCACCAACGCCATCGTGGCGAGGCTGGGCATGGACCACAGGGCCTTCTTCGCCTCCGTGTTCGCGCGACAGAAGGACCTGAACGCCCTCGCCAACCTGCGGCCAGCGGAACGCAAGGCCCTGGTGCTCCGCATGCTGGGGGTCGATTCCCTGGACGATGTCATCAAGGAGGTGGAGCGGGACGCGAAGGAGGTCCGGGGGCAGGCGGAGCAGCTCTCGGGGCTGCTCCGCGACGCCCAGGGCAGGGACAGGCTCGGCCTCCTGCGCGAGGAGGAGCGGAGCGCCCGGGAGGCCCTGGAGGCTGTCCGGGAAAGCCGCGCAAAGCTGCTGGCGGAGCGGCAGGCCGCCGGCGGGAGGACCGGGACGGCCAAGGCGCTCTGGGAGGGCGAGGAGGAGCGGTACCGGAAGGACACCATGCTGGAGAGGCGCATGACCGGGCTCAGGGCGGGGCTGCAGGCCAGGCGCTCCCAGCTCGCCAGGCTCGAGGGCGAGGTGAGGGAGCTGGAGGGGCTGCGCGCCTCCCTCCCCGAACTGGAGCGGAGGGAAGGGGAATATCAACAGGCCCGGGCGGAGGGGGAGCGGCATGCCGCGCTCCGGGAGAGCTATCTACAGCGGCGGCGCGGGCAGGAGGAGCTTGAAGCGCGAGAAAAGGAGCTGAGGGCGCTGGACGAGGAGCGGGAGCGGACCGCCAAGGCGTTGGCGGCCATGCCCGACGTGGAGGCCAGCCTGGCCACCGTGGAGGCCAGCCTGAGGGAGGTGCGCGAGCTGGCCTCCACCGTCTCCGCCCAGGACAGGCTTGCCAGGGCGGAGGCGGACCGGCTGCGGCTCCAGCTTGCCGAGGCCAAGCGCAGGGCGGAGGAGGTCCGGGCGCTGGGGGAGGACAGCAACTGCCCCGTGTGCCTCCGGCGGATGGGGCAGCAGTACATCGAGCTGCTCCGCCGGTACGAGGAGGAGCAGCGTACCCTGGAGAAGGGCATCGCCCATCAGGAGGAGGTACGAAAGGGGCTGCTGGAACAGAGGGCGCGCGTCGAGCAGCGCCGCGAGGCCCTGGAGGCCCGGCGGGACCGCCTGCTCGGGCAGGCGCGGGAAAGGGCCTCACTGGAAGAGCGGGCGCGTGCGATCGAACGCTCCTATGTCCAGGTGACCGAGGGGATCAGGGAGCTCCGGCGCCGGCTCGAGGCGATCGGGGAGGTGGCGTACGATCCCGCGGCGCACGAGGAGGCGAAGCGCAGGGCCGCCGAGCTGGAGGCCGACCACCTCTCCTTGAGCAGGGCCCAGGTCAAGCTCGAACGCCTCCCCGGCGCCCTCCGGGAGAGGGAGGAAGCCACCGCGACCATCGCCCTCGAGGAGGGGGAGTTCGCCAAGGCGGTCCAGGAGCGCGCCGCCCTCGCGTTCGACGCCGAGGCCCTCGCCGCCCGACGGCGGGAGTACGAGGAGGCCCGGAGCGCGGAGGAGACGCTGGTGCAGGCAATCATCCGGGCGGACGGGGAGGAGCGGCGGCTGGCCTCGGAGCTGGACTCGCTCCGCCAACGGGCCGGGGAGCTGGAGGGCATGCGGGCGAGACATACGGAGCTCAGGGCGGAGCAGGAGATGCTCAACCGCCTCTCCCAGGTGATGCGGGGGTTCAAGGAGAGCATCATCTCCCGCATCGTCCCCACCCTCTCCGAGACGTCCTCCGACCTGCTCTCCCAGCTGACCGAGGGCAAGTACGGCGGCATGCGCCTGGACGACAACTATCAGATGTGGCTGTACGACCAGGGGGAGGAGCACCGCCTGGAGAGGTTCTCCGGCGGGGAGGTCGACCTGGCCAACCTCTGCCTCCGCCTGGCCATCTCCCGCATGATAACGGAGCGTTCCGGCAGCCAGATCAACCTGCTGGTGCTTGATGAGATCTTCGGCTCGCAGGACCAGACGCGCAAGCGCAGCATCTTGGAGACGCTTGGGCAGCTGCAGCGGCAGTTCCGGCAGATCCTGCTGATCACGCACATTGACGATGTCAAGGACAGCGTGGGCGCGGTGCTCAGGGTGCAGGAGAGGGAGGACGGCTCCAGCACGGTGGTGCTGGAGGACTAGGCCTATCTCTGGTCCTGCACCTGGATGATGTGCCAACCGAACTGGGTCTTGACGGGGCCGACGATCTCGCCCTTGGCGTGGGAGAACGCGGCGTCCTCGAACTCCTTGACCATCATGCCCTTCTTGAACCAGCCGAGGTCCCCGCCCTTCCTGCCCGAGGGACAGGTGGAGTGCCGCCTGGCCAGATCGGCGAAGTCGGCGCCGCCCTTGATCATCTTGAGAAGTTCCTTGGCCTTGTCCTCATTGGCCACCAGGATGTGAGCGGCCCTTACTTCCTTGACCATGCCCTACGCATCGCAGAGGATGGTATTAACCTCTCCTACCCGAAGACCGCCTCCAGGTCCACATTGTCCTGCACGGCCTTCTCCACCAGGCGGACCTTCTCCGTGTCCTCCGGCTCGATGCGGGCGATGAGATGCTCCACCATCTCCGAGGCGGCCAGGGTGTCGTACCTGGTGACCAGGATGGGGATACCTCTCTCGTACGCCCTCGACACGACCTGGTTGGCCGGGTACAGGCCGCCGGTCAGTATGAGGCAGGAGGTGTCCGTGGAGAGCGCGGCCAGCTGGACGTCCGAGCGGTCCCCGCCGGTGATGATGGCCTTGCGCCGGTGCCGGCGCATGTACTTGAGGGCGGTCTCCGGGGTCATGGCCCCGATGAACACACCCTCCACCGTCCTGTCCATGTGCCCCTCGCCCACCAGCACGTTGGCGGACAGCGCCTCGGCCACCTCCTTGACCGTGAAGTAGGTCATCTCCGGGATATGCGGGATGCAGCCCAGGACCTTGACCCCCTTGCTCTCCAGGAAGTTCGCCACCGACAGGTCGTCCGTCTTGTTCAGGACGACGCCCCTGACGTCGATCTTGTAGCTGGCGCTCAGCTTGTAGAGCATGGCGATCTTGTCCAGGGAAGCGGGTTCCGGCGTGGAGATGAGCACCAGGTCGGCGCCTATGGCCTCGGCAATCGCCAGCCCGGACACGTCGTTCAGGTAGCCGGTGGTGACCTCCCTGGTGCCCTCTATGAGCATCAGCTCGCAGTCGCAGGCCGCCCTCCCGTACGCGGCCTTGATGGCGTCCATGTGCGTCGGCCTGAATATATCATAGGCGAAGGGGCACAGCACCTCCTCCGGCTGCTCCAGGTCCAGCACGTTGCGCATCAGGTAGGCGTCCTGGTCGATGACCCGGTCCCCCACCCGTATGAGGCGTTCCTTGAAGGGCTTGAAGAAGCCCACCCTGCCCTTGAAGTTCCTCGCAAGCCCAAGGGTGACCATGGACTTCCCGGACTTCTCCACCACCGACCCTAGATAAAGAGATCTCATTGCTGCTCCCCCTTGATAGTGACCAACGCGTCCACCGCCGTTACTCCCATGCCCTCGTCCCCCACCATGACGGGGTTCATCTCCAGCTCCTCCAGCTCCGGGAACTCCATGGCCATCTGCGACACCCTGAGGATGACGTCGACCAGGGCGGGGATGTCCCCGGGGCGCTTGCCCCTGGCCCCTGTGAGCATCGGATAGGCCTTGATGGAGCGCACCATGCGCTCCGCGTCGTTGCGGTCGAGGGGCGCTATCCCGTGCGCGACGTCGCGCAGGATCTCCACGAATATCCCGCCGAGCCCGAACGTGACGACGGGGCCGAACTGGTCGTCCCTCACCATGCCCACGATGACCTCCCTGCCCCGGACCATCCTCTGGATGGATACGCCCGTTATCCTTGCCCTGGGAAGCTTCTCATGGACCCGGCTGAGCATGACCTGATAGGAGCGCTCGAGCTCCTCTGGACCGTCGATGTCCAGGACCACGCCGCCGATGTCGGTCTTGTGCGCGATGTCCGGCGACTCCACCTTCATGGCCACGGGGTACCCGATCCGCTCGGCGAGCGCGAGCGCCGAGGGCAGGTCCTTCGCAATCCCCTCCTCCGGCGTCGCGATACCGTAGGCCCTCAGGATGCGCTTGCCCTCGCTCTCGCTCAGCTGCAGGCGCCCTTCGGCGCGGACCTCGGCGATGACCTCGCGCACCGCCGCGTGGTCCGCCTCCACAGGCGTGACGGCCTGGTGCTCCTCCCGCTCCAGGTTGCGCCGGTGCTCCACCATGGCCGCCAACGCCCTTACCCCTCGTTCCGGGGAGGGATAGTTGGGGACCCCCGCGGCCTTGAGCATCTCGATCGAGGCCAGCATCTCCTTCCCCCCGACGAAGGAGGTGACGATCGGCTTCGGCGAGGCGCCGGCGAACGCCGTGAGCGTCCTGGCCACGGAGGATACGTCCACGAGGTCAGTGGGCGCGAGGAGGGCGACGACGCAGGCCACGTTGGGGTCGGCCATCACCGTGCGGATGGCGTGGTCGTAGCGGGCGGCGTCGGCGTCGCCCACCACGTCGATGGGATTGTAGAGGCTGGCCGCCGGTGGAAGCCCCTCCCTGAGCCTTTCAACGGTGGCCGGCTCGAACGATGCCAGGGTGAGACCGTTGTCCGAGCAGGCGTCCGCGGCCATGACCCCTAGGCCGCCCGCGTTGGTGACAATAGCCACGCCCTCCCCCTGGGGCAGGGGCATGGTCGAGAAGGCCTGTAGCAGGTCGAACATCTCCTCGATGTTCCCCACCCTCACCACCCCGGCCTGCCTCATGGCCGCGTCGTAGACCCTGTCGCTCCCGGACATGGCGCCTGTGTGGGACGAGGCGGCCTTGGCGCCGCTGCTGGTGCGCCCCGCCTTGAGGGCTATGACCGGCTTCACCCTCGTGGTGAGCTCCGCCTGGCGCAGGAACTCCCGGCCGCGGTCGGTGCCCTCGATGTACATGCCGATGACCTTGGTGAAGGGGTCCTCGCGGAGGTATTCCAAAAGATGCCCCTCGTCCACGTCCAGCTTGTTCCCGACGCTGACGAATTTGGAGAACCCGATGTTGATGTTCGCCGCCCAGTCCAGGATGACGACGCATATCGCCCCGGACTGGGAGGATATGGCGATGTTTCCCTCCCGGGGGCCTTCCCTGGCAAAGGTGGCGTTCATGCGGTGATGCGTGTTCACCAGCCCGAGACAGTTCGGCCCGAGCACCCGCATTCCGTACCGGTGCGCCAGCTCGCCCAGCCTCCGTTCGAGCACAGCCCCCTCCAGCCCCACCTCCTTGAAGCCGGCGCTGATGACCACGATGGCCCCAACGCCCTTCTGGCCGCATTCCTCCGTCACCTGCAGGACCGCCTTGGCCGGGACGACGATGACGGCCATCTCCACCGGCCCTGGCACATCCGTCACGCGGGGGTAGCACCTCAAGCCCATGATCTCCTCGTAGCGCGGGTTCACCGGGTACAGGGGGCCCTGAAACCCCGATTCGATCATGTTCCCAAGGATGATGTTCCCCACCTTGGTCCGGTCCGGGGAGGCGCCGATGATCGCCACGCTCGCAGGTTCGAACAGCTCACGCATCTGGGGGAGTAATGGCCAGGTGCGGGACATATCCTTTGCGGTCGGACCTCGGGACCGGGGAAAATATATTAAGGACCGGGGACGTGATGTCCTCTGCCATCAGTACAGATGAGGGGGAACGGTGATCCCTCCAATAGCCTGATGGCGCACAGTGCGCCGATAGGTCCCTGCAGGAACGGCGATGCGACATCGCGTCATGACTGGAGGACAACCCCGGGGCACGACAACGAACCCCCTGCCCGGGTCAGTGCGGGGAGCGCGGTCCGCCGCGGCCATGAACCGATCTGTTAGGGCGGGGGGCACAACTGACTTTCGTAGACCATCTATTATAGAAATGTCAAATCTTACCTCGGGCCATTGATATGCACCGGATAATTGTAATAAAAGTATCTTTATTCTGTAGGCATGATAATTAAAGTGCCAAGCATATAAAATCAACGGATGAGCGGACTCTTTGTTGAATCCTGAGTTCAACAGTTGACCGGACGAAATTTCACTGGTTTTAAAATTTGGCACTTGCTTCCTAAGGTCCTGAACCTTATTGAAAACGCCTGAAAACGGGCGTTTTCCGCTACGTTTCACCTGACTTCGACACTTGATCGCATCAGAATTAGGGAAGTTTGATCATTGCATTAATGCTGGACGCGGGAGCGTTCATAATAATTGGTAGAAATTAAGGGGGCCCTCAACTTATGCCTGAATTGCGAATAAACAAACAAAGCTGAGTCGTCCTCAGCTTAATCTGTTTTATCACAAATCCAGTAAAGGTTGAGGACACCTTTAATTTCTACTAGTTCAGCTGGACACCGCCGTGTCCAGCATAGACAATGTCCACGATCTCTCTACGAATCAGCCACATCAAGTGTCAAGCTCAGGTTGAATGTGATTTCATTAATTATTTCATTATTAGAAAACGATTTATACTTACAATCGTCTTACAATTGTAAGTTAAACAATTTATGTATGTAATACAAAGGTGAAAAAAAATGGCAGAGACTTCAAACGAACCGGGATTGAAAAGGTCCATGGGCCCGATCTACCTTTTCGCCATGGCCGCCGCCACCATCATAGGTCCCTGGTTGGTAATGACCAACTGGTGGATCTCATTGACCGGTGCGTCGATCGCCCTGGCATTCGTCCTTGTGGGATTGATGTGCATACCGATTGGGCTAGTTTACGGAGAACTTACCAGTATGTTTCCTCAGGTAGGAGGTTCATATGTATATACAGAGAAAGCATTTGGGAAGGAAGCGTCCTATTGGACCTCGTGGGCGTTAATGCTGTCGTATACGGCCGTCCTCGCGTTCCAATTGATGGCCCTCATGGATATTATTCGATTCCTATGGTGGCCGGAAATGACCATAGAGGTAATGATGATCCTAGCGGCCATAGTGGCATTTATTAATTACCTCCTGAACACCAGAGAAGTGAACATTGGTGCGGGGGTGCAGTTCGTTCTATTCCTGATATTGGCCGTTGTAGGTTTCGGTTACTCCCTGTTATTCTTCACCAGCCCTTCCTTCTCCACAAGCAATTGGGAGCCCTTCTTCCAAACGGGTGCGGACGGATTCCTGACCGCCACTGCCCTGATGGTGACCATGTTCTTCGGGTTTGAGGTCATACCTCAATTTGCTGAGGAGGCAAATTATCCAGCAAAGAAGCATTGGAAGCTCATGACCGGAGCAATCGTTTTCGCCATGGCCTTTTACGGCATCATCTGTTTGGCCGAGGCAGGGATGGGTCCGTTTGCCGAGATAATTGAAACCCCGATGCTCGGAGCACAGTTGGCCTTGGACAACTACGGTAGCTGGCTGATGTACCTTATCGCCTTGGCGAACGTCGCCGCGCTATTGACCTGCCTCATAGGCTTCTGGATGGGTAGTTCCAGATTGCTTATGGCCATGGGTCGTCAGGGTGTGCTTCCTCGAACTTTCGCTTCTCTGAATAAGAACGGTGTGCCGAAGACTGCCAACTTAGTGATATTACTAGTTGTCATGGTATTGATTCTGATGACTGGAACGAAATGGTTAACAAGCCTCTTCACCCTTATAGCGGCAGGTGTAGGAATTACCTATACCTTTGTAGTATTGGCCTTCTTCAAACTTAGAAAGACAGACATAACCGTTGAACGCCCGTATAAATTACATGGCGGGTTGCCAATGGGTGTGTTGGCTTTGATCTGTGGTCTACTGATTTCATATTTTACTTTTAGTTACTTTAGTTTAGATATTTGGATTCTCTTTGGTATATACTACGTATTGGTGGCCGTTATTAGGGTGGTCCTTTACGTAGACAATAAATCCAAAGTTAAGATGTGTGTTGATTAGTGCTAGGAAATTGATATGAACGGAAAAGAGCGAATGTATGCTGCACTGAATTTCCAGCCAGTGGATATAGTACCTTTTGCCCCACCTTTCCAGGGATATTGGGCATTGGCATTGGCGGGCGTAAACGTTGCCGATTCCATTAAAGAACCGAAAATGGCCGCCAAGGCTCAAGTTGAGGCTGTACGTAGATGTCGATTCGATGCATTGGAAGCTTTTTGGGATTGGTTATCTCCCGTTGAAGCGATTGGTTGTGAAGTTCGTGTGCCAAAGATAGGAGAGATTGCCACATGGAAGCATATTATCGCTGGCCCGTCCACTTTGGAGAATTTGGAACACCCGGATCCGTGCAAAGATCGCCGTTTCGTTTCTGGGCTGGAGGCCAAACGTTTGGTATGTCGGGAATTAAGGAATGAATCCCTGTGCTTTGGTAGTCTATGTAGTCCGTTCACTCTGGCCGGCGAGATAAGGGGAGTGCAAGCCCTGATTCTTGATACTATCATTGAACCAGGATTTGCGAAGGATATTCTTGAATATTGCACTGAGGTCATTAGCGATTATTGTACATCAATGCTGGATGATGGTATTGAGAACGTTATGCTCTGCGATCCAACCTCCTCCGGTTCACTGATTACCAGAGCAGATTTTCTTAAGTATGCCCATCCGCGGATGAAAAGGATTGTGAGACAAATTAAAAAGGAAAGCGGAATTTCCTTAGTACACATTTGCGGTAATACTACGGACCGCCTGGAAGATATTGCTTCATTAGAAATGGCCGCCTTTTCTATAGATAGTAGTGTCGATATCCCTTATGCACGCAAGGTTTTTGGAAAAAATGTAGCCTTAATAGGCAATGTAAATTCATACAAGACGCTCCTGAAAGGAGTGTTGGAAGATATAGAAGGAGAGGCAATGAAATGTCTTAGGGATGGAGGAGAGGACGGTTACATCCTTGGTTCATCGTGTGATATTCTTCCATCTACACCAGTTAAGAATATTTTAATATTAGAGGAGTGCAGAAGAAAAGACAAATAATAAACCTATTACTTCAAATGATTATTATCCTGAGTTCGACGGTTGACCGGGCGAAATTTCACTGATTTTAGATGTTGACAGTTGGTCCATGAGATCCTGAACCTCATCGAAAACGCCCGTTTTCGGGCGTTATCCGCTACGTTGTGGATCCCAGCTTCGACCGTGAGACCGATAGGAACGTCATAGGGCGGCGCCAGTTGCGCCGCCCCGAGCGTCAGCTGACGCTCGCCTGGATGATGATCGCGCGAATAGCCGTACTTAGCGAGCTTCGCCATATCGCCGTAATAGACGATGGACGTCCAGTCCAGCAGAACGTCTGTCTTCGGTCGTCCGAGAAGCTCCAGGACGCTTTCCTGGAGTTCACGGACGATGCGTTCGCGGTTCCGTCCCAGCGTCTCCACCGCCCGGTACAGCGTCTTCGAGTTGAACGCCCTGATGCCGTAATGATCCCAAACCTCCTTACGGTTTAACCACGCGCTCGCCTGCAGGACGCTGAAGTTATCGCCCAGCTGGTCGACGAGCATGCCACGGACAAGGGCATCGAGCGCGATGCCCTTGCTCTTGTGCTGTCCGATGATCTCGTTCAACCCCAATCGCTCGTACCAATCATCGACCATCAGGGCGGTGCCTATGGAAAACGATTTATTGTCATTCGGCGTAAGCTGCGTCGTCCTCAGCTTTGACTGTTTTGTCACAAATCCAGAAAAGGTTGAGGACACCTTTAATTTCTACCAATTTCGCTGGACGCTCGCGCGTCCAGCATTAATACAACAATCAAACTTCCCCAATTTTGATACGATCAAGTGTCGAAGTCAGGACGCACGGGAAAACGAGGTCCGGTGCAAGCTCATAATGTTCAACATGCATCGGCTGGCAGTGAACGGGCTGGCCCGGTCACTGTAATTTTACAACAAAGCCTAATTATTTTAAATACACGCTCCCCAGCTCCCTGTCCTGCACCCAATCGTCCTCGGTGCTCGCGGTCTCCTTGACCGTGATAATGTCCTCGATCCTCGTGTCCGTGAGGTCCGCCAGGGCCAAGGCCTGCGCCTCCGGGAACATAGGTCCCTTCGGTGAACCGTACTCGGGGGTGCCGTGGCTGGAGAGCACCATGTGCTGCACCTTCAGGTCGAGTTCAGGCGGGAACCCCTCTATCAGCCTGCACGCGTCGTGGACCATCCCCGCCCCGATCACGAGATGGCCGACCAGGCGCCCCTCATTGGTCGCCCCGATGATGCTCGTCACCGTGTACTCGCTCAGCTTCCCTATGTCGTGGAGGATGGCCCCGGTGACCAGCAGGTCCCGGTCCAGCGCCGCGTACTGCTGGGCGTAGAACTCGCACAGCTTGGTGACCCGGAGCGTGTGCTCCAGCAGCCCCCCTATGCAATTGGAGTGATGGGTTATAGAAGCGGGGCAGGCGCAGAACCTCCTAACGAGCTCCTCGTCGCCGAAGAAGGACTCCAGCAGCCGCCTCAGATGCTCGTTCTTGACCTTCCTTATGGCGGCGAAGAGCTGCGTGCGCATCGTCTCCACGTCCTCCGTGGTCGAGGCAACGAAGTCGGAGACCTCGTACTCTCCCTCCCGCAGGGGCTCCACCTTGTCCCCGGAGGTGGGGTTGACGTGGATCTCCAACGCCCCGTTGTACTCGTTGACCTTTCCCACGACGTGGACCACCGACCCCTTGTCGATGGCGTCGAAGAGCGCCCTCACCTTCCGCTCGTCCTTTTCCCCCCAGTACTTCAGGGCCATGTCCCCCCCGGCGTCGGACACCCATATCTGGAAGGAATAGCCATTCTTGTATTGCTGGACGGGTTTCTTGAAGCGCACCGCGAACAGGTCGTCCACCACCCCTCCGGCCTTCAGTTCGTTGATCTTTATGGTCTTGCGCATCTCTCTCCCCTCCTTACAAATTCCTTCGACCATAAAGCAATTGGCATGCCCTCACCGAAACTGCGGGGAAACGGAGATCTTGCGCAGCAACCGCTCCGCCTCCTCATGGTGGGGGTGCATGCGCTCCCTCTCCCGGAACTCCCGGTCGTGATAGGCTCCGAAGCGCAGCCCGTTCTCAAGGTGCAGCAGCTCGTGGTAAAGGACGTAGCTAGGGACGAAGGAGGGGACCTCCCTGCGGTCTAGTATGCGGCTGATCGCCACCACCCGCATGATCACACTGCAGTAGCCCACCCTTTGCCGGTTCTCGCCCTTGGTCCAGGAGACGTAGGAGTGGGGGACGCCGTTCACCAGCCCCAGGTCCCGCAGGTCCTGGCCCAATGAGACGAGGTCGTGCGTCCGCCCACGAGGGCAATATGCCAGGTTACGGCTCCTCCTCAGGTACAGGGGCTGGTTCCTCAGGATGAACTCCGGGCTCAGGAAGTGCTGTCTCAGGCGCTCCGAGTATATTTCCCTCTGGCCTCCCCGGCCCATCCGGCCGAAGATGCCCCGGGCAAGGTCGGTTAGCAGCTCGGCCCCGGAGGCCATCATATAGTCCGTGATGCGCAGCTCCGCGCTGGACGCGCATCGCCTCCACGTTGCCTTGAACTCCTTGTAGGGCTCCCATCTCGCTTCCACCTCGGTGAACCCGTGCTCCGCCCCCACCTTGGCGAAGCAGCGCTGAAGCTCACCCCTCCCTTCGTCCTTTCCCTCGGCATACAAGTACGGACCGTCCGTCATCATGCTCATCTGCCCTCCGACCCTTGGCGATGCCCATAACGGGTGGGAGTAGCTGCACGCTACGCTCGGTACGGTAATGAATGCCGAGGATAAGGGCCTTGGCCCGCTTCCAGGCCGGCCAAGGGAGGCCAGGCAATAGGATTATCTAGTCTGGGATCAATGTGTTACAGCGGATGGGAAGCGGCTGCTTTTCGAGGGACGCCCGAGACAAGCACATCATCACCCGGGGCAACGTTGACGGCATCGTGTCCGCGGCCATCTTCCTAAGCAGGTTCCCTTCGGCCAAGGTGACGTTCGTCACCTCCCCTGTCGCCGGGGCCAAGGCGCTGACGCTGGACACCGCATCCGAGCAGATCTATCTGGTGGACATCGCCTCGGTGCCAGAGCTGGTCGAGGCGGTGCGGGCGAAGCGGGGCCGCCGCTCCCTCATCCTTGTGGACCATCACCCCACGGCCTTGGCGGTGGCGTGCACCGCCCTTGTGCGGGAGGGGGTGAGCGCGGCGAACGTGCTGTTCCATCATCTTGGTCAGGAGGCGCGCCTGCGAAAGCTGGTGGCATTGGCCGACCTGATCGAGTACATGCCGACCGCGCTGCTGGACGAGGAGATGCGCCGCTTCGGGAGACAGAGGGTGGACCAAGAGGCGATGGTCCTCGACTTCGCCTGGCGCCTTAAGATCGATGACGATCATTTCCGGTACCTGGCGGCGAAGCAGCTCGCCCAGGGCGTCTGGCCCTCCCAGGTGGACGCGGTGAGGGGGCGCTATATCCAGGTGGTCAACGAGAACAGGTGGCCCAGGGCGTTGGCCAAGGTCGACGGCGCCCTGAAGGTGCGCGGGCCCTTGGGCATCCTGGACGAGATGGACCGTACCCGGGGCCTCTACGGCTTCGGGACGAGGGCCCTCGTCGAGGTGGCTCACCGCCGAGGGTGCGGCTATGCAGTGATGATCAACCCCCGCGGCAGGTACGCCTCGGTCTCCGTCCGGGGCATGGCCCAGGAGAGCGTGGACCTCGGCCGGTTCGTGGAGGATTACACCAAGAGGAACGGCGTCGATGGGGGCGGGCATCCGAGGGCCGCCGGCGCCAGGATCCCGACGGGCGGCGGAGAGAAGTTCCTGGACGCCCTTCTGGAAGAGGTGTCATGACCGAAGCAGGGCGTCACTTGAGCCGGAAGTTCGATTTGAATTGATAGAGGAGCATGACCACGCATACCTGGATGGCTATCACGGAGATCACCAATGCCAGGACCGGAAGGAGAAAGTCCCGTTCCTCCTCGGGGACGGTCACGGCGACCGTGTTGCTCGGGGCGCCCTCCTCCCCGCCCACGACGGCGGTGACGTAATAGAGGTAGCTCTCCCCCTCCTCCACCTGGGCATCGTGGAAGGCGGTGAACGGAGCGGACAGGTTCGCGATCATCGCCATCCCGTCCATGTCCCCGCGGTACAGGAGGTACCGCTCCGCGCCGTCCACCGGAAGCCAGCTGAGGTCCGCGTAGCCGTTCCCCGCGGTGGCCCGCAGGGCCTCTGGCGCCTCTGGAACGGCCTGCACGGACGGGACGGCCAGTAGCGCGACGAGGAGCAGCGTGATGCACAACGGGATGGAACGGGGTGCCATGGCGGACTACCTCCTTTCCAGATCCTCGGGCGACGATTAAAACCTTGGCATCAGCCCAGCCGCTTACGCATGACGATATTGTTGCCGTTGGCGTACATCAGGTCATAGCCATGGTAGTGATAGAACTCCTTGGCCCGCTCGTTGGTCGACTGGACGCAGAGCTCCACCCAGGCCTTGCCATCGCTCTTGGCCTGGTCCTCGATCATTCGGAGCATCCGCCCCCCCAGCCCCCTTCCCTGGCATCCCCTCCGGACCTGGATGGAGGAGATGAAGATGCAGTCGTCCATGTCCTCCACGCAGTAGTACGCCTCGATCCCGTCCTCCCCATCGAGCACCGTGGTGTCCACCCTCTGGTCGAGGAGCATGTCTAGGAGCGTCTCGTCCTTCCATTCCTCGCCCCAGGAGGAAAGGATGATTGCGGCCATGTTCTCCCTGCTCATGGCCACGAGCGCGGGGAGGTCGGCCCTCCGCATACGACGGCAGCGCATCGAGGGAGTATGCCAAGCCCCTAGAATAAGGATAGTGGCTCCCGTCCCGTGCGACCGGCCGCTCGCCGCTCTCCAGCCCGGGCCTGCGAGGCCATGGCATGGGGCTTCCATACGATTGTTTATATACATCCTCTTGTTTTGAAACCCTCAGGAGACGGGAAAAGATGGTCACTGTCACCGAGGAAGCTAGCAAGTACATCACGGACCTGATAGCCAAGAACAACAAGAGCGGGTACGGTATCAGGATCTACCTGGCCGGCATGGGCTGCTCTGGGGCTCAGTTCGGCATGGCGTTCCAGAAGGACCCCAAGGAAGGGGACATCGAGGAGAAGCTGGACGGCTTCTCCGTCTACTACGACGAGGAGACCAAGGAGGTCCTGGACGCTTGCACCGTGGACTTCGTGGAGACCCCCTACGGTTCCGGCCTCGTGGTCAACAACCCCAACGCCGTCAGCGGCTGCGGCTCCTGTGGCGGCGGTTGCCACTGAACCTCTTCCCATCCCTTTCCTTTTTAGTCCGATAGCGATTACCCATCGTGTATTATGAGCACCCCCTGATAAAGCGGGAAAGCGTCCAGCGTAGGGATTACCAGGTGGAGCTCGCCCGCCAGGCCTCCCTCACCTCCACCCTGCTGGTGCTCCCCACCGGCCTCGGGAAGACCGTGGTGGCGGCCATGGTCATCGCCCATGTGCTGCACGCCAAGGGGGGGAAGGTCCTCTTTCTGGCGCCCACCCGGCCCTTGGTCGAGCAGCACTATCGCTCATTGCAGGGCATGATCGAGGGGAAGCGCATCGGCATGATGACCGGCGAGGTGGATCCCCTGGAGCGGGAGCTTACGTTCCTGGAGAACGACATAGTGGTCTCGACGCCGCAGGTCGTCTCGAACGACCTCCGGCAGGGCCGCATGGATCTGAGGGACGTACGCCTGCTCATCTTCGACGAGGCGCACCGGGCGGTCGGGAACTACGCCTACGTGGACGTGGCCAAGGCGTACCTTGACCATGACGGTCTGGTACTGGGGATGACCGCCTCCCCGGGAAGCGACAAGGCCAAGATCGAGGAGGTCTGCCGCAACCTGAACATAAAGGCGATCGAGGTACGCACGGAACGGGATCCCGACGTGGCCAAGTACGTGCAGGCCATCAGCATGGACTGGGTGGAGGTGGAGCTGCCCCCGGAGATGAAGGCGCTGGCACAGAGCATCCGGTCGCTCTACGAGCAGTACCTCCGGGAGCTGGTGGACCTGCAGGTGGTGGACAAGGACCGGGTGACGAACAAGCGGTACCTCCTGGAGATGGCCGAGACCTGGCAGGCCCGCCTCCGGGCGGGGGAGAGGAACAGGGGGCTGTACAAGGCGCTCAGCGCCCAGGCCAAGGCGGTGAAGGTCGAGCACGCCCTCGACCTGGTGGAGACGCAGGGCATGTCCGCCCTGCGGGCCTATCTTCAGCGGTTGAAGGAGGAGGCGGCCATGGAGGATGGCTCCAAGGCCGCCCGGGAGATCGTGTCCTCGGAGCGCTTCCAGAGGATATGCGAGGAGGCGGAGGCGGTGAAGGCCGAGCACCCCAAGCTCTCGAGGGTGATGGGCGTGGTGGCCAGGCAGCTGGCGGACAGCCCCAGCTCCCGGGTCCTGGTGTTCACGCACTACCGGGACACCTGCGACCTGGTGGCCTCCAAGTTGGGGAACGTTGAGGGCGCCAGGGTGGCGAAGCTGGTGGGGCAGTCCGACCGCAATGGGGAGAGGGGGCTGCGCCAGAGGGAGCAGGTGGGGGTGCTGCAGCGGTTCCGGGACGGGGAGCTGAACGTGCTCGTCGCCACCTCGGTCGGGGAGGAGGGACTGGACGTGGCCAGCACCGACCTGGTGGTCTTCTATGAGCCGGTGCCGTCAGAGATCCGCACGATCCAGCGGCGGGGCCGCACCGGGCGCTCGCGCGCCGGGAGGGTGGTCATCCTGATCACCAAGGGGACCAGGGACGAGGCGTACTATTACTCGTCCCTTAACAAGGAGAGGGCGATGCGCCGGCGCCTGGAGACGCTGAAGGAGGAGCTGGGCGACGGGGGGCGGCCGAAGGAGCGGGGACAGCTCACCCTCGACGGGTTCTAGGCGGTCAGCAGTTTAAATAATCGCGAGTCGATGGTCCAGGCATGCTGTTCCGGGAACTGGTCGACACCTATGAACGGTTGGAGGCCACCTCGTCGAGGCTGGAGATGACCGAGATCCTGGCCGAGGCCTTCCGCCGGTTCGACCCCGCCGAGATCCGGATGGCGGTCTACCTTACCCAGGGGCAGCTGTACCCGGACTTCGTCCCGCTGAAGCTGGGCATGGCAGACAAATTGGCCTTGAAGGCGATCGCCTTCGCCTCGGGGGCCGGGGAGCCCCTGGTCCAGGAACTCATGCGCAAGGAGGGGGATCCGGGCCTGGTCGCCTACATCGTCTTCCAGAGCAAGAAGCAGACCACCCTTTTCTCCGAGCCCTTGACACTGAAAAGGGCGTACGAGACGCTGGAGGCCATCGCCCGGGCCGAGGGCGGCGGCTCCCAGGAGCACAAGGTCAAGCTGCTCGCCAAGCTGCTCAGCGACGCCTCCCCCTCGGAGGCGAAGTTCCTTTCCAGGGTGATAACCGGGCGGATGCGCCTCGGGGTCTCGACGATGACCATAGTGGACGCCCTGGCCGTGGCCTTCGCCAGCAAGGAGGACCGCGATGCGGTGGAACGGGCGTTCAACGTCTCCTCGGACCTCGGCCTGGTGGCCGAGACCCTGGCGCTGCACGGCCTGGAAGGGGTGAAGGGGATCCGCGTGCAGGTGAACCGACCGCTGAGGGCCATGCTGGCGGAGCGCATGTCCTCGCCCGAGGAGATCCTGGAGAGGATGGGGGGCAGGTGCGCCTTCGAGTACAAGTACGACGGGGTGCGGCTGCAGGCCCACATTTGCGACGGGGAGGTCCGACTGTTCTCCCGCAAACTGGACGAGCTCACGGCCCAGTTCCCGGACGTCGTCGCCGGCCTGAAGAGGGCCGTGCACGCCCGGAGCGCCATAGTCGAGGGGGAATGCGTGCCGGTCGATACGAACACCGGCGAGTTCCTGCCGTTCCAGGAGGTCTCCCACCGGCGCGGGAGGAAGTACGGCGTGCACGAGGCCGTCGAGGACTACCCCGTCAAGCTGTTCCTGTTCGACTGCATCCTCAAGGACGGGGAGGACCTCACCGACAAGCCCTTCCTGGAGCGGCGTGCGGCGCTGACCTCCATCGTCGTTCCGGACGAGACGGTCGCCCTGTCGGAGATCCGGCTGCTGTCCTCGCCCGCCGAGGTGCAGGCGTTCTTCCAGGAGGCCATCAGGGACGGGTGCGAGGGGCTGATGGCCAAGTCCGTGGCAGAAAATTCGGTCTACCGGGCCGGCAACCGCGGCTTCCTGTGGATCAAGTACAAGAAGGAGTACCGTTCGGAGATGACCGACACGGTGGATCTGGTGGTCGTGGGGGCCTTCGCCGGCCGCGGCAAGCGCCGCGGGCTCTACGGGGCGCTGCTCATGGCGACGTACGACCCGGCCACGGACACCTTCCAGACCGTGTCCAAGCTGGGCTCGGGCTTCGATGACGCCGCCTTGGCGGCACTGCCCGAGATGCTCGCGAACGATCGGCTGGCGGCGAGGCACCACCTGGTGGACTCGAAGATGGAGGCGGACTTCTGGTTCCAGCCCCGGCTGGTGCTGGAGGTGCGGGGGGCGGAGATCACCCTCTCGCCCATCCACACCTGCTGCTTCGGGGCGATCAGGCCCGACGCGGGCCTGGCCATCCGCTTCCCCCGCTTCACCGGGCGCTTCCGGGAGGACAAGGAAGGGCGGGACGCCACCACGAGCCAGGAGATACTGGCCATGTACCAGGCCCAGCTCAAGCGGGTGGAGTGATGTCAAAAGGTTTATAGCCCGCCCCCATATTGGTCCACTCCATGGAGATCGAGCTCTTAGAGAAGGAAAAGGACTCCATCAAGGTCCGCATCAAGGGCGCGGACATGACGCTGATCACCCCCATGGTGCAGGGGCTGCTCGAGGACAAGGACGTGGCGGAGGTCAAGTACACCATCGGGCACAGCCAGATGGAGGACCCCACCCTTTTCGTCCGGGTCCGGACGGGCAAGCCCCAGTCGGCCTTGAAGAAGACGGCGAAGGCCCTGGCCAACGAGTTCAAGGAGGCCAGGGAGGCCTTGCTGAAGGACCTGAAGTAATTTTCATGGTGCGGCCCAGCGCGCAGCGCGAGCGGGAGATCGGGCTGGAGGTCTTCTACACCGACACCCCGGGCACCGGCGGCAAGCTCAAGGCATGCCCCGAGGACTTCGTGGTCGAGGAGGTATCCAAGTACCCGCCGGAGAAAACGGACGGCAGGTACTGCGTGGCCCGGGTGACCGCGACGAACTGGGAGACCAACCGCCTCGTGCGGCACATGGCCAAGGCCCTGGGCATCTCCCGCAACGGGATCGGGTTCGCCGGCACCAAGGACAAGCGGGCCGTGACCACCCAGCTGATGTCCTTCGAGGCCCCGGTGGAGCGGGTGATGGCGCTCCGAATCCCGCAGGTGAGGGTCGACGGGGGGTACATGGCCAGGCGGGGGATGGCCCTCGGCGACCTAGTCGGGAACACCTTCAAGATCTATGTCAGGGGCACCGAGCTGAGGGGAAGCGAGCTCCGGTCCTCCCTGGAAGGGACTCAGGAGGCCCTGCGGGAGCTGGGCGGCTTCCCCAACTTCTTCGGCGTGCAGCGCTTCGGGGCGGTGCGCCCGGTCACGCATCTGGTCGGAAGGGCGATAGTGAAGGGGGATATGGAGCGGGCGGTGCTGCTGTACATAGGCAACCCGAGCGAGGATGAGGAGGGGCCGTCCCGGGAGGCGCGGGAGGCCCTGGAGCGGGACCGCGACTACTCGGCGGCGCTGCGGACCTTCCCCCGGACGCTCACCTTCGAACGGATGGTCATCGGATACCTGGAGCGCAATCCGGAGGACTACGCCGGGGCCATCCGCGTCCTCCCGCCGAACCTGCAGATGATGTTCGTGCACGCCTATCAGTCCTACCTGTTCAACGTCATCCTCTCGGAGCGGATGCGCCGGGGCATTCCGTTGAACGCCCCGATCGTCGGCGACGTCGTCCTTCCGGCGGACAGGGACGGTAACCCGGACCACGACAAGCCCGTGCCTGTGACAACGGCCAACCTGGACCTCGTTGAAGAGCAGGTGAGGGAGCGCAGGGCCTTCGTCTCCGCGACCCTCTTCGGCTACGGCTCGGAGCTGGCGGAGGGGGAGATGGGGGAGATCGAGCGGAGGGCGATCGAGCGCGAGGGGCTTTCGCCCAGGGACTTCCTCGTGCCGCAGGTGCCCCACTGCTCCTCCAAGGGCTCCCGCCGGGAGCTGGTGTGCGAGTACCGGGACCTCCGGCTGGAGGTCGGGGAGGACGGGTACGTCGCCACGTTCTTCCTGGGCAAGGGGTGCTACGCCACCGTGCTCCTGCGCGAGCTCATGAAGGCGGATGTGTGCGCCTATTGATCACAGCCGGCTCCAGTCCCGTTCCTCCGGTTCCGCGGGGGCGGGAGGCTCTTCCTCCTTGCGCGCCTTTTCCCCGAGGACGAGCCCGCACCGTGGGCATTTCCCCCCTGCCTGGCACTCCTTACAGAGCATGCTGTTGCAGTTCGGGCACGCCGAGACGGCGAGCGCGCCGTGGAACAGGCATCTGCGCCCCTGGAGTTCGTCGGTCGGCCCCTTCTTCCCCTTCTCCTTGGGAGGGTAGATCGTGTCGTATAGCTCCCGCTCGTCCTGTCCGAAGAGGCGCAGCCCCTCCCGCTCCTGCCGGTCCTCCCGCGGTTCTGGCCGGGACGCTGGCCCCGGCCTCCTCTCCGCCTTCTTCCTGGGCCGCTCGACGAACAGCTCATCGTCCGCGCGGACGGCGGGCGGGGCCCGTTGCCCCTTGGAGCGGGGCGTCGCCGCCGGCCGCTCCCCGCCCTTCAGGGAGCTGATTATGGCAAGGACGTTCCGCGCCTGGTACACGCCGATGTTCAATCCTTCCATCAGGGAGAACAGGGTGCGCTTCTCCTCCGGCATGTTGAGCGCGGTGCGGAGCAGCCTCTCGGTCTCCGGGTCCGGCATGACGTAGGTGAAGTCGATGTCGTTCACTGCCTCGATGTACCCGAGGACGCGCTTGGCCTGGGCGATGTCCCTTTCCGGGAGGGAGGAATAGACGTCCGAGAGGGTGAGCCCCCCCTGCCCGCTGCGCGCCGAACGGTAGTACATCAGGAGGGCGGTGCGGGCCTGCATCTCCAGGGAGGCGAACTCCCCCTCGGACAGCTGGGACGGATCGACATACTCGCGCTGCTCCAGGAAGGCGAAGACCTCGTCCAGCATGTGGTAGGGGACGTTGGCCTCCCGGAACACCTCCTCCTTGCTCATCCGCCGGCCGTTGCGGTACTGGAGTTCCAGCACCTTCCCGGCCATCTCCGCAACCTGCCTTTCCCGTTGCTTTCCGTCCGCCATGCGCAGCCCCTCGAGGGCCGAGGGCATGTTCGGGCTGAGCTCCAGGGCCTTCTCGAACCCGCGCCGGGCCTGGTCGAAGCGCCCGAGGCGCAGCAGGGCGAAGCCCTTGCCGTTCCAGGCCGCGGGGTCCGAGGGGTCGAGACCGATGGCGTTGTCATAGCTCTTCAGGACCTCCTCGTCCCGCTTGAGCCTCTCCGCGATGTCCGCCCTCTCCATCCATCCGTGGCGGTTGCGGGGATCGAGGCCCAGCGAGCGGTCCAGGAGCTCTAGGGCCCTCTCCGGCCGGCCCATCTTGTCCTCCAGCAGGGCCATGCCCTCCAGCACGGAGGGCTCGTTGGGCTCCATGGCCAGCGCCTTCTCGTAGGCGTCCATGGCATCCTCGAGGCGCCCCAGCTCCTCCATGGCCCGGCCGCGCATCTTGAAGATGGCGAACTCATCCGCCCCCAGGTCCAAGGCCCTATTGAAGCATACCAGCGCGTTCTCCAGCTGCCCCAGGCGGAACAGGGCGTTGCCCTTGTACTTCCAGGTCTGGGCGTCGTTGCGGTCCAGGGCGAGCGCCTTGTCGAAGGCGCTCACCGCGTCCTCGAGACGGTTCAGCGATGCCAGGGCGCGCCCGCGGTCGCTGTGAAAATGGGCGACCGAGCCGTCCAGTGCGATGCATTGATCGAAGGCGTCCAATGCCAGGTCGTAGTTGCGCATCATGAGGAGCGCCCGGCCTTTGTTGAACAGCGCGTCGGGGTCGTGGTCGAGCCTGAACGCGAGGTCGTAGGCTTCGGCCGCCTCGCCGTACTTGCCGAGGGCGGCCAGCACCCTGCCCTTGTCCTTGTGCAGCTGCGCGTCCGCCTCGTCGAGCATCAAGGCCGCGTTGAAGGTAGCGAGCGCCTCCTCCAGCCTTCCCAGCCTCTCCAGCGCCGTCGCCTTGTCGATGAGGGCGGACTTGTTCCTGGGATCGATCCTGAGGATCTCGTCGCAGACCTTCGCCACCTCCTCCTGGTCCCCCTTGGCCACCAGCGCCGCCCGCTTCAGCTGCAGGACGCCCATGTCCTTGGGCTCCACCTCCAGCGCCCGGTCATAGGAACGGACGGCCTCGGCGAAGCTGCCCAATCGGAACTGGGCCATGCCCCGGTCGATCCAGGCCAGCCTGTTCTTCGGTTCGATCTTCACGATGCGGTCGCAGACCTTGACTATGTCCTCGTTCCGCCCCAACGCCTTCAGGCTGCCCTTCTTGGCCGTCAGCACCTCCAGGTCCTTGGGCCCCATCTCCAGGGCCTTGTCGAACGAGGCGATGGCCTCCTCGTGCCGGGACAGCTTGGCCAGCACCTGGCCGCGGCGGGCATGCACGAAGCGCCCCTCCTTGTCCAAAGCCAGGGCCTGGTCGTAGCAGGCCAGGGCCTCCTCGTGCCTCTCCAGCCATTCCAGGGCGATGCCTTTGCTGATCCAGACGTTCTTGTCCTTGGGGTCCAGCGCCAGGGCCTGGTCGTAGCTTACGAGGGCCTCCTCGAAGCGGCGCAGGCTTTCCAGGGAAAGCCCCTTCTGGTAGAGCAGCCGCTGCTCCTGCGGGGAGATGGCGATCGCTCTCTCGTAGGCCTTCACCGCCTCCTCGAACCGCTTGAGCATGAACAGGGAATCGGCCTGGACGCGCCACAGGACCAGCCTGCCCGGGTCGTGGAGGGCGCCCTGCACCGCCCTTGCCAATGCCTCCTCGAACCTTTCCAGCGAAAAGAGCGCGACGGCTATCCCCATGGACGCGTCCACGTCGTTGGGGTCCAGTGCCAGGACCTGGGCATAGAGACCGACGGCCTCCTCCTTCCGGCCGAGGCGGTCGAGGGCCACCGCCCTGTCGAAGAGGGCGGCCTTGTCGTTCGGGCGCAGGCGCAGCAGCCGGTCGGCGGTCTCCGCCACATCCTTGTCCCGGCCGGTGCGCTTGAAGCACTCCCGGAGCGCCTCGAGCATCATGAGGTCCTCGGGCCATATCCTCAGGCCGCGCTCGAAGGTCCTGATGGCCTCGGTGACGTTCCCCAGCCCCGCCTGGGCCTGGCCCAGGTCCTGGAACGCTGGCAGGTGGTCGGCCTTTATCGCGAGCTGGGCTTCGCACAGGGCGATCGCCTCCTGGTACCGCTTGCGCTTGGAGAGGAGCGCCCGGCGTCGGTCAAGGACCTCGAGGTTCCGGGGGAATGCCCCCAAGGCGTTCTCCAGGAAGGCGTCGGCCTCCTCCTCCGCCCCCAGCCCCAGGAAGGTGTCGATGATCGAGAGGTGGGCGGCCGCATCGTTCTGGGCGACCCTGAGCACATCCTTGGCCGCGGCGTCCAGGCCGGGGAGGTCCTTCATGGCCGCCAGGACGCTCATGCGGCCCTTGAGGGTGGGGAGGTCGTCCGGCATGACCTCCTTCAGATGGTCGTAGCAGCGCAGGCTCTCCTCGGAGCGCCCTAGGGATTGGAGAAGGGCGGCCACCTCGGCCCAGGCCTCCGTGCATTCCGGGTCCGAGCGTAGGACGTTCTTGTAGTGCCCCACCGCCTCGGTGCCCTTACCGTCGGCCTTGGCCTTCCGAGCCATGGCCAGGTTCGCCTCCTTGTTCGTGGGGTCCCTTTGCAGGACCTCATCCAGCAGGTCCTCGGCCTCTTCCTGCTGGCCGAGGGCCTCCAGGGCCTTCACCTTGAGCATCATCAGGGACAGGTCCTGTGGAGCTAATCCCAAGGCCGTGTCCAGCTCGAAGAGCGCGGCCTCCGCTCTGTCCTTTTGGATCAGGGCGGACGCCTTCCTGCCGAGCCAAAGCGGCCGGTCGTCCGTCATCTCCAGGATGAGGTCGTATGTCCCCTCGTTCAACGGGTCGGCCTCCAGGGCCTTGAACAGGGCTTGCAGGGCCTCCCCCCGCCTTCCCATGCCGAGCAGGAGTTCCTTCCTTTGCAGATGGGCGTCCAGGTCGTTCGGATGGGTGGAGACCAGTCCATCCAACATAGCCAAGGCCTCCTCCGTCCTTCCCAGCCTCCGCAGGGCGGCGATCCTGAGCTTGGCGCCAGGCACGTCCTCTGCGAACGCCTTCGTGAAGCGGTCCAGCACATCCATTCCCTTGATGGTGGCGCCCAGGTCGAGGTAGGCCGTCGCCAGCCTGGAAAGCGTACTGCGGTACTCGTCCAGTTTGGATACGGTCTTGGGGTCCAGTCCTTCGAGGGCGGCCTTGGCCCTGTTGGCCTCGGCGATCGCTTTCTCCGCCTCCTTGGCCTGGATGTGCTTGTCGGCAGCGTCCAACGATCTCACGGCCTTTTTGATGGCCCTCACCTCCGCATCCAACAAGCTGTCCAACACCCCCATCCGATCACCTATCCTGACTTGAATGGAGCCCAGACAATTAATATGTTTGTCAAGGCCTCTTCGTTTCCAATGTCATACAGTTATTTACTGTTTGTCTGACAATTATTGCCATCGAAGCTTCGATCGGAAACGGATATTTTCAATACTGGCTATTCGTATGGAAAATTACTTATATTGTGTGACGTAATGTCTATTATTGTCTGACGAAGGTCGGACGGATGGGATGCAAATGAGGCGAAACGAGGATCCGCTCTCGGAACAGACCTACGATGGTCATGCCATTGAGTGGATGAAGACCCACACCATAAGGGACCTGAAGCTGATGGCCTTTGAGATGGACCATCAGGGCCAGGAGACCACGGAGCTGTGGGACCTCATCAATGACCTGAAGATCATCGGCCGCTAGGCCCATACGTTCCCGAACGGCCCTGGTGGAAAGACCCCC
>Ga0228535_1001791_pt1 | contig 27567 bp, 25 predicted proteins | sample SJ1metagenome_FD_168457 | JGI IMG/M metagenome (GOLD analysis project Ga0228535, IMG submission 168457) | Enriched culture of PCE-dechlorinating microbial communities from Ithaca, New York, USA - SJ1 | ecosystem: Engineered > Modeled > Simulated communities (microbial... > Unclassified | place...
ACTCAATCTCTCCATGATCAATGCTGAGTTTCAATCCACGCCCCCCGCGAGGAGGGCGACCAAAATGCTGGACGAGATCGGCCGCACCGCAAAAGTTTCAATCCACGCCCCCCGCGAGGAGGGCGACATAGCAAGTGCATGGCACCCCTTGCATATGCAAATGTTTCAATCCACGCCCCCCGCGAGGAGGGCGACATTAAGCCCGCAGAGAACCATACCAAGGTCATAGTTTCAATCCACGCCCCCCGCGAGGAGGGCGACACATGTGGACTCACATGGTGACGTTTACAGTGATGTTTCAATCCACGCCCCCCGCGAGGAGGGCGACTTCCGGGAACTCAATCTCTCCATGATCAATGCTGAGTTTCAATCCACGCCCCCCGCGAGGAGGGCGACCAAAATGCTGGACGAGATCGGCCGCACCGCAAAAGTTTCAATCCACGCCCCCCGCGAGGAGGGCGACCTCCGCGCATAGCTGTGCATCCTCCAGTTTCAAGGTTTCAATCCACGCCCCCCGCGAGGAGGGCGACATGATTATGGACAGGCCTTTGAGCGCGCTCGAGTGTTTCAATCCACGCCCCCCGCGAGGAGGGCGACCAAAGGTGCTGTGGGAAGGGGCGCTGGAGGACAAGTTTCAATCCACGCCCCCCGCGAGGAGGGCGACGGGAGATCATGGGCGACGAGGCTCAGGACGTAAGGTTTCAATCCACGCCCCCCGCGAGGAGGGCGACCCCTTGTAGCGCGCCGTGACCTCGAGCGCTATTACGTTTCAATCCACGCCCCCCGCGAGGAGGGCGACTTGAAGCTCAGTTCGATCTTGATATCCTTGTACACGTTTCAATCCACGCCCCCCGCGAGGAGGGCGACCACTCGTCGACGGTGGACCTGATCGGCCCCGGACGGTTTCAATCCACGCCCCCCGCGAGGAGGGCGACCTATACGCGCACTTTGCATCTCAAGCACGTATTGGTTTCAATCCACGCCCCCCGCGAGGAGGGCGACCCCCCAATATATTGTATTTTACTAATCATGCTATACTGGTTGCGGAATATCTCAGAAATGCAATCGCTTCAAATTGCCGCTGCCAGCTTTGAATATCGATTATAAAAGTGCATTTCCCCTGCGAACCTCCTACCCTTCTCATGTGAGCTTAGGGTTCGCGCCTTTGCGCATCTCAGGCAACCAGCGGACCCGTCAGGTCAGTGCTGCGCTTTACCCCGAGATGCTCCACTCGACCGGACCAGGTATCCCCCAGTTGATAAAATCGTAGGCTGTCCTTCTCGAGGTCAATTAGCTCTGTCAAGCGGTGTTTCAACTGAGTTAGCTGCGCACCATCGAGCAAGCACTCGAACACGGAGTTTTGGACGCGCTGTCCATAATCTTGGCATGCTTTGGCGACTTTCCGTAGACGTTTCTGTCCGGACTGAGTCTCGGTATTGATGTCGTAGGTAATCAAGATCATCATCGTGGTTGTCGATCTTTAATTCCAAAAAAACGGCGGGTAGGCGTCCAAATCCCCACGCAAATGACGCGCCAGCAATATCGCCTGGACGTGCGGGATAAGCCCATAGGAGACGCGCTCCTTCAGATAAGGGTGCAAGACCAATTCAGTCTTGCGCTTCTGCCAGGCGGTCAGAACCTCCTTGCGCGTGAAATCGTCCATCAGAACCCCGCCGCTCTCTTTTTTTGTGAATCCCGAGCCTTTGACGTGTTTGAGATTCACCAGCGAGAGCGCCAACCGATCTGCTAACGGTGCTCGCAACTCTTCCATCAGATCCAGTGCGAGTGAGGGCCGTCCAGGCCGATCAGCGTGCAGGAAGCCCATCTGTGGATCGAGACCGGCTGTTTCCAACGCTCCTATAACATCATGGGTAAGCAAGGTATAAAGGAACGACAGAAGAGCATTCATGTTGTCCAGCGGTGGTCGGCGATTCCGATCGCTGAAGCGGAAGTCCTCTTTTTGTTGCAAGATCATTTGCTCGAAAACGCCGAAGTATTGCTTGGCCGCGTTCCCTTCCAAACCGCGTAAGATTTCCAAGTTGTCCGCCGCCTGAATCTCCGCGAGGGTGGCTTTCAGGAATTGGGAAGCCGCTTTGAGGGCTGACACATCCACTACCAGCGCATGATCGCGCAGAGCGCGTTCAATTACTTTGCGGCTATTGGCGATCTTGCCTAGCAAGACAGATCGGGCTATGCTCATTCCGGCACTCTCCTGCTGTGAGATCTCATGCTGCCGACGGCGCAACAAGACATTCCCGTTCACGGCGCCGGTCACTCGAGCCAGGAACCGTCCACTTGGTCTCAGAAAACAAAGGCCTATGTGCCGTTCCGCGCAAGCGCCCATCAGTACTGGACTGACGCCCGGATAGTTGAAGCAGACAATGCTTTCCAGGTTGTGTAGCGGCAGGCGCATGATGGTCTTTTCGTCTTTCCTGACCACAACGTTCTCGCCATCCAGGGATAGATACGACTCCGTCGTGATGACATACAGCACGTTGCCAAGCTTCTTCACAATCTATACCTTTTCAAGCTGCTGCCTTATATAGCTGGCAACCGACATCGTGCTGCCCTGTAACCGCGGTAAACAGACCTCGGCCAGCGAACAGGACACACAAGTTTTTGATGGTTTGACGCGCGGTGTATACCCTTGCTCGAAGTAGGCGTGCATCTCCTTAGCCGTCTTCCGCACCAAGTCGCGCAGATCAGCGGTGAGAGGGATGGCTATGCGGCGGCGTATCTCTCTATAATAAAGATAGCCCTGCGAGATCAAGACCACCAGCATCTCTTCAAGACACATCGCCTGCGCGCAGAGCTGAACCTCATCGCAGTGATCTTGCTTCGCCTTGCCCCGCTTATACTCCACCGGCGTGGGCATCCAAAAACCCTCCCGCCCCGGCAAAGATATGCCCTCCGTGGCAGCGGCAAATTCCACCACATCGCACACGCCGGATAGACCGAGCTTCGGCGATGACACTGGCACCGACCGAGCGAGGATCACATCCTTACGTTTCTCGGTGAAAAACGGATCATCAGCCCTATGGTGCATGATCCGGCCTTCGGCGGTCAGCACGTTCTCCTGCCACTGGCGTTCCACATGGATCAATCCCCACTGCCGACGGCAGAAGACGAAGTGCTGGATGCCAGATAGTGGCAGCCACGTGTCGGACGAGTATTCAGCATTCATGCAGCGGCCTATTCACCTTCGATGACTTCACACTTCAGCCCCGGCAGTTCATTTGGCTCAAAGCCGACGTAGTCTTCGATGTCCTTCGGCTCATCTACACTATCTTTGACGCGCACATTCAGCAGCCGATGGACCCGTGCAGAGGAATACTGTCCGTTAGGGCTGTTATGCCGCCACCAATACACGCGATAGACTTCCATGCTTCCTTCTGGGCGGGCGGATGAAGCGTCGTTGACGAACAAGGTGCGTAGGGCTTCCTTGATGGCATCAGCGTCTTTACTCGAAAAACCGGTCTTCGTGGCAAGTTGAGGGTTTATACTGCCATAGCAGACGTACACGCCATGATCTACGCGATGCTTCATGCCCATAGTGTCGGGACCGCGCTTTTCTCCCGTTTCACCGCTCACGCTTTTTGTAATCTGAATGCTTGACACTCGATCGAGCACCGAAGCAACAGAAAAGGCTGAATGAACCGACACGGGACCGCGGACAGGTATGGAAACACCGTCGCTGTCTTTTTCCCCCTCATTTTTCTTGCCCTTTTTCCTCTTGAAAGCAAACACCTGTCCAAAAGCGCGCACGTCCATCCATTTTCTGCAAGCCGCTTCCCGGTATTCCTTTTTGTCGTTGGAGTCAACGCCTTTGAGGACAGCATCAGCTCGTTCACGCAGACTACGGTAATCGTCCACGCGGTTATCATCGGACTGGACGAAAATCGCATATCCCATGTCTTGCAGGCGATTACGGATTTTGCGCTTGATGGCGACATCTGAAATCTCACCAAGGTTGTCAAAGGTAGTGCGTGGGCGGTTGCCGTTGAGGGGGTCGCCGTTGGGATTAGCGTGCTTGACGCACACAATCAAAGCAAAGTCGATTTTGTTTAAGATGGTAGCCATGGCTTTATCTCCTTGTAATAAAATAGTTTAATTGTTTTTCTCGGTGGTTTGGGTTTCGTCAGACGCGGTCTGGCCTTTTTTTTCCCACATCTTTTGTCGTTGGCAGTAAAAGCCGAGCAAATATTCGCCGTTGAGGGGCTTATTGTTGACGAAATCTTCAGGGGCGAACAAATCTTTGACGTGTCCGATCAGGCTCTTGTAATACGAGGCTTTTTCTCTCTGACGTATAAGATAGGGGGTGAGCAATTCATAAATTTGCTTCCAAGTACGGAACGGACGCTGCGAGAATTGTTGCAAATAGCGCGTGGCGTTGGTTGCACGATTTTTCTCATCTTCCGAGAGGGTCCGTTCCTCCAGCACATCGGCAATTGCCAGCAGTCTGCCATAGAGATAATCTCTGGTCTTTCGGGTTTCATCGAGTGACATATCGTATGTCTCCTTTCCTTCTTTATGTTTTCGGAATAGAGCGCAGGCGATGCTTAAGGTCTTGCTCCATTGCAAGCCTTCCAGTCCAATTCTGTTGGATGCCTGCCTGACCGTGGACTCCACCAAGTCGCGCGGGATAGGCTGACCGTCCATGATACATGGAAGTAACCGTTTAATAGTAGCTTTACGGAGTTTGTTATCCAATTCGAACTTTCCATTTCGGTTTGATGCATACGCAGCTTCAGCGATATCGGCAGGCGCAGGTGCGCCATCGAACGGGATGATACGTTCCTTCACCACACGGTAGGTGTGTCGCCAGGCACACGACTCGTGCCAGCGTTCGATGCGCTCGAGAAAATCCGAACTGCTCAACGAGCGGTAATAGACGATAGAGAGCCGTCCTTTCGTAGCCGAATCAACCGCCATAACAGCCATCCGTGTTATCTCGCCGAGATCCTGACGATAACCGGCGATTTTCTTCTTCAGGCGCAAGGCAATTTCCTGTGAGGTATTAGCCCTGTTGTTTCCTTCTGAGGGCACATTATCGAGTGCGTCAATCGGGTCATCGGTCGGCTGAATCACTTTTTTTCCCGAAGTTGCCCAGGCAACGATAGCTAAGTCGTCTTTGATGTATCCCTGTCGATCTATTAACCAGGCAAGAGCATAATGGGCTTTTTGCGAGGTTTCTAGCCCAACGCCACATGCCTGCTCGTCTGTGATGAAACGCCCTCGGAATGTGAATCCCTTCGTATCATTGGCCGAGATTAATTTGGCGCTATCGCCTTCGCGGCGAATAAACTTGGGATGATTGTTTGTTAAGGCCCGCTCCATTCCGGTTACCAAGCACAAACCCGTGTCTGTCCGGCTATTTAGATAGAAGTTCGCCCAACTTTCCCACAGAGTTTTATCTTGCCAGGCCCTATGTTCATCGCAGTCCGATAGCTCCACTACCCAGCGGACAACAGCGCCATCTTGCGCGTTGATAACAGAGAATGTGTCTTTGACATTCTTGCCTCGAAGCATTCTTTTATTGATTAACTTCCCATCGTTGTTAACCTGGAGTACTTTCTGGGCCACTAAATCTCTTATTAAGGTCTTTTTCCGCACGTATGTCAGTACGGCGCGGGCTTTCGGATGACCATATGGTGAGTTGCACCACCTGGCAAGCAAGTCAAGATAATTCCGATGGGGTTCTGTTTGATCTTTGGAAAAACCGGAAGTCACAACTCCACCGTATTCTACAAAGTCGCCAGCCAGGTATTGGAGTTTATCTGACAGGGGATGACATTCCGGCTTGCTCCCCGATCGGCTACCAGAGCTTTCGGTAGCCGGGATGATTGTAGTTGATTCTTCCTTGTCAACGACGCTCGCACGACGGAAATTCCCCTGCCCATCTATTACCAATTCGACTTGTGCTTGGGCGGTGATGTGGCAGATTGGCAGCAAGGGTCTTCTTTTCGGGTCGGGAGCATAGCCGAGATCATCCTTACAATTTTGGTATGTCTCATTCAAGCTTTGCATCCAGTTCATCTTACACACTCTCTTCTTCGCAACCTTCTAGCAAGCCTTCTTCCCGCAATCCGACGGTAGCCGGCGGATTGGCCTTCATAAGGCGAACGAACTTGCGGATAATGGATTTGTCGTTTGGCAACACAAACTCAATCACGCCTTTGACCATCGTCGGACGCCAGAAACGGGCATAGAACTCACCGTACTTGCTTTCATCTGGATAATCAAAGCCGTGAAACATCAGACCGAAAGACATCTCGCCTTCGTATTTATCGTAAGCGCCCTCGCCTTCGCCAAAGGCACAGGGCATGACATATCCCTGACACTCCCGCGTACCGAGGAATATATCCCGCCTGCCGCCACGTTCTATCATGCGCTTGGCAACACAATAATGCTTGTGTTCGTTGCGGTCATGTTCTAAGTCGGGACGGATATAATTCCAATCGAAATGAGCTTGCACCTGATATTCAACATCGCAGAGATAAGTGTAAATAGACAGATCGTTGCCACCAGATTGATACTTGATGGGTTTCGCGCCGCGGGTTTGCGTACGGATGGCTTTCATCACTCGCACTTTGTCTATGAACCACACAATTGTTGGCTTCCAGTAGACGGAACTCAGGATACCCTTCAACGCCTCGTAAGTGGGCACCTGATAGGAGAACTTCTCGCCGCCGATGCGGGTCAGCGGATCGGTAAAAAGCGCATACCTGCCCCAAACTTTGAATTCTACAGTGTTTGGATACCGCACAGAGACCTCCCTTATACAATATATAAAGTCATGTCGCTGATTTGTTCATTGTCCCAGCCGAAGTCTTCGCTGTAATACTGCTCGTTGAGATGGTATACTCCTGAGTCAGGCTGCACCTCCTGAATAGCTCCGACTTTGAGCAGTTTATCGAATTGATGCTCAAATAGGTTGACCGAGTAGCGCTGGGCTTCCCTGAGAAGTCCATGCTGTTTTTCCAACTCCGGCGCAGCGCATAACTCCACGATCAAGCTCTTTCCATATAGATACGGAACAACGGCACCTCGTGTGATCGAACCGATGACTTGGAATTCTTTCATGGCCGAACGGAACGACTGACGCAAGAGAATATCGGGCGCAACCTGCTGGGCATTCGAATAAGCATTGACTGCCAGCTTGTTTGCTGCCAGCAGATTAAACAAGTCATCATCACGGCCTATGCCGGAGTTTCTACTTACCGGGTAATCCATTTCCTTTTCGTTGACTTTGAAATAGTGGCTGTAATACTTGGCAATCGCCTGCAATCCAATGCGGTCACCGCTGAAACGACCGGCATCGTCTCGAAAGTCATCGAGAACGGTTTGTGCCTTCTCGCGCCCAATTTTGATATCCGGCAGCCGATCAAGATTCTCATTGAGCGGATTGACCACCCATACGCTTCCCAGCCCTTCGCGCATACCGTGTCGGTTGCAGCGTCCGGCTGATTGGGCAATCGAATCTAGCCCGGCCAGGGCACGAATGACCGCACCGAAGTCAATATCTATCCCCGCTTCGATGAGTGGCGTGCTGATGCAGATTAATGGTTCTTTTGCTTCAAGCTTGGCTATTATTTTTGCGAGAATATCCAAGCGGTGTGCTGGGCACATGTTTGTGCTGAGATGATAGGTGGTGGCCAGTTTGCGATTCTTGATAGCCTCGTAGAGCGCGCGTGTCGAAGCTCGGGTATTCATTACAGCCAGCACGCTGCCTTTTTCTCGCAATGCGTGCTCGATCAAATCGGCTATCTCTTTCCAAGTCCAGCCGCCAGGTTTGCGTTCATCGTGGACCTCAACGCGCTTCAATCCTTTGAATACGCTGTGCTCGTTCTGGATGATATGGTTTTCCGGCGGAATAAACAAACTGCGGAAATCGTTGCCGGTCTCTCCGAAGGGCGGCTGAGTAGCCGTGCACAACAGGACTGTCGCGCCGCAGTCATGGACGAGGAAACGCATGGCTGTGTTGAACATGTGGGTCATTCTGATGGGGACCGTCTGTACTTCGTCCAGGATGATGATTGCATTTGCCAATTGGTGCATCCGTCGGGCATCACGTGTCCCCCCGCCAAACAGGGATTCTAAAAATTGAACCTGCGTGGTGAATATCACCGGCGAATCCCAGTTTTCAGCAAGCAAGTTGTGACGGCGGGCCTCTTCTTGGGGCGTTAAATTGGAGTGATGCTCGAGAACGACTTTTTCTCGCTCGCCCGGCAGTTCCAAGATATTTCGTACCTTGTCGGCGTTTTGGTCAATGATGGTGATATAGGGTACCACGTAGAAAATCCGGTCCATCTTGTGCGTTTCCGCGTGGTGAAGCGCAAAACGCAAGCTCGCCAACGTCTTCCCGCCGCCGGTGGGTACGGTCAGGCGGTAAATGCCTCTGGGTCTGGCGGCAGAATCGCGGCAAGCCCGCGCCACTTGCGCCCGTGCTTGATTGACTTCATAGGAGTGGCTGGCTGTGTCCATTTGTGCAAGGGCGCAACCAAATTCGGAATATTTCCGTTCCAGCCGCTCGATTAAAACTGTCCATGGATGGCGCTTGCCGTAATTCCGCATCAATTCGTTTTCGGGAGCCTCGAAATCGGCGGTGTTCGACCGGTCAGCGTCCAGCAGACAGCTCAATAGAAAGCGTGCCAGCAAGCCTCGCTTGAAAGCCAGCGTCTCTTTTGAATCCACGGTCTCCTTAAGTTCTTCGTAAATCCTTTTGCAAAACCGGTGTTCGATGGGATGAGAAAGGATATCATCCAACTGCTGGGAGATATCTGGTAATTTCCATATTGCTTCAGTGAAGCGAGTGTCTTTGTCTGATTTGTCCATGCGCTCTTGGAAGTTGTTCTTGCCGTCAGGGGTCAAGCAATCTATCAGGCCGGAATGGTGCGAGGCTAGCACTAGCGCCGAAAACTGCGCCAGAAACTTTCCTTCCTGCCCCCGGTTGGCGAGTTTTCGATAAACAAGTTGCGCCCCGGCGGTAGAGTGGTCTATTTCTCCTCTCCTAGCCTGTGAATAGCAGTCCTCATCAGGACTGATCAGGCCCTCTTTGGTGCGTAGATAATCTTGATATTTATTGCTGGCCTTGCCCAGATCATGCAACATTCCTAACATTCTGCCCACTTCAGATAATCCCACTTTGGCGGCGAATCTCTCGGCAAGTTGGGATGTCTCGAGCAGGTGCGCCCGTAAAGACTGCGCCTCCCGATCATGCTTGCGCCAGTGGGCAATTAGGTCAGTCCCCGGTTTCCTCTCTCCACCCTCATACATCTCCGCCAGCCTCCATGCTTCGCGTCGCTATGTTCGTCGCACCCCCTCTGATCCCACTATTTCCACATCGGCCCTCCACCCCCCTCACCTCCGGGATCACGCCCACCATGCCGTGATCGTCGCCTCCCATAGGCAATCGCTGTCCTCGGTCTGCTCCACTTGTCAAGGGGCAATGAAAAATAGCCCTCTTTGGGCAACGAAAATTCACCCCCCTTCTCATGCTATTCTTGGTCTTCCCCGGGCTCTCGGATGAGGCCCGCCTTCACTTTTTCCCTGAGCCGATAAGAGTTGCCTTTGATGTTGATGGTTGTCGAGCGGTGCAGGATCCTGTCCAAGATCGCCGTGGCGATGACCGGGTCCCTAAAAATCTCGTTCCATTGGGAAAAGCTCCGGTTCGACGTCAGGATCAAGGCCCCTTTTTCATACCTCCTGGAAACGAGCTGAAAAAAAAGATGGGCTCCGTGACGGTCGATCGGGATATATCCGATCTCGTCTACTATCAAGAGCTTAGGTTGAGAGTAGAACCTCAGCCGCTCCTCGATCCGGTTCTCCGCGTAGGCTTTGGTGAGCGACGCGATGAGCGGCATGGCCTGGGTGAAGTATGTTCGGTAACCTTCACTGACCGCTTTAACGCCCAGAGCCACGGCCAGATGCGTCTTCCCCACACCGGGCGGGCCCAGCAGGATGACGTTCTCGCCGTTGGGGATAAACCGGCACTTCGCCAGCTCCTTGATCCTCTTCTTGTCGGTCGAGGGCTGGAAGGCGAAGTCGAAGCTCTCGAGTGTTTTCACGTAGGGGAACTTGGCGAGCGCTGTCCGGAGAGCGAAGTTCTTTTCCTGCTTGGAGGCGACTTCCTGGGAAAGGATCTCGTCCAAGAAGTCGGGGTAGGAGACGTTGTTCTTGGCCGCCTCTTCCAGTGCCGTCTCCAGCCGGTCGTGGATCCTGTAGAGCCGGAGATGACGAAGGTTGTCCTGGATATGGGAGAGGCTCACAGCGCGCCTCCTTCCAGCAATTGCTCATAGACGGCCAAGTCCCGGACTTGGACCTCGTCGGGAGGCGTTGCGGTCGGCGCCGCGGGCTTGAAAACCCTCCAGTAATGCGACTTGTCGATGCTCGACTGATAGGAACTGTCAAGGCGGGCATGGCAGGAGACGAGCTCGCCCGAGTGGTAGATCTTGATCATCTCTCCGTCGGTCAGCACCTCGACCCGTTTCCCTGCCAGCCGGAAGGGCACCGAGTAGCGGTTGGTCTGGAAGGTGACGACACAGTCCTTGGATACATGCCGTATGGTCCGTTCTTCCAGGATATAGCCTGGACGTCCCCGGACCGAGAAAAGAAGATCCTTTTCCTCAAGGAACATCTCAGCGGGCTTCCGGTGGGTCGTGCCATGAATTCTCTGGTCAGCCACCGTCGTTATCCACTCCAGAAGGCCGGCGTTGAGCTGGTCGAGGCTCGCGAACTCCTTGCCCCGGAGGAACCGCTTGACATACTTGATCCCCGACTCAACCTTGCCCTTGGTCTGCGGACGATACGGCCGATGGGGATGAGGCCGGAAACCATAATAACGGCTGAAGTCCCAGAACACCGGGTTCCACTCGAACTTTGAGCCTTCGAAATCCCGGCCCAAGACGACCGACTTCAGGTTGTCATAGATGATCTGATGCGGCACTCCGCCCAGGAACTCAAAGGCTTCTTCGTGTGATCGCAGGAAGGCCGGCAACTTCTCATCGGACGTACCCACCGCATACGTCCGCCGGCTGTAGCCCAAGGTCAGGACGAAGAGGTGGACCTTGGCCTTCTTGCCTGTGATCGTCGTCCAGCACTGGCCCCAGTTGGCCTGGCCTTGGCTCCCCGGCGGCGTCTCGAACCGCATCGTGGCCTCGATATCCGCTTCCTTCCTCAACGGGCTCACAAAGCGTTTGACGGAGTCGTAGCTTCCCTCATATCCCCGCGCTCTCAGCTCCTCGAAGATCGCTTGGGCGCCGTATCCCACAGCCGCCAGACGCTCTAGAATGTAATCTTTCCAGGGCGTGATCACTGTCCTCTCCGGTCGCAGCCTCCTGTACAGCATGGGCTCAGACTGCCTCAATACCCTCCGGACCGTCAGGATGTGCAATCCCAAGGCCCTGGCTATCGATTTTTTGCTCTCCTTGAGCTTGCGCCGGCTGTGTATCTCGTGCCACAGGTCCGCCTTGATCATCCGTTCTCCTTCCGCACTTGACATCGGAAGGAACAATACATGTTCTTGTTGCATGCGCAAACCCCCTCTCTTCACCAAGGGGGGTATTTTTCGTTGCCCATAAGGGGTTATTATTGCATGCCCGCTGACATCCATGAACGTAATTAGTCGCCGGACTAATCTTCTTCATATATGCTTGCCATCCTCCGTATCTCTTCTCTGATTCGATCCCTGAGCTTCCCGGGTTTCAAAACCTCGACTGAACCCCCGTACTTAAGCACCTCCTTGCAGATCTCCCCGAAATCGGCCACGGGAAACCTTAAACAGATACTGCCGTCCTCATTCATCATGGCCTTTTGGCCGCCATGCCAGACCTGTTCGGAAATCCAGTTGGACACTTCAGGCGTGAATTTGAGGCACACCTCGATGGACTTGTTTCCAGTCATCAAGCCGAAATTCATCCTGATATGCTCTCGAATTGAGGGCAGATCCTTCGGCAGCTTGATCGGACCGCTCAGGAATTCCATGCGCCGGATTCGAGATAGGGCGAAATCCCGTATGCCGTTTTTGAGGGCGCAGTATGCGATGAGATGCCAGCTCCCCATATAACACAAGAGATGGAGGGGTTGGATAATACGCTCGGTGACCTCATTTTTATGCGGAGTGTAATATGATATTTCAAGCGGCGTATTCCGGAAGAGCGCGCCGATGACCTTGCGGAATGTCTCCTCGTTCACTCGATAATATTCGACATTCTTGACCGATATCTTCGCCTTTATGTCGTAAAGCGAGGGGGCGGAATCCAGGAATCTGAACGTCAGGAACTTTTGAAGAAGGTCGTTAAGGGATTTTTTCAGCTTGATATCGGGGAGAGTGGATGACAGTCTCAAAGCCAGGCATAGGGCGAGCAGCTCATCCTCTTTGATCCAGACGGGAGGGAGCTCATAGCCGGCGTTTTCCAGCTCGTAGCCTTTCTTCTCGGGATTGTAAAGCAGCGGAGCGCTGAGCCGGTCTCTCATGAATTCGATGTCGCGCTGCGCCTGTTTTATGGAAAACTCGAACTTCTCCGAGAGCTTCCTTGCATTGGGATAGCGGCCGGCTTTCAATTGGCCGTGAAACCAGAAATACCTCTCATAGGCGAGCTTTTTGCTCATTGGCCGGTCTCGTCGATTATGCTGGAAAATTCCCCGCCGAAAGCAGATGCGCAACTTTTGAGTTGGTGGATTGCCCGCTCTCTTTTTATGTCTTTTGTTTTCAGTTTATAACTTCATGCAAACAGCTTGTCAAGGCATAAGCGGACGCATGTCTCGATATTACTAAGGCTGCTGGCTTTCGAGTACCGCATCCACGTTGCTCTGGTCAAGGCTGTACCAGGCTCCTGTGGCGGCATCGATTATGACGCCGAATAAGCCGGCGAAGACATCGAGGATGATCCATCCGGCGCCGACATGGTTCGAAATCGTGTGGGTTTTGGGCTTATAGCCGTCTGCCGTGAACGTAATCGTATAATTCTTCTTCGTCTCCAGTTTTAAGGCGGTAGGCGTTTCCCCCATGTCAACGCCGTTGACGATAACGCGGGCCTTTTGTGGATTGCTGTTGAAATGAACTTCTTGGGATGTCCCCTTGAACAACGTCGCGCAGCTTGCGACATACATGGATGCAATTAGGATCGCCAAAGCCTTTTTTCTCATAAGAACCTCCCATGCCGGATGCCATTTATGCCGGCAATATTATCTGTCTGCAATCCGTATTTTAAGTCCGGCCCTCCCCCAAAAAGTGTCCTACCAAGCCCGACCACGGTGATCTTCATTCCATATTCATGATTCCGCCTAGTGAAAACGGCGCTATCGGCCGAGATCGGGCGTTTTCTAACGTCTTCCGTGTTCTTGTTTATCTTTCGTTACTTGGGCTATAATCTGGGCCTATGGAGAACATCAGGGTCGCCCTTGTCCATGACTGGCTGACAGGCCGGCGGGGGGGAGAAAAAGTGCTCGAGGTCCTGGCGGAGATCTTTCCCCAGGCCCGGATTTTCACGCTCTTCCATTTCAAGGGCTCCCAGATCCCGGCCGTCGAGGCGAGGTCGATCCGGACGAGCTTCCTCCAGGGATTCCCTTTCTTGAAGAGGCACTATCGCAAGTACCTGCCGCTTTTCCCGCTCGCGGCCGAGCTCCTGGATCTCGGAGATTATGAGCTGGTGATCTCCTCGTCGCATTGCGCCGCGAAGGGGGTCATCCCCGGGCCGGACGCCTGCCACATTTCCTACATCCATTCGCCGGCGCGGTACGCCTGGAACCAGTATTTTTCCTATTTCCGCCCGGCCCGGCTGGGCGTCTTTTCCCGCCTGTTGATCCCGCCTCTCATCCATTACCTGAGGATTTGGGATGAATCGTCCTCGTCCCGCGTCGATCATTTCGTGGCGAACTCGAACAACGTGTCCCGCCGGATCGAAAAGTATTATCGCCGGCCTTCCGACGTCATCCATCCGCCGGTGGACACGGAATTTTTCCGCCCCGACGAAAGCGTCCCGGCCGGGGATTATCACCTCGCCGTCTCGGCCTTGGTGCCCTACAAGCGCATCGACCTGGCCGTCCGGGCGTTCAACGAGACCGGCGCTCCGCTCAAGATCGTCGGCACGGGGCCCGATGAAAAGGAATTGAAGAAGGCGAGCCGGCCGAACATCAGCTTTCTCGGCGCCGTCGGGCCGGCGGAGCTCCGGCGGCTTTACCAGGGCGCCAGGGCGTTCCTGCTTCCCGGGGAAGAGGATTTCGGGATCGCCCCCCTGGAAGCCCAGGCCTGCGGCACCCCTGTCGTGGCCCTTGGACGGGGCGGCGCCCTCGAAACCGTGGTCCCCGGCGAGACCGGCGTCCTATTCCCCGAGCCGACCGTTCGAAGCCTCCGGGCGGCGCTTGACAAATGCGAAGGGTTTGAATTTAATAAATCAACGCTCAGGTCAAACGCCATGCAATTCTCTCGGGAATCGTTCAAGGGGAAAATCTCGTCCTATATCCTGGAAAAATGGGCTGATTTCAAGAAAAAACGATGATCACCGAAAAACGCGCCCGGCTGATCGGGCTGTTTGTCTTGAGCGATGTCCTGGCCATCGTCATATCCTTTTTTTATTCCTACCTGTTCCGGTTTTACGCCTATATCATTCCGGTCGACCCGGCCAGGGGAATCCCCCCGTTCCGGTCCTATCTGGCCGTTTTCCCTCTTTTCCTGGCGGCGCACCTGGTCATCTTCTATTTCCAGGGGTTCTACAAAACCAAGCTCCGCCGGGCGAAAATCGACGACTTTCTTTCCGTCACCCTCAACGCCGTCTTGACGATACTCGCCTGCCTGGCCATCCTCAGCTATCTCTACAGCTACAGCCAGGGGCCGGCCCCCCTGTTCCGCGTGTCCTTCAAAATCTCCAACGGCTTCCTGGCCGTCTATTTCATCAGCGTCATCATCATGATCTCGCTTTTCCGGACCCAGATCTATTTCATGCTCAAGCGGCGCTATGCCCGGGGATTGAACCTGACCAATATCGTCATCATGGGCGCGGGCGAGATGGGACGGATGGTCGCCCAGAAACTGTTCACCTTCAAGGACCTGGGCATCGTGGTGAAGGGCTTCCTGGATGACGAGATACCCGCCGGCGAGACGGTCGCCGTCAACGGCGGGGTGAAAGTCCTCGGAACGCTCTCCGAACTGGGGCGGGTGATCGAGGAGAACGGCATTTCCGAGGTCTACGTGGCCCTGGATATCGGCAACTACGGCAAGATCCTCGAGACTTTCCAGATCGTGAATAAATACCCGGTCAACGTGCGCCTGATCCCCGATCTCTTCCAGCTCCTGACTCTCAAGGCGAACGTCCAGGACCTCGACGGCTTCCCCGTGATCAGCATCGACGACGTGCCCCTGCGGGGCGGCCGGCAGCTCGTCAAGAGGATCACCGACGTCCTGGTGTCGGGCCTGCTTCTCGTCCTCCTCTCTCCCGTGATCCTGGTCGTCGCGGTCCTGGTGAAACTGACCTCGAAGGGGCCGGTTTTTTACCACCAGGAAAGAGTCGGCTGGAACGGGCGGCCGTTCGTCATCCATAAATTCCGCACCATGGTCTGCGACGCGGAAAAGCGGACGGGGCCGGTCATGTGCGGGCCGGACGATCCCCGCGTCACCAGGCTCGGCCGGTTTCTGCGGAGATACAGCATCGATGAATTCCCCCAGTTCGTCAACGTCTTCAAGGGCGAGATGAGCCTCATCGGGCCCCGGCCGGAACGGCCGTCTTTCGTCAAGGAATTCACGGAAAAGATCCCGAAATACATGCTTCGCCACAAGGTCAAGTCCGGCATCACCGGCTGGGCGCAGGTCCACGGATTGAGGCAGGACACGTCGATCGACAAGAGGCTGGAGTACGATTTTTACTACATCCAGAACTGGTCGTTCGGGCTGGACATCAAAATCCTGTGGATGACCTTGCGCAAGGGATTCATCGATAAAAGCATCTGAGGCCCGCTTCATCCGCGGCGGGTTTCCGCAAGCCTGATTTCGCACGGAGGAGGCGAATCGTTCCAATGAAAAAAGGACACGGCATCACGCTTCTGGGAACCGGACTCATCGGGATGTTCTATACGCTGACGCTTCACGGGCAGAGAAGCCGGGACAGCGTCCGGAGGGTTTATTCCCGGTCGGCCCGCCGGGCCGAGGAATTCGCCCGCCGGTGGGGGATTCCGCGATGGACCGACGACATGGACGAGGCGATCCGGGACCCCGAGACCGACACGGTCATCATCGGGGTCCCCAACCATCTCCACGGGGAATGCGTCATCAAGGCCGCCGAGGCCGGCAAGTCCGTCCTCTGCACCAAGCCCCTGGGCAGGACGGCGCCGGAAGCCCTGGACATGCTGAACGCCGTCGAGAAGGCCGGCGTTTTCTCGGGCTACCTGGAAGACCTGGTCTATACGCCGAAGACGCTCAAGGCCCTGGATTCCGTGCGGAAAGGGGCGCTGGGCAAGATCCTCTGGGTCCGATCCAGGGAGACGCATTCGGGACCGCACAGCGCCTGGTTTTGGGACAAGGAGCTGGCCGGCGGCGGGGCGATCATCGACATGGGCTGTCACTGCGTCGAGATCATCCGCAGCTTCGCCGGCAAGGGCAATCGGCCCGTCGAGGTTTTCTGCTGGGCGGATACCCTCGTTCACCAGATCGACGCCGAGGACCACGGCATCGGCCTCATCCGTTTTCAGGACGGCGCCGTGGGGCAGTTCGAGGTGAGCTGGGCGTTTCGCGGGGGCATGGACCTCAGGGACGAAGTCTCGGGGACGGCCGGCACCGTGTGGCTGGATCATTTCCTCCGCACGGGATTCGAGATGTTCTCGGCCGTGGGGAGCGGAGGCTACGTCGCCGAAAAAGCCGAAGGCGAAACCGGCTGGGTTTTTCCGGTGGGCGACGAGGTCCACGCCTTGGGCTACCGAGACATGTTCGCAGACATGTTCGAGGCGATGGACGCCGGCCGCGAGCCCATGGAGACTTTTTACGACGGCTATATCGTCAACTCCATCCTGGACGCCTGTTACCGGTCGGCCCGGTCGAAACGGTGGGAGGCCGTCGATCCGGACGTCTGGCGGGAGGGCTCGCAGCCCGCGAATGTGAAGAGCGGCGCCTTGCCGGCGGACGCCGAATTCGCCGTCATCAAGGAAGAGCGGATGCCGGACGGGCGGACGAAATTGATTCTCAAGGAAAAATCGAGCGGAAAAATCGTCCAGAAAATCAAGCCCTAAGACGCACGCGTGCCGGATTCCTTGCCAGGAGCGTTTTCCCCCTCCGACGGGTTCGGGAGGGGTTCGCGCGGCCGGCGCAGATAGAGGCGATAGCCCCGGGAGGCGTAGTGCAACGCGGAAACGACGGTCGCCAGGAACGTCAAGCGGTAAAGCGCATCGAGCGCCGGGAGATCCGTCTGGAGGCGGTTCGCGAGCAAGACGGACAGGACGGTGACAACCTGGAAGACGGTGCTGATCTTTCCCACGATCGTTGGGAGAAACGTCGTCGAGCCCCGGATGATCTGGATGGCCAGGGCGCCGATGGCGATCGCGACGTCGCGGCCGATGACCGTCACGACAAGCCACATGGGAAGGGTGTTGGGGGAACAGTATTGCGGAAGTGCGAGAACGACGAAAGCGGCCGTGAGAAGCAGCTTGTCCGCCGCCGGATCTAGCCAGACCCCGGCCCTTGATCGAACATGCCAGATCCGGGCCGTGAAGCCGTCCAGGAGGTCCGTGGCTCCCGCGATCAGGAAGACGATGAAAGCGTCCGCGCTTCTATTGGACAGCATCAGCCACAAGAAAACCGGCACGAGAATGATTCTGATGAGGGTCAGCACGTTCGGCACCGTCCAGAACGATGACAGCATTTGAGACAGTTTTTTTTCTTGGCCCATGTTTTCCATTACCCTCTTCAGATCCGTTCAACCCTCCGGCGTCGGCTTCCTCCGGAATACTTCCATATCATTTTATCAGAGCCAAGACAATATCCAAAGTCCTTCCGGCTTCCTGGCCGGAGACGGGCGCTTCCGGCTGAAAGGTCCTTTGCGGCGTCAAGTCCATGATCTGGTAGGCCACGATCCGGGTGATCGGCCGGTAGAAAAAGCTGTCCGGCGGAACATCGGAAATCTGGATTCTTTCCGGGCTGACCTGGGGGACGAACCTGTATCCCTTCTTTGACAGGAAATCCACCAGGCGGAGCATAGCCTCCGCGAACTCGGCCCGGTTGATGGCCTTCTTGGGAAGGAAGGTGTGATTGTCGTAGACCTCGAGCAGGTCGAGAGACGCCGTTTTCAGGATGAATTTCGAAGCCCACGAGGTCGAGATATCGATGATGATCGGGGGCTTGACCTGGGAATCGTCCAGGACGCCCTTGAATTTCACCGCTATCAGGGCGGCCAGGTCTTCCCTGGTGATCGCGTTCGAAGCCGGGATGGAGTTGTACAAGCTGGGCAATTCAAAAACGCCCAGCCTGTCCTTGAGGCGTTCCACGCGGGCGGCGACCTCCTTGTTCCGGGGATCCATCTCCCTCAGCTTCTCGTAGGCATCCAGGCTCTTCCCCAGTTGCTCCGCGGCATAGAGCGTGTCGGCATAGCTTTTGAGTATGTTCTTGTCATCCGGGCTGAGGGAACTGGCCGCCTGGAGATGGATGAGGGCGCTTTCGTAGTCCTTTTCCCTGCGGTAGGCCGAGGCCAACTCCAGGTGCGCTTCGGTGGACGCCGGGTCGTAAAAAAGAGCCTTGAGCAGCGATCTCTTTCCCGCTTCGAACTGTCCCGCCGCGAGGGCGGCCTTGCCTTCCGCCAGAAGGGAGTCGGTTTTTTTCGCCCGGAGAGCTTCATACCGCGGCTTGGCCCAGGAGTGCCCGGGCTCCCTTTTGAGAACCTCCCTGTATTGGGCCAGGACCTGGTCCTCCGTCCCTTGAATCTCGTAGACCTGGGCCAGCCCGAGATAGGCGACGACGAGGTCCGGGCGGCTCTCCAGGGCGGTCTTGAAGCTTTGCTCCGCCATGGGGAGGTCATTCAGGAGAATGGCGACGTAGCCGCGGCCGAGCTCATAGACGGGATTCCCCGGGTTCAAGCGTTCCAGAAGCTTCTCGGCCTTGGCGCTGTTGCCCGTTCGAATGCTCGTCCAGACCTCCTCGGCTTTGAGGCGCTCCTCGAGCGTCATCTGGGTCGTGACCACCTGGGGAAGACTCTCGATATAGAACGAGGGAGGCGCCGGCTGGAAAGTGGCGCATGCCCACAGGATCGATAAACCTGGAATCAGTAACCATAGCTTTTTCACCACGCGCCTCCTTCCGGATCGATATACGGCAGATAATTCACGATCACCGAGGGATCGGCCATCAATTTGAACTCCAGGAAATCGCCGTTTTCTCTCCTCTTCAGAATCAAGAATCTTTTGGACAGGGAATGGAAGATGTCCTCCCCGTTCCTGGGAATCCGTAGATAATATGGTTTTTGGCCTTTGAATAGAACCTCCCGCAGTTTTTCCATGAGCCGGGGGATACCCTCGCCGGTCTTGGCGGAGATGTACAGCGCGAGCCCGTGGGCCGAATCGTTCCTCCGGAGGAGATCGGCCTTTTCGGAGGCGGGCAACAGGTCGATCTTGTTGAAGACCTTCAGCACGGGGATTTCCGGGACGCCGATGTCGGCCAGGATGGCGTCCACGGCTTCCGCCTGGCTGAGCGAATAGGGAGACGTGGCGTCGATGATGTGGCAGATGGCGTCCGCTTCCCTCAGCTCTTCCAGCGTCGCCCGGAACGAGGTGATGAGCTCGATCGGCAGTTTCTTGATGAATCCGACCGTGTCGCTGAGAAAAAAATAGAGCCCGTCCGGAAATGTCACGCGCCGCAGCAGGGGATCCAGCGTGGCGAAGAGCTTTGGAGAGGTGAAACGCTTTTCCTGCGAAAGATGGTTGAAAAGCGTGGACTTGCCGGCGCTCGTGTAGCCGACGAGCGAGACGACGGGCACCGGGCTCGTCTTCCGGCTCCGCCGCTGCCCGGCCCGGCGCTTTTGGATGGCGTCGATGTCTTTCTTGATCTTCGTGATCCGGTCCGTGATCCTCCGCCGGTCTTCTTCGAGCTTCTGTTCCCCCGGCCCGCGGGTCCGAATGCCGGCCCCGAGACGGGAGAGCCCGGCGCCTTTTCCGACGAGGCGCGGCAGCCGATAGCTCAATTGGGCTAGTTCGACCTGGAGCTTGCCCTCGTTGCTGCGCGCCCGCTGGCTGAAGATGTCCAGGATGAGCTGCGGCCGGTCGATCACCCTGGCCTTGAAAGCGTTCTCGAGGTTTTTTTGCTGGATGGGCGTAAGGCTGTTGTCGAAGATGACCACGTCCGCCCGGAATTTCGTCCGGAGCCTCGCGATTTCCTCCACCTTGCCCTTGCCCAGGAGAAACTTGGGGCTGACGCGGGCGCGGACCTGGAAAATCTTTTCAACCACCCCGGCGCCGGCCGATTCCGCCAATCCGGCGAGCTCCTCCATGGATTCCTGCGCTTCCTGTTTTTCCAGCTTGGTCGTGGCCAGGTTGACGAGTATTGCCTTATCCATCGTATTTCATTTTAATTGTTTAACTGGCTTTTCGCAAAGGCTTCGAGGGGAGGATAGTCGTCCGGCGAAAACCAGTGGACATTTTTCATTTTCCTGAACCACGTCATTTGGCGCTTGGCGTAATGGCGGGTATCGATTTTCGTGGCCTCTTTGGCCTCCTCCAGCGTCAGCTCGTTTCCGAGCAACCTCAGGACATGCCTGTAGCCGAGCGCCCTGAAGGGCGGCGAATTTTCGTCCACGCCCTGTTCCAGGAGCCGGCGGGTTTCCTCGACGAGGCCTTGCGCGAACATGCGTTCGACCCTTGCTTCGATCCGCCGATAGAGCGCCTGCCTGTCCAATGTCAAACCGATCCTGACCACGCGGTAGTCTTTAACCGGGGAAGCCGTTCCCAGGAAATGCGTCGAAATCGGCTTTCCCGTCGAGGCGTAGACTTCCAGGGCGCGGATGATCCGCACCCTGTCCCGGCGTCCCGTCTTCAGCGCGTAGGCCGGGTCGGCTTTCTCGAGCTCCTCGTAGAGCCGGTCGAGCCCTTCCTCGCGGGCCCGAAGGTCGAGTTCCCGTCTCAGCCGGTCGTCCCGGGCTTGACCCGGGAAAAGGCCGTCGACCAGGGCCTGGATATAGAGTCCGGTCCCCCCCACGACGAGGGGCACTTTCCCCCTTTCCCGGATCCGGATGATGGCTTCCCGGGCGCCCTCCGCGAAATCCGCCGCCGTGAACTGCCGGGTGGAATCGACGACGTCGAGGAGATGATGACGAATCTCCTTCCGGACCTCGAGGGGAGGCTTGTCCGTGCCGATGTCGAAGCCGCGGTAAACTTGCATGGAATCGCAGCTGATGATCTCGCCGCCCAGGCTTCTCGCCAGCCGGACGCCGGTCGAGCTCTTGCCCACGCCGGTGGGCCCGAGAATGACGAGGAAGACCTTGGATTCAGGTTCCAATTTTAACCAGGAGATAGAGCCCGAGGAGAGTCGCCCACAAGAGAAGGCCATGGAGCTGCTTCCTTTTCACGGAATCTCCCCGACCTTCTCCAGGTTCTTGACGAGAATGGATTCATGGCTGTTGCCCAGGGTTCTTTTCACGGCCAGAACCTCGACGGCCAGGATCTCGTCCAGGCTCCGGAGCAGGCTCCGACGGCCGGCCTCGCTGGAGTGGCTCAGGTTCATCTTCAGATACGATTTGAGTTCGATTCGCCCGTCGGCGGTGAGTTCCAGGGTCTGGAGAGCGGGATCGAGGCGGCTCTTGACTTCTTCCAGCGCCTTTTCCAGCACGTTCAGCGCGACCGGCCCCAGTTCCTTGGAAATGTATTTGAAGATGTACGAACACTTGTCGTTGAACGTTCCGAAGAGCCTTTCGATCTCGGCCGGCGAGTAATCCGCCTGAGGCTTCTGGTTCGCGCCCTTCCGCGGGGCCGTTCCGACGAGCTCGAAGCTGCACAGGGTGAAGAGGATCCTCCGGGTTTCCTTGTCGCCGAGATCGCTCTGTTGACGGATTTCTCCCAGGCTTTTCCCGTCTCCGATAAGGCCCAGCACGTACTTCTCGTGAGACGCCAGCGGAACGGAGCCGCGGTGAATCGCGGCCAGGTCCTGGATGGGGTCGTCGTCGCCCGGAAGATGGGCGGCGATGAGGTCATGATTCTGCATGTGCCGGATCCCCTCGAGGATGAAGGGGGGAAGGGATATCTCCTGGACATAGGACTTGGCCGAAACGTCCGAGGGAGATTTAAAGAAAAAGCTGCCTTCATCCCAATCGAAGAGGCGGAAGGCCCTTTTCTTGAATTCGGACTCCATGATCCGCCAGAGGGCCGCGATCTGCAGATGCTCGAGCTCGATGAGGGCCTTGATCCTGGTCCCCCGGCCCTGTCGGACATAGTCCTCGCAGGCTTCGAGGCCGGAGAAGGAAAGGTGCCCCATCCCCGCCAGGGATTCCAAAAAATCCTTTTCCTGGAACTCCGAGCCGTCGATGAACAGCGATCCCTTTTCGAAACAAAGCGTTTGGACCCGGCCCGGCTTGTTCAACATAAGGCAGCCGGTTCTTTCCCGCTGCCAGATCTGGAACAAAATTTGGGGGAGGGAAACCCGGGACAGGCTTCCCTGAAACACGTTATCGGTCATGGGAATAATGTATAGATGAACGCTCCGGGTTGTCAAACAAAAAGACGGGCTTCAGCGCATATACTGGAGGCCGAAAAGTCCAAGGCCGATGTACAGGAGGCTCTTGATCAGCCAGAAGCCGTAGGAGATGAGCAGGGCTTTCTTCATGGAGATGCTGAAGATGTGCGCCAGGCCGTAGGCGAGTATCCCGAAGAGCCAAAGCTGAAAGAAATCGATCTGGCCGAGGATGACGTACGCCGCGGACGTGACCTCCATCCGGGGAAAAAGAAGGGCGAGGCTGGTGGACGCCTGCATGGCGGACTTTTTGCTGATGATCAGGAACAGCCGGACCGCGTTGCCCAGCAGCTTGTCGACGAAACTGGCGTGGGCGAGAGCCGAGACGACGTGCTTGTAATTCCCCTGCGTGGAGACCAAGCGGCCCATTCCCAGAAGAACGAGACCGGACAGCAGGAGCCCCACGAGGAACGTGAGCGGGCTGATGATGAGGGCCCTGGCCAGCATGCTCGCCGGGGAAGGATTGTTCAGCGCCTCGAGCCTCTTGTTGAACATGTCCTCGCCCATGCGTTCCTTGAGCCTGGCGCTGCTCCTCATCAGCTCGGCCTGGTCCTTCTGCGTATAAGGCGCGGTGAGATAGGAAAAAACGGCGAACAGGACCAGGAGCACGACGAGGGCGTCCAGCCACTTCGGCCTTTCCGCCAGGGCTTTGAAAGTCGGCTGAGGGCTGAAGAAGGTTCCCGCGAGGCGTTGAAACAGGTTCATCCCTCTCCTCCCGCGCGCTCTTCCTTTTCGATCTGCCCGTCCTTGATATGGATGATCCGCTGCGTCTGCCGGGCCACGCCTGGGTCGTGAGTGACGATGATGATCGTGTTCCCCTGGGCGTGGAGTTTATGGAAAAGATTCAAGATTTCCTGCCCGGTGCGGGAATCGAGGTTGCCGGTCGGCTCATCGGCCAGGATGAGGGAGGGTTCGTTGACCAGCGCCCTGGCGATGGCCACGCGCTGCCTCTCTCCGCCCGACAGCTCCGCCGGCCGGTGGGTCATCCGCTCTTTCATTTCCACCATCTCGAGAGCCCGGCGCGCCTTGTCTTCGCGGTCCTTCTTTTTGGTCCCTTTATAGATGAGGGGAAGTTCGACGTTGCGGAAGGCCGTGGCCCGCGGAAGGAGGTTGAAAACCTGGAAAACGAAGCCGATCTCCTGGTTCCGGATATGCGCCAGCTCGTCCTCCGACATGGAACTGACTTGAACCCCGTTCAGATAATATGTGCCCTCGGAAGGCGTATCAAGGCAGCCGATGAGGTTCATCAGCGTCGATTTCCCCGAACCTGACGGCCCCATGATGGCGACGAACTCGTTCCTGGAGACCGTGAAAGAGACTCCGCGCAGGGCCTGGACTTCCTGCTTTTCGAGCTGGTAGATTTTCCACAGCCCCTCGACGGAGATGATAACGTCGTTGGCGGGCGTCATTTCTTCGTGTCTTTCTTGGCTTCCGACTTGACCAAGATGCCGTCCTTGAGCTCGCGCAGGGCGCTGTAGGGACCGGAAACGATCTCCTGGCTCTCGTTGAGGCCGGCCGTGACCTCGATCATCATCCCGCCCGTTATGCCTTTCGTTACCGGCTGGAATTTCACGCGGGAATTCTCGACGATATAGACGCCCTCCTCTTCCTTCGGATCGGTCGGGGCCAGATCCTTCCCGGTTTTCTCCCTGAGGACCAGGGAAGCTATGGGTACGGCGAGGACGTCCTTTTTTTCGGCGGTGACGATGTCCGCGGAGGCCGAGAGCCCAGGCTTGAGTTTCTGGGGAGGATCCTCCAGGGTGACGACCACCTTGAAATCCTTGGATTCCTGGGCCGTCGTGGCCGCTTTTTGAAGCGCCGAGCTTCCGATTTCGGTGATCCGGCCGGAGAAGACCACGCTGGGGAAGGCGTCGACGCGGATATGCGCCGTCTGGCCCAGCTTGACCCCGACCACGTCCGTCTCATCCACCTCGACCTCCACTTCCATGACCGACAGGTCGGCGATGGTCATCAGCACCGTTCCGGGATTGTTCATGGTTCCGATGATGGCCACCTCGCCCTCTTCGACCCGCAAGCTGGTGATGATGCCGTCGATCGGGGAGACATACGTCGTCTTGTTCAGATTGTCCAGGGAGCTTCTCAGGGAGGCCTGGGCCTGCTCGATCTGGAAGCGGATGGCCTTGAGCTGGGCGTTGGACACGTCGTATTGGACCTTCGCGGTCTCCAACTGGTCCTTGGAGATGAGTTCTTCGTCGTAGAGCTTTTTCTGCCGTTCGTAGGAATTCTTGTCCTTCAGCAGGCGGGCTTCGGCCTGGATGAGGTCCGCCTTGAAGGTGGAGATGAGGGCCCTGTCGCGTTCGGAGTTGGCTTCGAACTGGGTGGAATCGAGCTTCATGAGGAAATCGCCCGTCTTGACCTCATCTCCTTCCTTGACTCCGATCTTGATGATCCTTCCCGGGACCTGGGCGCTGATGTTCACGTTTTTCTTGGGCTTGATCTCTCCCGAGGCGGAGATGATGGACGTCAGATCCTGCTTTTTCACCTTGTCGATGTTGACCTTGATCGTCTTTTCACGCTGGCTGCGAAGGTTGATGATGATGATCAATCCGATGATGAAAAGGACTGCCAGGACGATGAGCGTCCGTTTTTTTCTTCGAAAGAAGCTTCTCTTCTCGTTCATGGGCCTCCGCCTTCCGATCTTGATGCGCATAGATTCTAATATATTATATTATTACGGGCTGAAAATGAAAAAGTTTTGACGCGGTCCGCCTCCGGCTTCGGCCCCCGCGGGGGGCGGGAACGGCCTTTGTATCCGATGAGCGCCGGGTTGAGGACGTTCCGGAGCCCGAGGGGCGCGGGAAGAGGTTGCGGCGGGAGCGGGGAGCTGATAATATAAGGGCCATTATGGATTGCCTGACGGATTGCTTGGAAGTCGCGCGCCAAGCCGCGCACGAGGCCGGGCGGATGCTCAAGGCCAATATCGGGGCCCGGAGGGACGTCGTTTTCAAAGGCGCCGTCGACCTCGTCACGCAGTTTGACAAGCGGGCCCAGGACATCATTCACCGGCGGCTGTCGTCCGCTTTCCCCGATCATGGATTCCTGGCGGAGGAAGGCCTGGCGGTGGAGGGCAGGGGTGATTACCGCTGGATCTTCGACCCGCTCGACGGGACGACCAATTATGCCCACGGCCTGCCGGTATTCTGCGTTTCCATCGCCCTGGAACACCGGGGACGGCTGGCGGCCGGCGTCGTTTATGACCCGATGCGGGAAGAGACCTTCTGGGCGGCCATGGGAAGCGGTGCGTTCCTGAACGGTTCGCGAATCCGGGTTTCCACGGTCGACGACCTCGACAAAAGCCTGCTGGCGACGGGCTTCCCCTACGACGTCCGTGACAGCGACGTCAACAACGTCCTCCAGTTCAACGCGTTCATCATGCGCACCCAGGCGGTCCGGAGATGCGGCTCGGCGGCCCTCGATCTTTGCTACGTGGCCTGCGGCCGTTTCGACGGCTTCTGGGAACTCAAGCTCAAGCCGTGGGACATGGCCGCCGGCGCCCTCATCATTCTCGAGAGCGGAGGCATGGCTTCCGATTTCGAGGGGAATGCCTTCAATCCGTTCCATCCCGAGGCGCTGGCCTCCAACGGCCTCATCCATGAGCAAATGAAAAAAATCCTGCTCGACTGCAGGAAAGCCACTCCCTGAGATCCGAACCCGTGAATTGGATAGAATGAGAAAGATGATGCGCGGCACGCGGATGGCGGCGGCCATCGCGATGGTCTGCTTTTGCGCCTTGAGCGTCCGGCCTGTCCGGGCATCCGGGAGCCGCGGTTTCCGGCAGGATGCCGCCGGACGGGATGCAAGGCTGTCGGACTTCGAATTATATTTGAAATGCACGATTCCGGGAAACGCCGGATGGATGGATACGGCCATCGACGTCGAGGAGGGGCAGGAATTCTATTTCGAGGGGGAGGGGACGATTTCTCTTCAAAAGGGCAATACCGAGGCGGTCTGCGGTCCGGACGGCTATGATTTCAGGTCGGTCCAGCAGCCCCTGCTCGACCAGAATCTCGGCGCCCTCATCGGGAAAGTGGTCATGGTCCTGGATGTCCGCATGGACGAGGAGACAGGGGAGGAGACCCGGGACGAGCTCGTCAGGTATTTCCCCATCGGGGCGGCGAGCTTCGCGGCCATGCCTTTGAAGGGAAGGCTCTACCTGGGAATCAACGAGAACGTCTTCAAGGACAATGACGGGGAACTGACCGTCCTGGTCTACCACAAGAAAAAATGACGGCCGCCATCCGCGGCGGGCCGCCGGAACGCGGAATTCGAACGGATCGGGGGGAAGAAAGGGAAAAAGACTAATCCGCCGGACGTTTCTTTTCCAGGAATTTCTCCATGAGGGACGTATCGTAGTCCCCGTTCATGAAATCCGTGTTGGACAGGATGCCGAGCAGCAGGGGGATGTTGGTTTTGACGCCGACGATGGTCGTCGTCTCCAGGGCCGTTCGGATCTTGCGGATGGCCAGGGGGCGGCTGGGAGCGAAGGCGATGACCTTGGCGACGAGGGAGTCATAGTCGGGGGGGATCCGCCAGCCCGTATACGCGCCCGAATCCACGCGGATTCCCTCCCCCCCGGGGAGGACGAGAAAATCGATTTTCCCCGGCGAGGGGACGAACGTGTCGGGATCCTCGGCGTTGATCCTGCACTCGATGGCATGGCCTCTCCGCTGCAGCTCGTAGGGAAAGGATATGCTCACGCCCGCGGCCGCGTTGATTTGGGCCTTGATGAGATTGATCCCGTAAACCATCTCGGTGATGGGGTGTTCGACCTGGACGCGCGTGTTGGCCTCCATGAAATAGAACTTCTTTTTTTCATCGACCAGGAATTCGAACGTCCCCAAACTCTGGTAGCCGATCTC
>Ga0228535_1001793_pt1 | contig 27546 bp, 22 predicted proteins | sample SJ1metagenome_FD_168457 | JGI IMG/M metagenome (GOLD analysis project Ga0228535, IMG submission 168457) | Enriched culture of PCE-dechlorinating microbial communities from Ithaca, New York, USA - SJ1 | ecosystem: Engineered > Modeled > Simulated communities (microbial... > Unclassified | place...
CTTCAACCGGTATGCCGGCCCGGCCCGGCCCGAGCTCCTCATCATCACGAGCAGCGCCTGTTTTCTGTACGCGACGGAGGCCGTCGGCCTCCTGGGGCTGCAAGACCGCGTCGGCATCCTGAAGCTCGCCACGACCTGGCCCTTGCCCCCGCGCCTGGTGACAAAACATCTGCAAAGTGCGAATAGGGTGCTGTTTGTCGAAGAGGTCATGTCGTTTCTCGAGGAAAACGTCAAGGTGCTGGCCGCGGGCCGGCCGGAACAAATGCGCGGAAAAACCTTTTTCGGCAAGTATGACGGAACGCTTCCGGCGGCGGGAGAACTCAATCCCGATATCGTGGCGGGCGCGCTGGAAAAGATTTTCAAAGTACGGCGCAAACGGCTGCCCGCCGCCTATGCCGCGGCCGTGCAAAAGGCCGGAGCGCTGATTCCGCCCCGCGAACAGACGTTTTGCGCGGGCTGCCCGCACCGGGCTTCGTTCTGGAACATCGCCAACGCCATCGCGCTCGACGGCCGCCGCGGATTTGTCTGCGGCGACATCGGCTGCTATTCGATGGCGGCGCTTACCCCGGCCAACGGCTATCACACCATGCCGACGCTGCATTCCATGGGGTCGGGAACGGGGCTGGCGGGGGGCTTCTCCCAGCTTGGCCAGTTCGGCTTCGACAAGCCGATTCTCACGGTCTGCGGCGATTCCACGTTTTACCATGCGGTCATTCCGGCGCTCATCAACGCGCAGCATCACCGGGCGGATATCACGTTCATCGTTCTCGACAACGCGGGAACGGCGATGACCGGCTTCCAGCCGCATCCGGGGCTGGAGGTAAGCGCGCTTGGCGAAACGGTTCCGGCCGTCGAAATTGCCGCGATCTGCAGCGCGATCGGCGCAAAAGTGGCGATTGCCGATCCGTTCGACCTGGAAAACACCGGGAAAATCCTGACGGCCTTTCTCCGCGAAAAGGGTCCGGTCAAGGTGCTGATTCTGCGCCAGGCCTGCGCGCTCAGCCCGCAAAAGAAGGGCAAGAAAACGTTTGAGGTCGAGGTCAGCGAAGACCTGTGCCTGGGCGATGCCTGCGGCTGCAACCGCCTGTGTACGCGGATTTTCCGGTGTCCGGCGCTGACCTGGGACCGGAAAAGGAAAAAGGCGGTCGTGGACCGGGTCGTCTGTGCGGGCTGCGGCGTGTGCGCGGCGATTTGTCCGCAGAAAGCCATCATCAAAAAGCAGGGGACGGCGTAAACCGGCGCATGCCGCAAAATACAGTCGTTTTCCGCGGGAAAAGTTTATGAAAGCCAAAACACCGAAAGTCACTCAAAACCTGATTCTCACCGGCGTGGGCGGCCAGGGCAACGTCATGGCGTCGCGCACGCTGGCGGGCATGCTCGTGGACGCGGGCTACGTGGTCACCATCGGCGAGACGTTCGGCATGTCCCAGCGCGGCGGATCGGTGATGAGCCATCTGCGCATTTCGCCCGACGCGGTGAAAAGTCCGCAGATTCCGCAAGGCGGCGCGGACGTCGTCGTGGCCCTGGAGCCGCTCGAAGCCCTGCGCGTTCTCACGGTGTACGGCAATCCCGGCACGAGTCTTCTGGCCAATGCGCGCCCCGTCTATCCCATCGGCGTCATTACGGGCGAGCGCGATTATCCGTCAGACGAGGCTCTCCGGGAGGCGTTTGACGCCCTGACGCAGCATTACTGGCTGATCGACGCGACGTCGGTCGGCCTGGAACTGGGCAATCCGGTGCTCAGCAACATCGTGATGATCGGCGCTTTGGCGAAAACCGGCCTTTTGCCTTTTGACCGGAAAATGTTCGAAAAAGAAATCCGCAAGACGCTTTCCGCCGACAAGCGCGCGCTCAATCTCAGGGCGTTCGACGCCGGCGCGGAGATGATTTAGGGACGTCAAATAAAGGTTGACGTCCGGTTGTTGAACCTTATATTACTGACTCGACAGACATCCGGGAGAAAGATCATGGCCGATATCTATTCCGCAATCAAGATCAGCGAATCCGTTTACTGGGTCGGGGCGATCGACTGGAGCATCCGCGATTTCCACGGGTACCGGACGCCCCACGGCAGCACCTATAACGCCTATCTGGTGATGGCGGATAAAATCACGCTCATCGACACGGTCAAAAAGCCGTTCATGGAGGAAATGCTGGCGCGCGTGGCTTCCGTGGTCGATCCCTCGAAGATCGACTATATCGTTTCCAACCATTCCGAACAGGACCACTCCGGCTGCCTGACGCAGGTGATCGCGCGTGTCCGGCCGGAAAAAGTGTTTGCCTCCGCCATGGGGGTGAAGAATCTGAGCGACATTCTCCACGGCGATGATGCGATCCAGCCGGTCAGGGACGGCGAAACGCTTTCGCTGGGCAACATGGATTTGAAGTTTATGGAAACGCGCATGATCCACTGGCCGGATTCCATGTTTTCCTGGCTGGAAAAGGACGGCGTTCTCTTTTCGCAGGACGCTTTCGGCATGCACCTCGCGACATTCGAGCGGTTTGCCGACGAGCTGCCCGCCGACATGCTGGAGTATGAAGGCGCGACCTACTACGCCAACATCGTTTTGCCCTATTCGCCGGTGGTTTTGAAAGCCCTGGAAAAAGTGGCGGCAACCGGCTGGGCGATCAAAATTCTCGCGCCGGACCACGGGCCGGTGTGGCGCAAAGACCTGGGCTTCATTCTCGATCTTTATAAAAAATGGGCGCTGCAAAAGCCGTCCGCCAAGGCCGTGGTGGTGTACGCGACCATGTGGCATTCCACGGAGCAAATGGCCGAAGCCGTCGCCGAGTCGCTGGCGCGCGAAGGACTCCGGGTGAAGCTGCTGTCCATGAACGACGCGCACCGCAGCGAGGTGCTCTACGAGGTGCTGGAAGCGGGCGCGCTCATCGTGGGTTCGTCGACGCTCAACAACAATATGCTGCCGCAGATGGCGGATGTCATGACCTATCTGAAGGGCCTGAAACCGGCCAACCTGGTCGGCGCGGCCTTCGGATCCTTCGGCTGGAGCGGCGAAGCGGTGAAGGATCTGGAGGCGATGCTCCGCGAGATGAAGGTGGAGATCGTTTCCGAGCCCGTTTCCGTGAAACACGTTCCGTCGCGGGAGGTTCTGGAAAAATGCGCCCTTCTGGGCAGGACCGTCGCAGCCGAAGTGAAGAAAAGAATTTCCGTTTAAATCCCATTCCGAAGGAGGCAAAGAATGAAAAAGTATGTTTGCAGTGTGTGCGGCTACGTTTATGATCCGGACAAGGGCGACGATGAGGCCGGCATCCCTGGCGGAACGCCGTTTGAAAAGCTGCCCGCCGACTGGACGTGCCCGGTCTGCGGAGCGGATAAAAGCGAGTTTACTCCCGAATAGAGGATAAGCCATGGACGACAAAATTCGTAATGCTCTTCAGCAGGCTTACTTGGGCGAAGCCAAAGCGGTGCTGCGTCTGAAAATGTACGCCGACCGGGCGGAACAGGAAGGCTACAAGCAGATCGCGCGTCTTTTCCGCGTGATCGCCTTTTCTGAGGAAATCCACGGCATGCGCGCGCTGCGCGTTCTGCGGGAGATCAAATCGACGGAAGAAAATCTGGCGGCGAGTTTTGAGTCGGAAAAGACGGTGGCGGAGATCGCCTACGATCAATTCGTGAAGATGGCCGAACAGGCGGGAGACAAGGCGGCGCTTTTGCACTTCAGCCAGAGCCGCGACGTGGAAGAAACACACGCCAAACTGTACAAACAGGCGATGAATCACTTCATGGAGGAACGGGAAACGGTTTACCACGTCTGCAAGGTGTGCGGTTATGTGGCCGACGGTGTGCTGCCCGATGAATGCCCCGTGTGCGCCGCTCCCAGGGAACAGTTCACGACGTTTGATTCGTAAGGACTTCCGGAGTCTCTGGCCCGGAAAGGCGGTCGCGAGAGCATGCTCAAAAAAGCCCTGCGCATAATGGCGGTCGCGGCGGCGCTGGCGCTGGCGCCTGCCGCGGGCGTTGCCGCGGAAAAACCGCTGTGGGAAGTCGGCGTCGGCGCAGGTTTCCTGATGATGCCGGACTACCGGGGATCGGACAAGACGAGGCCCTACCTGCTTCCTTTTCCGTATGCCGTTTACCGGGGGGGCATTTTCCGTCTGGAAGACAAGCGGATGACGGCGCGCATTTTCGCCACCGACCGGGTGACGCTGGACGCGAGCGGATACGGCGCGGTTCCCGTACGCAGCGACGACAACGACGCGCGCCGGGGCATGGAGGATCTGGATCCGACGTTCGAGTTCGGGCCGGCGCTGCGCGTGAAGATCGTGCATGTGCCCGAACAGAAGTTACGGCTTACCGCGTCGCTGCCGGTGCGCGCCGTTTTCTCCACGGATTTCCGCTCCGTGCGGTATGAAGGATTCGTGGTGAGTCCCCGTCTCAATTTTGAAAAAGGCGACGTCATTCCCGGTACGGGCCTGTACCTGGGAATATCGACGGGGCCGATGTTTGCCGACTGCGGCTATCACAAGTATTTTTACGACGTGGAGCCGTATTACGCATTCGCCGGACGGCTGGCCTACAGCGCGGGCGGCGGTTACAGCGGGTCGGCGCTGACCGTGGGCCTGGGGAAAAACTATAAACAGTTTCATTTTCATGCGTTCGTCAGCGCCGATTTCCTGCGGGGCGCCGTTTTTGAGGAAAGCCCGCTTGTGAAAACGAAAACCTCCTGGATGAGCGGACTGAGCGTCACCTGGGTTTTCCTGACGTCGAAAAAGACGGTCGCGGACGAAAGCATCTATTAAAGATTTATGCCGCTTGCCCGACAAGGATACGTCATGCTCATTATTCTGACACGCTGGCTCATTATCACCGTGGCGATTCTGGTGGCTTCCGCCATCCTGCCCGGCATCCACGTGGAATCGCTTCTCACGGCGATTGTCGCCGCCGCCATTCTGGGAGTGATCAACACGTTTCTGCGCCCCGTACTCCTGATTCTGACCCTGCCTTTGACGATTCTCACGCTGGGTGTCTTCGCCTTCATCCTCAACGCGCTCATGCTCCTGCTGGTGGCGTATTTCGTGCCCGGATTTGAAATCGAAGGCTTTTTGTGGGCGTTTCTGGGATCGCTCATCATCAGCATCGTGAACTGGATCGTCAACCGGTTCATCAACCGGCCGGACCCGGGCAGGCCGCAAAAGCCGGATGTTGTCGATCTGGAGCGGGGGGACGACGGGAAATGGCGGTAGACGCGACGCTCAATCTCACGCCCGCGATGAAGCAGTACGTCGCCATCAAGGAAAAGTATCCCGACTGTATCCTGCTGTACCGGATGGGCGACTTTTATGAGATGTTTTTCGAAGACGCGCTTTTGGCCGCTCCCATTCTGGAAATCACGCTCACGTCCCGCAACAAGTCCAAGGAAGACGCGGTTCCCCTGTGCGGTTTTCCCTATCATGCCGCTTCCGCCTACATCGCCAAACTCGTGGAGAAAGGCTTCAAGGTGGCCGTGTGCGAACAGGTGGAGGATCCGAAAAGCGCCAAGGGCATCGTGAAGCGCGGCGTGATCCGCGTGATCACCCCCGGCCTGGTCCTCGACGAAGAAAATCTCAAAGCCGGCGAAAACAATTACCTGGCCTGCCTGGCCGCCAGCCGGGAGGCATTCGGCCTGGCTTTTCTGGATCTGTCCACCGGCGAATTTCAGGCAGGCGAATTTGCCGGTCGCGACGCGCTTCTGGCCGCCGCGGGCGGCCTCGCGTTTCGGGAGCTGCTGATTGCCGGACCTTTTCCCGATCCCGTGCTGGTGAAGCTCTTCGAGGCGCAGATGCCGGCCGGTTGCGTCAATCTCCTGGACCGGACGGCCTTCAACCCGGACCGGGCCGATGAAATTCTGGAAGGGGAGCTTTCCGCCGATGTGCTTGCCCGGTCGGGGCTGCAGGGCCGCCAGGCCGCCAAAACGGCCGCCGCCGCGATTTTGAACTATGTGAGCGCCACGCAGATGACCCGCGCCGGCCATATTTCCGAGATCCGGGAATACGCGCCCCAGCGCTATCTGGTGCTGGATGAAACGGCCCGGCGGAATCTGGAAATCTTCGCGGCGCTGCAGGATGGAGGCCGCGCCGGAACACTGTTTGCCCTCATCAACGAAACGCTGACGCCGATGGGCGCCAGACGCCTGCGCTGGTGGATGGGCTACCCGCTCATCGCGCCGGAGCAAATCCGCGCGCGTCTGGCGGCGGTGGCCGAAATCAAGGACAACCACCCTCTGCGATCCGATTTGCGAAAGACCCTCGCCGGCATTTACGATCTGGAGCGGCTGGCCGGCCGCGTCGCGCTCGCCGTCGCTACGCCGCGCGATCTGGTGGCGCTCAAGGTCTCGCTGGCCGTTTTGCCCCGTCTGCAGGAAAAGCTCGCGGATTTTACCGCGCCGGCGCTGGCGGCCATCCGCCGGGAAATCCGCGATTGCGGGCCGCTTGTCGATCTCCTCGCCCGCGCGATCGTTTCCGATCCGCCGCCCCGTGCGCAGGACGGCGGATTCATCGGGGCCGGCTTCGACGAGGAACTCGACCGCCTGCGCTCGATCAGCCGCGACGGCAAAAAGTGGATCGCATCGCTCGAGGCCCGGGAAAGACAGGCCACCGGCATCGCCTCGCTTAAAATCGGCTTCAACAGCGTTTTCGGCTACTACATCGAAGTGACGAAGGCCAACGCGGCGCTGGTGCCGGATTCCTACGTGCGCAAGCAGACGCTGGTCAACGCCGAGCGCTACATCAACCAGGAGCTCAAGGAGTTCGAGCAGACGGTTTTGACCGCCGAGGAAAAAATCCGCGACCGGGAAAACGAGCTCTTCAGCCGTCTGCGCGACGATTTGCTGCCGCGTCTGCCGGACATCCAGTACAACGCGTTTCGCGTGGCCAAGCTCGACGCGCTGTGCGCGCTTGCGGAGGTGGCCGAAAAGCACGCCTTTATCTGCCCGGAGATCGACGAGGAAGACGTTCTCGACATTCGCGACGGGCGCCACCCGGTCGTGGAGGCGGCCCTGAAAAGGGAGGGCTTCGTTCCCAACGACGCTCTGCTCGACTTGCAGCAAAACCGCCTTCTGGTGATTACCGGGCCCAACATGGCCGGCAAATCCACCTATATCCGCCAGGTCGCTTTAATCGTACTTCTGGCGCAGATGGGCAGCTTTGTTCCGGCGTCTTGCGCCCGGATCGGCGTGGTGGACAAGATCTTCACGCGCATCGGCGCGTCGGACAGCCTGATGAAAGGGCAGAGCACGTTCATGGTGGAGATGATGGAAACCGCCCGGATCCTCACGGAAGCCACGGACCGGAGCCTGGTTATCCTCGACGAAGTGGGCCGGGGCACCTCGACCTTTGACGGAGTCAGTATTGCCTGGGCGGTGGCCGAGTACCTGCACGATTTGGGCGGGCGGGGCGTCCGTACGCTGTTTGCCACGCATTATCATCAGCTCACGGATCTGGCCGCCTCGAAGGACGGCGTCAAAAACTACAACATCGCCGTGAAGGAGTGGGGCGAGAAAATCATTTTTCTGCGCAAGATCATGGAAGGCGGAACCAGCCGCAGCTACGGCATTGAAGTGGCCAGGCTGGCCGGCGTTCCCGGGGATGTCATCGTCCGCGCCAGGGAAATTCTGCGCAATCTGGAAAAGGGGGAGTTTGACGAAATCGGCATGCCGCGCATCGCGCGCGGCCAGAACGTTCCCCGGCGGGGCCAGGCGCAGTTGAGTCTGTTTGTCGAAAGCGAGGACGAGATTCTCGGCGAGCTGCGACGGATCGATATTTCCACACTCACGCCCCTGGAGGCGCTTAACAAACTCAGCGAACTCAAGAACAAGCTTACCTGAAACCGGCGGGCTCTTTGAGGCAGGAAAGCCGCGCGTGCCGGAAATCGCAAAATCCCTCCAAAACTCTGGACAGGCCGTCCTGGAGAAGCGGCGTCATGCCGCCGGCCAGCGCCGTCTGGTACATTGCGTCGGGGGATTCTTTGCGGCGGATCATGCGCTTGATCTGCGGCGTGAAGATGAAGATTTCGGAAACGCAGGTCCGGCCCTTGTAGCCGGTTTGGCCGCATGCGTCGCAGCCCCGCGGGCGAAAGAGGGTGAAGCGGTCGGTATAGGGAATGTCCAGGCTTGCAAAGGACTCCGGGCCGAACGTCTGCGCCAGATCGTCGTATTCTTCCCGGCCGGGATGGTATTTTTCCCGGCAGTGCGGACAGAGGATTTTAAGCAGGCGCTGTTCTACGATCGCCAGCATGGCGTCAGCAAACAAAAGATTGTCGAGGCCCATGTCCGGTAAGCGCGCGAGCGTTTCGGCAATGCTTTCCGTCCGCAGCGAACTCAAGACCAGCCGGCCGCGGACGGAGGCTTCCATGCAGAGTCCTGCCGTTTCGCGATCCGGGATGCGCCCGAGCATCACGACATCCGGATCCGCGTTTAAAATCGAGCGCAGCACCGACGGATAATCCAGGCCTTTTTGCGGATCGACGACCACCTGGCGCAAACCGTCCTGGGGAATTTCAATCGCTTCTTCCGCCGTCCATATTTTTTTGTCCGGCGAATTGATGTGCGCCAGGCACGCGTGCAGCGTGGTGGTGACGCCGCCGCCGGCCGGAGCCGCTACGAAAACGACGCCCCGCGGCTGCCTCAGGATATTGGAAAGGTCGTCATAGTTTTCTTCCGACAGACCCAGCAGTTCCAGAGAGAGAAAACTGCTCCGCGCGGACAGATGGAGAACGCTGTCTTCCAGACCGGTCCGCGTGGGAATCACCGCGACACGCAGAGAGATTTCATCGCCCGAGGGTCGCGTGCAGACAGCCTTGCCGTTTTGGATTGCCGTCCTGGTCTGGCCGTCGAGGCCGGCCATTTTTTTGATTGCCGGGAGGATTTTTTCGTAGTCGCCAGGGGGCAGGGGGGCATGCATGAGGCACTCGCCGTCAATCCGGAAGCGTACGGCTGTCCGGCGGGCGCCGGCATCCGGTTCGAAATGAATGGCGGAGGCCCGGCGGGCGACGGCTTCGTCAAGCAGTTCGGCAAGCGGCGGATAAACGGCATCCGCAGATGGAATGGCCGCGGCGGGCGGCGGCGGGGCAGACGCGGCCTTCGCCCCCTCTCGGGCAACCGGAGGCTGCGGGTCTGCGGTTGCCGGCGCGGCGGCGGCCGGCGCAGTTTTCGTCCCATCGGGTGCATCCGTTTTCTGTTGGGGAGGAACCGGGTGGCTCTCATTTACGGACGCTTCTTCACCGCGCACGGGTCCCTTCGTTTCCGCTTGCGCAGGAGGAATGGTTTTCCGGAGAGGTTCTTTCGGGGCGGGGCCGCTCAACGTTGAAATCGGCTGCGCCTTTTTTTCGGCAACAGGCCTGGCAGGTGCGGCGGCGGGTCCTGTCGCCGTCCGGCGGTGGGTTTTTTCTTCGAGCTCGGCATAGGACCGCTCAATCAGCCGCAGAATGTCGGCCGGCAGGCCGACTTCGTATTGGATCAAATGGGTTTCCATGGCTTCCTCGACTTCCCGCCGCAAGGCCGTGTTTGACGGATCGGCCGCAAGGACGTGGATCCTCCCCCGCAGAACTTTCAGCGGGATCCACAGACCGACCGCCAGCGCGGCCCGGTCGATGCCGGTCAGAAGGCCGTGCACAACGGACAGATCGTCGCTGTAAGGCGTGAACGGACAGCCGTAGTGATCCGCGAGCGCCGCCCCGATGTCCTTTTTGGCGATCCGGTACTTTTCCAGAAGAACCGTCGCGGGATCCGTCCTGGCTTCATAAGCCTCCTTGAGCGCCTGGTCCAGTTGGGCCTGTGTGACGATGCCGTCCTGGATCAGCTTTCTGAATTTTTCGGCTGCCTTATGGCCGATTTTGCCGAATTCCAGCTGCATGAAGAAAGCCCGGGCGAGGCAGACTTCGATTTCATCGAGAAAAATCTGATCGTATTCATCAATAATATCGCCGCCTTTTTTGTTGCGAATTTCCATCACGCCCAGCACAACGCCGTCATGAATAATGGGCGTGGCCAGAATCTGGCCGGTGGCCACGCCGGTGGCTTCGTCGAGGGAGTCGTCAAAGGAAAGCGTGTCGGAAATTCTCCGGATTTCCCGCTGGTTATAGGCGTCGGCGATGTGCAGCATTTTTTTCTTCAAGGCGGCGTAGCCGGCAAAGGTGGTGTAATCCAGAGGAAGGCGGACTTCCCGGGCCTTGCCGCCGTCGTCTTCGAGTGTGAAGAGCTCCTTTTTTCCCCTGTCGATCAGATAAATGGTCAGAAGGCGGATGCGGAAGAGTTTGCGGATATCTTCCCGGATGTCGAGGAGGATTTCGCCCGGCGTCCCGGCGGACCGGATCCGGCCGGTAATGCGCTGCATGGTCTTATGGAACTCAAGGTTCCGGAGAAGCTCCTCCACCTGAGGGGCTTCCGAAATTGCGTCTTTTCTGTTGTAAGGGCCGATTTTGGACATGTGTCACTATCAAAGGTCTGGTGTTATAGGCGCTCAAGGTGCAGCGCCGAAAAAATATTGTCGGCAAAAACGTTGATATCCAGCGGCTTTTCCAGATAACCGGAGAGCCCCAGCGTTTTCACGATGCTTTCAATTTTAGGCGTTCCATACGCGGTCATCAGGATAACGGGTATGCGGGGGAAGTTTCTCTTGACGTAGGTGAGCAGCTCAAATCCGTCCATTTTGGGCATGCTCAGGTCGGTAATCACCAGATCGATCGAGGATTTGGCTTTCAGCAGTTTTACGGCATCCATTCCGTTGGTGGCCGTGAGCAGCGTAAAGTAGTTTCTATAAACGCTGAGCCCGTCGTCGATGCTTAAAAGCAGGGGTTCTTCATCATCGACGATCAAAACTTCGCGGACCCGGGCCTTTGGGCCCGGAGATTTGACTCCGCCGTTTCTCTGGAGCGGATGTTCTTCTTGCATGAGCCCGGCTGTTTTGATCATTTCCGTTTCCCCTCCATGAGGACCGCTGAGTTTCAGTAACGGTTCCATCTCCCGAAGCAAAGGCTGTGCCGCCGCCGGGCAATCGGTACAAAATCAGTAATACCGTATGGATAACGAAATAAACTTTGCCTTGGAGCGCTTCAGAACCCAGGCTGACTGATTCATTTTGAATCGGCTTGTCAGACTGATCGGCTCTGGATCTGATAGGATTTCACTTTTCTTTTCAGTGTCGAAAGAGAGATGCCCAGCGCTTTGGCCGACTGGGAAAAATTGCCGGAAAACTTCCGCAGCGCCTGGTCGATGCATCTCTTTTCCACGATGTTCAGGGGGATGATCTCACCGTTATCCGGGGCCGCTGCGCAGGCCGCGGCAGCGGGCGCCGGACCGTTTCGCAAAAGCAGCGACGGCTTCAGCGGCTGGTGGCGCTGAATGATCAGGGAACGCTCGATGACGTTTTTCAGCTCGCGTACGTTGCCCGGCCAGGTGTATTCCGTCAATTTTGCCACTTCGGCCTCGGAAAGGCGCAACTCGGGATTTCTTGACATCTTGCGGATAAAATATTCGCACAGTTTGGGAATGTCTTCCCTGCGTTCGCGCAGCGGCGGAATGTGCAGGCGGATCACGCTCAGGCGGTAGTAAAGGTCGCTGCGGAACGTTTTGTTTCTGACGGCCTCTTCCAAGTCGTTGTTGGCGGCGGCGATGATGCGCACATTAACGGGTTTGACGGTTTCGCTGCCGATGCGCCGGATCTTCTTTTCCTCCAGGACGCCCAGGAGCTTCGATTGCAGGTGAAAGGGCATGGAGCCGATTTCGTCGAGCACCAGCGTTCCGCCCTCGGCCAGTTCAAAAATCCCTTTGCGGGAGGCATGCGAGCCGGTGAAGGCGCCTTTTTCCGAGCCGAACAGTTCGGCTTCAATGAGGGTTTCCGGAAAAGCCGCGCAGTTGGCGATCAGGAAGAGCTTGGCCGGCAGCGCGCTCTTGAGATGAATGGCGCGGGCCACCACGTTTTTACCTGTGCCGGTTTCGCCGGTGATCAGAACCGGCGCGTCGGTCTCCGCCGCCAGATCGATCATCCGGATAATATCATCGAAAATGCCGTGGCCGGCGACCAGTTCGAATTCCTCCGTGTCCCGACTATTCTGGTAGTTCTGGAGCTGTTCGGCTTTTTCCAGATCCTGCGTGCGCAGCGCCTGTTTGACGGTCAATTCCAGCTCCGCCATCTCGAAGGGCTTGGACAGATAATCGTGGGCGCCCACTTTGAGGGCTTCGATGGCGTTGGCGAAGCTCGGATAGGCCGTTACGAAGATGATCTTGGTCTGTTCGTTTTGCTTCAGGATGGAGGGGCAAAGCGATATGCCCTCCGCGTCCGGCAGTTTCTGGTCGAGGATGACCACGTCGACTTTGGTTTCCGTGCAGATCTGCAGACCGTCCCTGCCCGTATTGGCGGTCAGAACGTCCGTTATTTCATTGCTGAGCAGATCGCTTACGGACTCGCAGAAAATATCGTTGTCGTCGATAATCAGAATCGTCTTCTTATGTCTGAGCATGGTCCCTGAGACCTTCCTGGAGGAGGACGGTTACTCTTGTTCCCTTTCCTTTGGCGCTTTTGACGTCCATATTTCCCTTCATCTGGGTGACCATTTTCAACGTGATCATCAATCCCAGCCCCGTGCCGCGTGTTTTCGTCGTGAAAAAAGGTTTGAAAAGATTGCTCTGCGTCTCTTCGGACATGCCGCAGCCGTTGTCTTCCACGACCAGGGCCACGAGGCCGTCCTGCCTTGAGGCCCGGATGGTGATGCTTCCCGCGTTCCGCTCCGCCAGCGCGTCGGAAGCATTGGTGATCAGGTTCATCATGACCTGGTGCAAAAGCCGGGGATCCGCGGCCACCGTTGCGACGTTGGGATCGACGGCCTTGACGATTTTAATGCCGGCCTGGCGCAGGTCGTTGCTGACCAGCGCGATGAAACGGGTCAGAAAATCGTCGATGGTCACTTTTTTAATCTCGGGATGTTCGAAAATGCTGAAGCTTTTGAGCGCCTGGAGCAGAAATTCCACCCGGGATATTTCGGTCATGGCGCGGTCCACGTACTTTTCAACGGATGCCGGCGAGTAGTCGCCGAGGTTGCGCTTCAGGACGCTCAGCGTCATCTTGATGGAATTGATGGGATTTCCCAGCTCATGCCGGATGCCGGAAAAAACGTAGCTGATGTTGTCCATGGAGTTGACTGCTTCCGCGATGGATTCCAGGCGGATTCTTTCGGTAATGTCCCGGATGATGATCCAAATATAGCCGTCGGGCGCCCGGTAAGGCGTATAGCCCAGCAGACGGTTTTTAAAGCGCAGGGTGTAGTTCTTTCCGAAAATTTCGTCTTCGGGCCGGCTGCCGTAATCCGCCAGGAGCAACGAAAGGATGTTGTGGTATTCCAGCAAGGCCTGGTTATTCTGGAAGATTTCCGACGCAACCCGGTTTTTGAAGATCAGTTCGCTGCTTTTTGTGCCGAGAATGACAATGCCCAGATCGATGGTTTCCATGATGCTGGCGCAAAGCGCATAATCCAGGTGTTTGTCTTCGGAGCGTGTTGCAACATTGTAGGCGGCCGTATCCTGCATAGCGTCAATAAAGTCTTTGCAAATGTAATAATTAAGAGATATTAAATCATCCCAGTGTTGCGCCGTGGGCCTGGAGTGATTTCGGATTCTGATATAAATAATTACCTGTATTGTCAAGGATATTTTGGTGCCAAGCCGGACAAAAATCTTAATGATTCTGGCAGTTGTTTTCGTCATTTTTGCTGCGGCAGTCCTCTGCGCGCCGCGTTTTCTCGCCTATTCCACGACCTGCGCCAAAGCGGATGCCGTCGTCGTTTTGCTGGGTCCCGATTTCAACGCCCGCCACCGCCACGCCCGGAATCTGGTTTACGACGGGATGGCGGACTATCTCATCATTCCCGCCTATAAAAAAACCTACCATATCGCCGGAGGCAAAATTGCGCTCCTTTCCGCCGGCAGGCAGGAAAATCCGCCGAACGACAACCGTTTGCTCTACCGGTACTTCGAGGATACGCATCTTGAGCTTCTGGAAGCCAAAAGGGTTATGGCGTCAAGCGGGCAAAAATCAGCGATATTCGTAAGTTCTCCCTACCATATGCGCCGGATTCAGTTAATGGTAGCCCGTGAGTTCGACGGGCCCTATTCATCGTGTTTTTCACCGACACCCTTTGAGGAGGCTCCGGTCGTCGCCTGGGAGCTGAAGGCTTCCGACTGGAAAAAAGTGTGGAGGGAGTATACCAAGATTCTGTGGTTCATGGTTTACCACCCTTTAACGAAATAGTTTTTTTTGCTTGGTTTTTGAGATTTCCCGCGCCGTTCCGGTCTGGTGTTTTTCCACCGCGATTAAAAAATAAAGTCTTAAATTCCCTCAAGTATTCCAGGTTCTGTGACGATAGAACTTCCAGCACCGTCACATATCCGCTTTTGGGTCCGTCAGGGCCGGCTGTAAAAAAACCACTGTTGATCCGGCAGGGGGGATGCTTTTTAAAAGATGAGCCGCACGGCGGCAATTTTTTATAATCTTTGACAGGGAGGCGAAGCAAGATGACCCATTTTTTCAACAATCTGAAGCTCGGCAAAAAAATTCTTCTGGCGCCGGTGGTAGTCCTTTTCTTCCTTTTTATTCTGGGGGCGGGGACATTGTTCAGCCTTCTGGCCCAGCAATCGGCGCTGGACGACATCTTTAACAACCGCTTCAAGGGTTACCAGGCCAGCGCCCGGCTGCTCAACGACCTTTCCAACGTTCAGGGCGGCATCTCCCGGGTGATCAACTGGGTGGCGACCGGCCACGACATGACGGATGTCGATCAGTTGATCAAAAGGCAGCTGGCCACGATGGACGCCGACGTTCAACTGACCCGGCAGATGCTGAAAAAAGAAGATCTGGGCCCGGTGCAAAAGAAACTCTACCAGGAAGCCCTGACCAAACTTTTAGAATACCAAAGGGCGGCTTCCAAGGTCCTGGAGCTGGCGCCGAGCGGCGCGGGGGCCGTGTATGTGACGGTCGCCGACCAGAAATACGACGCCCTCAACAGGATCGTTTCCAGTCTCCACGAGCGGGAAAACAAAATGAGCAACGAAAATTACGCCGGGGCCATCCGGAACTTTAACGTCACCATCACTCTGTTTGTTGCCGTCTTTATTCTGGCGTTCATCGTGTCGATCCTGGTCAGCATGGGAGTTACCCGCATGATTCTCAAACCGATCCGGGAAACGATCGGCGTCATGAAGCAGTTGGCCCAAGGGGATCTGACCCGGAATATCGATCTGGCCTCCAATGATGAAATCGGCGAACTGGTCGCCTCCGTCAACACGATGCGCCGGAAAATGGGCAATGCCGTGGGGCATGCGCTGGAAATTGCCACGACGCTTTCCGATTCCTCCTCCGAGGAAGTGGCCGCAATTGAAGAAACCTCGGCCTCCCTGGATGAAATCGCCTCGATGACCCGCCAGAACGCGGACAATACCGGCGAAGCCAACCAGCTGATGGTTTCGGCCAAGGCGGCGATCCGGAAAGCCGGAGAGTCGATGAACGAGCTCACCAGGTCGATGAAAGAGATAACGCAGGCCAGCCAGCAGGCGCAGAAGGTCGTCAAAAGCATTGATGAAATCGCGTTTCAGACGAATCTTCTCGCGCTCAACGCCTCCGTGGAAGCCGCCCGGGCGGGTGAAGCGGGCGCCGGTTTTGCGGTGGTGGCCGACGAGGTCCGCAATCTGGCCCTGCGCGCGACGGAATCCGCCCGCGGATCGTCCGGCTTTATCGAAGACATCGTCCACAAGGTCCGCCGGGGCGAAGACCTGGTCAACATGACCAACAGCGTCTTCAGCGATGTGGCGGCAAGTTCGGACAAGGTGGTTTCTCTGATGGGCGAAATATCGGCCGCTTCTCAGGAGCAATCCCAGGGGATTGCGCAGGTGAACAGCGCGATTGCGGAAATCAATGCGACGACGCAGCAAAACGCCGCCAACGCGGAAAACCTCTCGGCGGTGATGTCGATATTCCGGGCGAACATTGAAGACGATGAGGGCGAGCCCGCCGCCGCGGCGGCAAAGGCGGTTTCCAAACGCCGGCAGCCGGCGCTGGTCGGCTATTCCCGGGAAAGGGCAGCCGCAGGCGTCTGAGCCGGCCGGGATTTCTTGGCCTCGCGCTTTTCTCAGGCGGGGCTCAGTTGTCCGGTTTCAGATAAGGCAGAGCCAGCTGCACTTTTCGCAGCGCCTGCTTTTCGATCTGGCGGGCGCGTTCTCTGGTGATGTTGTACTTGTCGCCGATTTCCTGGAGCGTCATCGGATTGTCCGCCATGACGCGGTTGCGGATGATGTAGCTTTCCCGTTCGTTGAGCTTGGCCAGCGCGCCGGCGATGTCGCGCTTCACCAGACTGCGCTCCTCGTGCTTGATGAGCGACGTTTCCTGATCGTCTCCGTCATGCGTCAGAAAATCGAGATGGGACGTGTCGCCTTCGTCGCTGATGAATTCGTTGAGCGACAGGTCGCGCGTTCCCAGGCGCAGGTCCATTTCGGCGACCTCCGAGCCTTTGACGCCCAGCGAGTCGGCGATTTCGCTGAATTCGGGATTCTTTTTCGACAGGGTTTCCAGCTGCTTCTTGGCCTGGCTGAGTTTGAAGAAAAGCTTGCGCTGCGCCTGTGTCGTGCCGATTTTCACGATGCTCCAGGACTTGATGACGTAATTCTGAATATAGGCGCGGATCCACCAGACGGCGTAGGAAATCAGCCGGTACCCCTTGTAGGGATCGAACTTCTTCACGGCGTGAATAAGCCCGATGTTGCCTTCCTGGATCAGATCGGCCAGTTTGAAGCCGTAATTGCGGTATTCATGGGCGATCTTGACCACGAACCTTAAATTGGAAACGATCAGCTTTTCCGCCGCCTCCATATCGTTGTACTTCTTCAGGCGCACCGCCAGCTTGAATTCTTCCTCGGCGGTTAAAAGCGGAAAACGGTTGATTTCGGTGATGTACAGGTCGAGAGTGCCGGTAACGACGGGTAACTTCAACGCTTCAGGCCCTCCTTGAGTAAATGTCGCATGACTGCTTTTTAGCGGAGAGTGCATTCCGGGTCAAGGAAATAATTGCCCGCGGTCTGTGTCTTGACAGGTCAGCGGGCAGTGTTTATTCTAGGGACAAACAGTCTAAGGATTTGAAATGAAATCCATAAACAAGACGATGATCGAATCGGCCGTGAAGCTCGCGGGAGAGGTCAAAGCGGGCATCGTGCTGGTGTGCGTGGATGTGCGCAGCGAGCTTGTGGAGCTTGCCGACGTGGTGAAAGGGGCGGTCCGTTTCGTGCTGGTTCTGGGCGAGGAAGAAGAGGTGCCGGAGAAGCTTTCTCCGCTTGTCCGGAAGCTGGACATTCCCAGCGTGAATTTAACCCGCCTGGGAAAGATCAAAATCGCCATCGCCAAGGGAATCGTATCCGGACTGTTTAAAAAGGGCGATAAGATCGTCTGCCTGTCCGGCGTGCCGAAGTTCGGATACGCCGACAGCATTTTCTTCATCGACGTCGGCCGCGAGTTCGAAATCCTGACATCCGACGAGATCAGCGATGTTGTGGAGGCCGTCCAGCCGGAGGTTTTCAACTCTGTGTTGAACATCACCTGCGAACTGGCGGCCCAGGGGCGCGAAAGCCGGAAGGTCGGCACCATTTTTGTACTGGGCGACGACGAGAAGGTCATGCAGCTGTCCCGGCAGATGATCATCAATCCGTTCAAGGGATACTCCGAGGAGCAGCGCAATATTCTGAACCCGGAGCTCGAGGAGACGATCAAGGAGCTCTCCGCCATCGACGGCGCGTTCGTGATCAAGTCCGACGGCGTCATAGTCACGGCAGGCCGCCATCTGAGCGCGGCGCTGGAAAGCAAGGATTTCCCACCCGGCCTGGGGAGCCGCCACATTGCGGCGGCCGGCATCACCAACGTGACCAAGGCGGTGGCGATGGTCATTTCCCAGTCTTCGGGAAACGTCAGCGTCTTCAAAAACGGAAAGCTCTTTGTGACGATTGAAAAACCTGTGGAATAGAAAGAGGGAGACTATGAGATTTGATAAATTTACATTGAAAGTACAGGAAGCGCTTCAGGACGCGCAGACGCTGGCCACGACTCTGGGACACCAGTCCATCGAGCCGGAGCATCTGCTCGCGTGTTTTTTGCAGCAGCCCGATTCCATCGCCTCTGCAATCCTGACGAAACTGGGCGCATCCCCGCAAAAAATAGAGCAGGAACTGACGGCCCATTTGAAGAAACAGCCCAGCGTCGGCGGTTCCGGCGCGGGCCAGGTGTATCTGGGCGGCCGGCTCAACCGGCTGTTGGACAAGGCCATGACGGAAGCGGCGCAGCTCAAGGACGAGTACGTCAGCGCCGAACACGTGCTGGTCGCGATGTCCGAGGAGAAGGAAGGGCAGGCGGGTAAAACGCTGCGCCAGAACGGCGTCACGCGGGACGCGATTTTCAAGGTGCTGGTCGATATCCGCGGCAATCAGCGCGTGACCGATCCGAATCCGGAAGGCAAATACCAGGCCCTGGAACGCTATGCCCGGGACTTCAACGAACTGGCCCGCAAGGGCTCTTTCGATCCGGTCATCGGCCGCGACGAGGAAATCCGCCGTGTCATGCAGGTGCTTTCCCGGCGCACCAAGAACAATCCTGTACTCATCGGCGAACCGGGCGTCGGCAAGACGGCCATCGTGGAAGGTCTTGCCCAGCGGATCGTCAACGGCGACGTGCCGGAAAATCTGAAAAGCAAGCGGGTCATCGGCCTCGATATCGGCGCGCTCATCGCAGGCGCGAAATACCGCGGCGAATTTGAAGAGCGCCTCAAGGCGGTCCTGAAGGAAGTCACGAGCGCCGAAGGCGAAATCATCCTCTTCATCGACGAGATTCACACGATGGTGGGAGCGGGCGCGTCGGAAGGGTCGATGGACGCGTCCAACATGCTCAAACCGGCGCTGGCGCGCGGCGAACTGCGCTGCGTGGGCGCGACCACGCTCAACGAGTACCGCAAGTACATCGAGAAGGACGCGGCGCTTGAGCGGCGCTTCCAGCCGGTGCTGGTCAAGGAGCCGACGGTGGAGGACACCATCGCCATTTTGCGCGGCCTCAAGGAGCGCTACGAAGTGCACCACGGCGTGCGGATCAAGGATTCGGCGATCGTCGCGGCGGCGACGCTGTCGCACCGCTATATTACCGACCGGTTCCTGCCGGACAAGGCGGTGGATTTGATCGACGAGTCGGCATCGCGCCTCCGGATCGAGCTGGATTCGATGCCGTGCGAGATCGATGCGATCGACCGCAAGATCATCCAGCTGGAGATCGAGAAGCAGTCGCTGAAAAAGGATACGGACAAGGCGGCGACGGAGCGGCGCGAAAAAATCGAAAAGGAACTGGCCGACCTTCAAAGCCAGATGGACCAGATGAAGCTGCACTGGTCGTCGGAAAAGGACATCATTAAAAAGATCCAGCAGATCAAAAGCCAGATGGAATCGCTCAAGAACGAGGAGGCCAGCGCCCAGCGCGAAGGCAATCTGGCGCGCGCAGCGGAAATCCGCTACGGCAAGCTCGTCGAACTGGACCGGCAGCTGAAGGAGGACCAGGTTAAACTCGAGGATGTCCAGAAGAACAACCAGATGCTCAAGGAAGAAGTCGATGCCGAGGACGTGGCGGAAGTGGTCGCCAACTGGACGGGCATCCCGCTGGCGCGCATGATGGAAAGCGATGTCCAGAAGCTCCTCCACATGGACGAGCGCCTCAAGATGCGCGTCATCGGTCAGGACGACGGCATTCAGGCCGTTTCGGACGCGCTCAGGCGCGCGCGCTCCGGCCTGCAGGATCCGAACCGTCCCATCGGATCGTTCATCTTCCTGGGGCCGACCGGTGTGGGCAAGACGGAACTGGCGCGGGCTCTGGCGGAGTTCATGTTCGACAACGAGCAGGCCATGATCCGCATCGACATGTCAGAGTACATGGAAAAGCACGCGGTGGCGCGCCTCATCGGGGCTCCGCCCGGCTACGTGGGCTATGACGAGGGCGGCTACCTCACCGAGGCCGTCCGGCGCAAACCTTACAGCGTCCTGTTGTTCGACGAAATCGAAAAGGCGCATCCGGATGTCTTCAACATCCTTTTGCAGATTCTGGACGACGGCCGCCTCACTGACGGCCACGGCCGCACGGTGGATTTCAAGAACACGGTGGTGATCATGACCTCCAACGTCGGCAGCCAGTGGATTCAGGATCCGTCGCTTTCCGAGGACGAAAAAAGAGACCGGTCGATGGAAGCGCTGCGCGCGACCTTCAAGCCCGAGTTCTTAAACCGCATCGACGACATCATCATGTTCCACGGTCTGACGCTGGACGACATTCACCGGATTGTCGGCATCCAGCTCGGGCTGATCGACAAGCGGCTGGCCGAGCGTAAGCTCTCGCTTGAATTGACAGACGCGGCGAAAAAATATATAGCCGAAGAGGGCTATAGCCCGGTTTACGGCGCGCGGCCGCTCAAACGGTCGCTGCAGAAGCTGATTCTGGATCCCCTGGCCCGGGATATTCTGGCCGGGAAATTTTCCGAAGGCGACCGCATCGTCGTCGGCGTTTCCAAAGGGGAGATTACATTCAGCAAAAGATAAGCTGTAGGGAACGGTCATGTGACCTTTAGGTTATCGCGACCGTTCCCTGCGATTCATCGTGAGGGAGGCGTTATGGCAGAAGAAACCAAAGGCGAAGGATTTGTCATCAAGGACAGGCGTTTTGCGGACGAGCCGGAAAAGAAGGAAGAACCGTCGCCCGTAAAGGAAAAACCCGTTCGGGAGAAAGCCGGCGCAGATGAACAGTACGACTATCCGCCGGTCAATTTTACAAACTTTGTCATTTCGCTTTCCACCTCCGCCCTTTTTCACTTCGGCGATTTTCCGGAATTCGAAGGCGGCAAGGCCGAGAAGAATCTGCCGGCCGCCAAGCAGACCATCGATATTCTGGACATGCTGCGCGAGAAGACCAAGGGCAACCTGGACGAAAACGAAACCAGCCTGATCGAGGGAGTGCTCTACGAACTGAAGATGCGCTATGTCAAAGAAAAAGGCTGACATGCGACGTCTTGCGCCGGCAAAGATCAACCTTTCCCTCCATGTGCTGGGCCGCCGCCCCGACGGTTATCACGATCTGGCGTCGGTCATGCAGCAGATATCCCTTTGCGATGAACTGCACTTTGCTTTGTGCCCGGAAGGAATTCACCTGTCCTGTCCGGGCATGGATCTTCCCATTCGGGAGGACAACCTGGTCTACCGCGCCGCCCTGGCGCTTTTTCAATATACGGGCTTCCGGGGCGGCGTTGAAATCATTCTGCACAAAAAGATTCCGACCGCTGCGGGTCTGGGCGGCGGAAGTTCGGATGCAGCCGCCGCTCTTCTGGCGCTCAATGACCTATGTTCACTGAACGTCAGTCAAGACGAGCTGATGAAACTCGGAGCGACACTCGGAGCCGATGTTCCGTTTTTTGTTTTCGGACGGAGCGCCTTCGCCACGGGCATCGGCGATCATCTCCAGGCGCTGACCGGGGTTCCTCCGCTGAACATGGTTTTAATCAATCCCGCCTTTCCTCTCTCCACCGCGGCCGTTTATTCCGGCCTCAATTTAACATTGACAAAGAAAAAAAATAGTTATAGCATTCCGCGATTTTACGCACTAGGCGACGTAGTTCGGGAATTGCATAATGATTTAGAATCGGTATCGCTCCGGATGCATCCCGAATTGAACGATTTCAAGCAAATGCTGAAAAATGAAGGCGCCCTGGGTGCCCTGATGTCGGGCAGTGGCCCCACGCTCTTTGGCCTGTTCGAAGACGCTAAATCGGCCGAAGACGCGCGGGAGGCTATCTTAAAAAAAGTTTCCGGAGATTGTCTGGTTTTCTTTGCCCAATCACTGTAGGGACGAACCGTCATTCGCCCTATGGAAATCATTATTTCGGTATTGAATTGAATCAAAAGACGATGGGGCGTCGTCAAGCGGTAAGACACAGGATTTTGGTTCCTGCATTCGGAGGTTCGAATCCTCCCGCCCCAGCCAGATAAAGACGGTGGAGAAAATATAAATGTTAGAAAGAATTAGAGTATTTTCCGGCAATGCCAACAGGGTGCTGGCGCAAAAAATATGCGATAAACTGGGAGTTTCCCTGGGAAAAGCCAACGTCACAACCTTCAGCGACGGCGAAACGCGCGTTGAAATCGACGAAAATGTCCGGGGCATGGATGTCTTCATCATTCAGTCCACCTGCACGCCCGTCAATGTGACCCTGATGGAGCTCCTGATCATGATCGACGCCATGAAGCGGGCTTCCGCAGGCCGCATCACCGCCGTCGTTCCGTACTACGGCTACGCGCGGCAGGACCGTAAAGTCGCCCCCCGCGCCCCCATTTCGGCCAAACTGGTGGCCGATCTGATCACCACGGCCGGCGCCCAGAGGCTTTTGTCCATGGACCTGCACGCCGGCCAGATTCAGGGATTTTTCAACATTCCCGTGGACAACCTTTTTGCCACCCCCGTTTTAATCGACTACATGAAGAGATATTACCAGGACAACACGGTAGTGGTGTCGCCGGACACCGGCGGTGTGGAAAGGGCCAGGGCTTTCGGCAAGCGTCTGGGAGCGTCGCTCGCCATTATCGACAAGCGGCGGGAAGGTCCCAACGAGGCGCAGGTGATGAACATCATCGGCAATGTCCAGGGCAAGCGGGTGATCATCCTCGACGATATGGTGGATACGGCGGGAACCGTCGTTCAGGCGGCCAATGCGCTCACGGAGGCGGGGGCGCTCGAAGTGTCGGTCTGTTGCACGCACCCGGTCCTGTCGGGACCGGCCATCGACCGCATTGAAAAGTCCAACATCCGGGAATTCATCGTCACGGATACGATTCCGCTGTCCGAAAAGGCGGCCGGTTGCCAAAGAATAAAAATCCTGTCGGTTTCCGGTCTGCTGTCCGAGGCCGTGCGCCGGATATACTATAACGATTCAGTCAGTTCATTATTTATTTAGGAGGAGAGGGGTAAATGGAAATAACCGATTTAACGGCAGAGGTCCGTAAAGAAAATAAGAAAGGTCCGGCCCGCCGCCTGCGTCAGCAGGGATTTGTGCCGGCAATTTTTTACGGGGCCGACACGGAAAACATTCCGCTGGCCGTCAAAAGCGCGGACCTTTTGAAACTGCACAAGGAAAAGAAAGATCACGCGTTCATTAAACTGATCATTGATGACGGCGGCAAAAAAACCGAGAAGCTTTCCCTGATCAAGGAATTGCAGACGCAGCCCCTGACGGGAAAGCTCTATCACGCGGATTTTTATGAAGTGAACATGAAGAAGAAGCTGGCCTTCGACCTGGATCTGAATTTCATCGGCAAGTGCGTCGGTGTGGAAAACGGCGGAGAACTACAGCACATCAAGCGCGATGTGAAGGTTTTGTGTCTGCCGGCGGATCTGCCGGATCATATTGATGTCGATCTGACCAATCTGGATATCGGTCATTCGATTAAAGTCAAGGATATCCAGCTTCCCGAAGGTATCGCGCATCTTGATCCTCCGGATGCCGCCGTTGCAGCGGTCGCCGCCGTCCGGGTGGCGAAAGCCGCCTCCGAAACCGCGCCGGCCGAAGGTGAAGCAGCCGCACCGGCTGAACCGGCCAAGGAAGAGAAAAAGGAAAAATAAATTCAGGCAGGCATCGGTCCGAAGAGCATGCTTCCCTCTGCTTTGGCAAAAATATTATTTCGTCTTCGGACACAGAGGGTGCTCATGGATTATCTGCTGGTCGGTCTGGGAAATCCGGGCAAGCGGTATGAATCGACCCGGCACAACATCGGATTCATGGTGCTGGAGAAAATTGCCGCAGGCCTTGAAATTGAATTGAAACAGAAAAGTTTCGATGCGTTATGGGGCAAGGGCGCCGTTTCCGGAAAAAACGTTCTTCTGGCAAAGCCCCAGACTTACATGAATTTGAGTGGTACTGCGGTCAGGCGACTGCAGTCGTTCTTTAAAACGGAAACCAGCAATCTCATCGTTATTCACGATGATCTGGACCTGCCTTTCGGGTCGGTTCGACTGAAGGCGGGCGGCGGAACCGCCGGTCATAAAGGTCTGGCATCTATTGAGTCTAACTTGGGAACTTCCGATTTTATGCGGGTGAGACTGGGTATTGGCAAACCAGTTGACAAATCCCGAATTGAGGGTTATGTGTTGGAACCCTTCCGGAAGGAAGAACAGGACGTTTTGCCCGAAATTATCGGACTGGCGGCCGAAGCGAGCGCTGAAATCGTTTTAAACGGTCTGCAGAAAGCTTTAAGCAAGTACCAGACAAAAAATAGAAATTTTCTAAAAAAGGAGGACTAGTTGATGTTTAAAGACAAACGAGGTATTTGGACATTATTGCTGAGCAGTTTGTTGCTGCTGCTCGCCGCCGGTTCGGCGTTCGCCGGCGAAGCAAATATCAAGCTGCCTGACTTGCATCAGGTTACATTTATGGGCGGCTCACTTGCCGGGATGACCATTCTCAATGTCGGCTTGATTATCTGCTTGATCGGTTTGGGATTCGGTCTCCTGCAGTACATGCAGACCAAAAATCTTCCGGCGCACAAAGCCATGCTGGATGTCTCCCAGACGATTTGGGAAACCTGTAAGACTTATCTTTTACAGCAGGGCAAATTCCTGCTCGGCTTATGGATCCTGATTGCCATTTGTATAATTTACTATTTCGGCTTTCTGGAGGAGATGGGCGGATCGGCCGTTGTCATCATCCTGATTGCTTCCATCGTGGGTATTCTTGGTTCCTATGCCGTGGCCTGGTTCGGTATCCGCATCAACACCGTGGCCAACTCCCGCGCCGCGTTTTCTTCACTTTCCGGCGAACCTCTTAACATCGTCAACATCTGTCTGCGTTCCGGCATGAGCGTTGGACTTGTTCTCGTCAGCATTGAACTGCTTGTCATGCTGATCATTCTGGCCTACATTCCCCCGTCCTTGGCCGGTCCGTGCTTCATCGGCTTCGCCATTGGCGAATCGCTGGGTGCTTCCGTGCTGCGTATCTGCGGCGGTATCTTCACGAAGATTGCCGACATCGGCTCCGACCTGATGAAAATCGTCTTCCATCTTCCTGAAGACGATCCGAAAAACCCGGGCGTTATTGCCGACTGTACGGGCGACAACGCTGGCGACAGCGTGGGGCCTTCGGCGGATGGTTTTGAAACTTACGGCGTGACCGGCGTTGCCTTGATTACCTTTCTGGCTCTGGCGCTGGCTTCTACCCCGGAGATGGGCGGTCGGTTGATCGTCTGGATTTTCGCCATGAGAATCCTCATGATCCTGACCTCGCTTGCATCCTACTTTATCAATAACGGCATCAGCAAGTCCGCTTTTTCCGGTAAAAAAGAATTCAATTTTGAACATCCCTTAACCAATCTGGTTTGGATCACCTCGATTGTTTCCATCGCCGTCACCTTTATCGCCAGCTATTTTCTGCTGAGCGACCTGCCCGCGCAGTATAACGGTCTGTGGTGGGCTTTGGCGGTCATCATCAGCTGCGGAACCATTGCCGGCGCGTTGATTCCGGAATTCACCAAAATCTTCACCAGTACCTCTTCGCGTCACTGCGAAGAAGTCGTCAATGCCTCCAAACAGGGCGGCGCTTCTCTGAACATTCTTTCCGGTCTGGTCGCCGGTAACTTCTCCGGTTTCTGGCTGGGCATGGTTGTTATGTTCCTGATGTTCATTGCTTACATGGTGTCGAAGCATGCGGCCGTTATGGCGATTATGCCGGCGGCGTTCACCTTTGCCGCTCCGGTTTTCGCCTTCGGTCTGGTGGCCTTCGGTTTCCTGGGCATGGGTCCTGTGACCATCGCGGTCGACAGCTTTGGACCGGTTTCCGACAATGCACAGTCCATTTATGAACTGTCTTTGATCGAATCCCGTTCCGATGTGAAAGATATTGTGAAAAAAGAATACGGTATCGCGCCTGACTTTGAACTGGCCAAACACTTCCTGGAATCTGCTGACGGCGCAGGCAATACCTTTAAAGCTACAGCGAAGCCCGTGTTGATCGGCACTGCCGTTGTCGGCGCAACCACGATGGTGTTCGGCATTATCATTCTGCTCGAAGGCCTCTTCGGCAACGTCGTCGCCAAGCTTTCGCTGGTTCAGCCGGAAATCATTCTGGGCCTCCTGGCCGGCGGTAGCGTTATTTACTGGTTCACCGGCTCTTCCATTCAGGCGGTTGTCACCGGCTCCTATCAGGCGGTTGTGTACATTAAGAAGAACATCAACCTGGACAAGAAGGAAGCCTCGATTAATGACTCCAAGGAAGTCGTCAAGATTTGTACCCAGTATGCTCAAAAGGGTATGATCAACATCTTCATCGTGATCTTCTTCATGTGTCTGGCGTTTTCCTTCTTTAACCCCTACTTCTTCATCGGTTACCTGATCGGCATCGCCTTCTTCGGCCTGTTCCAGGCGATCTTCATGGCCAATGCCGGCGGTTGCTGGGACAACGGCAAGAAGATTGTTGAAGTTGACCTGAAGATGAAAAACACCCCGTTGCATGAAGCCAGTGTTGTCGGCGACACCGTCGGCGACCCCTTCAAAGATACGTCTTCCGTGTCCTTGAACCCGATCATCAAATTCACGACGCTGTTCGGTCTGCTCGCAACGGAAATTGCAGTTGCCATGACCAACACGAGTTTGAAATTGGGTCTGGCGTGCATCTTCCTGCTCATCGCTCTGGTTTTTGCGTATCGTTCTTTCTACGCCATGAGAATCTCCGCTGAAAAACTGGGTGGATAAGCTGTTTAACCCTTAAGCTCAAAAGGCGCTCCGGAAACGGAGCGCCTTTTTTGTTTAATCATATTGTTCATCGGTAGTTTCAGGATGGGGAAGACGGACCGATAGGGGACGCCCTTAAGTTATTAAGTTGACAAGTCAAGACGACTTCTGTATAAGATTTCCATGCCGAGATCAGCCAGATTAGACACTCCCGGCGCCTTGCATCACATCATGATCCGGGGGATCGAGAGACGAAAGATATTCAGAGATGATGACGACAGAGAAAACTTTCTGGATCGTCTTGAAAAACTTTTGCCTCTCACCCAGACAGCCTGTTTTGCCTGGGCGCTGATTCCCAATCATGCCCACTTCCTGTTTCGAACCGGCTCTGTCCCCATTGCCACCCTGATGAGTCGGCTTTTGACCGGTTATGCCGTTTATTTCAACCACCGTCATAAGCGCAGCGGACAGCTTTTTCAAAATCGCTATAAATCCATTCTCTGCCAGGAAGATGCCTATTTAACCGAACTGGTGCGTTATATTCATTTAAATCCATACAGGGCAGGCCTGGTAAAAAGCCTCGAAGCATTGGACAAATACCCTTACTGTGGTCATAGCGTCCTGATGGGAAACCGAAAACGGGACTGGCAGGATACGGACAATGTACTGTCTTATTTCGGCAAGCAGCGTTTTAGCGCCAGGAAATACTATTTCACTTTTGTAGCGGAAGGCGCCAAGCAGGGACGCAGAGACGAACTGACGGGTGGCGGCCTGATTCGCAGTCTTGGGGGC
>Ga0228535_1001794_pt1 | contig 27515 bp, 24 predicted proteins | sample SJ1metagenome_FD_168457 | JGI IMG/M metagenome (GOLD analysis project Ga0228535, IMG submission 168457) | Enriched culture of PCE-dechlorinating microbial communities from Ithaca, New York, USA - SJ1 | ecosystem: Engineered > Modeled > Simulated communities (microbial... > Unclassified | place...
TAAGGGACTTGCACCCCCTGGAAAAATACACCTGCTTAGAGCATTGTTTAACCAAAATTATTTGTAATTTTGAAATTTTACTGTTGCTTGCAGCAGGTGCGCTCTGCTCATGCAGGGCGCACACATCGCATTGGCAAAATGGCGGGTTTACGGCTAAGTTGAACATTTCTGCACATTTAGCCGCCGAATGTGTTTCACATTCAGCTTTTTTTCGTAAGTTAGCTTCTGTGAAAACACACCGGCTACGTTACTGATAAATTGAACTTTTCGTCTAATTTATCCGCCACTTCGCCAATGCGTTTTCCGCTATGCTACTAAACACGAACATACGCTAAGAAATGGAAAACGAAAACGACATATTAAAACGTTATCAACAGCAACAAATTGAAGAACGAATGGAGGAATTAACCAAAAACTCAGCCCTTATTCAATCATTCATTGACTACTGCGAAAGTAAACAAATTAAGTTGACCAAACACAACTTTGATTTTGTTCAGACCATCGGAATTGTTGCAAATTATCAAAATATTGTTCATCTTTTAAATGACAAAATTTCAACCGACAAAGAAGAATTAGTAGAAGTAAGCATTTTAGAAACAGAGTTTAAAAAAGAACGTTTTGCTTCGGGCTATTATTATTCTGACAAATATATGGTAATGGCGCATCCTTATTTCAGGCGAGGACATTATCAAAACAACAATTTTGCACCGCGCTTTATTGACATTTTTTGGGGATACAATAAGGACAACATTAAAAAATACATTGCGATTGACAGCGACAGAGTAAGAATCAACGTTGACAATCTTATGTATAAAGAAGCTGACACTTGGTATGGTGCGAAATTCAAAAACAAAATTTCAGACATTGAAGAAGGAATAGTTAAACTTCGTCCACCACTTGGACTTGAACCGTTTGACATTGAATTCTTTTTTGGTGACACATACTCACTTGACATCAAATGGTCATCTAAAAATGGAATTAAGGTTTTTCAAGTCGAAGAATTTAAAGTGAACAAAAACAGAATAATTAAAAACGGGAACGAATACTATCCAGTAAAATATTTACACGCTGAATTTGACAACAACGCAGGAGCATTCAGACATTTTGACGGTGCTATTCATTTTTACACAGAAGAAGAGTATTATCAAAGGCGCGACAACGATTTTAACTATAACGACAAGAACAGTTTACAATTAAAAACACTTTCACGAAAATTATTTAAGGTAAATGGACAAATAACAATAGACGAGTGGATTAATCTTGTTAGTCATTATTTACAAGGCGACCCACTAATTTTTGAATACTTTGAAGGAAAATTACCTGACAACATAAAAGACACCGTTGACAAACTTATTACACACAGACAAAAAAACCATAGCACTTAACAATTGGGATAAAAAATTACCGAGACAGTCGGTTACTCAAGGGTTGTAGCCTGCTTCAACTTTTATGAAACTTTACAGGAGATCGCCTGCAAGCGACAAATTTTCATTCCCCCAAATGTTAGATATTTATTTTGAGATTGAGATAAATCAAAACAGAGAGGATCACACCAAAGAATAGACCGAAAAGGAAGAGTTTGAGGTTAAGGCCGGTGGAGTTAGTTTTTTCTGAGAGTTGTTTGTTTTCATTTATCAGTTTTTCAACAGTGAGCTGAAGATTGCGGTTTTGTCGGGTGAGGAATTCGTTTTCGATGTTAACGGTTTGAAGCAGGGTTTCATACTCTTTTTTGGTTTGTTCAAGTGTGCTTTTGGAAATGGTTATCACTTCACTTGTGATGGGTGGTTTACCGGTCTGTGGATTCACGGGAGCGGATGTGTCATAAGATATCTGGTGCGTTGAGGTCTCATTTAGCAGGCGGAGGTTTTCATCTCTGAGGCGCTGTAAATCGCTTTGCATGTTTGTGATCAACGTTTCTTTCTTGTAGAGGCTGTCGTTGAGGTTCCAGAGAGCGGTGCTGTCGACTTTGATGGTTGTATTTTCAGAGATGGTATGTTTGGTTTTGCACCCTACCAGGAAGAGGAGTGCTGTTAAGAGAAACAAGATCAGTGGTACAGTTCGGAGTGGTGCAGCAGTAGATCCAAGTCGTGCAGTGTTTTGAGTTGCTGCTGTTCGATGTGATACAGTATTTTGGATTGTACCAATTTGGGGTGTACCAGAATGGGATACAGGTGTATGGAATTCAGCTATATTGGAAGCTGCTGGCTGGGATGCAGACAGTATTTTCATTTCTTTCTTCATAATGCTTTACGGATTGCTTCCAGGAATTTATAATGGTACCCCGCGATGGTATGGGCGTTATCGAGTCCGTTGACGATACGCCGGGCACCGAAGGGATCGTCGCGGTGGTGATTGAAATAGTCTTCTAGCGAGCGTCCGGTGAAGTCGCCCCGGTTGGATTTACCCAGGATCATTCCCTCAACCAGGATCTGGGCAGAGATCTCGGGATCGAGAGCGAGCTCCGGTTGTTCCAGGAGCGGCAGGCCCATCAGATCACCCATTCGTTCGTAATTCTCAAACCAGGTGAGCTGGACATCGCCGCGGCCATAATAGATCTGATCCGGCCAGGTATAAATCTGGCCACACTGTTTCATTTTTCTTCCGTAGGATTTACCCCTGCCTTTCCCCCACTCTTCTATTGGTTGCATGGTATGAGCGGTCTCGTGATAGGATGTGGCCAGCATATAAGCTCTCCACCGGTCGTCGGTCACATCAAACTTGTCAAAAGCTGCCAGCTTGTAGAGGATCCCTTCTCGTTGGCGGTTGTTCAATTTCCCGCGGAAGAGAGATCGGTTGATTTCCTGAAAGAAAAGATGCCGGTTCATGATGTTGAGGGATTGAGTTTTGATTCCTTCATGTAGAAGAAAAATTGAAGTGGGTATTGGTTCATTTTGAGTATTCTTTGGATTTATGGTTATTCATCAACTCGTTTGAATGTACCACGAGGTGGTACCCGGTTTTCACAATCTTCCACCATGCAATAGTGATCGTCACCATCCTTGCGCCAGCGGATCTCCCTCTCCACCGTTTTCTCGAGACCAGTGATCCGTCGGTGATCTTCCATGATCTGCAATTGGAGCAGGGCGATATCCTTTTTCAATTTCTCGTTAATGCTCTCTTTCTCTTTCAGCATCCTCAGCAATTCCTCTGAGTTGGACTTGTTGTAAGAGTTCATCTTCTCCATGTGTGAGACGGTACGCTCCAGGAGGCCCATCATCTCATTTGCTGCAAGGGCATCCTCCCGCTTGGCCGATGCTTCGGACTGTGAAGCTTCGCTTTGTTTAATCCGTCTATTTTCCCTGCGGTTGATGATGGAAGAGATCAGTCCGCCGAATGCACCACCACCGGCAAAAGAGCCCAGGGTGAAGAGCCAATCAGATGGTATGTCGAGCAGTTCAAACATCAGATAGAGATGATATGATTCACTGAAATCGGTAAAAAACCGCTCCATTGCAGAGCGGTTAATCAGGGAAAATCATCCGACTACCTAAGCAATCGTCTTTTGTCCAAGGTAAGCACTGGTAGCTACCAGTGAACCATCCTTGGAGACAAAGCCCAGGTAAACCTCAACGTCGTCACCGGTCCAGTTTGCCGGTATCGTCAGCACGTCAGCCTCCGTGGAACGTTCAGCCCCGTTCGTTTTGAAGACAGCCTGACCTTTCGAGATGTTGAATGCCAACGGCATTGCCATGTCGGCACCCAGGGCGTTGCTGACCCCACTGTTGTCGGTCCAGGCGAAAGAGATGCTACCTGTAGCAGCGGTTGCAGTAGCATCCTCAGCACCCAGAAGACTACCTTTGGAGACCAGCGCATTAGGATAATCCAACTCGAAGTCGGGGAACGTGCCCGTTACAGCGTTGCTGACATTGTAGGACATGGCGGCGTTGTAAGCCGACTGCCTGCTGGTGTAGGGTTTGAATCCCACGTTGAGATAGGCAACGATTGGCCGGAGGAAATCCAGGGCCACAGTGAATTTCGTCCGTTGGGTCACCTGACCCTCGGTACGAGGATTCTTCACACTTGCGGGAAGGCTTCGGATGTAGTCGATGCCTTTCCAGGACGCACCGACAACAGTACCCACCTTGCCGGAGAATCCACCTAACACACCTTTTTTAATTGTACCCATGATAGATTGAATTTAAAATGTTAAACATCCAGTTTTTCGAAGTTGATTCGGACTTGGTACGGGCTTGGTACGGTTTACATTCGGATTCAGTACCGAAATGAAGCTGGTACCGATTGATTGAAATATGTCACCAAGCCTGGTATTCTATCCGAAGCACTCCGGGAATAAAATTACAATGAGTAATGGATGAACAGTTAACTTAGTGAAGGATACGTTATTATGCATTGTTTTGCAATGTGTTGCCTTGTTGGCTTTCAGTGAAAATCTAACAATACTCTAACGATGCACTAATAAAATCTAATGATTTTTGTATTGTTCGGAAATATGGTACGGTACGATTTGGAGCGAAGCGACGGTACTGTTTTGTCCGATGCTGAGGATTCAGCTTAAAGTATATGTTACAAATATTTGAGATCTTGGCATAACTATATGTTGGCAGTATGATGAGATTACTGCCGAAATATAGTCAGGGATTTAGTTCAGCAATTGGGATAAATGAAGGGAAGGAATAAGATGAAAACTTAGCGATCAGCAAAGGGTGGCTTTGTAATCGGCAAGGTTTTCCGGTGAAATACGATTTCAGCGGAAGCGGAATTGGAGATTTCATCGGAAACCCAGAGGGCTTGACCTTGCAAGATTACAGTAAAAGCCACCGTACCTTTGCGGGGTTTTCATTTATCGAGAAATGAGAAGCGAATTAATCAGAGTAGAGGCTACAATATGGTTTAATCGATTTTATCGACGTATTTGAATTTCTTACGGCCGTCTTGCACTTCGATCTTCTGGATCTCTTTTAGCGGAATCTTTTTTTGATAATTGATAAATCTTGAACCATCTCCAAATACAATGGCATCCTGAACGTAAATCTGATCAAAGTAAAAATATGTCCGTTTATTATTCTTATCCGTGAAACGGATCTCAATAGATGGACTATTCTTCAACAAGAAAGGATTATTATTTTTGTCGACACATTTTATGTAATCAATAGGGTATGTTTCATAACTCACAACATCTCCCATGGGTCCTTTGGTGTAGACAGTTTTCAACTCGACGGAATCGATGTCTTTCATCTGTTCAGTAAAACTTTCAACAGGAATAAAATAGGTCTTACAACCAGTAAGGATCAGAGAAAATAAAAGCAGGAATAATGATTTCGAGTGTATGGATTTCATGGTTCTAATAGTGTATGTTTTGAACTACAATTATAATTATTTATTTTGAGACAGGAGCTATACAATTTAGAATTTATATCCCGACAGTCAAGATTTCATTTATGTCGGTGGTGAAATGTTTGGAGAGGTGCTCCTGGCGCATTTTGTGTTTGCGTGTGTCTTGTGTGGCGAGACGAACCACATCTTTGTTATATTTCTGGTTCAACCCGTCAATGGCCTTCATCAGTTTTTTATGTCTTGGATCTGAATTGAAAAAGAGTGATGGCTGGAATTCATTGGCATCGACAAAATCCGTCAACATGATCCCACCCCGCTTGAAATAGACGTTATTCTTGTAGATCTGTTTCAATCCGATGTTGGCAAACTTCACCAGCTCCAGCGTTGAGTTGGTCGGAAAAGGCAGTTTTATCAGTATGGATGGGTAATATTGTGTTTCGTGTTCCTTGAAACGGTTGGTTTCTAGGAAAACGATCATCTTTTTGCAGAGCGATCGCTGCTGCCTCAACTTCTCGGCACCCATAGCTGTGAAAGTAGTGATGCGCTCCCGCACCTCATCGAAGGTGCGGAGATCAGTCTCGAAGGTGCGGGTTGTTGCGATGCTCTTTTTCTTCTCCACGGGAAGCATCTCGATAGTCGGGATTCCCTTCAAATCTTTTTGAAGATTTAATCCGACGATCGTCATATTTTTCAGCACCCAGGATTCCGGGAGCTGTACAAAATCGAGGGCTTTATTGGCACCGATAGCATAAAGTTTTTTCGCGTTTCTTCTTCCCACGCCCCAGATATCCTCCACCTTCAACCATTTGAGGGCTTTGATCCTTTTCTCATCGGTATCGATCACATAGCTGCCACCGGTCTCTTTTGGAAACTTCTTTGCGATGCGGTTGGCCAATTTGGAGAGTGCTTTGGTCGGTGCGATACCGATACTGATAGGGATACCGGTGCCCTTTTCGACCCGTGACTTCATCTGCAATCCATATTCTTGCAGATCGATGTTGATACCTTCGAGATTCAAAAAACACTCATCGATGGAATAGATCTCCTGTTGAGGGCTGAAGTTGGAAAGCAAACTCATCACCCGGTGGCTCATGTCACCGTAAAGCGGAAAGTTAGCAGAGAACACTTTTACATTATTCCTGCGAAAAACAGATTCATATTCAAACGCCGGAGCACCCATCGGGATGCCCAGGCTTTTGGCTTCATTGGATCGGGCAATAACACATCCATCGTTGTTCGAGAGAACAACGATCGGTTTGCCATTCAGCGAGGGGTTGAAAACCCTCTCGCAGGAGGCGTAAAAGTTATTGCAATCAATCAGTGCGTACATTAATGCTTGCGTATTGAATATTTGACAATGCCCCAGATGGTCACCCCCTGTTCATAGTTGACCTCGATGAGGGGAAAATCCTGGTTCGAAGGGACCAGGAAACATTTCCCATCTTTCACTTTGATGCGTTTTAGTGTGAATTCCCCATTGATAAAACAGAGTGCGATTTTGTTTTCTTCCCACTCCAGACTTTTGTCGATGATCAACAGATCCCCCTCGCTGAAATCGTTACTCATGGAACTGCCGGTCACCCGGGCAAAAAATGTTGTCTCCTTTTGATCGATCAGCAGTTCATCCAGGCTCAGGTAGTCGTGGAAGAAATCTTCTGCCGGCGAGGGGAACCCAGCCTGAATATCTCCAATATAGGGATATTTCTGTTCAGAGCTTTCAGGATGAATGAGTTCGATTTTCTGCGTGTTCAGTTCCTTTTGCATGGAACAAATGTAGACTTTTTACACTGGATGGGAAGAAAGTTTTTCATTAAAAAAGATTATTGAATTGGAGGTATTCCTTTAATGTAGTTACTGTATTCTTCTATTTTCAGTTTTAGACGATTTGCTAAATAATCATTCCCATGCTTCAACTCTAGTGATATTTTAATATTAATCCCACAAATTATTTGAATTTGTCCACACAAATAAAAAAACAAGATGTTCCAATTCATATATAAACTTATCGAGATATCTAGATTCTTTGTCATAATAATAGTCAGGTAATTCATCTCCCAATATTTCATTTAAAATAAATTTATTAGCTATTATTTCATGAGCTATATAGTTTCTATTATCAATCGTATTCTTCAAGAGTACTAAGAAATCAGGTCTAAGTTTACATTTTTCTAGTTCTTTATAAGTTTTTCCTAAAGTCCATTTTTTTATTTTATCGATATCGTACTCAAATTTATCTGAAAGTAGTCTTTTTAGTTCAAGTTCTAAAATTTGAGATACTCCCATATACATGGCAAATTTTCCCATGAATCCTAAGCCTTTATATTTTTCTAGCCCTTTTGAGGTTCCTGCGTCGATTTTTTGTTTTGATAAAAATAGTTTTTCTTTGTTTGTCTTCATTTCTCAGTTATTTAATTCATTAGAATAATATTAAGCGTTCATCGATATCCTCATTTTCTTATGCGTTGATATTCCGATGATAACGCAATTTTTGACTTGTAGGTTTCGAAGCAAATATGTCGTTTTACAAAATTATGCATAACGAATAGATATGTCAATTGGGTGAACGAGGTGTAGAGCATCAGATAAAGAATATGGTTAGTAGGATTTCGGGCTTATTGTTTATATTTCTACTCCTTTAATACTAATGTGAAATTCATGTAAAGCTTTAATAGAATCGTTCCAAGTAAAATCATTGATTTCGTACCATCCACATCTTCCCCTTTTAGGATAAAGAGGCAAATGTATTCCAATTCCAAGTGCTGGCATATAGCCATTAATCTCTAAGTAAAAAACTGATAATATTAAACTCTTGAACTGGAACGATATTTTGTAAGCTTTTTCTTTAAATTCCTTCTCAATTGTTTCATCTATATTTATTCCTTGAATACTCCATATCGGCCATTGTAACCAACTAAACACCTTGTTATCATGATGATGTTGAGCTACACAGTACACGCCACTTGGTAGTGTTAATGAATTACTATAAAAGTCATGATAATGTTTAGAGGGAATGTTTTTAAGATTATTGGTACCCGAATTTAAAGTAAGTGCTGTTTTATATGTCCAACGAGCAAGTTTAAATCGTTCATTGTCACTCAAATCCTTAATCTCTCTTTTAATGCTCATTAAGTCACATAACAGTTGTTTGTTTTCAACTTCAAGTTTACTCATCCAACCATTATTACATTCAGAACAAATATTTCCAGATATTAGATTTTCAGTAGCATGAACACGCTGACTAACAATTTTTAAATCTGAGGTCATGTGAGTAGGCGTTATCTCTAATTTTTTCACATCAAGTTCCTCAAGTAGCCATTTGGGTATGATATGCTCAACGCTTTTTTGTTTACCTGTTAGTTCTTTATTGCAAAAAACACATCGTTTTAATTTATTCATAATTCATGGTAGTAGGGTAGTTAATTAAAATGTGTTAGACTAATTACAATTGTCAATAAATTTGGTGAGCAGCAAAAGAAGCTATTTTCACTGAAGGCAAAGTTGCAGATATTTTCTTTGTGGCAGATGAATTCTGAATGTCATTTCTAACAGTTCTTTCGTGGAGCTTGAGAGTGGTGTGCCTATCTCTTAAGTCTTGTTTATTAAAGTGGACTTGCTATTAAAATATTCAGGTTTAATTTTTGTTGGCAGTTATCCATCTCGCTTTTTTTGAAGATAGTTATACAAGTTCAAAGATGGTACTGATAAAAAAATCAGGTCAGTTTCAGAAAAAGTGTATTGCAGCAGCCACACATTTGATTCAAAATGCAATTGCAAGTTTAGTGATTAATTCTGAAACAATGAAATTATTTATTGATGCTTTTCTTACTGGTTTAAGTTCTGATATGAACAGGTTATGCAGCCTTGAGCTGGAACGGAGCAAAGGAAAAACTGCGGAGCGCAGCGACGTGTTTTTTCCTTGCGGAGTGACAAGGCGCGAGCCGCAGCGAGAGGAGCGAGGGTGGTGGAAGGAGGGAGCCCGAAGTATGAGGGCGCCAGACGCCTACTGCCCAGCAGGGGTGGCGCACTTTTTGTGACAGGGAATTCGCTCCTGGCAATTGCTGAGTGGGTGAGGAAGGTAAGCGGCAGAGGTATCATGATTTGGCAACCGTATAGTTTTACCTGACGAACGGAACGAAGCATTTGCCATTGAACAGCTGTACTGTGTGAATTGAGCGAACGAAGAAGTTGATGAGCGAAGCATGAGCGAGCATAACGACCAAGAGAGTGAAAATGAACACAGAAAGAGATCCGGGAGTGAATGCAGCAAACCAGGTGATTGTTGAAACGAAGCATGAGTGAGACATTCACCTGATTTGCGGAATGAACGCTAACAGAGCGATGCGGTGTTTGTGCAGAGAATGCAGGCGCTTATCCGGCCTGAAGTATGAAGGTCGGCAAGCGGTGGAGTGAACGGAACAGACACGGCAAAAGCGGCGTTGGTAATCGTCAAGTAGCGATGCGGTGTGAATGAAACGAATGGAGGTGGTTGCCGAAGTGAAGTATACACAAGGCAATCAACGGAATGAGCGAATATAAACACTGCAATAGAGCGGAGGTGAATATCCTATGAGCGTGCTGTATGAATGCAACGAAAGGAGGAGGAGGTCCGGCCCGAAGCATGAGGGTCGGGCCGACCAACGTATTGAGCGGAATGAATACGGCAAAGCGACAGGTTTAGAAAGGGATACCGGTGAAGAAGTGGAATGGTACATTTACAAAAAGTGTGACACCCCGATTAGCCTGAGCGACCCGCAGGCGAGCAAAACAATCAGTGGCGTTTGCCCCCTTGAACAAGTGTATGAGCAAAGCGAATACCTTATTGGGGTTTAAGGGGGCAAGTGAAGCCACGGGTGAGGATTGAGCGAGCGATGTGGAGCAAAACAAGCAGCCACTCCACGATGAGCACCAAACGAAGCGACTGGAGAAGTGATTTGGTCGGGATCGCTTCTTGGGTTGTTGATTCCTAACACTTTGATCATATGAGAAGAGGAAGCGTAGTGAGCAGGAGCGGAAGAGTGAAGTGTGGCTGCGGTGTGTGCAAGGGTGGCGAAAAAAATACTACCTTTTGAAAAAGAGGAGCCGCAGGCGGATCTCCAAAAGGTGGAGATTTTTTTCAAGCCACTTGCTTGCCCTTGCTCACATGTTTTGCAAACTAAGTGAGCGAATGACGAACACCATATAACCTGTTCCGTTTGGACTTTGGGGTAAGGTATTAGAAACGGGATGGTGATGGACACCACTACTGTTTGATAACCGGGGTACCGATGTGGTTAGGGCTACCGGTGGGACCCTGTTGATGATTGGGATACCGTTGAGATGCGGACTGAAGTGGGATGTTGATAGGAACAGAAGTGGGTACATGGGTTTTACTACCGGTAAGGCAAAAACAGCCGGGAAATTTTTTCTGAAACGTTATGGAGTTAATTGTCGGCGTTGGAATTTGAGAACTTATTTAAACTTGGTAAGCGGTTTTTGCCGGAGGGAGGGGAATGATGAGAGGAACATAAGTGGGTATATGGATCCGACTGTCGGTAAGGCAAAAACTGCCAATGTAGAATTACAGAAATGGTTTTAGATTTGATTGTTAGATTCGGAATTTGGGTACATATTTGAATATGCGAAGCTGTTTTTGCCGTGGGGATTCAATAATGCTCTTTGATAATGTTGTATCAAGTATAATCACGTCGAAAAATCACTCCTTTATTAATCACCAACAGATTAAAGTCGGTATAGGTGAAAACCTTTTCTTATGGAACAAATCGATTGTATATTTATGATATTCTGCTATTTATAAACTTCATGATGATGTGACACGATCGTATATTTGTCCAGTTTTTATGCAAATAAACTGGACATTTTGGATCCGTAATTTTGAATTGTCACATAGTCCCTTAATCAGAAGTATTGCGATAAAATTCACAATTATTTTTTGGTTTGCTTAGCTTTTTGATGAGCGATTTAGTCCTTATATTTTTGGTTTTCATATAATTTATTGATTGCGTCAATAGCAGAAAAAAAAGAGTTGATTCTGTTTTTCCCATCAACCATATTAATCAAATCAGGGAATTCATCATGGATGATTGATTCGCAAATAGCAGCTATTCTATCCATCTCATGATATCTTTTAGTGAAAAAGAATTGTTTCAAAAAAGGACGAAAATCAGTAATTTTAATAAGCTCAGTCTGCTTCTCTTCAGCAATTAATTTAGAGAGGTATAGAACGAATTCTCTGAAATTGAATATCTTTTCCAATCTCCGGTTAATTAAATAGAAACTCTTCCATTCGAAGAATTGATGTCTACGATAACTTGGATAAAACCATCCTACATCTCCGAGTAAAAAATGGGTATCTTCATACAGAGTAGCCAAAACAAAAGTGACAAATTGTTTCGTGAATGGTACTTTTTCAGAAATTTGGATACATTGTAACAGTTTATCATCCACATGAATAAAATCGGCGAGCTGTATGCATGAATAGGTGTTCAACTGGTACTCAAGAAAATCTTCTTTGAAAATCTTCTTTATACTGTCGCTTAGTTTTGACGGCAGAAGTTTATTTATCTGACGGATACGTTCGCGAGTAAGAGAACATTCTGAAAACTCGACAGAAAGATGATCGGCTGAGAAATCGATATATCTGAAATTATCATTGAAAAAAAGTGATCTCTCAGAGTGAGAAAGTATTTTGCGGAATCTGGCAAGATAAAAGATCGACTTAAAAATTGGTATACCCTGGGAAAAGTCATAATCGAAAGTGATAAGCTGTAAATCCTCCTCTTCTATTCCGTGATAACGTTGTAAGTAGGTCACATAAAGTTCACGTAACAGCTCAATATCATTGAACTGAGTGATAATATCGATATAGTTATTGATCTCATGAGTCAGATATTTCAATTCGATAAATGATCTTTTACCCATTCCTTTGGTATTGATCATTCTTAAATTAGGAATTGAGAGTATCAGGCGATCGAAAGTATCAAAAGAAATTTCATCTTCTAAAAAATTTCTCAGTGTATTGTTGAATCGACTCGAGAGTGATTTTAATTTAATATGGATGAAATTAGTAAGGATTGATTTTTGCAAGTGACTTAGTCGTTCATTTTCTGGTAATTCAACCGGAGTAGTCAAAAGTTCGGAATCGGGCGGTTCATTATTTACAAATTTTTGAAATGGATAAAGATGAATGTATTTTTGGGAAATACATGTTAACTCCTCACTGGTTCGTTTGCCGCAATTTCTTATATCAAGAAATTTGTCATTTGAAACATAGTGATCCAGGATCAAGAACAAATTATTTAAGTTGTTGTATAGGCAAATGTGGGTTGCCCTCGTACTTAATTTCTCAATTTTTGAAAGTTCTTCAATGGTTGTATCCAAGTTGACATTATCCATAACAAAAGAGAATTAATCATCATTCGTATGTATACTTCAAAACATTGAATGCATCAATGGCCAAGATTGGCAAAATTCAGAGGTATATAATTCTAAGTAATTACAGCACAAATTTACATGAAATTATTGAAAATGAGAATAATTAAAAAGATAAAATGCCAGGGATAGAGGTAATTTTAATATTGAATTATTTTCTTGATTGTTTTGGTTTCCCTTGAATGTTTTCGTAAATTCGTTGCTTGAATAAGTTGACAGGATATTAATGCTAATGGTTGGGATTCATTTCATTGCAAGCCTTGAGAATGAGACATGAAAAGCAATAGAAATAACCCAAGAATCTTTGGGAGTAAAGAAAAAGGCCATGAAGATTACTTTATATTTGTTTCATGTTAACGATATTACTATTAATTCACAATATACTCCTCATAAGTTAATATGTGCATATTTGACGAGTATAGTATGGATGATTTATGAAATATATGTGCAATAGGGTTGCGTATGCTCAACCGTTTTAAACCATTTTTGAGCCGATTTATTAACAATTTTGTAATTATGAATAAATATAATCAACTGGATTTAAATAAGATCCTTGATAATATTCCAAGAGAATTTATTGAAAAACAAAATCAACTTATAGAAGAGGAAAATGATCGCGTTTTCAATGATTTTATTCAGAACCTAGAGGTTGGCAAATGCTTTATGTGTAAAGAAAAAATGAATTCTTTTATTCCTGATAAACCATGTTTCCATTGGTTTGCCTATCCTAATGGAATAAAAAAGAAAAACTTTGAGTCATATCTATCAAATCCAATAGGTTTCTTTAAACTTGATTGTTATTTTAGATGGTTGGCAAATACTGATAGATTCTTCTGTAATATAAATGATTTTAAAAATGAAACGTCTTTAACTTCACAAATTGAGACAACATACAAATACCAAAATATTGAATGGGCAATATCAATAGGTAATACAGATTTAGAGGGGCATGAGAATGCCTCTATTGGAAAATATCCCCACTTCCATATTCAAATGAAAGTCGATGATAGAATATTTTTACGATTCAATGATTTCCATATCCCACTTTCAGATTCGGATTTATTAGAATTTGAATTAAGAAACCAATTATCTGATAGATATGATACTGATTATTCATATGGGATAGGAATGGGTTTTCTTGAAGATCCAAATAATCTGGAAGCAGTATATGAGTCTCAATATATAGATTTTGAAAAAGAAGATGGGGTAATAAGGCTCCGGACGTTAATCAAAGCGCCAGAGGGAGAGTTTCTATCAGGAGATAAAATTCTTGAAGCTTATGAAATAAGTAAAAAGACAAATGAACCCGTTGGTAAAATCCTTAAAAGATTATTACCTGAAGCAGATTTTTTAACTGTCATGTCACCCAATAATGGAATAGAAAAGATAAAGCGAAGTGGTAAAAAATGAAAACGGCCTATAACACCACCCAAACCCCAGCTGCTCGCTTCACAGCGAATGCCACTCGCTGACGGCCGGTGTCTTGCCTCCCGTTATATGCATTTACTTTAAAGACCTCAGATAGAAAATAAAATGTATAATTTATTTGTATCAGCTGACGAAAACTCTTGGGAAGGAAATCCATTTGAAATGGATTTATCAAGGTGTGTTCGCGAATACACTGACAGGGAAATCGTAGAAAAATATAAAGAACTTACTGAGACTATAATTCGAGAGATCAAAAGATTTCCCTGTCTTTTCGCATACGAATCTCCATGTGAGAAATCTCCTAAATTCGGATTGATTCGAAATGTGATCGAGAGGAGAAACATCGTTAGCATTGAATACGACATAATTGAGTTGGACCCTTTTTTGAATTATAAAGACTTAGTCGATTTGTCTTTCAGATTAGATATTACAAGATGGGAATTAAATCGAACACATTGGGCGATCAAGAATATTAATCTGGCCGAAGAGTTGTATGTTAAAGGAATAATTCTCCCTCAAGGAATCACAAGAGACTCAAAATCTGTAGACATTACAAAACACATTTTCGATGTTTCACTCTCATTTCCAGGTGACGTTAGAAATTACGTTGAATCGGTAGCTATACATCTTGAGCGACAAATTGGCCCTAATTCATATTTTTATGACAACAACTATAAGGCGCAACTTGCACGACCCTCATTAGACGTTTTACTACAAGAAATTTATCGTGACAGATCAAAACTTATCGTTGTTTTCATTGGGGAAAAATATCAAGATAAAAAATGGTGTGGAGTTGAATTCAGAGCGATTAAAGATATACTTTTCGATAAACAACATGAAAAAATTATGTATATCAGAATGGATGACGGTAAAGTTGACGGAGTATTCAATACAGACGGCTATATTGAGGCGACAAAACATAAACCTGAAGAAATTGCCAATTTTATTGTAGAACGTATAGAATTAAACAAGTAGCGGCATATTTCACGCGGTAATAAAAACATGCCGAGGATAGTGGGTTGCAAGCCTTTATTCATGCGTCAAAGTCTGTAACGGCTGATGTGAACGCAACACCGAAATTCGGAACGTTCATACCGCAATCCATTACCAACCATATTAAAGAACTATAACTATGAATGAAAATCTAATTTTTCTAACAGATTTAGACCTGGATAAACCCATCTATCGAATTTTTAGTTTTTCAAGGCTTGAAGAGATTTTTAATGAAAGAAAATTGACATTAGTAAAACCCAAAAAGTGGGATGACCCATTTGAAAATTTCATACTTAATTCTACAGGAACTTTGCCTGACGGACGTAAGTTGCAAATTGGCTTTCGAGAACAATTCTTTGGACAATGTTGGTCTCTAACAAAGGAAAGTGATGCAATGTGGCGGATTTATTCACAGGAAAAAGACGGTGTTAAAGTTAAAACGACAATTCGCAAATTATTTACGCCATTATTTCAACTTGGTGGTCAGCACCAAAAAATAAATGGAGTGGTTTATAATTTATTTTCTTTTGTCGGCAAAGTAAAATATGCAGGGACAAAAACTCTGCTGACAATGCTAAAAGATGAGAAAAAAATGAATGGTAAAATATTTGACCAATCTGGATGGGGACAAGCTTCGACTTTTTTCTTTAAAAGAGTCGCATTTAGACACGAACGAGAAATTCGAATTATTTACAATCATCAAAATAACAGCATTGAAGACATTTTTAAATTTGATATTGACCCATTTGACCTTTTTGATGAAATTGTTTTTGACCCGCGAATGAAAGAAGATGTCTATCAAGAACAAAAGGCAAAGCTTATTCGTCTTGGATACAATAAAAAAGTGATTCAATCAGGATTATATAAATTGAAGAAATTTACAATTTCGTTAAGTCCAAATTATTGACAAATAATAAATTACGGTTGGAAACAATATGTGAATTTTATAGCAGGTTCGGTGGTGTGCTGGGCGCAGATCCTCGCATCAATTTCCGTCCTGCTGGACTGGAAATCGCCCCGAGAATCCGCTTCAAAAACTAATACCAAAAGTTGTGTAGAATCAGAAAAAAATGGATAGAATGATATTTGACGAAGAACCTCAGACTTGGCAACAACTTCAAACATTTGTAGGAAGAATGTTTGAAGAATGTGGATTTGAAACTGAGGTATCTAAGGTTATTGAATTAGTCAGAGGTCAAAAAGAAATTGATGTTTATGCTAGGGACTTAGAAGGTGAAAACCAACCTACTATTTTGGTTGAATGTAAATTTTGGAATTCACCAATTCCTCAGGAAGTAATTCATTCATTCAGAACAGTGGTGAGTGACTATGGGGCAAATCTGGGCTACATTGTATCTAAAGTTGGATTTCAAGCAGGAAGTTACAAAGCAGTTGAAAAGACTAATATACATCTTGTGAATTTACTGGAGTTAGAAAAAATATATTATAGAAAATGGTTAAAAACAATTCCGAAAAAGTATCTTGGAATAGCTGACAAATTATTCCCTTATTGTGACCCTTCTGGGGGAAAAATGCCGACAAGAAAACAGAAATTCAGTCGGGATAATAGTTGTTTAGTTTATGAGGCATATAAACCTATTTGTTCACTAGGATCTTGGGATTTAGAGAACACAAATTTTCATGAACGAAGGTTTCCAATGACAATTCCAATAATTGATGATAATTTAAACCAAATTGATACTGAAGATATAAAAACTTATAGGCAATTCTTTGATGTTATTGAAAGAGATAAAGAAAAAGCACTTAAGCACTTTAAAATACTTTATGGGGAAGAATGACTGCTTCTCAATATATTCCCGAAACGTTAAAACCCAGGAAAGCATTTTCTTCTCATGCCTCTATAGACAACATTGAAACAAATGGAATATATATTGAAAAATGAGATATTCGGAATATTTGAGCTATTTTAGCAGCTTCAATTTATGCGGACATGAACCGAATAAAGGAAGTTCTTGGAGAGAAAGGAATTAAGCAAACTTGGCTGGCTGACAAGCTTGGAAAAAGTTACAACATGGTGAACGGCTATGTTCAAAATCGACAACAACCAAGACTTGAAATCCTTTATGAGATTGCTGAAATTTTGGATGTATCGGTTAAAGAACTGCTTGTAGAAAAGAATAAGGATGCTGAATAATATTATTGAACAGAAAAAAAAAGAATGGCTTCAATCTAATGATTGCCCTGTAAAAGATCTTGTTCTTTACATGAAAGAAAAGGGTAACTTGAGAGACACTCAAATTGAGGCCATTGAAACTTATTTGTTCCTGAAAATCGAAGGACAAAACAAACCACTTTGGAAACTATTCTCAGAAGGTTTCTTCACAAACGGAACGGACTTATCAAAACTCAATATCAATCAAAAGGCAAGAGATTTTTTTACAAATAATAAAGCTGCTCATGCGCTTTATGACTTTTCAAGACAAAAGAATGGAGACGCTACTCTACTGCCCGAACTTGAAAAACTTATCGTTGACAAGCCGACTGAATTAGATTATGAGCAAATCATCAAGAACATTTTCTACAATGTGGATTATGCGGATTATTTAATGAGTTTGCCAATGGGTGCAGGAAAAACCTATTTAATGGCTGCATTCATTTACATTGACTTGTATTTTGCTCATAACGAACCTGAGAACAAAACATTTGCTCATAATTTCTTGGTGTTAATTCCTTCAGGATTGAAATCTTCGATTGTACCAAGTTTAAGAACGATTGAGAATTTTGACCCTACTTGGGTAATTCCTGACCCAGCCGCAAGCGAACTGAAACGAATGTTGAAGTTTGAAATTTTGGATGAGTCACGTTCTACCAAGAAAAGTAATCGTGTTGTAAATCCCAATGCAGGAAAGGTGAACGCCTGTTTGCCAAATCCCTTTGGACGTGTATTTGTGGTAAATGCCGAAAAGGTAATTCTTGACCGATTGGAAGTAACCAACCAGTTCGAAGTATTCGAAAGAACGGAAGACGAAGAAGATAAACGAGCAAATGAACTAAGAAACCTAATTGGAAAAATTCCAAACCTTTCCATTCATATTGATGAAGTGCACCATGCCGCAACTGATGACATAAAACTTCGGCAAGTCGTCAACAAATGGCAAGCAAAAGGGAATATCACCACAGTTTTAGGGTTTTCAGGAACTCCCTATTTATCATCAGCTGATAAAATTCAAGTTAACGAAGAGACTTTTTTCAAGTTCTCTCAAATCACCAATACGGTTTATTATTATCCGCTTGTAACGGCTATCAAGAGTTTTCTAAAAACCCCAAAGGTGAAAATTGGGCAAAACCTTGACCGCTTCCAAATTATTAGGAAAGGTGTAGAAGATTTTCAAGCTACTTATGGCAATAAAAAATACAAGAACGGGACCATTGCCAAAATTGCCATTTATTGCACCAACATTGAAGTGTTGGAGGAAGAAATATATCCATTCTTAACAGGAGAATTAAAAATCAACCCTGCTGAAATACTTAAGTTTCATAAAGGAAACAAGGAACGCCCACAACCCGAAGGAAGTGAATTAGAGTTTCGCTCGTTGGATTTGCCTATTTCAAAAAAACGATACATTCTGCTTGTACAGGTAGGAAAAGAAGGTTGGGATTGCCCAAGTTTAACAAGCGTCATACTTTCTCAAAAAGGAGATAGCCCCAAAAACATGGTGCTGCAAACAAGTTGTCGTTGCTTACGACAGGTTGACCCTGAACAAGATGAAACTGCTCTCATTTGGCTAAACGACTACAATGCCAAAACGCTTAACGACCAACTCAAAAAAGAACAACAAACATCCATTGAGGAAATAAACAAAATAAAAAAAGACGGTAAAATTGAATGGGTTGAGCGTTATTCAAGAATGGAACTTTTGGACTTGCCTTTGGTAGATTTTTACCAACTCAGAGTAAAATACCAATCCATTGATGAAGAAACAGAAGCGCATACCAAAACCAAACTTCAAGAATTAGTCAAAAACATAGACCAGTTCAAATCGGCTGCATTGGTTACAACTGCTGAAATAAGCAATTTGGATGAAGGCGACATAGCCATTATGAAACAAACAGGTTTTGATGCTGCCAATTTCAATTTATGGGTGCATGAAATCTCAAAAGAAAGCTTAGGCTTAATCAAAACAACAGAATTACACGCATTCGATACTGAACTGCAAAGCATTTTCAAAAAGATAACGTATGAAGAAAACAACATCCTTTTTTGGAATGAATTATATGACCTATACACCATCAACAGCAAAATAAGGTTGGCTTTCAGTATTAAGCGAGACTTAAAAACCGAAAGTGAAGTAATCCCCGAGAACGCCAATTTACTTTTAGTTGACAAACTTGGTGCAGTAGAGAAAAATGATAAGCTCTATCCTGAAAAAGTGGATACAGATAAAATTTTGGCGGTTGATGAATCAGGTGAGGATATAGAAATTGACTTGACTAAGGCAAGAGCAGATTATGACAAAGCCTTGAAAACTTTGGAAGATGCAGGAATGGGTCATATGATGTCGTCTTGGGAAGATTTTCAAAAGAAGTACGACCATTCTCTTGCAGTACGTTCCAAAGACAAAACTTTTCACTATTTGCCTTACAACTTTGTACAAAGCGGATTTGAGAAAGACATTTTACAAAAAACCTTGCAGCTCGAAAGCTTTAAAGAAAATGAATTGGAAGTTTATTACAATGGAGAGAGAGGTTTAACCGAGTTTGTGATTAACTGCTTTGCAAAAAACGGAAAAAATTGGAAAAATATAGGTCGTTACACAACCGATTTTCTCATTATACAGCGCAAGGAAAAAGCCATACACAAAGCTCTTTTGGTGGAAACTAAAGGCGAAGGTTTTAAAAACGATCCTGTGTTTCTGCAAAAGAAAAACTTTGTAGAAACCGAGTTTTTAAAGCAGAACAATGACAAATTTGGTTATCAGCGTTTTGACTTCCTGTATTTGGAAGACGGAACCGATATTGCCAACAACATTCTAATGATAAACAACAAGATTGACGAATTTTTCAAAGAATAAGATATGCCAATAAAATACATACCATACGTACCCAACACCGTAGAAGGTCAGGCAGTGCTTGACAACATTAGCCGTACCCAACGTGTATTACGTTACCGCGATAACGACAAAGTGATTTCTAAAATTATGCGTGGGATGCCTTACTACGAAGTGGAAAAACAAGAACAAGTAGGCGAAGAAAGTGAAAACTTGGTGATTCGTGGTGAGTGCCTTTCTGCTTGTGCCTACCTAAAAGAACAAGGCATTAAAGTGGATTTGGTTTACATAGACCCACCTTTTGCCAGCGGTGCAGATTACGCAAAAACTGTAAATATTAGGAGAAACCCTAAACTCGCAGCAGAGATTAAAGAGATGGAAGAAAAGGTTGACTCTGATGAGTTACAAGCCTTTGAAGAAAAGATGTATGGCGATATATGGCAAAAGGAAAACTATCTCAATTGGATGTACGAGAATTTAGTTGCCATTAAAAGCATATTGAGTGATAATGGTAGTATTTATGTTCACTTGGATTGGCATATTGGGCATTATGTCAAAATCTTATTAGATGAAGTATTTGGAGAATCAAATTTTAGAAATGAAATAATTTGGGAGAAACTAAAAGCAGCAAAAGGTCAAGCAAGTTCCTTTGGAAATGTGCATGATATGATTTTCTATTATTCAAAAAATAGTGAGGATTACATTCATAATAAGCAGTATGTTCCGCATTCTCAGGAAAGAATTGATAAGCACTACAACAATTATGATGAGAAAGCAAAAAAATACTATAGCCTAGATAGTTTTACCCAAACAGGACAAGGTGAAGCTAGAGATTTTGGTAAGCATGGTATTTTGGAGCCACCAAGAGGCAAACATTGGATTTGGGGTCAAGAAAGGATTGACCAAGGATTAAAAGATGGTATGATTATCTTCACTTCAAAAGGTAAGCCTAGGGTAAAAAGATACCTTGAGGATAGTAATGGAATTGCAGTAGGAGATATTTGGACTGACATTAACCCTATCAATTCACAAGCGGACGAGTCAGTAGAATACTCAACACAAAAACCAGAAAAACTTATTGAAAGAATTGTTGAAGCAAGTTCTAATAAGACAATGGTAGTAGCAGATTTCTTTGGTGGAAGTGGTGTAACCTCAAAAGTTGCAAACGATTTAGGCAGAAAATTCATCCATGTAGATATCGGTCTTAACAGCATTCAAACAACCAGAGACCGTTTAGTGGAAGCAGGAGCCAATTTTCAGATTTTAGAAATTAAAGACGGTGTTAGCTTGTTTCGCAATCCACAGCAAACTATGGAGAAGTTGGCTAAACTAATTCCAGGCTTACAACAAAAAGTGCCAGGTGTTGGAAAATTTTGGTTTGGTGCTTTGCAAGACAGTAAATTGGGAACAGTTCCCGTCTATGTGCCTAACTTGATAAACGGCTCTGAAAAGGTATTGGATATTCCTGCCGTAAACAGAATCATCAATGAAGAACTTCAGAAATTAGAAATTAATGCTCAAAAAGCCATTGTCTATTATGTAGATGTGGACGACCGCAAGGCATTGGAGAAATTTATCAAAGACAACAATGCAACGCAAACCACTATTGAACTAAAGGATTTAAAAGAAATCCTACACGCCATTGTAGTTGAAGATGAAGTAGAAACCAAAACTACCCAAACCAAAGAAAGCTTTGAAGTAGAAATAACCAAATTCGTGAGCGACCGTCTCAATCAGAAAATCAATGATTTTAACGAGAAAGGAAACCTGCAAGCCATTAACAAAGGCAAGAAGTTCTCACCTATCATCATCAGCGAAGAAGGTTTAGAATTGATAGAATACCTTTCTCTCGATTGTGAAAATGCGGAAGGCGTTTGGTCAAGCAGTTCCGAAATTAAGATTGACAAACTCGGTTACATTTCAATAAACGGACAGAAAACCAAAGATTTTTGGAACGGCAAAATTTCAGCAGACAAAAAACCGCTAAGACTGAAAATAAGAAACATCAGCGGAGACGAAACGGTAATGGTGTTTGAATGATAAAATGCCAAATACGCTTTTAAGAAACACTTATTGTTTTTTAAGGAACGCAGAATCACACATCTATCATCCTATCTATCAGATATTTTAATGAAATAAGGAACGCTACATTCAAAATAAGAAACATAAGGAATCAAATAACTACAGCACACTATATCTCCTGTAACCAAGTAAAACAACAAACATCTAAGAAAAGCTATGTTTAATTTCAAATGTTTGGTTTATAGCGGATTCCGTGTTTCAGAGAGTTGATCTGTGATATAGTCTGCAAGGTCGAAGCCGTTGTGGGTTTGCTGGGGGGTTGCGAAATGCTCCAGGAAGCAGGAGACGGTGAGGTGGAGGGGGAGCTCGCGGTTGATCTGTTCGGCTTTCCGAAGCCACCGGTTGTAACAGCCGGCATCTGGATAGAGGATGATTGTTTTGCCGCTGAGGACTCTTGATTTATCGACGTTGAGGCCGTTGAGATTTCCAGCTGCAAGCCAGTTATAATCCTGGTAGATCATGCTTGCAATCACAGCGGTTTTTTCAGCCTCAACGATTGCTACCGGCTTATCGGGGTAGAGACGGAGGAGGTGCTCACCAAAATAGCACTGTGAGAGATTAAAGTCGGAGAATGAGGGGTTGGATTTCTTCAGCTTGTGGTGGACCCAGTTGATGCCACCATATCCATTTTTTACTCGTCGGCCGGACTGCGGGTTGTACTTCATGATCTTCCCAGTCCTGACTTTCCCATGGATATCGACCTGCCAGAATATCACTTCTTTCTTTGTCGTGGCTCCCAGCAGGTAGTTGTTGGCTGCCTCGGCAATCTGCAGATCGGAGAAATGTTTGCGGAGGAACCGGACAAAGTTAGAGTTGTAGGAGAGTGAGCGTTTCAGGTATTTGAGGGGAATATAGTCGGGAGGTTTCACTGGTTGGATGGGTTGAGGTACAGGAAATAGTTCACTGGGTTCGGGGTAAGTGTGTAAGAGATGGGGACCGGTTGATTGATCTTTCTGATATCTGGTAAGATGATTGGAGACCTTGGGTACCGGTTTCTGATGTTGAGATAAATTTGAGGGTGATGTGGTATCTGAACTGGATTGCGGTGGTGCTGGTTGAGATGAGGCATGTGAATTCAAATGAGCATAGCCATGGTTATGTGAGATTGGTGAATGGAGATCCTGATGAGGATATCTATGTTGTTGTGTAATTGAGAAGTGGGGATCCTGGCGTTTGAGATCTGAGAAATATTGCCGGGGTGTATAATGGTAACCGCATTTGATTTCGCGGTTGCAGCGACCGACTGTTGGGTGGATGGGTTGGTGGGTCTCACCATCAAGGTAGCGGGTGAAACTGTAGGGCGTCTTGCAACCGGGACAGGTGAATCGGGTGGATTTGCCGGCATACTTCTGGAGGTAAGGAGGTTTGTACATAATCCCGGGTATATTTTATGATTGGTAACAGGGTGTTACCAATAAATTTACACCTTTATTATTGATATTCTAATAGTTACATAGATTGGTAACAAAGGAACATATATATAGGAGGGTTACCGATGTTACCAGTGTTACCAACTTTGTTACCATTCTGAACCTTGGGGCTCAGCAGGATCAGAGTCAGAGGCTGGATGTGGAGGTTTTGTTTTCGTTTCTTCAAGTTGTTTTCGGAACGAAAAGAGCCAGAGACTGGGGGTGGAGGTTTATTCTTCATTGCTTCGAGGTGTGTTCGGAACGAACAGAGTCAGGTTGGGAGTAACTTTTCCGGATTGGTACAAGTCGGGAAATCTTCATACCCATTCAACCGGTTATAATCTTCGGGTTTAAAAAGATCCAGCTGACGGGAATCTACATAATCATCGACTTTGATATCCTGGATGATCTTCTTGTAGATGCGAAGGATTTTGATCTTGAAGCTGTTGAATTTTTTCTCCTCCGGACAGAGTCGCTTGGCGATTGCGTAAGCGGAGATGGAGGGTTGCTCAACGATGCATCTGCGGACCTCCTCTTCCAATATCTCCCTGTCTCGTTCCGTAACCGTTTTGAGATGCTTGTACTCGCTGTCGAGATGCAGGAAGTTGAAGTGCAGGAAATTGTCCGGTTTGGTGATCTGGCAGACGATGATGTTGTAGCTGTCGTAGATGTGCTCGGTTGAGCGAACCTTGATCATCTTGATGTAGCGGAAAGAACTATCGGAAGAGCTCTCTCCTATCGCGAAGCTGCTGTCGCAGAAATTCATCAGCACCTTGCTCCCCTGCAGGTCGTTCCGGGTTAGCGGCTTTGTAAGATCACGCTTGGGTGTGTGCGCCAGCACCAGCAGGGAGAGGTTGTACTTATTCTTCAACATTTTCAGGTGTTTCATCAGCGGCAGCGCATCCTTTGCCCTCTCGTTCTCATGGCGGAGGTAAGTGATGTTGTCGATGATCAAGATCTTGGCACCGGTTTCGATAATCACACTTTCTATCGCATTGCTGAGGGAAAGCTCGAAAGAAGCATCCTCGGGAAAGACAGCATCGGGGTTGATCTCCACGCGGAGGAAGTTGTCGCTGAAAACATAAGGTTCTCCATAATTGTGGGAGTACCTACCCTGGAACTGTTTGTCGTTCAATTCGAAGTCGCAGTAGATCACTTTCTGCGCCATAGTTTCCAGTTTGAATCCCGGGATGGAACGTCCGCAGGAGATGCTATCAGCGATTTGCACCGCCAGGATCGTCTTGCCCACGTTGGTATCTGCAAAGAGGATGCAGAGCTCCTGCTCGTACCAGAACTCGCTGAAAAGCATCCTGGGGATGGGTCGTTTTGAAGCCTGTTCGATCCAGTTGTTCGCGGTCTTGACCTCGAGAAGTCCGGCCGGGAGTGTTGCTTTAAGCTGTCGGAGGTTGTCGTTCAGATCAGCCTCCAACAGCGTTATGAAATTATTGCCCCTGAACTTTTCGATGTCAATATCCAGGAGATCTTCCGGTTGCGTTTCAACGGAAGAGAGACTTTTCGGTTCCATGGTGCTGTTATAGTTGATTCATCGAGATTCAATCAATCATTGACCTCCGGCAACAAAGATTTCCTTGTACCATTATAGTTTTTCTGTAAAATGGTGAGAATGTCGGATTTTCGATAGTAGATTTTCCCCCGGATGCGGGAATAGGGCAATAGCCGATTGGTCCGCCAGTACTGCAAAGTACGTACGGAGATGTGGAGCTTCTGCATCACATCCTGTGAATCCACCCAGTCGGCCCACTCATAGAGTACGGCGTAATGTTTTATCTCATTCATGACAGTCTGCGTTTGTTTAATCGAATAGGAGGATACTCAATTGATTCCTGCTGCGTTTCATCGGTATGCAGCCACTCATCGATCTCACATTTCAAAAACTGCAGCTTTTTTCCTTTCTTGTGATAGGGGATCTTCTTCTGGAAGACCCATCCGTAGACCGTTTGTCTAGCCGGTCGGTCGGGCAAGTATTCGCAAAGCTCTTCGATGTTGAACCAGGCATTCGGGTCGGGTTGCGTGTCGGCCGAAGTTCTGATCAGCTCTTCCAGGTCGTTCATCTTCCCGATGAGGTAGCTCATCGCCTCGGGGATCTCATTGAAGGTAATCGTCTTTTCTTCCATGGTTTCAAAAAAGCATATAGGTGATCATCCGTGCCAATAGAAAAGAGCACCACTGCCTCGACGGTGAGACAGTGGTGCAAATATAAGAGGCTAAAAAGCGGTTGTAGGGGGTTTTGTAGTGTACAAAAACCCCTACAATTTTAGTTAAATATTGTTATCAACCTCCGTTTTCTATTTTTATTGTGATTTTTGGCAATAATTCCCGGAAAAGATCGGCCATAATCTTGAGATTTCTTTTTGTTTTTGTGCTCTCGAAGTCGATGTTGATTTCATTCCTGATCGTTTGAACGTGACAGCCGGTGACTTTCGCCAGGAAACGAACCCATTGCATCTTCGCGGTGTTGACGAAATTGATGCCCAGTTCATTGAACAGGTAATAAAATACAAGGATCATCTGATTAAGGGTGAACCCTTTGCGGTTGTAGTTCTCTGTATGATCGTTGAGGAGTATCTTCATGTTCTCGATCTCGGCATCGTGTTTGACTGCAAGCAACCGCAGTTCTTCATCCTTTTGTCTGATTATCTCGGTGAGTTTGGCGATATAGATTTTAAAGTCATCTATTACCGTGCTCTGTTCCGCGATGGTTTGTTTCATGTTTAGACGTATTTTTTGTGGGTTGGATGCAGCTTGTGCATCGGAATTGTCGCTGTTGTCATCATCGCACATCAAGCGCTGTCGCAGCTGAGTGAAACATCCGGTTAAATCGTAACAAAATATATCGGGGTGACGCTGCTTTTCGATGAGGTATTTATCCTCAATCAGATTGAGGATCTGTAATTGCTGATCATGAGTGAAATCGGGATGGGTCACCCAATGTGTGATGAGATGATGATTGAACAGCTTAGTTGCTTTCATCCATTTTACCTCATTGAGGTTGAGAGAGGGAATGATTTCGAGATACTTCTTATCAATCACAAGAAATTGCTCGTCGCGATGTTGCCTGATGCTTATTGCAAGCATTTTGAGTTTCTTCTGCTGTACCGGTGTCAGATCAAAGTTGTAACTGTTGATCAGCAGGAGCAGGAGGTCGAGGATGGTTTCTTCCATTAGCATATCCCCAAAATAGATGTTGTTTGCCAGGTAATGTGCTTTAAATGGATCGTAAGCCAGGATACGTAATCGATCGAAGATCTCATAAGCTTTGTTGAAAACAAAAAGCCACCACTCCTCATCCACTATGAAATCACTGATTCGTTCGTTGTAAAATTCAAAATTTCTATCATCGAGCAGGTAATCACCCAGGTTGTTCTTTGGATAATCCTCTTTGTAGCAGGCACACTCTCTTTCAATCTCTTCAGATGAGGCTAATGTCTCTGATTTCAACTTCACGGTTTTGCCTTTTTGATCTTCGTCGTAAGGATTGTGATCTCGCTCGATAATGTTGTAGGCATAAAGAAAAGTTTTATCGTCACATATCGCATTTTGTATTTCCTTCCGGACCCTGTAGGCAATCAAGTGATCGACTTCATCCTTGTTCTCATGGAATCTGACGGTTTCGTGGGTACCGTTGTTGGTTTTAATCTTCTTCCGATATCTGGCATCGGCGTACAGATACTTGCTGAAATAGTCTTTGGTTTTTCGTTTATCGGTTCTCAGGGGATAGAGATCGTAGATAGATTTTTTGACTTGATCGAAATAATCGAATTCTCTTCTGTTGAATTCAAGCTTTTCTTTCGCTCTCATGGTTGCACTGATTGAATTAAACGCCAACAGCAATGGATCTTCATCAGAGATC
>Ga0228535_1001796_pt1 | contig 27480 bp, 26 predicted proteins | sample SJ1metagenome_FD_168457 | JGI IMG/M metagenome (GOLD analysis project Ga0228535, IMG submission 168457) | Enriched culture of PCE-dechlorinating microbial communities from Ithaca, New York, USA - SJ1 | ecosystem: Engineered > Modeled > Simulated communities (microbial... > Unclassified | place...
GATCACCGTGGCCCCCTGCTTGTTGATATCCTTGAAGAGGCTGAATATCTCGAAGGCCAATTCCGGATCGAGATTGCCGGTGGGCTCGTCGGCCAGGATGATCTTGGGGTTGTTGACGATCGCGCGAGCGATGGCCACGCGCTGTTGTTCGCCGTAGGAAAGGCGCGAGGGGAGATCCCACATATTGTGGTGCAGGTTGACCAGGCGGAGCGTATTGAAGACCCGCCGCCGGATTTCCTTGCGCGTGACGCCGGTCACCTGGAGCGGGACGGAGACGTTGTCAAAGACGGTTCGGTGGAAAAGGAGCCGGAAGTCCTGGAAGACGATTCCCATCGTGCGCCGCAGGTGGTGGATCTTGTGGCCCGGGATTTTCAAAATGTTCTGGCCGTCGACGATGATCTGTCCTTCCGTGGGGACGATCTCGCGGAAGATGATTTTCAGGAGCGTCGACTTGCCGGAGCCGCTCGGCCCGGTGATGAAGACGAAATCTCCGCGCTTGACTTGGATGTTGATGTCGGACAGGGCCCAATGCGGTTTCTGGTATTGTTTCGCGACGTGGAAAAGCTCGATCATTCTCGGCGGCGCGATTATAACACAGCGCGGAACCCGTGACAAAAAAAGCCCGGACCGCGCCGGGGGCGCCGCCTCCGTCCGAAGCGCGCCGGGCTGCGCCGAGGAATTTCCGCCGGCAAAGGGCGGGAAGGGACGCGGCGCCGTGGAGTTTTCCCGGGGGGCCGTTTACGTTACTTGACGAAGAAGAACATGAACCAGCCGAAGGCGAGCGATCCGACGACCATGATCAGGAAAAGCGTCAACCCGTATTTCACCCGGGCCTTTTTTTCGTCCCGGCGGATGAGAGCCATGACCAGGGAGACGATGGCGGCATAGATGATCATGGAGACAAGATGGCTGGCGAAAATCATCTCTTCTTCCCCCTCCCGATGTCCCACGCATCCAGAGCCACGAGATAGTTCAGAAGACCGGCACCAGCGATGTAAGCCGTGCCGAATTCGAACGTGACTTTTTCCATGACGCCGGGACCGATTCCGCAGATCCGCGCCAGGAGGTAAAGCAGGCCGTTGCCGATGTCGGCGAAGAAAGCCAAAACGGTCAGGGGGTTCTCCGTCTGGAAGGGATAGACCTTGCCTCCCATGTAGAGCCCCATGGCCGCCATCGCGGCGATGCTCAGGAAAAAGACGAGCCCGCGCCAGTATTTCTTCTGGATGATATGCCCCAGCCCTGGGACGAGCCAGCCGGCCGCCAGGGAGAGGATCGCCTTGATGTTCATGAGAGCGAAATCTTAATTCAAAGGCCGCGGCCAAATCAAGGGATTTTTCTTTAAGCGGCCGATCGGCTACAATGGCCTCATGCCGGAGATGCCGGAAGTCGAGACGATCGCCCGCGGCCTGGAACCCCGCATCCGGAACCGGGTGATCGGTTCATACGAAGTCTTGCGGCCGGCGCTGCTCAGGAACACGTCGCCGGCCGACATGGCGCGCGTTTGCGGGGAAAAGGTCCTGGCCGTCAGGCGCCGCGGGAAAATGCTCCTTATCGACGTGTCGGGAAACCGGTCTCTTGTTTTCCATCTCAAGATGACCGGCCAGATCGCCCTGGCCGTGAAGCCGGCGCCGATCGACAAGCATGTCCATTTCGTCCTCGATTTTAGGGACGCGGGGCCCCGCCTTCTCTTTCGGGATGTCCGCAAGTTCGGGTTTCTCTGCTGCCTTGAGACATCGTCCGCGGACCGAAGCCCCGTGCTGGGGAATCTCGGCCTCGAGCCTCTGGATGCCGGCTTTCAGGCTTTTTGCGGGGTTTTCAAAAAGCGCACGGGCCGCTTGAAGAGCCTTTTATTGAATCAACGGCTCCTGGCTGGCATCGGCAATATCTATGCGGATGAGATCCTCTTCCGCGCCCGGCTTCATCCCCTCTCGGCCGCCTCGGCGCTCAAGCCCGGGGATTTCAAGCGGCTCCGCGATTCGACAAGAGAAGTCCTCTCCGAAGCCGTCAAACGCCGGGGTTCGACCATACGGGATTATCTGGATTCCGACGGACGGCCGGGCGATTTCCAGGATTTTCACAGGGTTTATGGACGGGAGGGAGAGCCTTGCGCGGTTTGCGGCTCACGTGTCCGCCGCATCCGGGTCGGGGGCCGAAGCACCTTTTTTTGCGGGAGATGCCAGCGCCTGAAAAAGGTCTGATCGCCGCGGGTTGAATCCGGGATCTCGAGGACCCCGGTTCCCGTTATCCGGGGGAGGCGGACCGGAGGCAACCCGCCCCTCCTGGCCCTCCGGAGTCATTTGACTTCCGGGGTTTTTTTTGCCTATCATGGAGGCGCTGGGAAGGAGGTCCGGATGAAGAAGTCGTTCAAGGCGATGGGCGTTCCCGCCGTTCTCCTCGCGGCGGCCGTTTTCCTTCTGGCCGAGACCGTCGTGGTCAAGATCCAAACAACGAATCTCAGGAAGGATCCGAAATTCTACGCCGAAACCCTGGATGTCCTCAAGGCCGGGGACGGCCTGGAAAAACTGGGAAGCCGGGAGGCTTGGATTCGGGTCAGGACCTCAAAGGGGGCCGTCGGCTGGATCCACTCGAGCGCCGTTGAGGCGAAGAAGTTCAAGCTCGCCGCAGTGGATAAAAACTTGAGGACGGAGGCCGCGGCCAGCGAGGTCGCCCTGGCCGGCAAAGGTTTCAATAAGCAGGTTGAGCAGAGTTACCGGGCCGCGCACGGTGAGGCCGGCTACGCGGCCATGGAGAAAATGCTCCAGATCAAAGTCCTGCCGTCCGAGGTCCTGGCTTTCCTCAAGAAAGGGAAGCTCGGCGAGTCCGGAGGCTCGAAATGAAAACCGCGCGTTCATGGTTCACGCCGGCTTTTTGCCTGGCGGCCTGCCTGGTCCTCTCCTTTTGTTCGGCGGTCCGGCAGGGCGCCGATATCCTGGCGGGCGAGGGCAAGATCAGCGACAGGGACAGGAATTCCATCGTCAAGGCAAGCGATGCCCTCCGTTCGACGTTTTCCGATATCAGCGAGGAGGAGGAATATTATATCGGACGGGCGGTTGCCGCCGCGATCCTCTCCCGCTATCCGGCTGTCGGCAACCCGGAGCTCACGCGGTATGTCAATGTCCTGGGCAACGCCCTCGTCCTCAATTCGGACCGGCCGGAGACCTACGCCGGCTACCATTTTTTGGTGCTGGATACGGACGAGGTCAACGCCATGGCGGCTCCGGGCGGCATGATTTTCGTAACAAAGGGACTGATGATGACGTGCGCCGATGAGGAAATGCTGGCCGCGGTCCTGGCCCACGAAATCGGCCATGTCAATGGAAAACACGGCCTTCAGTCCATCAAGAAATCGCGGCTGGTCGACGCTTTCCAGCTGATCGGCCAGGAAACCGCCGACAGGTACGGCCCGGAGAAGCTGTCCAGGCTGACGGAAGTCTTCGAGGGCGTCCTCGGGGATATCGTGGCGACCGTCGTCGAGCGGGGATACGACAGGAAATACGAATATGAAGCCGACGCCCTGTCCGTGAAATTCCTCTCGAGAACGGGGTACAACGCCGGCGGCCTGACGGATTTCCTGAACACGCTGGCCGCGGACCGTTCCAAGGGAGACCCGAAGGGATGGTTCAAGACCCACCCCGCCCCGCGGGAGCGCATTGATAGGGCGAAACCCACGATCGCCTCCCTCGGCGGCCCGGCAGCGGCGGAGGATGTCAGGACGGGACGATTCCTTCAGGCGATCCGATCGCTCCGATAACGGCTGCGGGCACCGGGTCTGATGCCGAAAAAACTGATGAGGGGATCGGCCGTCGGCGCGGCCGCGTTCGCCGTTGCCCTCGTTCTGTTTTTTTCGAACGCGCTCGGGCCCCTGGAATGGAAATCCTGGGACCTGCGCCTCCGGCTCTTTTCCGATCCCGGCCGGGCTAATCCCGATATCGTCCTGCTCTTCATCGATCAATACAGCCTGGATCTTTACGAAAAGGAGCAAAACCTCCCCTGGCCCTGGCCGCGCGAGATCTATTCGGCCGTCATCCGCTATCTCGAGGAGGGGGGAGCCAAAGCCGTTTTCTTCGACCTGATCCTGAGCGAATCGTCGCGGTCGGGAGTCGAGGATGACGCCGGCTTCGCCCGCGAGGTCGCGACGTCCGGAAAGGTCTTCATCCCGTTTTTCCTGAGCGAGGAAGAGAAGGAATCGGACCCGGGCGCGCGCCGTCTGCTTGAGCGATTCGCCCTCAAAGGGGAGGCGGTCTCCGGAGGCGGCGAGCGCCGTTACCGGTCGGTCACGCTTCCGCTGGCCGGCATCCTGGAATCGGCGCGCGGGTCGGGAAACGTCCGCTATGCGCCCGACGGCGACGCCATCTATCGAAGGATTCCCCTCGTTTTTCCCTACGAAGGACTGCTTCTTCCTTCCCTTCCCCTGGCCCTGGCGGATTTCATCGAGGGAGGCGTCTCCCCCGGAGATATTCCCGTGGACGGTTCCGGGCAAATGATCATCCGATACCGCGGGCCGGAGGGGACCTACGAAAGTTTCAACATCGCGTCCATCATCAACTCCTGGGCTCAGCTGGAATCGGGCCGGGATCCGCAGATCGCCCCCGGCCGCTTCAAGGATAAAATCGTTTTTGTCGGGGCGAGCGCTCCCGGGCTGCTTGACTTGCGGCCGACTCCATTCAGCGCGGTCTGCCCCGGCGTGGAGATCCACGCGGCGGCCCTTGACAATCTTCTCCGGAAGGATTTCGTCCGCATGCCTCCCTTCGCGGCGTCCGCCGCGCTTCTCCTGTTTTTCGCGCTTTTGGCTTCCGTGGGGACGACGTTCATCAGGAAGATCTGGTTGGCCGCGCTCTTTTTCTTTTTCTGCCTGAGCCTGCCCGCGGCGGCGGCCGCGGCCGGCTTTTTTTCAAACTTCTGGCTGGAGTTCGCCGTTCCGGAAGCGGCCGTCCTCCTGGGTTTCATGGGAGCCGCTCTCCTTAACTACGGCATCGAGGGCCGGGAGCGGCGCTTCATTAAGAGCGTCTTCCGCCATTACCTGAGCGCCGACGTCATCGAGAGGATCCTCCGGGATCCGTCCCTGCTGAGGCTGGGAGGAGCGAGGAGGGACATCACGGCGTTTTTCTCCGATGTGGCCGGATTCACGTCCGTCTCCGAAAACCTTTCTCCCGAGGACCTGGTCGCGCTTCTCAACGAGTATCTTTCGGAGATGACCGATATCATCCTGGAGACGGGCGGGACTCTGGATAAGTACGAGGGAGACGCCATCATCGCCTTCTGGAACGCGCCGCTCGACCAACCGGACCACGCCCTGCGCGCCTGCCGCGCCGCGCTCCGGTGCCGGAGGAAATTGGAGGAGATGGCGCCCGCTTTCCGGAGCCGCTACGGTCACGAGATCCGCATGCGCATCGGCCTCAATTCCGGGCCGGCCGTGGTGGGCAACATGGGCTCCCAGAAACGGTTCGATTATACGGCCATGGGAGACACGATGAACCTCGCATCCAGGCTCGAGGGAGCGTGCAAGCTGTACAAGGTGCCGATACTCGTCGGCGAGGACACCTATGCGCGCTGCGGCGGGGGCATCGTCGCGCGGGAAGTGGACGTCCTGCGGGTCGTGGGGAAAAAGACGCCGGTCCGCGTTTACGAGATCGTGGGCGAAAGAGGGAACGTTCCGGAGGCCGAGCTGCGGAGGATCTCCGATTTCCACTCGGCCCTGGAGGCCTATCGCTCCCGGAATTGGCCGGCCGCAGTGAGCTTGTTCAGAGGGATGGAAAATGATAACTTGGCTGCGATGTATATCGAGCGCTGCCGGAGTTTTGAGAAGGCGCCGCCGCCCGGGGATTGGGACGGAGTCTTCGATCTCAAGGAGAAATAGGGGATCGGGTGGACATCGAATTCTGGGGAGTCCGGGGAACGTCGCCGGTCTGCGGCCGGGAACAGGTCAGGCACGGGGGCGGCACAGCCTGCGCCAGCTTGATCACGGCCTCGAATCGCCTCTTCGTCATCGACGCCGGCACCGGAATCCGCGACCTCGGAGGACGCCTCGGCCGGACGGGCGCGGGCGGTCCCCTCGATCTGGCGCTCTTCCTCACGCATTTTCACTTGGACCACATCATCGGGTTTCCTTTTTTCGCGCCGGTCTATTCCCCGGACGCCGCGATCACGATCTATGCCGCGGCCGAACCGGGCGAGACCGAAAGGTGCCTGAGCGGCTTGATGGCCGGGCGGAATTTCCCGCTGGAGCTTTCCGAAACGCCGTCCGGAAAAACCTATAGGCGAATCGGCGAGGAGGGACTGGCCGTCGGGGGCGTCAGGATCACGATCTGTCCCCTGCGCCATCCCCAGGGGTGCGTGGCGTACAAGTTCGAGGAGCGCGGCCGGAGCGTCATTTTCGCCACGGACACCGAGCATCCCGAGGAAGGGACGGATGATGTCCTCGTCTCTTTCTGCCGGAACGCCTCCCATCTTGTCTATGATGCCATGTACACGGTCGAGGAATACGCGGCCGGCCGGAAAGGCTGGGGACATTCCACGTGGCAGGCCGGCGTGCGGCTCGCCCGGTCCGCGGGGGTTCAGAATCTCGTTTTGTCGCATTTCAATCCCGACCATTCCGACGGGAAGGTGGACGAGATCGTTTCCTTGGCCCGCCGCGAGTTCCCCCGGACCGTCGCCGCGTGTCCCGGGATGAAAATCCGCTGATTTTGGAGAAAGGGGTTTGACATGCCCGAATTTTCGGAGCTGACTTTTTACCTGGATATCCTGAAGGGGGCCCTGGCGGCGGGCCTGGCGTTCCTTGTCTATTTGTTCTTCCGGTCGGTCATCGGGAAATTTCTCGTCTCCAAGGAGAAGGTTTCCGGATTCGTGCTCTCCAAGCTCGTGTTTCCCGGCTCGTTTCTTTTGGCGATCCTCGCCCTGCGCGCGCCGTTCGCGCAGAAAATTCTGGCGTTCGGAACCGGGCCCAACCGTTTTCTCGAGGCCTGTTTTGTTTTCTTTTTAGCTCTTTTCTTCATCCGCCTGATTGACTCCTGCATCCAGGGCAGGTTTCTCCGGAAGCGCGTCCCGTTTCCTTTGCCCCGGGTCCTCCACGCACTCATCCTCGTCGTGCTCTATGTCCTTATCCTGTTCATGATTCTCAAGGGGATTCTGGGCATCAACATCACGCCTTTCCTGGCCACGTCGGCGATCCTGACCGGTATTCTGGGGCTGGCTTTTCAGGGAGTCCTGAGCAATATCCTTTCGGGGATGTCCCTCCACCTCACCAAGTCGTTCGGCCGGGGCGATTGGGTGCGGATTAGGGACACGGAAGGAGTGGTGATGGACACCAATTGGCGCGAAACCAGGATCTTCGACCGCTCGTTCAACGTCGTCGTCATTCCCAATAACATCGTCGCCGCGGAAATCATCACCAACTTTTCGAGCCCCGACAACAAATCGGCCGTCGCGCTTCCGGTCAAGGCAGGCTATGAATCGCCGCCCGCCCTTGTGCTCAAGCTTCTGCGGGAAGCCGCGCGGGAAGTCCCGGGCGTCCTGACCGCGCCGGCGCCGGCCTCTTACATCATGAGCTACGATGACCTGGGAATCTCCTATCTTCTCAAGTTCTGGATCTCCGATTACAGCCGCAAGCAGGCGACCGCCACGGAAGCGGGACGTCATGTCTGGTACAAGTTCAAGCGGGAGAATATCTCGATTCCGGTTCCAGTCGTAGACCAGGTCGATCATTTCGTCAGCGCGCTCGCGGAGAAGGGCGAAGCCGCCGGCCCGGCGCCCGGGGACGAGGAGATATTCCGGGCTCTCGCCCAATCCGCCTTTCTACGCCGGCAGGAAGGGGAAAGGGCGGGCGAGTTGATCGTTCCGGAAGAAGAGCTGCGCGCTTTCTCCGCCTGGTTGCGGAGGAAACGTTTCACGGCCGGCGAGATCCTTTTTTCCCAGGGGGAAAAAGGAGTCAATTGCTACATCCTGGTGAAAGGCAAGGTCAAGGGCCGTATCGTCTATGCGGAGGAGGACAAGGAATACGCCTCCGAGTTTTCGATCGGGCCGGGAGGCCTGGTCGGCGAGATGTCCCTCTTCACGGGCATGCCCCGGACGGCGACCGTCGTCGTCGACGAAGAGTCCGAGTTCCTGGAGATCGACGCCCAGGCGCTGGCCGAGCTCCTTTCCCGGAATCCGGAGCTCTCGGAAGCCATCGCCGAGATCGTCAGCGCCCGCAACACGCAGAACCAGGAAAAACTCCGCAAGATCAAGGAACTCTCCGCGGAGGCTCTGGAAGAGAGCAGCGATAAAACCACGGTCCTTGAATATCTCAAGAAGCTCGTCCGTTTTTTCAAGAGATCCTGACTCTCCCGGAAGAAAGCGCGCCGTTCATTGGGAGCGATCGGCCTCATTGAAAAGCGGCGGGAATTCGGCTATAGTGGGGGCGCGCTTTTTCCAGACTGCCCCTGTAGCTCAGTATGGATAGAGCAAAGGATTCCTAATCCTTGTGTCGCCTGTTCGAGTCAGGCCAGGGGCACTTCCCTTTTTCTTTTATTCTCAATAATATGCAAGTCAACTTGTGCCCCAAGCTTTTAAAACATCCTTTAACCGGTGTCCGGCCGTTGTGACTTTATCCCCCGGTTTCGAGCCGCTTGACGGCGCGTTTGTTTCCGTCCGGGGAGCCGTGGCCGCGGAGGAGCGCGGCTTCCCGCCAGCCGCCCGGGCTGCCCGGCTCAGGAGGGGAGTCGCCGGCCCGGCGGGTTTGAATCATCCATGAATTCACCCCGAAAGGTGATTTACATTTTTCCCCGGCTCGAGACTAAAATAGTATGGGTTTTATCAGCGCATGTATCCGGCGATGCAGGGGAGGACACGGCCGAGCGGTCCCGTGGTATCGCGCCGGACGGACGGTCCCCTATTTTATTGAGCAAGGTGGCGGCAATGAGCAAAGTCACGCTTTTGGATTTTGAGGAAAAAGATTTGGCGCTGCTCGGGGGCGGGAACCATGAGGTGGAATTGATGTCCACGCGATGGGAAATCGAGGATTCCGAGTCCGTCGCCGGCGTCGGGGATAGCGATGTCGTTTTCTGCCAGCTCAACGGCGAAGGCACCGCGGAGGAAATCGACTCCGGCACGGGGCCCGACTTCCCATCTCTCGTCGAGAAGGGCGGCGTGGTCGTCTGCTTTGTCGGGAACGCGGATGCCAGCCGCTTGACGGGCTTCATCGGATCCGTCCCCGACATGGCTTATCTCGATAGCCCTTCATTTCCATCCATCCGCCTGAACCAATCCGGGCCCTTCCGGCCGCTCCTCGAAAAATTCCAGCCTTCGATATCTCAGGCGCGCAAGCTGTTTCCGGAGCCTCTTCCGGAAGCGGCTTGGCTGATGGACTCTTCTTTCGGCCGGTTCGAAATCCTGGCCAAGAGCGCGGACGGCTGCCCGGTTTCGGTTCTGGTCCGCAAAGGACGGGGGTTTTTCGTCCTCCTTCCCTGGTTCGGGGAGAAAAATATCGAGGTGGCCGGCTATGTCCTCACGGACGTGCTGCCCCGCATGGATTCCTGGGCCGCCGAAGACAAGGATTCCCGCTGGCTGGAGAAGGAAGAATACTGTTTTCCCGTGCTCAAAGAGCTTGTCCTCAAAAGGGAGGAGGAAGGGCGCCGGCACGAGGAAGCCCTCCGCGCGCTGGACGAACAAATCCGCGATATCAAGGCCGTCGAGCAGGAGTCCTTCCACAAGCTCCTGAAAGCCGAGGGGCCCGAACTCAAAAAAGCCGTGCTGAACGCTCTCGCTTACCTCGGCTGGGAAAAGGTCGTCGATGTCGACGCCTATTGGAAGAACGTCATCCGCAATAAGGAAGAACATATCTGGTTGATCGAGGGTGAGAGTTCGTCCATCGAGGCGGGCATGAGAAACGATTATTTTATCCTCGTCGTGGTCTGCGGCAACAAGAATTGGGCGGCGGACGATGAATGCGCCCTTCTTCAGAAATACAAGGGCCGCCGGATGCAGGAATTCGGCAATACCGGGATGAAAGCGTTGCTTATCGGCAATTATTTCAGCGCCACCGAGGCCCGATTGAGAAACCAGCCGTTCACCTCCGTCCAGATCGACGAAGCGGAGAAGGACGGCAACGGCCTTCTGACGACCTGGGAGCTGTTCAGGGCGATCAAGGCGGAAAAAGAGAACCGCATCTCCAAGGAAGAGATCCGCCGCCGCATCAAGGAGAAAACCGGTCTCATCCAGTTCGACGTGTGAGGAGGAGGGCTCCCCGGTTTTCATCCGCCGGCCGCGGCTGACCGCCTTCCCCCCCCGGCCGGAGCCGGATGCCTGATCCGGCGCTTGGCGCATGTCCACGCGGCCGACGGCATCTTCCGGGCGTTTTTTTCCGGGGCGGCCGGGACCATCCTCGCTTCCGGGTTTCGCGCCGCCCCCCCGTTTTCGATCTCCGCGCCCGCTTCTTGGCTTTTCTGCACGAATATGCTAAAAATGAGCTTCTGCTCCCGCTCGTTCCGTGATCCCGGCCCGCCGGCTTGCCCGAATGAGCAGGGTCTCGAGAACGGCTGATTTCGCGCTGAGGAGTTTAGGATGAAAAGAGTCGATCGAAAGCAACTGAAAGGAGACGAATTCGTCTCCGGCCTGAATAAAATTTACCGTTTCGCGAGGGCCCGCGAAAAAGAACTCCTGATCCTGGCCGGCGTCCTGGCCGTCGTTGTTTTGGCCCTGGCGGGCCTGTCGCTCATCAGGAACCAGTCCGAGAAAAAAGAAAGCCGGCAGATATCCGAAATCTTAAAACTGCGGGCGGAAGCGGATCAGAAACCGGAGAACCTGGGCAAGCTGGAAAAGATGGCCGGCAACGGGAAATTTTCCCGCGTGGCCTATCTTGAGCTCGCCGCGCACTGGGTGGAAAATGGCGACCCGGCCAAGGCGGAAACCTATGTCCGGAAGATCAAGGGATCGCCCAGGGACGTCTTCTATTACCGGGCCCAGGACCTGCTGGCGCAGATTCTTATCCTCCGGAAAGATTATGACGGGGCCCTGCGGATCCTTGACCGGATCGAATCCGAAAAGCCCAAATCCTATCCCCTCGACGCCGTTCTCTTTCACAAGGCCGAGGCGTACGAAAAGCAGGGGAAGAGGATGGAGGCGCTGGCCGCTTATAAAAGGGTTCAGCAGGATTTCGCGCAGACGTATTACGGGTACGAGGCTTCCCTGAAGGCCAGCCAGCTCGAAGGCGCGAAGTGAGCCGGCGTCTTGTAAATTCGAGGGAATGAGCTATAATATCTTCTATTTTTGAGGAGGAGGAAAATTCCATGGCCTTTATCATCACGGAAGAGTGCATCAACTGCGGCGCGTGCGAGCCGGAATGTCCGAATCAGGCGATCACGGCCGGCGAGGAGCGCTATGTGATCGACCCCGAGAAATGCACGGAATGCGTCGGTCATTTTGACGAATCCCAATGCGCGGCCGTGTGCCCCGTCGACTGCTGCGTTCAAGATCCCGATCACAAGGAGACCAGGGAAGAACTGATGAGCAAATTCCACAAGCTCCAGGGAAGTTGACGGGTATCAATACGCTTTTTTGAGAATAGGAGTGAGTCCGTCACTCCTATTTTTTTGCGCCGGTATGGATACCGCAAAGTTCTTCAGGGGCGTCTGGCTGAATTTCCTGCTCTTCGGACTGACGATCCTGTCCACGTTTTTTGTCGGGCTGAACTGGAGCCTGAATTTCGAGTCCGCAGGCCGCCTGAACGCGGATCCCTCGGTTTTGGGGCGGAACGATCTTTTCCGCGACGGGCATGTGGTGACCCTGAGCGTTGTTTACGCCGTCGTCCTCCTCGTGATCCTGCTGGGGCACGAGCTGGGGCATTATCTCGCTTGCCGGCGCTACCGGATCAGCGCCACGCTGCCCTATTTCATGCCCGCCCCGACTCTGATCGGGACGCTGGGCGCTTTCATCAAAATCAAGTCTCCCATCACGCGGAAAAACCAATTGTTCGATATCGGGATCGCCGGGCCTTTGGCGAGCTTTGTCCTGGCGCTCCCGGCCCTGATCATCGGGCTCTCCATGTCCAGGGCGGTGCCGAGCCTTCCCCGGGAAGACGCCCTTGTGTTTGGAGAACCTCTGATTCTCAAGCTTATCGGTGCGGTCCTGTTCAAGGACCTCTCCGCCGGCCAGGATATCATCCTTCATCCGGTCGCTTTCGCCGGCTGGGTCGGGATTCTGGTCACGGGCCTGAACTTGTTCCCCCTGGGACAATTGGACGGCGGGCACATTTTTTATGCAGTGGTCGGCCGGAAATCCAAGGCGACGGCCAAATTCTTTCTGGCGGCGTATTTCATTCTCGGGATATTCTTTTGGATCGGCTGGATCGTCTGGGCGCTCCTCATTCTGGTCCTGGGCCTGAAACACCCCCAGATCGCGGACGAGGAAGAACCCCTTTCGGCGTCCCGGAAATTCCTCACCGGCCTTATCGTCGTCATTTTCGCCCTTTCGTTCATCCCGGATCCGGTTCGGAGTTCCAGCCTTCTCGATATTCTCCAAATCACCGGTCTCTTCGGATGAGCCAAGACCGCGCGCGGGCCGTCGAAGTTATTCACAATTATTGTGGAAAAATTGTGGAAAAATGGCGTATATTAAATGCAAATATAAATAGAGTCTTGAAGATACGGCAAATTGCACAAGAAATAGGCACCTCGTTTAAAATGCTCATTCTGAATACTTTATTATCTTGTTGATAATAATAGGTTTAGAAAGGGGGGATCGAAGGTGCGAAAAGGCGTTCGAATCATGGATAAGCAATTCAGGGACGTTGAAGCCACCTTCAACGAATTGAAGCGGCAATTTCGTTTTGGAGAAATTTCTCAAAGGGAGTTCATCGACCGGCTCAAGCAGTTGAGGATCAAGGATCCCAACGGCCGATTTTGGATGATCGGCGCCCAGAGCGGCCGCTGGTACGTCTTCGAGGGCAAGGATTGGGTCAAGGCCGAGCCCCCGTCGTTCGAGGAAAAAAAGTTGATTTGTATTTACTGCGGATTTGAAAACGACCTGGAAGCGGAGTCCTGCGCCCGCTGCGGGAACCATGTGACGGAAGGGGAAGACAGTGAGGAGGCCAGCGGATGGGGCCCGGGCGAAAACGTCGCCGGTCCCGGAGAAGGGCCGTCGGGACATCTTCCGGCCGCGGGAGCGGACGTCCCGGATGAGGATGGGGTCCTTCTCTATGCCGTTCATTCCATCAGGCCCGGTTCATTCATGATTTTTTCGGGAACGATCGGGATTTTCACGGGCGTCTTGCTGGGACTGATCCTCGGCGCGACGGGATTTCTTCCGGAATTCGTCGCCCTTCTGCCGGCCTTTCTGCAGGAAATGCAGGGCAAACTCCTGGGTGCCATCATCCTGACGCTCCTGGGAGGAATCGCGGGATTCATCTGCTTCGCGGGATTCGGACTCCTCTGCGTCGGAATGGCGAACGGCGCCCTGTCGCTCGCGGGCGGAGTCCAACTACGCCTCGAGAAGCGCTCGGGCGGTCCACTGGCCGATAAGTCAGCTCACTGATCAAAGGCCTTTTCGTCTCAGCCGGGCCAGGGCGAAGGCTGTCTGACCGACGGACAGGGATTCGTCGTTGGGCGAGTAATTCACCGGCCTTAAAACGCGGAAACGCTCTTTTTCCAGCCTCCGGGAGGCTTCCTCCAACAGCCTCTTGTTGAGAAAGACTCCCCCCGCGAGGACAACCGTATCCGTCCCCTCCAGCCGGCGGGCTTTCCCGGAAACGTCGACGATGAGCCCCGCCAGGGTGTCGTGGAATTTGGACGCCAGCCGCGGGATGGAAGTCCCTTTCCGGAGGTCGTCCAGGAGTCCCCGGATGAGCGGTGCGAAGGAAATGATGAAGGGTGGCCTGTCTCCTAGGATTGAGTATCCGTAGCCGGCCCGCGCGGGCTCCGTCGCCAGGGATTCAAGCCGCATGGCCGCCTCGGCCTCGAATTCCATCTCCAGGGGCGCGATCCCCATCAGGAAGGAGACGGCGTCGAACAGGCGGCCGCAGCTCGACGTCAACGGGCTGTTCCGGCCGGTTTCAATCATCCGGCGGACGGCCAGGAGCTTCTCCGCCGGGACTTGCCGCATGGCTTCGACGTCCGGAAACCGCTTCCCAAAGACGTCATTCAAATAGGCGGCGGCCATCCGCCACGGCTGTCTGGAGGCCAGGTCTCCGCCGGGCAGCGGCACGGATTTGAAATGCGCGAACCTTGTGCACGATTCGTAGTCGGCGGAGAGGAATTCTCCGCCCCAAGCCATTCCGTCCTCTCCGTAGCCGAATCCGTCCAGGGCGATGCCCAGGACTTTTCGTCCCGGGGGCGCTTGGTGTTCGAGAAGAGGGGCCAGGACGTGGGCGAAATGATGCTGAACCCGGAGGTGCGGGATGCCGAGCCCGGCCGCGTGGCGGGTCGTCAGGAAACGGGGATGCAGATCGGTCACGACGACGTCCGGCTTGACGTCGAACAAGTGAAGAAGATGTGAAAGCGTTTCTTTGAAATACTGCATGTTCCGGTATTCATCGAGGTCTCCCAGGAACTGGCTGGTGACGATGTAGCCGTTCTTGTAGATCGAGATCGTGTCCTTGAGTTCGCCGCCCAGGGCCAGGACCGACTTTCGGCATTTCAGTTCTTCCGGGACGCGCTGCGGATACGGAACGAATCCCCGGGCCCGGCGGCCGAAGAGGGGACGGTTTCCCGCGATTTTCAAAACGGAATCGTCGGCTCTCATGTGAATCGGCCGGTTGTGCGTGAGAACATAGTCGCACAGATCCTTGATGCCTTCGCCCGCGTCTTTCATGATCGGGGCGTCCTTGGAATTGGAGCTTGTGGCGACGACCAGGTCCAGGTCTTTCATGAGGAGCGCGTGGAGGGGGGCGTAGGGCAGCATGAAGCCCATCTCATCGAGATGCGGGGCGATCTCGGGGATATCCTTCTTTTTGCGCAGCAGGACGATCGGCCGGTGGACCGAGAGAAGCGCTTCCTTCTCGGCGGGGCCGGCTTCGGCGTATTCCTCGACCGTTTCCAGGCCGGAGGCCATCAGGGCCAGGGGCTTGAACCGGCGCGATTTGATTTTGCGCAGGCGCCGGACGGTCCGGACGTTCCTGGCGTCGCACATGAGATGGAATCCGCCGATTCCCTTGACGGCCAGAATCTTTCCCCTCCGGATGAGCGCGGCGGCTTCCGGTACGCCGCCCCGCAGCCGTTTTCCGGTCGTCGCTTCATGGAGGGATACCTTGGGGCCGCAGACCGGGCAGGCGATCGGCTGCGCATGGTACCGCCTGTCGAGGGGGTCGGCGTATTCCCGCGCGCAGTCCGGGCACATCGGAAAGGCCGCCATGGTCGTCTGCTTCCGGTCATAGGGGAGCGATTTGACGATGGTGTAACGGGGGCCGCAGTTCGTGCAGTTGGTGAATGGGTACTGGTATCTCCGTTCGCCGGGGGTCCGGATTTCCTCCAGGCATTCGGCGCACGTCGCGATATCCGGCGAGATGAAGACGAACCGTTTCCCGCCGCGGGATTTGCGGATTTCGAATCCCCCGTAACCGGCATGGTCGGCTGCGCCGGTCCGGATTTTTTCAATCCGAGCGAGCGGCGGCTTTTCGTCCTCCAGGGCTTCGAGGAAAGGACGGAAATCCCGGGCTTTCCGGCTCTCCAGATGGATTTCGACTCCGGACGCGGCGTTTTTCACCCATCCCGCGAAGCCGTGCTTGCCGGCCAGGCGGTGGATGAACGGCCGGAATCCGACTCCCTGGACGACGCCGAAAACAAAAATCCGGAGCGCCCTGCCTTTCCGGCCGTGCGGATGCCCGCCGTCCGCGTGAAAACGTTCCGTCGCCATTTTTCTCGGCATGCTTGATTCCGAAAAGGCCTATTCCCGGTCGGCGCGGCCGTTCCGCCGGGGTTCCCGCTTCTTTTTATCCGCGGCGCTCGACAGGCTGTAGACGCAGCCGCAATATCCCTGCCTGTAAAGCCCGTGCTCCTTGCTGAGTTCGACGCTTTTCCGGAATCCGTCTTTTTTCTTGAAATCCGCTTCCAGAAAAGCCAGCCCCCGGCGCGCGGCGAACATCCTTCCGATGCGGTTCAGGACATCCGCCTTCTTCCAAGGGCTGAGGCTCATGATCGTCGTGAACTGCCCGATTCCCCGCTCGGCGGCGCGCCGGGCCGTCATCTCCAACCTCAGGGCGTAGCAGACGTCGCAGCGGCGGCCTTTTTCCGGCTCATCGCGGAATTTACCGGTGAGCCGTTTCCAGCGGTCCGCGTCATAGATATCTTCCACGAGCTCGATGCCCAGCGTCCGGGCCACCTTCCGGGCTTCCGCCAGCCGGAGCTCGTATTCCTTCTCGGGATGGATGTTGGGATTGTAAAAATGCCCCGTCACCTCGTGCGTTTCCTGAAGCAGGCGAAGGACGTAGATGGCGTCCGGGGCGCAGCAGACGTGGACGAGAATCCGGGGCTTGGCCATAAGCCTATTTTAAATGGCCGCCGCCGTCCGGTAAAGGGGAATCTCGGCGCCGGGGTCAGCTCAGCAGGTTCTCTATTTCTTTGTGCAGCCTGGCGATGGCCTGGTCGACGCCGTCGATTTGAAAATAGATGATGGCCAGTTCCTTGTTGTCGACCCGGTCCTCGTTGATCGTCCGGCCCAGGCTTTCGAAGAGGGGATCCATGATCTTTTTCAGTTCCATGATCTTTTCCTGGGCCTTCTTTTTTTCCTCTTCCAGATCCTTGATCTTCTTTCCGAAGAGCCCGCTTTGGCCTTTCAGCTCGTCCCGGAGTTCTTTGATTTTCCGGACATGGACGTCCGCCCGGGCCGCGTTTTCTTCTTTTTCCGTCTGCAGCCGGGCGGCCTGTTCTTGAAGGCCGGGTATTTTCTCGCGCCAAACCGCGGCTTGATTCTCCAACTCTCCGGCTTTCTCCCGGAGTCTGGCAAGGGCGGCGGATTTGTCGCCGTCGCTCATCTTGGGATGGCCTTCGATCGACTGCACTTCATTTCCGGAGGCCCGGAGCGAATTCTCCGCCGAGGCGATTTCTCTATAGGCTTGCTGGAGGTCTTTGTCAATGGACTTTTCCGCGCTCTTGATCTGGTCCAGCTTTTCATCGTAGGGTTTTTTGGCGTCTTCCTGTTCCTTGATCAAGAGCAGGTACTTCCGGCGGACCTTCTCGTGGTCCCCGTGGAACGTTTCGATCTGGGAATACAGTTCGTGCCACCTCTTCTGAAAGAGATTATTCTCCTCGTCGAGCGATCTGAGCCTCCGGCAGGTCTCCTCGGCGGAGGGAGCGCTCATGTCCTCGCTCCAGGCCTTTTTGCCGAGTTCCATGATCAGCGCCTCCCGTTTGGCTTTCTCTTTTTTGAGTTTCGCCTGAAGCCGCATGCGCAGCATCTTCCTCTTGGCGCCGGACATGAAGGAGCTGATGCGATGCCGGAGATCCTTGTCGCGGAGGAAGATAAAAACGACAAGGAGGAGGATGATGCACAACAGAAGCCAGAGAATCCAGTAGGGCAGGCCTTCTTTGGAGATATCCTTTCCGGCTTGGAGAATTTGCGGTGTTGGATTGAACCCGGCCATCGGCTTTCCTGTGGCGTAGTCTTTTTAATCCGTTCTTCGCGAAATGTCAATTCCTTCTTTCGTTATCGCCCGGTCCCGCGCATATTAAAAATTTTCAAATCCGGGGCGGCTGTGCTATATTGGGCACCATCAGGAGTGATTATGACAGCGAAAAGCGAACGACGAGTCAAGATTACGGGGACCGGCATTTATCTACCGGAGAAGATATTGACGAATGCCGATCTGGAGCGCATGGTGGATACGACGGATGAATGGATCGTCACCCGCACCGGGATCAAGGAGCGGCGCATCGCCCGTGATGACCAGGCGACCTCCGATCTGGGCATCGCGGCGGCCCGGGAGGCTTTGAAAGACGCCGGGATCACCGCCAAGGATGTCGATTTGATAATCGTCGCCACCAACACGACCGACACCGTTTTTCCCTCGACGGCCTGCTGGATCCAGAAAGGGCTCGGCGCCGATCATATCCCTGCCTTCGATGTTTCGGCCGGTTGCTCGGGATTTCTCTACGCCCTGATCGTCGCCGAGGGCATGATCTTGAGCGGAACCGCCAAGCGTATCCTGGCAGTCGCTCCCGAGATGCTGAGCCGGGTGACGAACTGGGAGGACCGGAGCACCTGCGTCCTTTTCGGCGACGCCGCCGGCGCATTTATCCTGGAGGAAAGCAAGGACGAATCCGGAATCCTCTCCCATTACTGGAAAGCCGACGGAACGCTGGCCGACCTTCTTTATATTCCCGCCGGCGGATCGAGAATCCCGGCGTCTCCGGAATCCGTGTCCAACCGGCTCCATTTCCTCCAGATGAAAGGCAACGAGGTCTTCAAACATGCCGTCAAGCGCATGGGCGAGGCGGCTCTGGAGGCGCTCAAGAAAGCCGGCCTGAAAAAAGAAGACGTCTCGTACCTGATCCCCCACCAGGCCAATATCCGCATCATCGAGGCAACGGGGGAGAGGCTCCGTCTGCCCAAGGAAAAAATCCATATCAACGTCCAAAAATACGGCAACGCCTCCGTTGCCACGATCCCGGTCGGCCTGCATGAGCTGAAGGCCGGGGGGAAGCTCAAGAAGGGCGATATTATCCTCTTGGATGCCTTCGGCGCGGGCTTCACCTGGGCGGCCGTCGTCTATCGCTGGTAGCGTGCCGCGAGGGCGCGAAGGCTCCCCCGATTTGCGTTCCGCCCGGATGGGGCGGCGTTCCGGCCCGTCAGTTTTCCCGCGACAATTTCTCGAAATACCTGACAAGGGTTTCTTTGTCGATCCCCCCGACTTCCCGATAGCGGATGACGCCTTTCTTATCGATGATGATGGTCGCCGGGATATATTGGCCGGGCCGGAAGTCGTTGACGATCCTGGAGTCGGCCAGGGCGACGGGATAATTGATTTTCATGCCGTTGACGAAATCCAGAAGCTTCTCTTCCGTCATCTTGTCCACCGAAACCCCCAGGATCTCCATGCCCTTCGTGTTGTACTGGCTGTAGGCTTCTATGAAATCCGGGATCTCCGCGCGGCAGGGCGGGCACCACGTGGCCCAGAAATTCAAGAAGAGGACTTTCCCCTTGTAGTCGGCGAGCGACAGGGTTTTTCCTTGAAGGTCCTTGAGCTGGAAGGGCGGAGCGGGCTCGTCCTGCGCGGCGGCCGAGATCGAGGCGGCTGCGATGAGAACGATCGCGAACGTCCCCAGCGAGGCGGCGAGTGTCTTCATGGCGACTCCTTTGTCATATCCCGGAAAACCGGCCTGCACGGCGCGGCCCGGCATTCTTTGGATTCTATGAATTCGATATAAATTATAAATTAAGGACAAAGCCCCGGCAAGCCGGCGGGCGATATCCGGGGATCCGGGACGCGCGCCGATTCCGCTGCCTTTGCTTTCAGGGGATGGCCCCCGGAGCCTGGAGACGCGCCCCGGCCGTCATTTCAGCTGCATCCCTTGAGCAGCCGCTCCCAGTTCCGGTCGATTTCCTCCTGCATGTGGGCGATCTCCTGTTCCGTCAGGTGGCGGAAGCGTCCCTGAAGCTTCAGGTATTCGATGACCGGTTTCTTTTCCTTGAGTTTGATGTTGATCGTCGTCTTTTCGCCGTTTTCGATCTCATACAGGGGGAAAATGCCGGTCTGGACGGCTATCCGCGCCAATTTGACCGTGTCCTGGGGCCGGCTTTTCCAGCCCGCCGGACAGGGCGCGAAGATGTGCAGGAAACGGGTCCCCTTCAACGCCCTGGCCTTGGCGGCTTTCTTGTAGAGGTCTTCCGGGTAGCCGACGCTGGCGGTGGCGATATAGGGAATGCGGTGGGCGGCCATGATGGCATTGATGTCTTTTTTCGGCCTCGTTTTGAAATGTTTGACCGGCGTCGTTGTCGTCCAGGCCCCGTACGGAGTGGCCGAACTCCTCTGGATTCCCGTGTTCATATAGGCTTCGTTGTCATAGCAGACGTAGATGATATTCTCGTTTCTTTCCGCGGCTCCGGAGAGGGCCTGGAGTCCGATGTCGAACGTTCCGCCGTCTCCCGCCCAGCCGACGACCGTCGTTTCTGTGTCGCCCACCATGTCAAGCCCGGCCCTCACGCCCGACGCGCTGGAGGCCGCGGTCTCGAACGCGCAGTGAAAAATCGGTATGCCCAGCGAGGAATAAGGGAAGGGGCCGTCGATGACCGCCCAGCAGCAGGCCGGGATGCAGACGACGGTATTCTGGCCGAGCGCCTTGAGGAAATATCTCATGGCGAGCGTGGCGCCGCAACCCTGGCAGGCCAGATGGCCGGGGGTCATCAGCTCTTCTTCAGGCAAGCTCAGCTTCATCGTTTTTTCTTTTTTCACAGCTTGACTCCTATCCAGACGATTTCCTCCTCGGGCTTGGGTTTGGAGAGGGTGTAGGCGGCTATATCCTTGAAGGATTCCGTCGTGATGTCCCGTCCGCCGAGCCCGGCGATGAACCCGAAAAGGGGCGGCTTCGGCTCCTCGTTGCAGAGGGCTGATTTGACTTCCTGGTAGAAGATGCCGTGATGTCCATAGGAAATGTTGCGGTCCACGACGGCCAGTTTCCCGGCCTTGCCGGCGATTTCGCGAACTTTTTGGAAAGGAAACGGCCGGAAGACCTTGATCCTCAGGTTCCCCGCCTTGACGCCTTCCCGGCGAAGCTGGTCGACCGCCACGCGGGCGGTGTATCCGGCCGTTCCCGAGGTGATGAAGACGAGCTCGGCGTCCTCGCAGAGATAATCATCGACGAGGCCCAGGTTCCGGCCGAAGAGTCTCTCGAATTCACGTCCCGTCCGCTCGATGACGGATGGGGCTTTTTCCATGTCCTTTTGCAGCTTGTAGCGGAGCTCGAAATAGTGTTCCGGGGAGGTCAGGCCTCCGAAAGCGCGGGGATCCCTGGGATTCAGGCGGAAAGGCGGCTTGAAAGCCGGCAGGAATTCATCCACCGCCGCCTGCCCGGGGATGTCCACCACCTCGTAAGTATGGGAAAGGGAGAAGGCGTCGAGAACGACCATGCTCGGGATAAGCAGCGTTTCCGAGACCTTGAAGGCCTGGATGACGGTGTCGAGAACCTCCTGGTTGGAGGAGCAGTAGAACTGGAGCCAGCCGGTATCCCTTTCCGAGAGGCTGTCGTTTTGGTCGCTCCAGATGCTCCATCCGGGCGCCATGGCCCGGTTGATGTTGCCCATGACGACGGGCATGCGGCCGCCGGACGCCCAGTGCAAAAGCTCGTGCATGAGCGCCAGCCCCTGGGCGGAGGTGGCGGTGAAGGTGCGGGCGCCGGCCAGGGAAGCTCCCAGGCAGGCCGCCATGGCCGAATGCTCCGATTCGACCTTGATGAACTTTGCGTCCAGAGTCCTGTCGGCGCACATTTCGCTCAGCAGTTCGACGACCTGGGTTTGAGGAGTGATCGGGTAGGCGGCGATAACCTGGGCGCGGCCGAGCATCGCCCCGTAAGACAGGGAATGGTTGCCCATGATCACTTTTTTCATTTGACCTCCTCGACCATGATGATGCACTTGGTCGGGCATTCCTCGGCGCAGATGCCGCAGCCCTTGCAGTAATCCAGGTCCACGGCGGGGAATTCGTTTTCGATATAGATCGAGACATCCGGGCAGAACTTCCAGCAGATCCCGCATTGGATGCACCGGGCGAGGTCGATCTCCGGCCGTATGTTCCGCCAGGCGCCCGTCTTATTGTGAAGCTGGGAACCCAGGGACATGGGCATGGTCGGCATATCCTTCTCGGATGTGAAGATGATTTTCTCCGCTTCTTTCCATTTTTTCATGTCTCTTCCCCTATACCCGTTCGTAGGCTTCCTCGGCCGCCCTGACATTGTCCTCGGGCTTGGTGGGGATACCCTCCCGGATGGCCCGGACGAGGGATTCGAGCTTGGTCAAGCCGAGGATCTTGACGACGGCGCCGACGATGGCCGTGTTGACGATCGGCGCCGCCAGCGTGCCGAGCTTGTTTTGGACGGCGATTTCGGTGGCGTTGACGGTCGCCAGTTTGAACCGTTTGGGCAGCCTGAAAGCTTCGGGCTTCTTATCACTGTTGATGATGATCCAGCCGCCGTCCTTGAGGCCCTCCGTGACGTCGATGGCCTCGACGAGGGTCGGATCCACGACCACGACATGGTCGGGATTGTAAATCCGGCTTTTGTCATAGATGGGCTTGTTGTCGATACGGATGAAGGCCAGGACGGGCGAGCCGCGCCGCTCCACGCCGAATTCGGGATAGGCCTGCACGAAATTCCCCTCTTTGGCCAGGGCGTCGGCGAGGATTTTGGAAGCGACCACCGTCCCCTGGCCGCCCCGTCCATGAAAGCGAATTTCAACCATTTCTCTCTCCTTTAAGATATTCGTATATTGGGAGAAACCCGTTTGGCCGGAGGATTGGCCTGATTTTATCGCCGGTCTCGGTGAGTCGACTCGATATCTTCAAAGCGTATCCGAGCGGTCCCTGGTGAAGAATGATTTCCCCTAGTTTAGGCTTTCATGGGAACCGTGTCAAGGACCGGCGGATTGGAGGAATGCCCTAGCCCGTTGGCTTGAATTTTTGGTCCCAGTAGAGTTTTTTCAACATCAGGGCGTCGGCTTCGAGGTTGGGGCTTTCGCAGATGACCATGCCTTCGACCTCGAAATCCTTCAACGCCTGGATCCAATCGTCGAAACGGAAATCGGATTCGACGAGATCGATGTGCTTCATCTCGCCGCTCGGGCCGTATTCTATGCCGGAGATGTGAATGTGGATATTCTTCAGGGCGGCGGCCCCCAGTTTTTTCCTCAGCTTGCTGAGGACGCGGTGAAAATCCGGATAAGAATTGAATTTTCCCTCCCGGGAATGGATGTGGGAAAAATCCAGGCAGGGCCGGAGTCCCTCGATTTCCCGGCAGAGAAAGAGCACTTCATCAAGGGAGCCGAATTGCGATTTCTTTCCCATCGTTTCGATCCGGAGGGTGGCGGGTATGCGCTCGGTCCGCATGATGGAAACGACCTTGGCCAGCTCGTCCCGGACGGTTCGATAGACCGTCGGGGGATCGTCCTGTCCGTAGTACCCGGCATGGAAGACGACGTTTTGCGCTCCGCAAGCGGCCGCCAGGCGGGCCGAGTTCAGGAGACGCTCCTGGCTGGACAGCTTTTTTCCCTGGTCTGGGGAGTTCAGGTTGATATAGTAGGGGGCATGCACGCTCAGGCGGACGCCGAGCGACCCGGATTTTTCCTTGATTTTCGCCGCCGTGGCGTATCCCATCCGGACGCCCTTGACGAACTCGATTTCCAGGCAGTCGAGGCCCAATTCATGGATGTGGTCGATGGCCCGGAACGTCGATGTGTCCGCCGTCGAAAGAGGGACTCCCGCGGTGCCGAAAAGAAGCGCGTCAGGAGCAGCCGGCATCGGTCTTTCCATCGGGTTTCAAGAATTCGCTGACAATGCGCATGGCGCAGAAATCGCCGCACATGGAACAGGCCGGTGTCTTGGATTTGCTTTTTTCCCTGACTTCATCGAACTTATGAGGATCTATCGCCAGTTTTTTCTGCTTATTCCAATCCAGCTGCTTCCGGGCCCTGGAGAGAGCCAGGTCCCGGTCGATGGCCCCGGGGACTCCCTTGACGATGTCGGCGGCATGAGCGGCGATTTTCGCCGCCACAAGCCCTTCCCGGACGTCCTCCACGGAAGGCAGCCCCAGATGCTCGGCCGGCGTGACGTAGCAGAGAAAATCCGCCCCCGCCGCCGCGGCGATCGCTCCGCCGATCGCCGAGACGATATGGTCGTATCCCGGAGCGATGTCCGTGACGAGAGGTCCCAGCACATAAAACGGCGCCTCGCGGCAGATCCGTTTTTGGAGCCGGATATTCATCTCGACCTGGTCCAGCGGGATGTGGCCGGGACCTTCGACCATCACCTGGACGCCGGCATCCCAGGCCCTTTGGACGAGTTCCCCGAGCGTGAGAAGCTCCTCGATCTGCGGCCTGTCCGTGGCGTCCATAATGGAGCCTGGCCTTAAGCCGTCTCCCAGGCTCAAGGTGACGTCGTGCCGCGCGGCGATTTCGAGAAGCCGGTCAAAGCGGGCGTAGAGCGGGTTTTCACGCCCGTTGTGGAGCATCCAGGCCAGATGGAAGGCGCCTCCACGGGAGACGATGTCGGCCACCCGGCCCTGGTTTTTCAGCCGGTCGATGGCTTTAAGCGTCAAGCCGCTGTGAACGGTCATGAAATCCACGCCCTCCCGGGCTTGGGATTCGATGGTCTCGAAAAGGTCATCCTCGGTCATGTTGACAATGGACGAGTGCCGTTCGATGGCCTTGATCGCCGCCTGATAAACGGGCACCGTCCCAAGGGGCACGGGCGAGCGGTCGAGGATTCTGCGCCGGATCTTTTTCAGATCGCCTCCGGTGCTGAGATCCATGACGGCGTCCGTCCCGTGCTCGAGGCTGATGTCGAGTTTCCGCAGCTCCTTGTCCAGGCGCGGAAAATCCCTGGATGTCCCGATATTGACATTGACTTTCGTCTTGAGTTTCCGGCCGATTCCGGCGGGCCGGCTGGGGGAGTGGGCGGGATTCGAGGGGATGACGACCTTTCCTTGGGCGATCAGGGCGAGGAGGTCTTCCGCCGGGAGGCCCTCGGCTCTGGCCGCTTTTTTCATGGCGGGAGTGACGACTCCCTTTCTGGCCTTTAAGATTTGAGTCATTTTCGGCTTGCTTTTCCGTCGGGGAAGAGGGGACGCACGGCTTTGGTCGCCGCGATCAACATGCGTATCGCTAATCCCCTGATCTATGAGAAAAAATCCATCCTTTCACGGCCTCAGTATAGATGAGGGTTTTCCCTCTGTCAAGAAAGTAAACCCGCCGCCCGCGCCGGGTAAAAAAGGTGGGAATCAGGGAAGACGGCCTATTTGGGATGTCATGGTCCGCCAGCCCCGCTCCAGGCCTTCCTCGCGGAGGATCTTCTGAAGATCTTCGTTCGAAACGCGCTGATTCACGGTTTTTAGATAGGAGGACAGGCTTCCTTTTTGCTTGAGCTGGAAAAGGCAGAGGACGGCATAGATATCGGCCTTGATGCCCATGGCATCCGGAGCCCGGGTTCCCGATGATGGCTTGAGAAACAGCCTGAAATGCTGAAGCGCCTGCCTGTATTCCTCCGCGGTGAATTCGAGTCTCCCCAGGCAGAACAAGGCCTGCGATTCCCCGGGGTGTTTGAGCAGAAGAGACCGGAGGTTTCTGCGCGCGGCCTTCCAATCCTTTTTCTGGGCATAAAGCCGGTCCAGCTCATAATAGAGGGATATATTGTCCGGCTCCGTCCTCAACCGGGCTTCGGTCTCCTTGAGCTTGGCCGCATCGTCGGGAAGGAACGGGCGAGCGGCCGGCCGGCCTTTGTCCGCCCCTTGGAGAGGTGGAACGTCCGTCTCCGTTTTTTCACCCGATATCGAAAGATGAAAATATTCCAGGGCTTTTTCCAGTCCGCTTTTCACCGGCGGATCCAGAGCCAGCGCGGCAATATCCTTTTCGCCGAGGATGTCGATGGCCTTGGTGAGAAACCCCCGGCTTTTTTCCATGTCCCTCAAGCTGAAGCAGGCCAGGCTTAAATAGATATACGCCTTGCCGGAGAGGCTTTTGTCTGCGGACAGGCCGAAAGCGGCGACCTCCAAATCCCTGACCGCCCGCGCGTAATCCCGGGCCAGGAAAGACCGTTCGCCCTCTTGCAGGAGATTGAGATAGAAGGGATCGATGCCCTGGCCGGTCAGGAAGGGCGCCGCCCCTCCCGCCAAGACGAGGACGATGCATAAAACGGCCCCCCGCCGCGTGTTCTGGCTTGGTTTCTTCAAATCCTCCACCGCTGGGTCATTTATATAACGGACGCCCGGAAATGTCAAAAAAGGGCGGGAGTTTCGATCCCTCGGGCCGATCACCTTTCCCGGTGACGCGCGGTGGTGAAATTTCACCCCTGGATTCATCCCCCCCGACGATTGCCACATCTCCGGGGTGGGACTAAGATTCGGGCGAGATGAGCGACATTTTCGGAGTTTTGATTTCACCGGAGTTTCGCTATAATAAGCTCAACAAAAGCCTTGGATTAGTCATTTAATTATCCAATCCGAGTTTTGTGCCGAGGTGGCGCTCAGCTTCCAACGGCGGTAGCCTGTCTAATTATGTCCCAAACCGAAACCAAATCATCCGGCGGCAATCCCCGGCATCTTGAGATCAGGGGCAGCCTTTTGGCCAAGAACACCGTCTTGAATTTCGTCGGCCTCGCCCTTCCCATGGCCGTGGGATTGGCCACGATCCCTTTCGTCGTCCGCTGGCTTGGGACCGACAGGTTTGGAGTTCTTTCGCTGGCCTGGGTGGTCGTCGGCTATTTCAGCTTTTTCGATCTCGGGCTGGGTCGGGCGACGACAAAATACGTCGCCGAGGCGCTGGGCAAGGGCGAAATCGAAAAAATTCCCGGCTATTTCTGGACGACGGCCTACATCCAGGCGGTTCTGGGCACTCTCGGGGCCGTCATCCTGTGGCTGATCACGCCCCTGCTCGTCACGCGGGTTCTCAACATACCCCCCGCCCTCATCGGAGAGACGAAAAAGACGTTCATATTCCTGGCCATCTCTTTGCCGATCGTCATGATATCCGCCTCGGTCAGAGGCCTATTGGAGGCCGCCCAGAGGTTCGACCTGGTCAATATCGTCAAAATACCCTCCAGCATCGTGAATTATGTCTTGCCCCTGGTGGGCATTTTGATGGGATTCGGCCTTCCGGGGATCATGATCCTTCTGGTTGCTTCCCGGGCCTTGACGCTCCTCGCATGGGCCTGGCTCGCCTTCAAGCTTTTCCCCACCCTGGGATCCCGGCCGAAACCGGAGCGAAAGGCCTTCAGGCCGCTCCTGAGCTTCGGGGGGTGGGTGACCGTTTCGAGCGTCATCGGGCCGATCCTTGTCTATTTGGACCGCTTTTTCATAGGCTCGCTGATTACCATCACGGCGGTCGGGCTGTATTCGGCTCCCTATGAATTCGTCATGCGCCTGGGGATCATACCCGGAAGCCTGATGATGACGCTTTTTCCGACTTTCAGCGCGTGGGGGCGAGACGAGAACAAGGAAAAAACCGAAACGCTGTTCGCGCGGTCGGTGAAATACACGCTCATCATCATGGGCTTCATCGTGATCCTCCTGATCCTCACGGGCCACGTGTTTATCGGAGTCCTGCTGGGAGACGAGTTCCTCCAAAAAAGCCTTCTCGTCTTTCAGATACTGCTCGTCGGATTCCTCTTGAATACTCTGGCCAACGTGCCCTTCGGGTATCTCCAGGGGATCGGCAGAGCCGACATCACGGCCAAGTATCACCTGCTGGAGCTGGCTTTTTATGTTCCGCTGACCTGGATCCTGGTCAAGCGCTGGGGGATCAACGGCGCCGCGCTATCCTGGACGATCCGGAACGCCGCCGACACGGGGCTCCTCTTCTGGGCGTCAAGCCGCAAGGGGG